>Ga0193732_1000182_pt1 | contig 12235 bp, 10 predicted proteins | sample U1s1metaG_FD_145077 | JGI IMG/M metagenome (GOLD analysis project Ga0193732, IMG submission 145077) | Soil microbial communities from a riparian zone of the East river system, Colorado, United States - U1s1 | ecosystem: Environmental > Terrestrial > Soil > Riparian zone | place: USA: East River...
AAGCGCGTCATCGGCTGTAGTGAGCGACTTCCGGGGCCACCAGGCATTGTTCGAAGATTTTCTGCAGGCCATCGAGCGCAACACGACACCCATCTGCGACGGTCGCGACGGCCGTCGCAGCATCGCCCTGATCGAGGCAATTTATCGCGCGGCCCGAAATTCAGGCGGGGGGCCAGGGGTGGATGTCTGTTCTGACCCGCCTCTCTCCTGAAAATGTCTCACTCGCCAGCGGTTACTCGCAGCCCAGTCGGCGCGCGCAATCGCGCAATATCTCCGCTTCCCACGCCGGACGTCGTGGATTGCGCGGATGCACCTGGTCGGTTGGTATGCGCCCTGTCAAATGCAGGAACACAGCCGCAGAATGTTTGTACGCCGGAACCGGTTCGCGAAAGGCCACATTACCCAAGTACTGCAACGCATCCGAAAGCGCATAATAGGCGGGATCGCCTGCCTCCCACATGTGGTCGCGCTCGGCGAACTTTTCCGGCGCGAAGGTTGCGAGCCCCAGCAAATAGTCCGATCCGTATTCAACCATGTCGATGCCCAGATCGTTTCCCGTGTAGATGCGGAAGTCAGGTCGGTGCGCGTCGCGCAAAGCCAGGCGTTCCAGCTCAACCAGACGATCCAGGGAAGAATGCTTCATTCCCTTGATCTCAGGGATATCCATCAGGCGACGTACCGTATCCGCGTCGCATATCTCGCCGCTGGGTGCGAACATCTTTCCCAACTCAAAAGCCAGCACGCTGGGATAGCCGTGACATATTGCCTGATAAGCGGCCGCTTTTTCTTTCGCCGACGCACCGTGCAAACGAGCCGTCTGGAACAAGATCGGAACGCCGCCGGCGCGAACGATGGGGTCAACCTCCCGTCGGTAAAGAGTGACGATATCGCCGGTTTGGTTCTCGATGTAGACCCCCGCTACGAACGGCACGCCCTCTCCCAGGGCTTCACGGGTCCATCGCAGCACGTTCTGCTTCTCGACGTCGCTTAAATAGTTCACATAGCCAGTGTCCATATTGACGGCGTTCATCAATCCGGCCCGATGAGTTTCGGCCAAATGTTCCTGAAAGGCCTCGACGGCTACGCTTCCGTTGGCTTGGTAAGGCAAAAGAGCTGCCGCGATGCCCTGCACTTTGCGGCCAGGCTGTCGCCGTTGAATCAGCGCTTCGATGGTCATCCCTGGGATCTCCACATGTAACGTGTACCTGGCAGATATCTCGTGTTGCGCACCGCGGAGATCGACTCTCCTGTCACTGCTTTTTCGCGATAGTTAGCAGTTCCATCATTTTGGAGTCCTTGTAGTGGCGGTCTAGGGGATAGCATCCCGAGGGCAATCCCTTGCGCGGCGCCGTTGTGCAATCACTGAAGGTTCTGCAAATTAGTTTGCGCTGAATGGCATGACCTTCCGAGACATGCCAAAGTAATTCAGGGTAGCTCAACACCATTCGCCCCAATCCAACCAGATCGACCCAGCCTTCGCGCACGGCGGCCTGCGCTACATGGGGGAGAAAATCCTGCAAATAGCTGTACCCCGTCCCCACGAAGATCAGATTTGGAAATTGCCGTTTCAATTTCTGCGTGGCCTCCATCTGCCGCCATACGCCTATTAGCGGATCCTCCGGCGGCAAGTATCCGTCCGACGGTGGGAATAAGGCAGGCCGTTGAATGTGCGGATTGTAGTAGGGACTACCTGCGGTCAGATTGACGAGCCGAATTCCAAGTTCCTCCAGAAGCAATAGAAACCGGACCGGCTCGCGCAAGTCAACTTCCGTAGGATGGAGTGCATCCACGCCGAAGCCCCAGCGGTAGGGGAGCAGGTTCGTTTGCGTCTCAGGAATTCCGGGCCCCGGCTTGCCCTTGGAGGATCGCTGGGGGTCGGGCTGAAACGGCACACTGTCGAACGCCGAAAGTCGCACTGCGAGGCCGAGCCCGGGCGCAACAGAACGTATGCCCTGCACAACTTCTCGCAGGAATCGTGTGCGGTTTTCAAAGCTCCCACCATACCGACCCTCGCGCGTGTGGGCACTGAGAAACTCATGCCCCAGGTAGCCGTGGCAATGCTTTATATCCACGAAGTCGAAGCCGAGCTTTTGCGCCATGAGCGCCGCGCGATGAAAGGTCTCGATGATGGCTTCGATTTCCGCGTCGGTAAGCACGGGATAGTCCGCCGCCAATCCCAATCGCCGGTCCAAAATCGGGTGGCGATAGAGAATCCGCGGTTCAGCGCGGCCATGCGCATTGGGGCGGCTGTATCGTCCAGAGTGTGTGAGCTGCAGACCGATAAGCAATCCGTCCTCGGAGCCGGTCGTCAAGCGATGTTCTTCGATCAGTGTAGCCCGCAGCCTGGCCAGGCTTTGCTCGGTGTGCGGCGCGGCCAAAAGCTGATTCGGATTGGCGCGTCCTGCGTGCGAGACCGCCACCGCCTCTCCTCCCCAAATCAGTTTCGCGCCGCTGCGACCGAAGCGCCGCCAGCGCCGGATCGTGTGCTCGCTCGGATTGCCGTCGGCCATGCCGTCCCAACCTTCCATAGGCTGCACCGCGATCCTGTTACCAATCTTGATTGCACCCTGTGCCAGGGGCTGGCGCAGTGGCGACTCCGCGCCACTCATGAGCTCGCTATCGCACGGGAGCGCCAAATCGAGCGAGCGCAGGTACTCCTGGAAACCCGCCACGGTCTTCACCGTGCCCAGCCGCAGGATGGGTTGCGTGCTCATGCCGCTCTCCTTCGTTCGGGCAAGCCCAATACCGCTATCGCGCCTAGTAGTGCCACGCCGACCAACAGAAAACAGCTGGTGGAATAGTCTCCCGTTGCGTCTCTCAAACGCCCCGTCAACCAGGGAGACACGGCTTCCGCGACACCCCCTGCGGTCAGGATTACTCCCATCAGTCTTCCTAACACTCGCACGCCAAATATTTCCGCGGTCATCAAAGGGATGATCATGTAATCGCCGCCGAGTCCGATACCGAACACGGCCGCCGACCCGTAGAGCGAGAAGGATGTGCGTCCCAGAAACAACAATGGAATGCCCGCGGCGACGAGCAGGTAGGTCAACAGCATGACGTATTTCTTGGAAAAGCGGTCAGCCAACCAGCCCATCAACAGACGTCCTGCAATACTGAAAGACAGAACGAGAGAAAGAACCCGCGCCGCGTCGCTCTGTGAGTAGTGTCGGTCCAGACTCAGGAAGAGCTTCAGGTTTTGTTGCGTGCCGCTGACCGCGGCTATCGAACACATGCTGCCCAGCGTGAGCAGGTAAAAAGCAAGGGTCCTAAACGCGCTCTTCATCTCGGCGGGTCCTGCCAAGGTGCGATCGGCGGCGAATGGCGGAGGCGTTTCCTTCACCAGAAACGCCAGGGGAAGCGAGACTAGCACGATCAGCAGTCCCAGTAGCCGCAACGCCGCCTGCCAGCCGAAATGCTGCACCAGTGCGTGCGAGATCCAGGGCACGGTCGCGCCCCCGATCCCGATACCGAGATAGGCAAAGCCCATCGCCTTGCCGCGCGATTTATCGAACCAGCGTGACAGGAGCACCTGATTGGGCAGCGGTCCTCCGCATACATAGCCCAGTGCGTTGAAGAAATAAAACAAATAAAACATTCCCAGGGTCGAGACCCAACCCAGTCCCACCAGCGCTCCGCCGGCCATCAGGATGCCCGCCATCATGACGTGGCGTGCTCCAAAGCGATCGATAGTCCAACCCGCGACAAATCCGAACACAGGTCCCACCACTAGTTTGCTCAGCGCGTTTCCGGAAGTCACCTGGGCCCGCGTCCATCCGAACTGCTGCACCATGAAATCGTAGTAAAAGGGCAATCCCCACAGCGCCAAGCCCACGATGCAGAACAGAACCACGAAGGCGGTCACGGCTATCTGCAACGCACCCTGCCGGGTTTTTGGACCCTGGCCGTCGATGAGCGGGACGCCTTCCTGCGGCTCCCGTTTCGCATTTTCCAGCAACTGCTTGGGCTCGCTCACGTTGCTCCTCAAGGGTGCCCGTCTAATTTAGTCGAATCTGTGGACAGAAACCTCTGCTATGATGCCGCCCGGATTTCACAATATCATTCGCACGAGGTGCACATGACGATCACACGACGTAAGATGTGCTTTCTTCTTCCCGGACTTTTGCCGACGGCGGCAGCCCTGGATTCTTTTCCGGCCGAAGACAATTCCATGCCCTCCGCCACGTATGCGTTTGACAAACTGCCCAGACAGACTCTTGACCACGCCGAAATGCGCAGAGTCCTGAAGGGCAAACTGGCCACGGGTGAGGCGCTGGAAGTGCACGAAACTACCCTGCCTGCCGGCGGTTCTCCGCATGCTCCGCACCATCACGCGCATTCTGAGATGTGGCTCATTCGGGAAGGAACTGTCGAGCTTACGGTCAACGGCGCAAGTTACCGTCTGGGTTCGGGCTCGGTGGGATTCGTCCATTCGAATGATGAGCATGGAATCAAAAACGTTGGCGATACTGCGGCCACGTATTTTGTCGTAGCGGTCGGGCCCGGCGCAGACGCCTGATCAGCAGTCTTCGCCAGAAAGTATAGGCGCAGGGAAGAGCGAGGTTTGTTTAATTCGCCTCAATGGGCAGATCAGTTTTTACGATTTGACAGCTGGCGAGCCGATTCTTATAGTCTGCGGGGTCGGTTTGTGCTCGACCCAGAAAGGTCTGGTAGCGCGTCGTTTGAGCGGGCTTTTGCGGTTATCTCTCAGTCGCTGCGCAAACCGGGAATTTCGAAGTGAGGACCGGGTGATGAAAGTTTGGCTGTTCTGCATGTTTGCGCTGGCCCTGCAGCTGGTCACCGGGCAGGAAACCGTGCCCGAAGGATTTGAACACTGGACTGCGGCGTCGCTCCAGCAGCTTGACCAGACGCTAAAGTCGGAGGCCGGGAAGAACCCGCACCACATCGCAGTGCAACGCCTGGGAGATTTTCCCAACGACACGTTCATGCTCTCGCGCCGCGAGGCCGACGGCATCGTCGAATGGCACGAAAATCAGGCGGATGTTTTCTTCGTGCAGGCCGGTTCGGCGACACTGCTGGTGGGAGGCACACTGGTGGGCGGGGAGACGGTCGAGCCTCATGAAAAGCGCAACGGAACCATCCAGGGCGGCCTCCGCCGCAAGCTTTCCGCGGGCGATGTTGTCCGCATCGCTCCCAAGGTGCCACATCAGATCCTGCTCGATGGCGCCCAGAATTTCACCTATTTTGTGATCAAGGTAAAAGGCTACTAGATATCGGCCCGGCGCCGGAGGCAGGCCAAGATCCTTGACGCTGGCCGTAGTTGGGCAAAGTGGGATTGATCGGAGCTTCCCCAGACGTCTTCCCCCCCGGGACAATTTCGGGACCGCCATCGGTAGTCTTGGTGGGACCGTGCATTTCAGGATTTCCGATATCATCGCTTACCAGCAGAGCGGAGCATCCCTTGGCCTCGCTTGGGTGGCCTTAGCGGGCATCTGTACTTCCATGATGGGCGGCTCGCCTTCATTCGATCTCCCCTCATGATTCTGTTCTGACGCTTGATTTTGACACTTGAAACTGGCGGCGTTGTACGCAGTGGCAGATTCGGTCTGCGTTTTAATTACTGAACTCTCTTTTTAATTTGGGTTCATCACCGCTTGACACACCGCCTTGGCAGAACCTAAAGTCGGGCCCGCACGCACCAAATGTGTCCGTGCGAAAATCATGAGGAGGAAGCAGATGGCACGAAGAGTATTGAAAGCTCAAGTTGCCCTGATCACGCTGTGGTGCACCGTGAGCGCTCTGGCACAGGCGCCAAACCCCTATGGCCCGGTGGTGAGTCTAGAGAATGCCAAGAAAGCGGCGGCCGCGGCGCTCGCCGAAGCGCGAAGGGGAAATTGGAACATGGCGGTGGCCGTGGTTGATACCGGTGGCATCCTCGTGTATTACGAGAAAATGGACAACACACAGATTGGAAGTGCGGATATCGCGATTGAAAAGGCGCGCACCGCCGTCCGCTTCAAGCGGCCCAGCAAAGCGTTTCAGGACCTCGTCGCAGGCGGGGGCGCGGGCCTTCGCACTCTTCGTCTGCCGGGAGCGATACCGATAGAAGGAGGCATCCCTCTCATGATTGATGGCCAGATCGTCGGCGCGATCGGAGTTTCCGGAGACGCCTCCGATCACGACGGTTTATGTGCGACGGCCGGGGCGGCCACTCTGAAGTAGAAATCCGGTGTTTTTGATTCCGGGGTCCAGCTTCGACCTGTCCTCGGTCACATGACAAATCCGACTCGACGCCCCGGAGGGGGACACGCGAAAGTGCCCAGCGACTTATGGCTGAAGGGGGGCAGAAGGCCTGTGCCTAGGGACGACTTGATCCTGGTCGATTGTCACGTCCCTTCTCCCTTTTTCGCGAGTACCTACGCACTCGCATTTTCTCGTCCTTCCGCTCGCCACTGGAAGCGCAGCCCTTGTTTACGAGGCCTTCAAACCAGTCCACCCTGCCGCTAGAAGGTCAGGCGCGGATGGCTGCCCTTGAAGACTAGGCCCATGTCTGCTGCCGAGCGACCGGCCTCAAGTGCCTATCTACAAAGACACCGGTTAAGGGCCTTCCTTGACCCTCTGCTCAGTGACCTTACGGCGGAACACCTTTAGCGCAAAAATGCCGAGGCACACCACAGGATCGGCGCTTGGCCGTGCAGGTCACCGGTGAAGCGCTGGCGATCAAGATAGTATTGCAGATCATTCTGCTTGCCCGTGCCCTGGCAGACGTTGCGAATATCGCCGTTCGGCTCCAGATAGCTGACCAGGCCCAACCAACCTTTGCGTGCTGCCCGCCCGTAGGTTTTCTTGTCCAGCCAGCCATTCTTCACGCCGGTAATCATCGCGAAAGTGAACATCCCCGTGCAGGAAGTTTCCGGATAGGACTCGGGATGATCGAGCAACTGGTGCCACACGCCATCCTTCCCTTGATATTGCAGCAGCGCCTTCATCATTTTGAGATAGCCTTCCATGATGCGGCCGCGCTGGGGATGATTCTGTGGCAGCGAGCTCAGCACTTCCGCCATTCCTGCGGCTACCCACCCATCCCCGCGGCCCCAGAAGAAGGGGACATCAGGCGCGTGGTAAAAGAGGCCGTTTGGTTGTTGCAGCTTGTCCAGATAGGTGGACATCTCAAGTGCGGCGCGGTCGAGATACTTGGCATCGCTAGTGGCGCGATACGCCTCCAGCTGCACGATAATGATCATGTACATATCGTCAATCCACAAGCGGGTCTGGGGGGTCAGGCCTTCGGGAGTCGGGTTCTCCCACTGCTTGTCCGCCATACTCTTGCCCAAATCCAGATATTTCTGCTGCTTGGTCTGGATGTAGATCTCCAGCGGCACCGTACCGAAAACTGTCCTATCCACGTGATCCGGCTCCGGTACAAGCTTGGATTCCTCGCCGAAGAGCGGCTCGAACCGCTGGACAAGCCGGGAGTCGAGATCCTTGTCCGCGGACAATTTCGCAAAGGTCAACGCTCCGTACCAGGTCGCGACTTCCGGGTACGTAATGAACGGGGGAGGACCGGGTCTGCTGAAGTTTGAGTGCGGCGTTGCCACCAACCGCTCTGCCACACGCTTGCCGATTTCCTTCGGCGAACTGCCGGCCGGCCATTTCCTGAATTCTTTCGGTGGTTGTTCCGCCCGTAGGGGTAATGCCAGCATCATCAGCATCATGATCATCCAGGCTGCCGGTAACGGCGTGAACGCTTTGCGGAATCGGTTCATCACGAGTCCTTTGTCCAATGGGATTTGACTGAGTGAAGCAAAAAGGTCTGCGCTGGTTCCTCGATGCCTCGCTGGTTAGTGACTGCACATATGACGCAGCGTCGCAGCCTACAAAACCTCTGGTTGCAGGTCAATCCGTAAAAACTGAAGCCAATATTAAGCCGAACTAAACAAAGCTCTGGCCGGCGAGCGCGCTCTCTCGTCGATCAGAACCGGCCTGTTATCCTGCTCTTCTGAGAGTTTTCGCGGCTGCACCGTCTGCTAGATGATTTGCATAGCCGAGATCAACCAGGTACAGAGCCCATGCTCAGAGTATCTTACCGGGATCTTTTCGACGCTCTTCTGCGCGCACTCCTGAAGCTCGGATTCGAGCCGAGGCGCGCCCGGCGCTGTGCCCAGCTTTTCGCCGAATCCAACCGCGACGGCGTTTACTCGCACGGCCTAAACCGCTTTCCGCGATTTCTCTCCATGATTCAAAGCGGTCTGATTGATATTCATGCCACACCAGAGTTACTCGCCAGTTCCGGACCGATGGAGCGATGGGACGGGAAAATCGGACCCGGCAACCTGAACGCCTGGCACAGTATGGAAAGAGCGATCGTGCTTGCCCGTGAGCACGGTATTGCCTGCGTGGCGCTGGCGAATACCAATCACTGGATGCGGGGCGGCAGCTACGGCTGGCAGGCTGCCGACGCCGGGGTGATCGGAATCTGTTGGACCAATACGCTACCCAATCTGCCTCCCTGGGGTGCCGCGGACCCGCGTGTGGGCAACAATCCGCTCATCATTGCCGTGCCACGGCCAAAGGGCCACGTGGTGCTGGACATGGCGATGTCGCAATTCTCTTACGGCGCTTTGGCTTCCTATCGCATGCGTGGCGAACTGTTACCTGTACACGGTGGCTTTGATTTGCAGGGAAAGCTTACGCGCGATGCGGCAGCGATCGAGACCTCCAATCGCCCCCTGCCCATCGGTTTTTGGAAGGGATCCGGACTGGCTTTGATGCTGGACTTGCTGGCCACGCTGTTATCAGGCGGAAAGGCGTCTTACCAGATTGAGCCGATACCGGAACGCGAGACCATGGTTTCGCAGGTATTCATCGCCATCGATCCTTCTTGTCTTGATTCGACAGGCGCTGTCTCGCGGGTTGCTGACCAGATCATTGAGAACTTCCAGTTGCCCCTGCATTCTACGGGCCCGCGCTTGCGCTACCCTGGCTACCGTGTTTTGCAAACTCGAAAAGAAAACCTGGCCAAGGGCATTCCCGTGGAACCCGCCATCTGGCAGCAGTTGCAGGCGGTCTAAGAATTCCCAAGGCAAGCGCTGCAGAATGTTGAGTCTGGCTGAATTTAGATTTAAGTTTTTATGGTTTGACAGTCACCAAGTGATTTCTATACTTGAGGTGATTGGTTTAGGTGTGCGATTGAGAGCTTTGTTGCTCACTGCTTGAGTCGCATGAGGGCCGCTCCGGCTGCATTGATTGGCAATCTCAAAAGGCATGAACTCAGTCTCTTGAAGAGTTGGAATCCCTGGCGGGTTTTCGCTAGTGCTGGTTTATGCGATTGAGGCTGCGTAAGTAGCATTCTGTAGCAGGGACCGCCGTCCTACCGCCGTGCGAGTCGGACGTGTCCACTCGCCGCGTGGTTGTAAGGGAGTTTTTAATGAGCACGCACCCGGATGTCACAATCGATCAAATGGTCTTCCGCAAGACCAACGGACATACCGGACGGCGCATTTCCATCACTCCCAGTAACAGCACCATGCGGCACCTGGCCTACGGGCGGATTATTTTGAACCCCTCGAAGCCCTCCGAGGCATTCCCCACCCAGACCCGAGAAACCGGACTCATTGTCCTGTCCGGGAAGGCCACGGTCACCGTGGATGGCAAAGACAACTCGCTCGGACAGTACGATGCGGTCTATATTCCGCGCGATTCTTCGGTGAAGATCACAAGCACGTCAACCGCGGACATCGCGGAGTTTTCCGCTGATGTTGCCACCCGCTACCCGTTGCAGGTCGTGCATTTTTCCCAGGTCTCGACCGACCCCGGCCTGCGATTCACCACCGGCGGATCCGGATCCTCGCGGCAGCTCCACATGCTGCTTGCCAAGAATGTTCAGGCTGGAAGACTGGTTGCAGGATTCACCGTCTCCGAGCCCGGAAACTGGACGAGTTGGCCGCCGCACGAACATGCCAAGATGCTGGAAGAGATGTACGTATATTTCAACATGCCGGATCCAGCTTTTGGCATTCAACTTGTGTATAACCATACTGAGTATCCGGAACTGGTGACCGTCGTCCGCGAAGGCGATGCCGTGCTGATGCCCAGCGGATTTCACCCGAACGTATCGGTGCCAGGCCATCCGATTTGCTTTCTGTGGGCGATGGCCGCCCATCGCGAAGGGGAAGACCGGCAGTTTGGGGTGGTCAACGTACAGCGAGGATTCGACCAGGGATCCTCAGGACTCGAAGCGGGCCAGAAGAAGTAAGCAATCTCGACTTGTCACTTTCAACTATGGATCCCGCCGCTACATCCGCCATCCCGGCGTCGGATTCCGAGGCAGCAACGAAGATTTCGGGGGCCGGCCATTTCCGCTGGGTGATCTGCGCCCTTCTGCTGTTCGGAACCACTAAGAACTACATGGATCGCCAGGTTCTAGGCGTCCTCAAGACCACTCTGCAACACGACCTGGGATGGAACGAAATCGACTACGGCAACCTGGTGTTTGCCTTTCAGGGGGCCTACGCGGTGGGCATGCTGGTGGTCGGGCGGCTGGTGGATCGTTTGGGCACGAGGTTGGGCTACGCCTTGGCCATGGTTTTCTGGAGCCTGGCTTCCATGGGACACGCACTGGGCAGCTCCTTGACTAGCTTCTTTCTCGCGCGGTCAGCGCTAGGCTTTGGCGAGTCCGGAGTTTTCCCTGCGAGTATCAAAACCGTAGCCGAATGGTTTCCCAAAAGAGAGCGCGCATTGGCGACAGGAATCTTTAACGCCGGGACAAATGTCGGGGCCATCATCACTCCTCTGGTCGTGCCCTGGATCACGATCCAATGGGGTTGGCGCTGGGCATTTGTGATCACCGGCGCGCTAGGGTTCGTCTGGCTCGTGTTTTGGCTGCTGCTCTATCGCAAGCCCGAGGAACACCCCCGCCTCTCTCGAGCCGAACTGGACTACATTCGCAGTGATCCCCAGGAGCCGAGGACGAAAATCAAATGGGCTCGCCTCATACCTCATCGCCAGACATGGGCCTTTGTGGTGGGCAAGTTCATGATCGATCCCATCTGGTGGTTCTATTTGTTTTGGGTGCCGGATTTCCTGCAACGCCAACATGGCGTCGTTCTGATGAAGATCGGCGTGCCCATCATGGTGATCTACGTAATCGCCGATGTTGGCAGCGTCGCCGGGGGCTGGCTTTCCTCCTGGCTGATCAACCGCGGCAGAAGCGTAAATATGGCTCGCAAGAGCACTATGCTGATTTGCGCGCTGTGCGTTGTCCCGATTGTGTTTGCCTACCGCGTCGAGAGTATGTGGGGAGCGGTTCTGCTGATCGGGCTGGCGGCGGCGGCTCACCAGGGGTTTTCCGCCAATCTCTTTACCCTCACCTCCGACACGTTTCCGACCCACGCTGTCGGTTCGGTGGTCGGGATGGGTGGAATGGCAGGTGCGGTCGGGGGAATGTTGATTGCGAAGATCGTGGGCTACACCTTGCAGTGGACCGGCAGCTACATGGTTCCGTTCCTGATTGCCGGCTTTGCCTACCTGCTGGCACTGGCCGCCATTCAGCTTCTGGTGCCTCGGCTCGATCCCGCCAGAATTGATTGATAAGCAGATTCCGGGTTAACAGACGAACCGGAGAAGATCGCCCCGGACAAAACTGACCGAACGGAAGGGCAAAGCATGGTCTTGGAATCCTTCCAGCTTAACGGCAAGAACGCCCTGGTCACAGGCTCCAGCCGGGGCCTGGGCGCCGCGATTGCGATTGCGCTGGCGCAGGCCGGCGCTAACGTGGTCTGTCACGGTCGCAGCGCCGACGGCGAATCCACCAGCGAAAAGATCCGCCAACTGGGGAGGAGGTCTTTCTACCTGGCGGGCGACATGGTTGATCCGAAAGTGCATATGGCCTTGATCGGAAAGACGGTGGAAGAATTCGGTTGCATCGATATTCTGGTCAATAACGCGGGCGTCATCCGACGCGCCGCCGCCGCCGAATTCCCGCAGCACGATTGGGACGAATTGATTGCCGTGAACCTCACCTCGGTATTCCGGCTGTCGCAACTCGCAGGTCAGGACATGTTGAACCGGAGAGCGAGGGGCAAGATCTTGAACATCGCCTCGATCCTCTCCTTTCAGGGCGGGATCACAGTTCCAGCCTATGCGGCGGCCAAAGGTGGTGTCGCGCAGCTTACTAAAGCTCTGGCCAACGAGTGGGCGTCGAAGGGCATCAACGTCAACGCGATTGCGCCGGGATACATGGCCACCGACAACACAGCCGTGCTGCGGCAAGACT
>Ga0193732_1000183_pt1 | contig 12200 bp, 8 predicted proteins | sample U1s1metaG_FD_145077 | JGI IMG/M metagenome (GOLD analysis project Ga0193732, IMG submission 145077) | Soil microbial communities from a riparian zone of the East river system, Colorado, United States - U1s1 | ecosystem: Environmental > Terrestrial > Soil > Riparian zone | place: USA: East River...
CAACGAGGAGGAGATTGAGTGGGCTCGGGATGGGTCGAGAATTTACTTTGTCTCACAGCGGGAACTCGAGCCCTACTACGGACTAAGTCAGAACGCCATCTACTCGGTCCCGGAGGCCGGCGGCGAGACCAGCGAAGTGGCCCGAATCGCAGGCTCGGCACAATCCATTTCAATCAGCAAAGACGGCAGCCGGGTTGCGTTCCTGGGTGTCCTCAACACTCCAGTTCAGTCTCACACCAAAACCAATTTGTGGGTGGCCGACCTCAAGTCCGGCGGCGCGCCCCGGAACCTCACTTCAAAGTACGACTGGGACGTTGGCGGCGCCATTCTAGGAGATCAGGAGCCGCCGCGCGGCGGGGGTGGTATTCAGCCGGTTTGGAGCGCCGATGGCAAGGGGTTGACGGTTTTAGTTGCCAAACAGGGACGCGCTAACCTGCAGCGATTCGACGCCGAATCTGGGCAGGCAACTCCGCTCACCCAGGGTGATCAAGCGGTAACGCAATACAGCTCCCGCGGATCGCAGGTGGTTGCCGAGATATCCAGTCCGACTATGATGAACGATCTTTTTATGATTGACCCGGACGGTAGGCAAAGGCGCCTGACAAACGTCAACGAAAAACTATTCTCCGAGCTGACGCTGACTCCACCCGAGGAGATCTGGTACTCGAGTTTTGACGGCCGCAAGATTCAAAGCTGGGTGCAGAAACCGCCTGACTTCGATCCGAATAAGAAATATCCGCTCATCCTGAACATTCACGGAGGACCACATGCCGCGTATGGCTACGTGTTCTTCCACGAAATGCAATGGATGGCGGCGAAGGGATACGTAGTTCTCTACCCCAATCCTCGTGGAAGTACTTCCTACGGTGAGGCATTCGGAAACATCATCCAGTACCACTATCCCGGCGATGATTTCAAAGATTTGATGGCAGGTGTGAATGAACTGTTAAGCCGTGGATACATTGACGAAAAGCGCCTGGGAGTAACCGGCGGAAGCGGCGGAGGATTGCTGACCAACTGGACAGTGACCCACACGGACCGATTCGCCGGCGCCGTTTCCCAGCGGGATATCGCGGACTGGGCGGCCTGGTGGTACGCGGCTGACTTCACCTTGTTCCAGCCGCTCTGGTTTCGCAAGGCTCCGTTCGAAGACCCACAGGACTATCGGGATCGCTCGCCCATCTCTTACATCAGCAATGTCAAAACCCCGCTCATGCTGATTCTGGGCGACGCGGATCTTCGTACTCCGCCGGACAGTGGCGGAGGCGAGATGTTCCGGGCTTTGAAGTTCAGGAAAATTCCTACCGCAATGATCCGCTTCCCGGGAGAGACCCATGAGCTGTCTCGTTCCGGAAAACCGTGGCATCGCGTCGAGCGGTTGCATCACATCGTGAATTGGTTTGATATCTACTTGCAGGGCAAGCAGACAAACGAATATGACCTGATCCCGCCGCCCAAACCGGAATGGGAAAAGACGGACAAGCCTTAGGGAACGGCGGCAGCCGCCTGCGGGAGAGCACCGATCCAGAGGGGGATTTGGGAGTGGCTCGACTCCGAGTCGTGCCGTGAGTGGCGGGAGGAGCTGTTGGCGGAGTCAAGGCTCTTACCGCCGCTTCACCTACCGCCGATTTATCTACCGTCGTTCTATCGGTACATACTGCTGAGGGTAAGCAGGCCCGATGTAATCTGCGCGCGGACGGATCAGGCGGTTGTCGTCGAGTTGCTCGATGACGTGGGCCGCCCAGCCACTGATTCGCGACACGGCGAATACCGGCGTGAACAGATCTACGTCAATGCCTAGTATGTGGTAAGTGGACGCCGAGTAGAAATCCACGTTGGCATTGAGTTTTTTCTCGATTTTCACAAATTCTTCGATCTTGCGTGACATCTCGAACCACTGGGTCTGGCCGTTGCTTTTCCCCAGGTCGCTGGACATTTTGCGAAGGTGCGTGGCCCGCGGGTCTTCGGTGTGGTACACGCGGTGGCCAAAGCCGGGAATCTTCTTTTTTTGGGCCAGCATCCCCTTCACGTACTCCACCGGATCGGTGGCCGACTTGTCGATGGCCTGCAGGATGTGGAAGATCGCCTCGTTGGCACCGCCGTGCAGGGGACCCTTTAAGGCTCCGATCGCGGCAGTGACGGCAGAATGCATGTCGGAAAGCGTGGCGGCCACGACCCGAGCCGCGAAGGTGGACGCGTTGAGCTCGTGGTCGGCGTGCAGGATGAGAGCAATATCGAGCGCCCGCTCGGCGGTTTCCGAGGGTTTGGCCCCATTTTGCATCAGCAGGAAATTGGCTGCGTGCGAAAGCGAACGGTCCGGATCGACCACGTTCTTGCCTTTTCTGAGGCGATCATAGGCGGTCACGATCATCGCGATCTGCGAGGTAAGGCGGAACGCCTTGTGTAGATTAGCCTCGTGATCGTTCTTTGTGTCCTCGGGATCGTAGAATGACAGCGTCGAAACCGCCGTGCGCAGCACGTCCATTGGCAGGGTTTGCGGCGGCGCTGTGCGCAGCAGATCGATGATAGCGGGGTCCAGTCTCCGCTCTTCCGTCAGGCGCTCACGAAAGTCTTTCAGTTCCTTGGGCGTGGGCAACTTGCCATACCACAGCAGGTAACAGGTTTCTTCGAAATTGGAGTGGTCCGCAAGTTCGTGAATGTCGATGCCGCGGTAAGCCAGGACGCCTTGATCCCCGTCTATGTAGCAAATACTGGATGTGGTGGCGACAATTCCTTCCAGACCTTTAGGGGCCTGCGTGGTGGTCAGGCTGGGCATGTTCCCTCGCTCAGAAGTTTGGAAAACCGGGTTGTGGCCGCACGGGGAAGGAAAATGACGCGTGCTGTCCCAACTAACTTTTATACGCCAAAAGTTTTAACTTTCCAACTGAGGTTGGGTCCGGTTGTGTCCTAATTGGAGAAGTCGGTCCCCCGAAGATGCCCAAAGGCGAATCTAAAGGGCGGATTGTGCCGGTTCGCTTCACAGCGGATGATCGAAAGGCCGATGGCAGCAGCAGCTAGGGCCAGCAAGCAAAAAGCGTCTCAGAGTGGATTCGCGGCACTTCAATGAACAGGAATAGACGTATGCAACGCAAGCAACAGCCGGGTTTTCATTTTGTAGGCGACGCGGATGGTGCCGGCTTTGTAGCAGACTGGCTCAGCTGCGGGAAGTTTATTTTCCAAGGCCAAAACCATGCGGCAAGAGCCATAACCACCACCCAAAGCCAAAGCCGCAACTTGCCCGTTTGTTTGATAGGTTCCACAAAGGCAATTATCAGTCCGAACATTCAAACAATTCAAGGCAAATTAGGACACCACCTGGGTCCGGTCGGTCAGTTTTCGATTTGTGCAGCCCTCGCTTTAGCATCCAGCCCGTGGCATCATGTGGCGTGAGACACAGGCGGGTTTGGGTGGTGATTGCGATTGTTGCTGCACTGGGTTGGGCCTATCTTTTTATCCTATCCAAATCGCACTTTCTCCTCATTCCCCGGTAGATTCCCCCATGACCTGGGACCCGGTGGTGGGTTAGTCTGATTTGTCCTAGAGGAGGGGGACGGGGTTGCGGTGGTTTGGAGCCGTATCGAGCCCTGGCTACACCGAGGTGAGCAGCGCATGCCTCCGTGTTTTCGCACAAAGTGCGCTTCCCAGTAGCGACCACCGTTGTCCGCCATTCCCACCCAGGGCAAGAAGCGCTCCCTCCATCAAATCTTTCCTTTAGGCGAATACACGAAGGTACACTGCTCCCGCGAAAGCTCACAGTAGTGTCCCGCTCCCCGGTTACAATCAGGATATGCGGGGGGTACGGTTTGTTCTGATGGTCTTAGGATTGGCTGCGGCAGCCTGGTGCCGCGACCAGCCATCAAATTTGCCGCTTTTGTCTTGTCCGGAAAGCTCCCCGGGAGCTGCCGCCTGCAATCCATCCAACAAAGAATTGAAAGAAGCCGCTGAGGCTTTTACCAGAGGCCTTCGCCTGCAAAAGGAACAGCGCCTGGATCAGGCCTTCGATCAGTTCGATACGGCGGCGCGGCTGGCTCCGAAAGATGTTGAATATGTGACCGCGCGCGAAATGACCAGGCAGCGGATTGTGTTCGATCACCTAAGGCGCGGCAACGCGGAAATGCTCAAGAACCGTCAGATTGAAGGCCTGGCCGAATTCCGCACCGCTCTGCATCTGGATCCACAAAATGAGTTTGCCCAGCAGCGCCTGCAAGACGCGATGGGGGAGTGGGCGCCGAAGACCACAGGCGCGTTCCAGGTTCTGGCCGATGCGGGCGAAATATCGGTGGCTCCTAATTCTGCCACAGCCGACTTCCACTATCGTGGCGATGGCCGGGGATTGCTTACCCAGGTAGCATCGGCATTCGGCGTGACCGCAACCTTCGACGAGTCGGTGATTTCTCGCGGGCTTCGTTTCGACCTCGGCCAGGCGGACTTTTACACGGCCATGGCGGTGGCTTGCCAGATCACCCACACCTTCTGGACGCCGCTCGATGGCAAACAGATCCTACTGGTGGCAGAATCGCCGCAAAACCACCGTCAGTTTGATCGCATGGTGCTGCGTACCTTCTACCTGCCGGGAGTTTCGTCGCCCCAGGAGCTGACCGACGTGGTCAACCTGCTGCGCAACCTTTTTGAAATCCGGTTGGTGACTCCGCAGCCCCAAACCAGCACCATGATTGTTCGCGCTCCCCGGAACATTCTGGACGCGGCCACCCGGGTGCTCGAAGGCTTTGGCGACTCCCGTCCGCAGGTGATGTTGGATGTGCATGTGTATGAAATCACCAACAGCGTGACCCGCAACATGGGATTGCACATTCCCAACAATTTCCAGCTGTTCAACATTCCCGTGGGCGCGCTGGCAGCGCTTGGGGGCCAAAACATCCAGGATCTAATCAACCAGCTCATATCGGGAGGCGGCATCAACCAGGCCAACTCCACCGCCCTATCTGCGCTTCTGGCCCAACTTCAAGGACAGCAGAGTTCCGTCTTCAGCCAGCCTTTGGCCACCTTTGGTGGTGGATTGACGCTCAGTGGACTGAGTTTGGGTACGGCGAGCGGGCAGTTGTCATTAAACGAAAGCAACATCAAAACGCTGGAGCATGCCACGCTGCGCGTGAGCCAGGGCAATGAGGCAACCTTTCACGTAGGATCGCGCTACCCCATCTTGAACGCCAGCTTTGCGCCGGTTTTCAATAGCGCCGCGATCTCGTCCGTGATCCAGAACAACAGTTTTCAATCCCCCTTTCCATCGTTCAATTACGAAGATATTGGTCTGACCCTCAAGGCCAAGCCGCTAGTAAGCGGGAACTCTGACATCGGCTTGCAGCTGCAAGTACAGTTTCGCACCCTGGCCGGGCAGTCACTGAACGGTGTTCCGGTAATCGCCAACCGCGAGTACAAGGGCAGCATCAACCTGATGGATGGAGAGCCAGCTGTGGTCGCAGGCTCGGTTTCGCGCAACGAGCAGCGCAACCTCACCGGAATCCCCGGACTCGGGGCCGTTCCGGGGGTGAATCGGGTGATGACCAGCAACAGCAAGCAGCTAGACGAAGACGAACTGCTCATCGTGATTACGCCTCGCGGAGTCAACCGGGGACAGACGCGGAACGCAGAAGTGTGGGTGAGACAGTAGAAAACCAGTTGCCGGCGTTGGTTTGGTCGATCACTCGTAAGACCACGAGCAGAGCCAGCATCTTGCCCCGTTGACGACTTGTTTCCCTACTTCCCTTCCTTCGCGGCAAACTCCGTCAACCCCTTTAGGACTTCGTAGGGAAGTCCGCCGACATTGCTGATCTTTCTTCCGTTGATAAACAACGTAGGCGTTCCGTTCACTTCGAGCGCCGCGCCCAGGGCCACCGAACGCTGCACCCGCCCTACCGTCTCGGGCTTGGCGGCACAGGCAGCGGTATCAGCGCCCTTTGCGCCCGCCTGGTCGGCGAGCGCGGTCAGCTTCTCATCGGCGTTGGCCGCGGTAATATCCTTCTGCGCCTCGTACACGCTTTGGATATACTTCCAGAAAAGGTCGTTCGAGCTCCGCCCGATGCAATCCGCATAAGCCGCCGCCTTGGCCGCCCAGTCGTGCGATGGCAGCGGAAAATTCTGGAATACCAGGCGAGTGTTTTTCTCTTCCGCCAGCAGCTTGTCAACCGTGGGCTGCGCCTCCTTGCAATGCGGGCATTGCAGGTCGCTGAACTCAACCACGGTGACGGTCGCCTCGGCCGGGCCGCGTGACGGGCCATCCGCCTTCTTGGCCAATTCCTCCCGCGTTGCATCGAACGGGCGCATCCCGAAAGGAATGATGTCGCCGATCAGCGCGTGCTGGCCGTCGGAGGTAACATACAGCCGGTTATTCTGCTGCCCTTGGCTATTACTCAAGACAATCATCACCTGTGCGATCCCCTGCACCTCGGAGGGCTTGATCGAGACCACCTTCCACGACACCGACGGGTCATAGCCAAACATCTGTTTCATGAAGGCATTGACCGTCTCTTCTGAAGGCAACCTGGTGCTGAACGTAGGCGAAGGAGGGCTGGCGGCGGTCATCTTGGACGATGTCCTCTCTTGTGCAGCCACCACGAAAGACACCAGCAGGACGACGAGCGAGCAGTAGAACGCAAAACGATGCATGAGTTCCCTTCCCAGAAGTCAGTTCTCTAATCTACCGTCCCGGGCCTTCATTGCGTGCCGGTTTTGGCGGCGATGGGAAAACGGCGCCCTGAGCCAAAGGCCTTGGGCGAAATTTTCAGCCCGGGCGCGGCCTGCTGGCGCTTGTATTCGGCGCGATCCACCATCTGAATTACCTTCTGCACCAGGGTCAAATCATACCCGTGATCGGCTCCAATCTGTTCCGCGGTGTGAGAGTCCTCGATGTATTCCTCAAGGATCGTATCGAGGACCTCGTAGGGCGGAAGCGAGTCAATGTCCTTCTGATCAGGCCGCAATTCGGCGGATGGCGATTTTTCCAGACTGGCCTGCGGGATCACCGGCCGTCGAGAATTCACATACCGGCTCAGGCGATAGACCAGCGTCTTGGGCACGTCCGAGATTACGGCCAGCCCGCCCACCATATCGCCATATAGGGTGCAATATCCCACTCCCAGTTCGCTCTTGTTTCCCGTGCTAAGCACGATCGCCCCAAACTTGTTCGACAGCGCCATAAGCAATGCTCCCCGGGCGCGGGCCTGCAGATTTTCTTCCGTTGCATCTTCCTTGCGCCCGGCGAAAAGTTTTTGCAGAGTCTTGCGGTAGCTCTCGAAGATTTCAGTAATGCACAACAGCTCAAATCGAATTCCGAGATTTCGAGCGAGCGAACGCGCGTCCTCAATCGAGCCGGACGACGAGTACGGTCCCGGCATACCTACGCCGATAACATTCTCCGGCCCGACGGCGTCGCTGGCGATGCAAGCCGTTAGAGCCGAGTCGATGCCGCCGCTTAATCCGATGATCACCTGCCGGAAGCCGCACTTGCTGACGTAATCGCGCGTGCCCAAGACAAGAGCGGCATAGGCACTGGCCTCTTCTCCTTCGACCTGTTCATGCAAGTCGCCGCTGAGACGATCGGAATCGAAATAGATCAGATCTTCCTCGAACGACTTCCCTTGTGCGACAATCTCGCCCGCCGCATTCAGAACCAGACTGGAGCCGTCAAACACTAGGCTGTCATTGCCGCCGACCTGGTTCACCAACACCACCGGAACCTTGTCCTGACGGGCGATGGTGGCCAGCATCTTGCGGCGCAATTCGCGCTTACCCAGCCAGAAAGGCGAAGCAGAAATATTAAGCACGAAGTTGCCGCCAGCCTGCACCAGCGCTTCGACGGGATCAACTGTGTAAAGACGCTTGTTCCAAAAGTGTTTGTCGTTCCACGCGTCCTCGCAGATGGTGAGCGCCATCTGCTTGCCGCAAAAAGAAAACAGAGACTGGCTCTTGGCGGGGGCAAAGTTGCGCATTTCGTCGAAGACGTCATACGTCGGCAGGAGCATCTTGGACTGCACGAAGGCGATGCCACCGTCTTGGAGAAGCGCAGCGGAGTTCATGACCGCCTTGCCGGTTTCGGCATCCGCCGAGGTCACCAGTCCGCAGATCACCGCGATGCCACGAGTCTGGGCCGCAATTTGCTTCGCCGTCTCACGATTGCGGGCTACAAATGATGGCCTTTCGACAAGGTCGCGCGGCGGGTATCCACAGACGGAAAGTTCTGGAAACAGAATCAGATGGGCGCCGGCAGCCCGCGCCTGACCCGCAAAGCCGATTATCTTGGCCGCGTTGCCGGAGAAGTCTCCCACGGTAGGATTGATTTGTCCCAGCGCAATCTTCACACTTTCAGTGTAAAACGGGAGTGCGCGGGAGCCAAGTCAGGGGGTTGGCGGGGGCGCGAACTAGTGCGGGCCAGGCCGTCATCCAGCGCGGACGCTTGCGCCTAGAACCCAACGCAGCGCCGCCTGCCGATCAGCAAACGCCTGCATGCTTACCGCTTTGCCATTCCGGAAGGTGTAGACGTCGGCAAGCCGTACCTCCTGCCACTGGCTGCTGCCTTTGGGGCGAACTCGTGCGTGGACAAACACCACCATCCGGTTACCGGCAGGGATGAAGCGTTCGGGCTCGCTGCTGCATTCGGCCCAGCCAGCGCGTGATTGCGTCAGATACGTCGTCACCCCAGCATGCCCGTGGTAGGTGCCTCCGCCGGGGAACTCCGTCGGCTCTGTCCATTCGATCTGAGGGTCAAGCGGTTCTAGGGCGGCTGCAATATCGCCGCGGTTGAACGCGGCGTAGGCCTCGCGGAGGACGCGAATGGCCTGCTCCTGCTCGGCGGAGGTGTCCATGGGGTTCTTCGTTCGCGACCGTTCGCGGCATGCCCCGCTCAGGCATAAAATCGCCACGGCCAGGATCGCGGGAAACTTCTTCATAGCGGCGAACTAGGACGCCGAGGCACGATCACGGTTCGATCACCGGTCGGCCACTGCCTTAATTCGGCGGGGCGCCCGCTCCCCCTTGACCAAGAGGGTCGGGAGGCGGCCCGGACATAGGCGCTCTGCCTGCAGCAGGATCAGCCTCCTCCCCGGGACGGCGCAGTGAGGGTGCATTCGGCGGGCGAACCTGAGGCTCGGCCGAACCCTTGGCGACGGTAGGTTGCTCGAGGTCCACTTCTTTTTCGGCGCGCACAACTTTCTGGCCATCCACTTTCATGATCTCCAGGCGCACCACCTCGTTGCCCACCAGTCGGACAAAATCCACATCCTGGGGCGGTTCGCCGTAGATCCACTCTTCGTAATCGACGTCTCCTTCCCGTTCCCGAATTTTCTTGGGCGGCCGGCCTTTGGCCGCCATCACCATGTCCCGATTCATGCCGACCAAAATTTGGTGCTGCTTGATGGCCTCCCTTATTTTGGGCGGGAGCGTGTCAAGGTAGGCTTCGACGGCCGATTTAGCATTGAAGTCAAATACCGGGCGAAGCAAATCCTTCAGCTGCTGCGGGTCTAGTTCAGGCACGTAGCCATTGAAGACCAGGTCAACATAGGAGCCGCGGGGATTGGCATTGGGGTCGCTGGGCGCGATCGAAGTCATGCCTCCTCCTCCGCCAAACTGGATATGCTGGTACCACTTCTGCCGCTTCACCGCGCCCCCGTTAATTTCAAAATGAATGCGGTCGTTCTTGACCAGGATTTCGCTGATACGAGCCTGATCACCCGGCTTGACTGCAGGGCCCCACATCGCGATCATCCGCTGCAGTTCGTCCCCGCTAGGGGTGAGCTGTCCCCCCTTCAGGATCAGGCCTGTCTTGCCCATGGGAAAGGGCGACCGGATGTAGACCAGTTCTGAGTTGAAGGCACGGATCAGGTCCATGCGGGTCTGCTTCGAAATATGTGGAGACGTTTTCTGATTGTCGCTACGGGCCGCGACCATGCAGAAAAGGACGGTGAGCAGCAGAGCTGCAGTGAAACGTGGGTACATACGACACCCCGACCCGGCAATTGCCTTGATTATAGCGCCGTTCGGGACTGGAAAAAACCTACTTCGCGAAAAAGATCCACCTTACATTCGGGGGACGGGCCCAGAGGCAAAATGAATTCTGCCGCGGGATTGCGGCAAAGGGCAGGAGGCAGCGGCGGTTGGTTAGAAAGACGACAGTTGCAACCCGTTCCTGGCGACCTGAAGGGGCAGGACTCGTCCCCCGTTTTCCCCGACTGCGGTCGCGACCCGGCTCGCAGTGCCCTTTTCCACGAGAAAGATGACGCACCCACCACCCCAAGCTCCGCAGGCTTTGGCGGCCCGGCCGCCATGCCTGGCGGCTACACGGATCAGCTTGTCAATGAGCGGCGTGGTAATTCGCGGAGCGTTGGCGCGGCGCAATTTCCACTCTTCGCCCAGCAGACGTGCGATCTCGTCCCAGTCCGTGTTCAGCAGTGCCTGATGCATGGCGCGGGCAATGCCAGCAATGCGCTCGAAGTTGCGGAACACGCGCCTGTCACCATCAATATGGGCCTTGAAGACTTCCCAGTTATTGATACCCGACTGCCGTGGCGCGCCGGTGTAAGCCAAAACGAAGCGTGACTCGATTTGTTCCGGCGCAACCGTGACGGCCTCGCGGTGAATGCCATCGGCATCCAAATGGATTGCGCTCACTCCTCCGTAGAGGGCGGGATAATAATCCTGGCAGCCGGTGGGGACACGGATGATTTGCGCCTCGACATTCTGGGCAATGACTCGCATTTGTTCCAGGGAGAGGTGGCGGCCGGCAAAACGGGCCAGGGCCGCGGTAGTGGCGATCATGAGTGCCGACGATCCGGAGATGCCGGCGCCGGCTGGCGACTCGGAATCGGTCTCAATCAGCAACCCCTCGGTTGGAGAAAAAAATTGTAGCAACCGCGCAACCAAAGGCAAGCGAAAGCGACCGGCAGTGCGCAGTGCTTCAAAGTTAGCAAACCGCTCCTCACGCCGGGTGTCGATCGAACGTACATGAATCTGCTTTCCCTTTAACGGCGTGATCCGGCATGTGGTCAGAATGTTGACCGCGAAATTTACCGTCAGCGCGTCCGGATGGAACAGATACAAAGGCCACAAGTCAATCGTCCCCCCTGCCAGATCAGCCCGGCAGGGCGCCTGCGCCAGGATCCCGCGACCGCGGGCCACATAGTTGCTTCTTCGCATGCAGTGTTTTACCACGGCGCGAATTGGCATCGAACGGGGCTTTTGCCGACCGCGATGTTTCGGCATCAATGCCGCCAACAGCGAGGGAAAATCGTTCGTTGACAACGACTATTTGTTTCCGCCACACTCGTGAGGTTGGAGTTGCCGCTTGCAATGGGCGCGGAAGGCTCCAAGTTGGCGTCGGTGGCATTGCTTGGGCGATGCTGCAAGGTGGCAACAGCAGTGCGCCTTCAGATGCCTGCGCTTGCCAACTTAAAATTCTCCGCAACAGCGGATGCGGCGGTTCGCAGCGAACTGTAGAAAATGGCGCCTCTCCCTCCTCTCACTCCATCTCCTCCCGAAACACCGGGGGCGCGAGTTCCTGGGCGAACTCGTTCTACCATGCCCGACGAAATCACAGGCAGTTCGGGCTCCGCCGAAATCATCCTGGCCAAGCTGCGCGGCATGATCTCGGCAGGCCGACAGGAAACAGATGCAATCCTGGGCACAATCGCCGTGTCTGCACACGCCTTGACGGGCGCCAGCGGAGCAGCTATTGCTATGCCGCAGGCTGGGGTGGTGATATGCGTCGGCAGAAGCGGTGACATCGCTCCTGAGCTGGGCGATCGCCTCGCTGTGGATTCAGGAATTTCCGGCGAATGCTTGCGCACGGGGAGGATCATGCGTTGCGATGACGCCGCCACGGATTTTCACGTTAATTCCGAGGTCTGCCGCCAGTTGAACCTGCAGTCGATCGCGGCTGTGCCTTTGCGGGGACAAAGGGGCCGGGTGGGGCTCCTGGAAGTGTTCTCCACTCAGTCATATGCCTTTACCGAGGAGCATATGGAACTCCTGGGACGGCTGGCGGGTCTGGCCGAGACCGCCTGGGCACAGGGCCCAGGGGCACAAGAGGGACTGGAAAGCCAGAGCTACCCCGTAGATGATGCACTGGCATCAGGTGCGATCCAGGCAGACGAATTCGCGGACAAAAAGCCGCTCGCCGATAATTCGACCGCTCCGACCAACGTTGAACCATCACTAAGGCTCGACTTGCAGGCAGAGCTCCCGGCTGAGCG
>Ga0193732_1000184_pt1 | contig 12150 bp, 15 predicted proteins | sample U1s1metaG_FD_145077 | JGI IMG/M metagenome (GOLD analysis project Ga0193732, IMG submission 145077) | Soil microbial communities from a riparian zone of the East river system, Colorado, United States - U1s1 | ecosystem: Environmental > Terrestrial > Soil > Riparian zone | place: USA: East River...
CTGCCATAGTACTTAAAACTTCATAGTGTGTTACTTCACCGCCCTCAGCAAGGCATAGAAATTCTATTGCTTCAGAAGAATCCGGCTCATCCCCAAGATATGTATTCATCATTTGAGAAGCCTTTTGTTCAGTTTCTAAGGCGGTACTTTGGATATTTTCAGGATTCAATCCTTGTGACTGTGACAACTTCTGAACCAATTCTTCAAGCTTTGTCTGATGGTTTTTCGCTTCTTTTCTCATCTTATCTAATTTAGCCTTCATTCCTGCTTCATCCAATAATCCTTTTGAGCCTAGCTCTTCTACAGCCTTTTGCGCAGCCATCTCTAAACCAAGAGCTTCACCTATCTTTTCTTCAAGTTTTTCCTTTTCTGCTGACATGTCTTTCTAAATAAGGCTGGCCATAATCGCTAATAAGAATAGTAGAAGATGAATCAGATTTTCCTTCCCAGTTATTCTCCAGCCTATCTGATGAATCGATTTGGATTTGAACAAAGAATGGTATGCCTGCAATATTGATAATGATATTCCTGTTTTCATCAATCCTCTTGCTGCAGCAAGGAGTTCTGGCTCTACAACCAAATCAAACGTCATCCAAAAATACAACCTCACAGGCTACACCTCCTGGAACATCTCTTGGATCAAATAAGACTTCAGCTATACCCAATGCAACCCTTGCAACGCCAGCCCAGACTCAGACTCTCCTTCTACTCAACACCGTCTTCAAGTGGCGGTGGATTTTTCAGTAGAATCGATCTCAAATTTAAGGGGAAAACTGATACAAATAAGAGCAAGATGTCTCTAATAAAAAAAGAATGGATTAAAAGATATCAATACATTCCACATATGGATATCATTCACTAGCAATCGGAAATAAATGAGTGCCTGAGGTAGATAGGACATAGAATTATTATGGTGGTCCTGAATTGGTTTTGGGCTTTGGCATCAGGCGCTCATAATGTACAGCACAACAGTGATATTATGTATTACTATTTATTTTGAAAGGTATTGATTCTACACCTGTTGGTCTTGAATAGATATCTTCTATTGAAATATAGCCCAAACTTTAACCTAACTCTACCAAAAGTTTGCATCTCTTTCACATTTAGAGAACAAGAGTCAATATGTATCAGAATATTTCCAGAAGCTATTCCACTACACGCAGAGGGAATTTATGCAGAAGACTCCGATCCAAGTAAATCTGAATATTTTATAAATTCATAAGATTCTTTCTCTTTTAAGTATTTTATCATTTCAATTTGGTCTGCTTGCGCTTCATCGGGATCGTAAGGAGGATGAATTGCCATTCTAAATAATCCATAAGAGTTGCCGTCCACATTAAACGCTCTATCATAAAACAGCTGTTTATTTTGGGTTACCATTTTTTTATTTTTCTCTTTGTCTCCGCCCTGATCCCAACTCATAGCAGGATGAAGTAAGTATTTTTTACCTCTTTGAATAATATCAAGATCTGTCTGTGACTCGGAGATATTAAAGTTCAATTCCTTTAATGCTTCAATGGCTTGACGGCTAAGATGCCATTCCGGTGGTATAAATGTAGAAGGTCGAGGTAGTTTAGCGGCTGACAAAATATCTAAGCCTTGCTGGATATCTTTTATTTCGTCTTCTTTTGATTCTGTATCAAAATCCTCTATTCTCCCTTCTACCTCGTGATATAGTCCATGTAGAACAAGTTCTACATTACCTAATTGTAATAATGAACAAACCTGATCACAGAAAACAGCATGGTCTTTGATATTATATTTTTTTTTATAATATGGTACAATACCAAGATTATAATGGATTTTCAATTTATTGAGTTCATCTGATACTTGTAGCGTTTTTTCTAAATATGGAGGAGCTACATCATGAATTGTTATAATTGCCAATTTTTGGTCTATCATTAATAAATGAAATGGGGTTATATCATATTAATAGATGAGTAAAAATTAGATAGTAGAGATATGGCATAAGCATCTCCTATATACTATAGCTAGCTTAACATATAGCTAGCTTAACATTTTACCTTCAGAAGTGCTAGGTTATGAAAAACCAATTTGAAGGGAGTTAAAAGATCTTCTGGAAATGCCTCTCTAAGGTCCTCCGATAGCTTTTGTCCTTCTATGTCTATCTGATCATAAACACAAACTTATTAGTATTAACGAAACAGAAATAGACATGAATAATTCAAAGGATAAATTAACCGAAGAATTAGCAAATGTACTAAATGAAACTGCAGAAGCTCATCATAAAGCTTTTGCTGCTTCGGACGGCGAGGATCCAGAATGGCCGATCTGGTATGCTGACTACTTATTAGATAGGATGAGAATAATGCTTAACTCGAAATTCACAAAAAGTGAGCTCATCTACATCTTAGTGTCTGCTGATAAGGAGAAAGAACTTGTTGCACCTGGGGCTTATTGGCCTAGATTCTATGCGAATTTCCTTGTAAGCAGATATACATAACTTCTCACGGAAACATTTTTACATTATTTTTATACTTTTCTAATACCTGTTTTGAAACATTTAAGCCATGTCCATTTCCTACTTTTATTAAGAGGTCAGCAGTTCTCAGTCTAAATTGTGTAAGATCAATATCATACCTTTTTAGCATTGATTTCTCAAGATTTACTTTTATAGTATGACCTGTTTACAAGAATCTTGTGAATAACAATTCACTTTATGGGCTACCGCAATGGTGCTGGCAACTACAATACTGATTGGTATTGACTTAACTCCAATGGTAAAACAACGAGTTTATTCCGTGCATGAAGATACTGGAATGATGAAAAAACCCCTCTATAGGCTGTAAAAGGGTATCGTCTAAATGAGTACCTGAAGTTGGGTATGTTCCTACTTATGAGGTTATGTCTTTATAAGATTTCCACCTAGAATAACTCGTAATAAAAAGTATGAATCCGTCTATCTGATACGGAGAGATGGAGAGATGGAGAGAGGTATTATAGAAATCAGTTGTTGATTTACACTTTGAAAAACATTCCCCAGTTATTGTTTGAATTGAAGGAATTTCTGTAGAAACAGTGGTTAAAGGGTATCCCATTGCATGGTGCTGAACTAAATCTACATTACAACGGTTTCAATGAAGAATCAGAATAAGAATTAGATCTATAGATAGGAAAGTTCTTCTCAAGAAAAATCAATTTAATAGGCGCCATAATAATTGCAATATTGCTATGTCAATGTAGTTGGAAACTAAACTAGGCTACCATCTCGATCCAGGGTCGTCATTTAATACGTGTTCAAATATAGACAGGTAGTTATTCGTCATTATCTCATCTGTAAACATTTCTTCTACCCTTTTTCTGCAGGCTGGACGGTGGAGACATGATTCCTTAGGTTAGAGTAGTCATCATGTTAATAAATGACTAGCTAAAAATGTTAAGTAACAATATTCTACAGAGGTCCTGGAATAGATAAATTCAAGTAGATAGGAGTTAATTAGAAAAAATATGAGTGATATAATTTCCTGGGAGAAAGCTATTGATAAGAAGGTCAAATCAAGCGATAATCATGATTTAGGGAAGATAGAAAGTATAACTAGAGAATATATTCAGACCAAGGAGGGAGTAATAGGAAAGAAGTATTATTTTATTCCCAAATATTACATTCAAGGCTACGATGGCGATAATCTTTGGGTATCCTTAACAAACGATGAGGTAAAGACTAAATTTGAAAGAGAAACTCCGCCTGACCTTAAGGAGTTTGAAACATCTGAATATGCTGAAAGAAAAAGTATGGTTATAAAACAATATAGTGATTTTGACAATTCCATTCCTTCTTACAGTTCATCTACCTCTGGTACTCAAGCAACTTCTGCCAATGCTAAACAAATGCCAGGTGGTGTCGAGATGTCATGGGACAAAATTATCGATAAGAAAGTAAAATCTAGTGACAGACAGGATCTCGGGAAAGTAGAAAGTGTTTCAACTGAGTATATAGAAGTTAAAGAAGGGCTTGTGAGTAAGAAGCACTATTATATTCCGAAATACTATATTGAGGGTTTTGACGGGGAGCATCTACATACTTCGTTGACTAAAGATGAGATTAAAGGTAAATATGAAAGGGATAGCCCTCCTGCTGAGTCGGAATTTCGTACGGAAGAGTATATGAATAGAAAACGTAAGGTAGAAGAAAATTATCCCCAGTTCTTACACGGTATACCTATCATGGCAAAGGAGCCAGGAGTCACTCTTCAAAGTAGTTCGTCTGGTGGAACTGTCAATATTCCATGGGAAGAAGTTATACATAAGCATGTTAGGGCATCAGATAATGTGGACATAGGAGATGTTGAAAGAGTAGGAAATGAATTTATTGTAGTAAGAGAGGGGGTCTCGAAGGTTCATCTATATTATATCCCAAAATCATATATCAACAACTATGACGGTAGTTATTTATATATAAACGCACCAAGCGGTTTAGTCAGCGCCAAGTTTGAGAGAGATACGGAACCAACACCAGAAGAGATCAAAATGTTAGGTGAAGAGCAACCAAAGAAAGGGTTAGAATAAGTCTAACCAAAGACTTAGATTATGAAGAAGATAAATGCAGTAAAATGAAGGAAGACAACTTGTAGAAAATATCATTATAAAGTTTAGAGCCCTATTAGCTCTCATGAGTAATAATAAAGATTACGAGAGGGATAAGAAGGAAACGCTGCCAGCTGAAACTTCATCAGATGATTCTGCTAAGCTAACTACTGAACGAAAAGTAGTAGTGGTTTCACCATCGCCATCACGAAGTAAGAGCAGCGATAATATCCAGTTATCTGAATCCGCTAGAATATCTAATAATGTCAGGACAATACTACTGAGTCTATTTGCTTTGATTGGTTTCATTGTCCTGGTGTTTGCTATCTTCGCAGCTAGTGTAAATGTTCAATTAGCACAGATTGCAGTTAGTGCGTTCATTGTAGCCTTTATAGCAGCTATAACCGGCGCATTTGCTCTATTTGGCATGGTAGTATTTCAGATTCGAGGTAAGACTAAGGAGGGGAACTGAGAATTATATGTATGATATATTATAGAATTTAACGACAGACCTCCCAATCAGTTATTCCTTTAATCTTATCTCAATATCTTCGAATTTGAGGCTGTTACTGCAAAAGAATGATTTAACAGTTTTAAACCAGGTGCTTCTTATCAGAAGAAAGGAATCAGGCAGGCAAGCAGAGATCTTACCGCAAAGTCGGAGGAGTTTGGACGTACATGGTAATAGCCTGTATCACATGCTGTTCTAACGCTACAGGACCTATTGCTATTACTGCGAAAAATAATAATGCCAACATTAGAAAGCTTACAAAGAATAAATATACAGAGCATCAAAAACAAATTCAGCTGCTGCAGCTGCAACAACTTCAAGAACAAAATGAAAGCAATAGGACAATGCTTGAATGCTGGACTGTACTCTCTTCGCTTGTACCCTTAACTAGAAGAATAAAGCTTGGTGCAATATTAGTCAATCTTTTTAGGAATCCTGCAATTGTGGCAAAAATGGCTTCTACTTTAGATAATATCAGTAATGGAAGATTGGAATTCGGATTAAGTGCAGGTTGGTATCAAAAAGAAGCGGAAGCATATGGAGCGCCATTTCCATCAGGTTCTGCTAGAGTTGAGATGTTAAAAGAAAGTGTTATGATACTAAGGAAAATGCTGTATTCTGATAACAATAATGTCAATAACAAATCCAATATTTCTTTTAAAGGAAAATATTACAATATATCAAATGCAGAATGCAATCCAAAAGCAGTTCAAAAGCCACATAATCCGAGGATGGCACTGCATTTTACTCCTAGGTAGGGATGAAAAAGAATTAAAGAAAAGAAGAATTAAATTATTAGATAAAAAAAGAGAATGGAAAGATTCGAATGTCCTTATAAGTGGAACACCTAATAGAATATTAAATGAAATAACCCGATATTTGAAAATCGGTGTTACATACTTTACAATATACTTTCCAGATTTACCAGATACAACATCTTTAAAGTTATTTGCAGAGCATGTTATTCCTAATATTAGAAATCGATAGAGTGGTTGTGTGTGATAGTCTAATCTAGCTTCTTAATCCCATCATTGATATCTGTGATATGTACTATCATTTTGTTATTTGAAATAAACTTACGAATTTAGGTATGTTTAATCTTTCAATGGAAGGACACCTGCGAAGAAATGCGGAATTAAAATCGAAGGAAATAATAAATGAATAACACTAATAGAGCGCACCTAAAACCTGCGAACTAAATTCTTTAACATGCTTCGATTAGTACAACATCCACTAACTCTGGTATCATAAAGGTTCTGATCTATTAAATTCACTATCTCCTTTGCCATTACACATATGTTTTGTATCTGATTTGACTGTGCTTCTAGACTGGTCTCTAATTCTGCAAGTCGTGTTAGCAAATCGTTATTCTGTAAAATTTCGTATAACGCTTTTTTCGTTTTCTCAAATTCTTGTTCGTTTCCTTCACCACATGGTTGCCCGTTAAAGTAAAAAATACCATCTATACTTCTGTATGGTTTAGCGTTGTTGATATGATGTTGAACCCTTTCGACCCTACTCTCACTTGTCATGCGCCTCCAAACTCGTGAAAGATATGTATAGACCGAATTGAAATCGTACTTATATCTAGCACCGATTTTTAATGGTGAGGAAGAGGATGCTGCTAATTTGGACTTTATTGTATTGGTAATTTCATTAGAAGTCCTAACAATAAGTTCGTTATGCGTTTCCATCATGACTGTTAAATTGGATAATGATTGTGGGAGTTGTCGATTATTATATTCCAAATGTCTTAATGCAAGTGCATACACCACTGATGGACTAGACGGTATATTGTCTACGATACGTCTAAAGTCATCTTCAATACGATAAGGCTGTAAAGGCTGAATTAGTCTAAGGGAACTTAATGGTCTAAACACAAATGTATTTAATTGTCCATAATGCCTTCTTCTCCTACTACTAAAAAACGTAAAATTGAAAATAGAAAAGCGACCAAGGCAATCAAAGCAATAATCACTTCCGTGATTGCAGTTGTCGACTCCACAGTCAAAAAAGGAGTCTGATTGGGCATGGCTGTATTGGATATAGTCTGCTGAGTATTTAAGTTGGTTATCGAAGTATAGTTAAAACGGGGTTTAAAGCCAGCTATAACATTTTGTCAGACGACAGTTAACACTTTTTCAATTTACTATTAGCCGACGCTAAGTTAAGTGCCCTTCAAAAGGAACACTGTTTCTATTCCATAAGCTATTTCACTTGACGAGCTCAAATTATCACTATGTTCTGTATTAAAAAACATTGAAGAGAAATTGAAAAATATCATACAACATTGTTAATAAACTGAAAATTAAGAGTAGTAACAGGGACTATCATAAAAATCACAAAAATCAGAGAATAATATTAAATCTATGCTAGCCACATGATGTACTATAATGTGTGCAGAAGATGATTGTTTGATTGAATAAACCCAATATTGATAGCGTTAGAAATATAGAAAGTGTTTTAGAACAACTAAACCAAACAGAATATGGATCTCACTATATCATAGTATATCCTAATTTAGCTAATTTAAGAGAACTTTATTCACGCTATATCAAAACAGAAATTGAAGAAAATGATATGATTGTTCTTATTCTCCCTTTTTATGAGACTACTGATAGTGTTAGACGGATTTTATCAGAAGATAATGCTGCCGAAGGCACAAGTATCGATGTAACAAAATACGAGAAGCATCATTCCCTTATTATTGTTGATTCAGCTAGAGCATATTTTGGATCTTCTTCCTCTGATGATCTCGTATCTTTTATCAAATCATTGGCAAAGTATGCAAAGCAAACAGGTAGGAACGGAGTCTGTGCATTATGTGACATAGGATCGTTCTATCATTCTCGTCTAAAAGTAGACGGTTTGATTGCACATGAAGCATCATTACCATCAAAATTTGATATGAACATAAAAGCATTCTGTCTTTACCATAAAGCAGACTATGATAATAGATTTACACGTGAACAAAAACAAGTGTTACTTGAACATCATGGCAGAGAAATAAGGATAAAAGTTTGAGTAGCAAATTAGAAATAAAATCTACTTATTAAATTTATAACGAGTGGTAAGATATCATCTTTGATCAAGAGAGCCAGGCAATCAAGTTGATTTAGCTCTTCCAATAGATAGGGACGAATGAAAGTTCATAATATTAAACATTTGGAAGATTATTGTGACAAGATCCAAAAGTATTGTAACTATATATAAAAATGGAAGTGCGAACAGAAATTATGAAATATTTACAATATAAGTCTAGAAATTCCTCCTCTGCTTCCCACAGTATATATCAACATTATGTCATCAAACTAGGGAAGATAGAATGACCTGTAAGGGCATATGTATGAGACATAGAGCAGAAAAACCATTTGGTATTGGTCGTTATGCTAGTGGACAGAAACGTTGTCAGGGATGTGATGAATATATAATATGGGATGGAATATTCTGTCCTTGTTGCAGCTACAGGTTAAGAACAAAGCCACGAAACTGGAAATTTAAGGCAAAATTAAAAGCAAGAAAGGAAGTAGGAGAATCTACAATGTTAATATCTATGCACCTATTATTACTCTAAAATAAAATAATGATAATAAATACTTCATCTTATCTGAAATAAACAGAAAGTAAATAATGACAATATTTCATTCTCTTTTCTATTGAACCTTTTGCTTTATGTTGTTAATTCGTCCTTCTATTGGACAAAATATTCTAAACATAAAGATTCAATATATGGAGCACTTTATTCCTTTATTCTTTAACTCAAATTATATCCTTGGCATAACCCACAAAACTACATTAGTTCTTGTTTAACTCTTCTAATAGCTTCCATAGCATACTTTCTAACTTCACTATCCGTAGAACATTCAACGAGATCTTGAAGAGATGGTAAGGCTCTCTCTCGGAAGCTAGCCAATGCATTGATTGCTTTATTGCTTTCACTCAGGTCTAGTGAGTAAAGTGCATCATCATGTAGTGTCTCCATCCGATCCTGATCTTCTTCTTCTGACAACCTATACTACTTCCTCTGTATCCCTTTAGTATAGCCGGGGCTATTTTTCTCTAAATGTGTTGAAACAAAATGATTTTTTAGAATTCTGCATATATTCCGGATGGTAAGACCTGTCACTCCTGCTGCTTGAGCAAAAGCAATCTGGTTTTTCTGATCTCCGTTAAACAAACATGACAGGTAAAGAATTGAAGCTGCAAGACCCATAGGATTTTTTCCTGCAGATATTCTACTTCTTGTCACGTTATCCATTATCTGCATCGCTTTACGTTTTGTCTTTTCGCTCAGCTCTAGATTGTTAGAGATTTTGATGAGACATTTCATAGGATCAATTAATGGAATATTAAAGTCAAGTTCTAATACTAGCATCCTGTAGCTTCGGGTAATATCTTTACGTTTAATATTCATGATCGTGGCTAAATCCCTTAGCGTCCTAGGATTTTCCATTTCTCTGCATGCAATATAAACACAAGCAGCCAATAGAGCATGCATCGATCTTCCGCGTATCAATCCTCGTTTATGCGCTTTTCTATAAATGTATGCAGTCTTTTCTATTATTGCATACGATAAACCAAGTTTATCCTTTGATCTAGCAAGATTATTGAATGTCGTCTGAAAATTTCTATGAGAAGGCGAATAGGATGAAGGATCTAATTGTGTTCTATTGTCCCACACTCTTAATCTTGAGATAGTAGAAAGCACGGGTGCACTTAAATTATGTCCACTAGCATCTTTATTTGTCTCTCCAATAATTGTATAAAGTCCCATGTCATGACGAGCTAGAGAGCTTGGAGTGCCTATTCTACTTTTACCATATCCTTCTGCTCCTTCACTACCAAAAGAACGCCATTCTGGTCTGGTATCTTCAATATTTTGACTAATAACCATACCACAATTACTACAAATGATCTCTCCACGTACAGGATCTGTTATAACCGCCTTATTCCAGTTACATACTGAACATGGCATGATTCGAGTGGCGAGCATTAATGAAAAAGACTTCCAGCTTTGTTCTGGTTTATCGATCTTATAAAGAGTGGGTAGGAACATTTTGCAAAAACCTTCAATAACAACACCCATTATTGTAAAATTCATAAGTTCAGATCCCTTGAACACAGTTTATGAAACATTTTTTACCATGTCACAAAGGACAGACGATAAACAATTAAGACATAGTAGAATGTGTCCTTCGATTGTTGACCGCTCAAAGGATATGATCAAGAAACATTCAATCAGCTAATAGAAGAAGAACATAGCGAAGCAACACCTAAAGCTAAGAGGTATAGTTCTAAACGCAACAACAAAAGAACCAACAGTATATGTTCTTTTGTTTGAATTTTTCTACAACTGTATGTATGAGATAAATGTAATGGCAGAGAATAATATACTAGTTATAAGAAGAAAGATGTTAATAACAAGTTTGTTGTAAAATTACTAGTAGAGAGATTGAACCTTGAGTGAATTTGCTTTCTTCCGCTTTAAAAGTAATAATATGCTGACTGTGGAAGAAGAGCAGCAAAAGGAAGAGATCATTGATCTTACAGAGGAGGTTCTTGAAGCAAAAGGTATAGAATGTGACTCAAGAATAGCAAAGCTATCCGAGGAAAAATTAAGAGAAATACTAGAGGAGGTAAGAAAGTTACGAAGAAAGCGCAAAAGGCTTTCCCCAGACGGGACTGATAATAGAATAAGAGAAGCCTACACAGAAAATGAACAAGGACAGCAACAGGAAGAGAACGAAGTGTCGTATATTAGATAGGTGCATACTTGTATTGATGGATAGCCTTACAAACCGTTGGCTTTCAGCTCTTGGTATAGCTACATTATGTTTTGGAATATTCTTATTTGTTTTACGCCTTCCAGTACGAACGATAAGCATATTCTTTGTAATTGGAATACCTTTAATCTTATTATGGTTATATGTTGATGAAAATTCAAGGCGACAGAAAAAGATGGCTACTCTTTTCGCACAGCCGTGTATCTGTTCTATTTGTAAGCATGACCGAGCTGGAAGTTGTTTAAAACAAAAATGTGCATGCTGTATTGTTATGAAAGGAAGTAACGCTGTTGGACATTCAATTAATTCAATCAATGATCGTAGAGATGGAACGGGAGAGAAATAGTAACCTTGTCATAATTTTGATAGTTTTACAAACCTCTCATAATTTAGAAGATATCTACAATTCCTCATTAGCATTGCATTCCATTTCTTTTTCTTGGTCGTCTCTACCTTCACCCTCCCTCTTATTGGTGCTGCAACCCTTTTTAACAATCTACTTGTTCTAGCTATGTTTCCAATATGGTTTGTCGAAATGTATTTGAAAGACTAGCAAAATAGTGGTAAGAAAGAGTCAATATTTTGTTGGAAAGAAATGCTAGAGAAGCCTCTTTAAGCTAGTATTGGCATATTATAGTATGACATCATCATCAACAGCACCTGAAGAAGCAGAAGATCATGTATCTACCACCGCAACAACAAATATGACAGTAGATGCTGATACTCAGAGAACCGTAGACTCAATTAAGAATATTGCAAAGAATATTCGTGAAGCCTCGAGTAGGATACGAGACACTGTGCGAACTTTACGTCAAAGTGGCGCTATAGATGAACTTACACAAGCTATTCAAGAAGCAGTGATTGCCACACGTGATACTACACAAGAAATTAGTGCTACAGCTAGAGAATTAAGAGAACGTGGTATTATCAGAGATACTGCTAGTGGTATAGAAGAGACGGCTATTGCAGCTAAAGCAACAGCTGAAACAGTAAAAGGTGCTGCTCAACAAGTAAAAGAAGCAACTCCAAAGACAGCTGAGACCTTAAGAGAGGTATCTTCTAAGAGTAAGAAGACAAAGAACAAGTGAAACAATGCTATTTTCAATCTTTAATTTTTTAGGTATAAGTAGAAGACCTTTAATAATAAAATAATGTAACTATACTGCTGATTTGGAGATTTGAATCGTGTTTCTGGTCTGCAACGTAATTTGGTAAGTTTATGTTACCTGCAGAAGAAAGGTGTCCTATTTGTTTAGAAATAGAACTTTCAAGTTTTCCCATATTACCTAATGAATCATTCATCTTCAATTA
>Ga0193732_1000186_pt1 | contig 12121 bp, 1 predicted proteins | sample U1s1metaG_FD_145077 | JGI IMG/M metagenome (GOLD analysis project Ga0193732, IMG submission 145077) | Soil microbial communities from a riparian zone of the East river system, Colorado, United States - U1s1 | ecosystem: Environmental > Terrestrial > Soil > Riparian zone | place: USA: East River...
CCGCTCCGTCTCCCAAATCGATAAGGTGAGGTCAAACTTCGCAGTTTCATTATTTATCTCCACGGAACTGAGTTTTAACCCCGGCAACTCGAGTGTCTCGTGCGGCGCATTCTGCACAACCAACATGACCTGAAACAACGGCGTGTGACTCAGGTTCCGCTCTGTCGCCAACTCTTCGACCACTTTTTCAAAAGGTACGTCCTGGTGGGCATAGGCTCCCAGGGCCGCTTCCTTCACTCTTCCCAGCAAGTCCCTGAAAGTGAGATTGCCTTCCACGCGCACCCGCAACGCCAGCGTGTTCACGAAGAACCCTATCAATCCCTCCAATTCTGATCTCGTGCGCCCCGCCACGGGCGAGCCAACGACGATCTCCTCCTGTCCGCTTCGGCGCCATAGCAGCACATCAAAGGCTGCCAGCAGCACCATGAACAAAGTCATTCCCTCGTTGCGGCTCAGCGTCCTGAGTGCCTCTGCCGTTTCTTTTCCAATCTCTATTCTGATCCCTCCCCCGTGGTAACTCTGCACGTGGGGGCGCGGCTTGTCTGTCGGCAATTTCAGCACAGGCGGGGCGCCGCTTAGTTGTGCCCGCCAGTACCCCAACTGCTCTTCGAGCAGCACTCCCTGCAACTGTTCTCTTTGCCACGCAGCATAGTCTGCATATTGGATCGGCAATTCCGGCAACGGCGAGACTTCGCCCGCGGCGAAGGCCGTGTACAGAGCGGCGACTTCGCGCGTGAGGACGCCCATAGACCAGCCATCGGTGATTATGTGGTGCATCGTGAACAGCAGTACGTGTTCATCCGGGCCCAATCGCAACAGACGGGCTCGGAGCAAGGGGCTCACGGTCAAGTCAAAGGGCTGTGTCGCCTCTGCTGCTGATAGTTGCCGCAGGGTCTGCTCGCGTTCAGGCCGTTCTAGGTGAGAGAGATCGACCAGCGGCAAGTCGAACGGATGGGGAGCAGAAACAACTTGGAGGGGCTGCGATCCTGTTATTGCGAAACTGGTACGGAGCGTCTCGTGGCGGCGCAGGATCTCCGTCAAGGTTTGTCGAAGAGCATCAATGTCGAGCGCGCCAGTTAGCCTGACAACTAACGGAAGATTGTAGGCAGCACTGTCCGGCGCGAGTTGGTCGAGGAACCACAGTCGCTGCTGTGCGAACGATAGCTGTAGTCTTTGATCTCGCGGTGCCGGTGCGATCGGCTTCATTTTCCTGGCGGCCAGGACTGTCTCGCCACTCTCTCCTTCAGGACCCTGCGAGATCTGCCCGGTCTCAATTGATTTGGCTGATCCTGACGGGCACATTCTTCTCACTGCGTCTGCATAATGCCTGTTCAGGTAGTCAGCCAACTCCGCGATAGTCGGGGCATCAAACAAGGCTACAATGTAGACATATTCGCCCAGCGCCTCCTGCAATCGATTAACAAGCACCGCCCCTCTGATCGAATCACCTCCAATTTCGAAGAAGTTATCGTGGATGCCCACCCGTTCGACACCGAGGGTCGTTTGCCACATCGTGGCGAGCGAACACTCAAGATCCGTTCCGGGCGCGACATATTCCTCATCCAATTCGGGACGTAAGCCATCGGCCTCGGTCAAAGCGCGACGGTCGATCTTTCCCGCCACCGTCAACGGCATCTCGTCCAGCATCACAAAACTGCTGGGAATCATGTGCTCGGGTAACCTCTCCTGCAGGTAACGGCGCAAAGCACCCAGCGTTGTCTGAGGGCCAGCCTGTGCGATGTAGGCGGCCAGTCTTTTTTCTCCTGTCTCATCTTGCGGCGCCAACACTGCGCACTCCCGAACCGACGGATGCTCTCTCAGGGCGATTTCAACTTCGGCCAACTCGATCCTGAAGCCTCGAATCTTGACCTGCTCGTCGTCTCGCCCCAGGTACTCGATGTTTCCATGCGGAAGGTAGCGAGCCAAGTCGCCCGTCCGGTAGAGCCGCGCCCCGGCGTCGTGACTATAGGGATGGGGAATGAAGTTTTCCGCCGTTTGCTCTGGTCGATGCCAGTAGCCTCGGGCGACCCCCATACCTCCAATGTAGAGCTCTCCCGTCGTTCCCACTGGTACTGGCTGCAACTGCTCATCCAGCACATAAACTTCGACATTCGCGATCGGCCGTCCAATCGGTGGTGACTCTGCTGCCCCTTCACACTCGTAGACCGTCGCGCACACTGTCGCTTCGGTCGGTCCATACGCGTTGAAGAGACGCCGGCCCGATTGCTGCCATGCTTGGACCTCTTTTGCTCGGCAAGCCTCACCAGCCAGGATCAACCGGCGCAAATCCGGCAGTTCAATTACCGGCAGAGCTCTGAGGGCTGACGGTGGCAGAGTCACGGTTGTGATTCGCTGCTCTTGCAGCACTTCGAGCAGTTCAGGGCCAGGAAATAGTCCGTCCTTGTGGGCCAGACAGAGGGTGCCACCGGCCAGGAAAGTTTTGAACAACTCGGAAACCGATGCATCGAAGCTCGGGGACGCAAACTGGAGAACGCGTTCGTGGGCAGCGAGATGGAAAGCGGCAATTTGAGCGTGCGCGAGGTTGCAGAGCGAGCGGTGAGTAATCATGACGCCTTTGGGCTGGCCCGTCGAGCCGGACGTGTAGATCACATAGGCTAGATTTTCACCGCTGACAGCGATGTGCGGATTATCTCGGCTCTGCTCCTCGATGACCGCCCGCTCGCTATCCGGGCAAACTATTTTAATTCGGCTTGAAGCCATCAGGTCGCGCAACCGATCCTGCGTCAAGAGCACAGAGACGCCAGCATCTTCAAGCATGAAGGAAAGTCGCTCACGCGGATAAGACGGATCGAACGGCACATAAGCCGCACCGGCCTTGAGTACCGCCAACACACTGACCACCGTCTCCACAGAGCGATCCATCATGATGCCGATGAGCAACTCCGGGCGCGCCCCTAATGCTCGCAGATGATGGGCGAGTTGGTTGGCTCTCTCGTTCAACTCCCGATAGCTCAACTGTTCTTGCCCAAGAACGAGTGCCGTCGAATCGGGCGTCAGTGTGACCTGAGCTTCAAATAGCTCGTGAGCCGTCCGCGGTGGCGGATAATCTGTCCGTGTATCATTCCATTTAACAAGAATCTTGTGGGATTCCGACGCGGACATGAGCTTTTGGGAATCGGAGCTGTCGTGAGGGTCGTGAGCTATCGCCGTCAACGCGTTTAGATAATACTGACCGATTGTCTGAAGCTGCGCCGCGCTGAACTCGTTGCCGTTGCCCGAAAGGCGCAGCTCTACTTGCCGTGACCCGGAATTCATTCCGAAATCCGCCACAAAAGGGGCTTCGGTTTCCCCGAAAGTCCTGGCTCCCAACAACTCAAAATCTGCCGAGCCGGTTATGCTCTCGTATATGTGGAAATGAACAAAGTTGAATACTGTTTCAAACAAGGGACGATGTCGTCGGTCGTGTGGCAATTCCGAGATTGGGTAGTGCCGGAAGGCCAACGCCTCCCTCTCGACCTCGAACGCCTGGCGCACAAGTTCCAACCATGTTCCTCCCCGAAATTCCAGCCGGAAAGGCAAGTTATTAAGGAATAGTCCGAGGACACGATCCCCGTCCCGTTCGTCTAATCTGCCGTTGGATACCAGTCCTGTGACGACGTCGGTTCGGCCGCTGCACAGGCTTAACACCCTCACGTGGGCAGCCAGCAAAATACTCTTCAGAGGTATGCCCTCGTCCTGACTGAGCCGCTGTAACCTTTCTGAAACTTCAGGTGACAAGACCAAATTGTGCCGGGTTCGACCTCGCACAATTTCGTCTCCTGGCCGGCTGGCAGCCTGCTGTACAAAGTGTGGCACCCGCGCGGGCGAGCGCGGCATAGTCGTCATCGTGCTGGATTTCAGTTTCTGCTCCCAGTATCGCTGCTGTTCTACAGAGGCCAACGCGAACCTTTCGCTGGCTACGAAATCGCGGAAGGTGCTGAGCGGCGACTCGATCTCGTGCTCCCGTCCGTGGAGCAGCGCACTGTAGCTTCTGAAGAGTTCGGTGAGCATGGAAGCGACACTCCACCCGTCAAGAATGGCGTGGTGTTCTGTAAAGCTGAACTGGAAAGTGTCATCACTGCGCCGGTGAATGTGAAACCGCAGGAGCGGCGCTTCTCTGATGTTGAATGGCCGGCTTCTCTCAACCGCAAACCATTCACTTATTATTTCGTTCTGGTCGCCTGCCGATAGCTCGCGGAGATCCTCTATCTGTAAAGGTATCCTGACGGTCTCATGGACCAGTTGCAGCGGCTCACTGAACCTTCCCAATTCAAACGAGGTGCGCAGGATGGGATGGCGCGCCGCAAGTTGGCGCAGGCATGTTTCAAGTTTTTCCGGGTCGAAGGGCGACCGCAATTCGAAGCTGTTTACGTTGTGGTAGATTGTAACCTGCGAATCATAGGCAGCATGGAAAAGCATTCCCATCTGCAGTCGCGCGACTGGATAAGCGTCTTCAAGATCCGCGGGCAACTGCTTCAGATCAGCTTCGGAAACCAGGCTGAATGTTTTCGTCTTTAAGTTTAGGGGAGAAACGACTGCCGAGTTGCTTACTTGATCCGACAGCTCAGCGATCGTCTGATATTGAAAAAGTTGCTGGAGCGAAAAATCAATGCCTCTCTCCTGCGCCTTGGATCTGACTTGTATGGTTCGGATGGAGTCGCCGCCAAGACTGAAAAAATTGTCGTTGATGCCGACTCGCTCGAGCCCGAGCACCTCGGCCCAGGCGCTCGCCAGTGCCTGCTCGGTCGGCGTGCGCGGCGCGCGGTAACTCTCTTGCCCCGCCGGACGCCTGGCGTCGGGAGCCGGTAGTGCTCGACGGTCCACTTTACCGCTGGCGGTCAGAGGTAACGATTCCAAAAGAACGAAGGCTGCCGGGATCATGTATTCAGGGAGCCGCTGCCTGAGGTACCGTTCCAGGTCATTGGTCGAAGGGCTGTGCTGATTGCTGGCGATGACGTAAGCGACGAGACGCTGCTCTCCCGTGGCGCTATCGCTGGCCGCAACGGTTACTTGCTGTATGCCCGGATGACTCTGAAGAACGGTTTCAATCTCGCCCAACTCGATCCGAAAACCCCTGATTTTCACCTGTTGGTCCGACCGTCCGAGGTATTCGAGATCGCCGTCGGGATGTAAGCGCGCTAAATCTCCGGTCCGATACAACCGCGAACCAGCTTCCCGACTGAACGGATTCGGAATGAAGCGCTCCGCAGTCAGCTCAGCCTGGTGTAAGTAACCCCGCGCCAGCCCGCCGCCGCCGACATAGACTTCTCCAGTAACGCCCACCGGGGTCAACTCCAGGTGCTCGTCTAAGACATAGAGTTCCAGGTCGGAGATTCTGATTCCGACAACGCTGCGACCATTCGCATTGGCATCTGCGGCGAGCAACGGACGGTAGGTAACATGGACGGTTGTCTCAGTAATTCCGTACATGTTCACCAACTGCGGAAATTGGTCTCCGTGACGATCGAACCACGGTCGCAGGCTGCCGGGTTCCAATGCTTCGCCTCCGAAGATGACCAAACGCAAAGCAAGCGATTTCGTGCCTTCGATCTCCTGCTCGGCCCGCATCAGTTGACGGAAGGCAGTTGGCGTCTGATTAAGAACCGTGACCTGCTCGCGGCATAACAACTCGTAAAAGCTGTCGGGCGAGCGGCTGACTAGATAGGGAACAACTACCAAACGTCCGCCGTACAAGAACGCTCCCCACATCTCCCAGACCGAGAAGTCGAAAGCGTAAGAGTGAAACAACGTCCACACATCGTCCGGGCTAAAGCGGAACCACTTTTCAGTCGCGGTGAATAGACGCACCACGTTGCCGTGGCTCACCATCACGCCTTTAGGCTTGCCGGTTGAGCCGGACGTGTAAATGACATAAGCAAGATTGTCCGTATTCCCGTCGACCTGCGGGTTATGGGCGGGATGAGAGGCGATAGTCGTCCACTCGGTATCGAGACAGACAATCCGCACCTCCTCCTGTTCACCAATCATTCCGCGCAGTGCATCTGTAGTGATGAGCACTGAGACGGCGGCATCTTCAAGCATGAAGGAGATTCTGTCTTTCGGATACGCGGGATCAACGGGCAGATATGCGGCTCCGGCCTTGAGCACGCCCAGCACGGAGACAATCATCTCGAGCGAGCGTTCCATCACCACTGCCACCAACGATTCCGGACCGACGCTCATCGCTCGCAGGTAATGCGCGAGTTGATTGGCTCTGCAGTTCAACTCTCGGTAGCTCAACTTTTCTTTCGCAAGAACCAGGGCCGTGTCATCGGGTGCGCGCTCGACTTGCCGTTCGAAAAGTTCGTGCAGGCATTGCGAAGGATGTTCCTGGGATGCGTCGTTCCATTCATCAAGGAGTTGATGCCGTTCGGCCGGCGTCAGCAATGGCAACTCAGCTATCCGCTGATCGGGATTGGCGATTGCGCTTTCAAGCAACGTCGCGAGGTGTCCGGCCAGACGCTCAACAGTCGCCCGCTCAAACAGGTCGGTATTGAAGTGCAACGAACCATGAACTCCCGTTTCCGTTTCGCCCAGCGCCAACTGTAAATCGAACTTAGTGGTAGAGTTCTCAGTTTCCAGCATGCTCAATTTGAGTCCGGGCAGATTGACCTCTTCGATAGGTACGTTCTGCAAGCTCAGCATCACCTGAAACAGCGGTGTATGACTTAAGTTTCGCTCAGGAGCGATCTCTTCAACCAGTTTCTCAAACGGCAACTCCTGGTGTGAATAAGCCCCTAAACAAACCTCACGCACCTTGTTCACCAATTCTCTGAAACTCGGATTACCGGCCAAACTAACGCGCAAGGGTAAGGTGTTAACGAAGAACCCAATCAGACCTTCCAGTTCCGCCCTGGTCCGATTGGCTATGGGTGTCCCCACCACCACATCTGTCTCAGCCGTCCAACGCCACAACAATACGTCAAAGGCCGCCAGCAGAAGCATGAACAAGGTCACTCCTTCTCTGCGGCTCAACTCCCGCATTGCCGATGCGGTCTCGGCGTCCAGGCTGACTTTGACTGCTGAGCCGCGATAGCTCTGAACAGTGGGCCGTGCACGGTCGATCGGCAAAGGCAGCACAGCGGGAACTCCCGCCAATTGCTTGCGCCAATAGTCCATTTGTTCTTCCAGCAAGTCGCCTGAAAGATGTTCACGTTGCCACACGGCATAATCGGCATATTGAATCGCCAACTCCTCGAGTGGCGACGCTTCCCCACGAAGGAACGACGAGTAAAGTGTCGCTATTTCTTTGAAAAGCACGCCCATGGACCAGCCGTCGCTGACGATGTGGTGCATCGTGAACAGCAGGACGTGCTCTTCGCTTGTCAGCCTCAGAAGGCGCGCTCGCAGAAGGGGCGCTTTGGTGAGATCGAAGGATCGCTCGGCCTCTTCTTTTGCCAGACGCTCTACCGCCTGCTCTCGCTCAGTCGTGGTGAGTTGGCTGAGGTCAGTGAGCGGTAAAGGCAAGGGCCGTGCAGGCGAGATAAGTTGGACGGCTTGCGAGTGATCGACGCTAAAACTTGTCCGCAACGTCTCGTGGCGATTGATGATTTCACTGAGCGCTCGCTCCAGCACTGGAATGTTTAGCTTGCCGGTTACCCTCACTGCCAAAGGGATATTGTAGGCGAAGCCGCCGGGTGTTAGTTGCTCCAGAAACCAGAGACGCTGTTGCGCGAATGACACCGGGAACACGATGACCTCATCATCGTCGGGGACAACCGGGTTATGGTGGAGTTGATCATAAGATGTTGCCATGATGTTTGAGCGCGAGGATTACCCGATCACGCCCTCCAGTACTCGGGCGAGCCGCAGTATCCCTTCTTCTATTTGGTCCCGTCGACAATACGTGAAATTCAACCGCAGACATTCATTTGCTTGCTTGCTTTCGTCAAAGCCGAAAGCCTTACCGGGAATGAAAGCAACGCGCTCTCGTTCGACGGCGATTTTTAGTAGTTCCGCGGTGTCTACTCCGGACGGCAAACGCAGCCAGATAAAAAGTCCGCTCGTCGGCGTCTCCCACCTGGCGCAAGGAAGATGATCCGTCAACGCGCGCATCATCAGATCACGCCGCTCTCGAAACTCACGACGGATGTCGGCGAGATGGCCGGGGAATTGTTCGGACCGCAAGTAGATCGCGACGGCGCGCTGCGTGAGAGTACACGAATCTATGTCACTGAGATCTTTGACAATCGACAAACGAGGGATCAGAGACTCCGGCACTACCAACCATCCGGTGCGCAATCCCGGCCCCAGAATTTTAGAGAACGAGCCGACGTAAAACACCCATTGATCGTCCAAAGCCCGTATCGGCGGAATGGATGAGCGATCGTAATTCAGCAGGCCGTAGACATCGTCTTCGATGATGGGCACATGATGGCGCCGGGCGATCATGGCAAGCCTTTCACGCTTTACTTGCGATAGGCTGACCCCCAGCGGATTGTGTCCGTCGCTCATCGCGAAAATGTAAGCGGGGCGCGCCCCACCGGCCAGCAGTTGTTCGACTTCATCGAGATTGATGCCGTGTTGGGGGTCTGTCGAGACCGTCAAAACCTTTGGCCGATGCGGCTGAAGTGCCATCTTCAGACCCGTGTACGCCGTATCTTCAACTATGACCTGCCCGCCCTCATTGAGCAGAAGGCGGGTCAACAGGTTGAGCCCTTGCTGAGCCCCGCTGGTAAGAAATATTTGCGCTTCATCACAAGTGACTCCGCGTTGCGCCATCAGCGCGACGATCTGTTGCTTCAAAGGCTGAAAAGGCGGGCCGAGTTGCAGCGACAACTGATCGTTCTCAAGCGATTCAACCAACGCCGCCGCATATCCCTGTCTGGGGAGTAAGTCCGTTGTCGGCAGCCCCAGGGCGAAGGAGAGCACGTCCGGTCGCGCTCCCAAAGACAGCATCTCGCGCATGGTTGAGCGCTCGACGCCTTCCACCCAGTCGGCAACAATTAAATCCTCAGAGTGGGAAGCCACCGGCCCTGCGGCGGCCGTTTCGCGCTGTGTCGCTCCGCCAATATTTTTCATATAACTATCTTTCGAACTGCGGGCTTACGGAGTGCGGTGACTTGTCACCGCTTTCGCTGTTTGTGTTGGGCCATTTTTCGCAAATATGCTGCGCCAGGTCGCTGTGACAAAGCGCCGACAGGTCGGCGCACTCCAAAGCATTAGGGGTTGCCCTCAACAAGCGCCGATCGTTTCATGCGTCGCGATTCACGGGGGAGCGATTTGATGACCGTCTCCTTTATACCCGCGCCGCCGTTATTCAGCTTCTCGATCTCAACAGCGAGCAGGGCCACGGTCGGTATTTCAAAAAACCGGCGCAGGGATATTTCGATGGCGAATGTCTGACGTAATTGCGAGATGAGCCGCGTGGAGAGCAGCGAATGTCCGCCCAGGTCGAAGAAACTGTCATGAATGCTAATCTGTTGAATGCCGAGCAGATGGCTCCAAATATCTACCAGCCTTTGCTCCAGCAAGGTGCGCGGCGCGATGTGCGGGCGCTCCATCTCAGACCTAATCGTCTCGGGGGCGGGCAATGATTTCCGATCTATCTTCCCCGTTGGCGTCAGCGGCAACTGATCGAGTATCAGAAAAGACTGCGGGATCATGTAATCAGGCAAGTGTCTCTTCAACTGGGTTCTCAATCTCTGACTAGTTACCTCGGTCTGTTCTCTTTTCCGGACGGCCCCGTCCTCACCAAAGATTAATCGGTAAAATGCCCCGTGCCTGTAGCGTGTTTCATGATGCCCCGACTGATAATCGAACTCGATTTCGCTTCCATCGCTTCTGACCAGCTTCCCTTCCATGCGATAGTCCGGATTGATCCCGTTGCCACTTGGCCTTCCACTACACGCCGCCACGATCGCATCGCCTTCATCGACCTCTACCCCCGGATAAAACACGGGAAAGTAAATAGGAAACCAACTGTAGCCAGGCTCGAGAACGTCGATCACCTCTCCTTCCCCAAGATGCAGGTTCAGCCACACTAGCAATCCATCCAGTTTTCCTTTGCGCGTTATGCGTAAGTGAACCTCTCGACGGTACTCGGTGGCGGCTTGTTCGATAAAATTCAGATCTTCAAAGATCTCCGTCTTAGAGATTAAGTGTGATTCAGGGAAGTTCCTGATGCACAGCCGGAGATCGAATGGATGCCCGACTTGCTCGAAAATCCTGGCCACGTAATTCGCTCCCATTTCCGAGAAACCGGGATTATCGAGGAGTTCATCGGGCAAACTTGCTGCTGCCACAAACGTCCGACTGCGCTCTGGGATCATGACGCCGTCAGGCTTTAACCAGCGATGCGCGTTGTTGATAATCGGCGCCGCTCCCTCAGAGCCGCCAATCGAGCCAACTATCTCTGAGACACAGACATCGACTTTTTCCGGCAACTGCACCTGCATCGAATCACCGTGAATCAAGATGATTCGATCGTCGAGTCCCAAACTCTTAATCGCCGCGACTGCCTGCCGATAGGTCTGCTCAAGCACTTCAATGGCATAGACCCGCTTCGCCCCTCCTTCAACACAGAGTCGCGCGAGGATGGCGTCAGGACCAGTTCCAATGTCGAGCACTACCTTGTTTCTAACGTTCCTGTTAATCACCGCACGGTATTTATTATTGCGCCTTTCATCGTGGCTAAGCGTGTCATACAGGTAATCGTCATAAACAAAGTATTCGGCCACGGACGGACAAAGTTCGGGGCGCTCACTGAGGACGCCGCTTTTCCCTGTTGTTTCATTTCCCGGGTTTAGCGAGAGCGGTTTATCAGCGACGACGTAGGCGATCAGACGTTGCTCTCCACTCGTGCCGTCCCGCAGGGCTACTGCACATTCTCTGACTCCTTCCTGCTTCCGCAATATTGCTTCGACTTCGGCCAACTCCAGTCGCTGCCCTCTGATCTTCACCTGTTCATCCCGTCTACCCACATACTCCAACTCGCCTTCTCTTCTCCACTTCGCGTCGTCACCGGTCCGATACATTCTTGCTCCGGGCACGACACTGTAAGGATCCGGCACAAAGCGCTCCGCCGTCAGATCCGCTCTTCCCAGGTAGCCCCTTGCCACTCCTGCGCCCCCGATGTACAGCTCTCCGATGACTCCCACCGGCACGAGTGCCATCGCCGCATCGAGCACATACACCGGCACGTTTTCGAGCCCCCGCCCGATGGCCGGCTCTCGCGCCCGCGCAGTCGACGCGGCACTGTCGTCACCAGGGACACACTTTGCGTAGGTGGCAAAGATCGTCGCCTCTGTTGGTCCGTAGCAGTTCAACATTCGTCGGTCGGCGACGCTCCAACGCTCTGCCACGTCCGCCGTAAGTCGCTCACCGCCGCTGCTAATTGTTCGCAGACTTCGGCACTGCTCATGGTCCAGCACTTTCAAAAGCGAAGGCGTTAAGACGGCAGTCGTCAACTGCCGGCTCCGCACCAGAGCGCTGACTTCATCCGGCGAGAGCCGCTGCGCACGGCTGCACAGGTACAGACTGGCGCCGCTGCTCAGAGCGAGAAAGAGCTCGAGCACCGAAGCGTCGAAACTGAAGGAGGCGACATGCAAGACGCGCGAGTCCGAATCAACCTGAAAGATTGAGCGGGCCTGTTGAATGAGATTAGCGACGCTGTTGTGCTGAACGAGCACGCCGTTGGGAGTCCCCGTAGAGCCTGAAGTGTAGATAACGTAAGCCAGATTCTCACCGCTGGTGGTGCTCGCGGGATTTTCTCTGCTCTCCCCGCCAATCACTGCCCACTCGCTGTCCACACTCACCACTCGGGCCTCTCCACCCTCCACCTCTCCCAACAGCCGCGCCTGGGTCAGCAGCACCGACACGCCCGCATCCGCCAGCATGAAACTCACTCGCGCGCTCGGATATTCAGGATCCAGCGGCACATATGCGCCACCAGCCTTGAGCACTGCCAGTAGACTCACGACCATCTCCAGCGAACGCTCCATCATGATCCCCACCAGCGTCTCCGCACCCACTCCCAGACTTTGCAGGTAGTGCGCCAGTTGATTGGCTCGCTCATTCAATTCGCGATAGCTGACCTCCTCTCCTCCAAACACCACCGCCACCGCTTCCGGCGTCCGCTCCACCTGCGCTTCGAATAATTGCGTCAGGCTCTCCGATCCAT
>Ga0193732_1000187_pt1 | contig 12075 bp, 13 predicted proteins | sample U1s1metaG_FD_145077 | JGI IMG/M metagenome (GOLD analysis project Ga0193732, IMG submission 145077) | Soil microbial communities from a riparian zone of the East river system, Colorado, United States - U1s1 | ecosystem: Environmental > Terrestrial > Soil > Riparian zone | place: USA: East River...
GCTTCCGAGCCCCCGGAAAGAATATTAGCCTGCACCGCGGCGCCGAGCGCCACTACTTCATCCGGATTCAGGCCGGTATGCGGCTTGCGCTGGAACATCTCTTCTACCAGAGCGCGCACTTTGGGAATGCGCGTGGATCCGCCGACCAGGACCACTTCATCAATCTGTTCCGGCTTCAGGCCTGCGTCTTTCAAGGCCTGTTTGCACGGACCGACCGTGCGATCAATGATCGGCTGAATCAACTGCTCGAACTGTTCCCGTGTGACCTCTCGCAGATAGTGCTTGCCGCCCAGCAGTTCAATTTCCAGCCTGGCGGCCGGCCGGGAAGACAGTGCAATCTTGGCTTCGATAACGGCCTGGCGGATGGTTGCCACCGCTTCTCCATTCCGCGAAACATCCAGGCCCATATCGCCGCGAATGTCATCGAGTGCAAGGGTGATAAGCAGATTGTCAATATCATCACCACCCAGATGTGTGTCTCCGTTCGTGGCAATCACCTCGAAAATCCCGTCATGCAGCTTGAGAATGGAAACATCGAACGTGCCCCCGCCCAGATCGTAGACGGCGACAATGCCGTTCTGTTTCTGATCCAACCCGTAAGCCAGGGACGCAGCCGTCGGCTCATTCACCAGGCGCAGTACTTCCAGTCCGGCAATCCGGCCGCCGTCCTTGGTCGCTTGCCGCTGCGCGTCGTTGAAATACGCGGGCACGGTGATGACTGCCTTGGTCACAGGGGCATTAAAGAATCGTTCCGCATTCCGTTTAAGCTGGCGCAGAATGAACGCCGAAATCTCTGGCGGGGTAAATGTCTTCTCCCCCAACCGGATGCGCAGCACTTCTCCCGCCTGAAGGTCATTGGCCAGCTGGAAGGGGAACAAGGTTAACTCCTGCTGGATGTCCTCAATGCCTCGTCCCATGAGTCGCTTGATGGAGTAGACCGCGCGCTCAGGAGTCTCGATCAAGTACTTTCGCGCCGCGTTCCCGACGATAATCTGATCTTTGTCATCGAGCGCCACCACCGACGGCACCAGGTTCAGCCCGTCTTCTCCCGGAATAACCACAGGGCTTTCCCCCTGCATGAAAGCCACCAGCGAGTTGGTGGTTCCGAGATCGATACCGACAATGCGGTCATTTGCCATGATGTAGATTTACAAACCGCCGGATTTGCGCACGGTCGAATTCAATCGCTTGGTTTCAACCGGTGAATTCGAAAATCCGGCAACGGTTCGATCCTTCAATTTCCCCCAATCCTTTAATTCCCCAAAGCCTCGTTCACGTCTCTTACCAGATTCCTGATGTAGCTTCGCCGGTTCAGCAGATCGACCATCCCGTCCAGGGCACGGTGCCGTGCGTCCCCATTCCCAGTTTCGAGAGCCTGATCCCACCCGTCCCAATGACCTTTGAGTTCCTGGGACAGCTCTTTATTCTTGTTCTCAAACGCGGTCCTATGTCCTTCCAGATCCTTCACCAGCGCCGGATCGTCCTCGCCCATCTTCTTGTTCATGCGCGCTTCTTCAAGCTGCATGTTCAACTCAAACACTTCCTCCAGCAGATCGGGAGGCACAATCTGCTTCTTGACTTCGCCGGCGGCCCGCGCCTTTTCGGTGGCGCTCTTCGACTGTTCTTCCAGTTCCACGCCTTCCAGTCCCAGCAGATATTGCGTGCGCTTGATCGGATCCTTCAGGGTGCGGTAAGCGTCGTTGAGCAGTGAACTTTGCTCCAGACTCCACTCCTGCTCCCGCTTGTCCGCGCGCGCGTTCAGGTCGGGATGCAGCTTCCGGCTCAAGTCGTAAAATTCCCGCTCCAGGCGCGCCACATCCACGTTCAACTTCCGCGGCATCCCAAAAAACGCGAAATAATCCACCGGAGCAGGCGGCTGGACCTTGCCGCATGCCTTGCAGAACTGAGCCGCACGCATGTCTCCGCACGACCAGCAACTGGAAGTGGCTTCGCCATGTCCATCCACCGAAATCGACTTGGAGGTATCCATCGCCATTGGACTTGATGTGGCCTAGCTTGTCTTGCGCGGGCGCCCCCGCCCGGCGCGGGCACACCTGCAAACTCTCGTGGGTTTGACGCACTGGACCGGAGAACCTCGACCGGAGAAAGCGGAGTGCAGAAGACGATGCCGCTCCACGCTTGGCGGGTGAGGGCGCCCGCACCACACCGTTACCCTGAGAATGAAGTCCCGCAACCGCAAGACTTCGACGCATTCGGATTCACAAATACAAATCCCTGCTGCATCAGGGTCTCCTGGTAATCCAGAATCATGCCGTGCAGGTAGATGAACGATTTCGGATCCACAAAAACTCGCACATCCCCGAACTGGTAAATCCGGTCGCGCTCCCGCGGTTGCGTGTCGAAGCGAATGTTATAGCTCAAACCTGAGCACCCGCCGCCCTGCACACCCAGGCGCAGCCCGCCCTGCTCAGGCGAGATACCTTCCTTGACGATGGCCGTCCGAATCCTGGCCAACGCCTTCTCGGTGACCTGAACGCCCTTCGCAGGCGCGGTCTTCGTTTCTTCTGCAACAGGAGTCATAGTGAGCCCAGGTTTGCCGCCGGCCGGTACAAGGCCAACAAACGACGACATCCACCGGCTTCGGCGCTTCCTGCTTCTTCTTCCAGTCATGAATCGCCGCCCGGATGGCGTCTTCGGCCAGCACCGAACAGTGAATCTTCACCGGAGGCAGCGCCAGTTCCTTCACGATCTCGGTGTTCTTGATCTGCAACGCTTCGTCCACCGTCTTGCCCTTTACCCATTCGGTGGCGAGCGAAGACGAAGCAATCGCCGATCCGCAGCCAAACGTCTTGAACTTTGCGTCTTCAATGACGTTGGTCTGGGGATTGACCTTGATTTGCAGCTTCATCACGTCGCCACACTCCGGCGCACCCACGAGGCCAGTTCCCACTTCCGAGCTGTTCTTGTCCATGGAACCCACATTCCGCGGGTTTGAGTAATGATCGAGAACCTTATCGCTATAAGACATTTTTTAGCCCCTCCCAAAAAATTTTAGAAGTCGCAAAGTTTCCCACGGCCCAAAATCTCACCGTGGCGAAACCGTGGAACCTTCAATGCGCTTCTCCTGCCCACTTCACGCTCTTTAAATCCACGCCCTCTTTCGCCATCTCATAGAGCGGCGAAAGCTCGCGTAGCCGTTCCACTGTCTCCACCACACGGTCGGCTACATAGTCCACTTCCGCTTCGCTATTGAAACGTCCGATGCCAAAGCGGATGGAACTGTGCGCCAGATCGTCCCCGGTTCCCAGTGCCTTCAATACATAAGATGGCTCCAGCGTCGCCGAGGTGCACGCCGATCCGCTCGAAACTGCCACGTCGTTGATGCCCATCAGCAAGGACTCGCCTTCCACATAGGCAAAGCTGATATTCAGGTTGCCGGGCAGCCGATGCTCCATCGATCCGTTGATGTAAACCTCATCCAGCCGGCCCATGATGTTTTCCCGCAGCCGGTTCCGCAGACCCGCCATGCGGCAGCTTTCCTTCGCCATCTCCTCCATGCAAAGCGCACAGGCTTTGCCCAGTCCCACAATTCCCGGGACGTTCAAAGTTCCGGACCGCATGCCGCGCTCGTGCCCGCCGCCGTCAATGATGGCGGAAATCTGTACCCGGGGATTCTTGCGCCGCACATACAGAGCGCCAACGCCCTTGGGACCATACATCTTGTGGGCTGAAATGGACATCACGTCAATGTTCATCTTGTTTACGTCGATCGGTATTTTGCCCACTGCCTGAGTCGCGTCAGTGTGGAAAATCACCCCGCGCTCGTGACAGAGCTTCCCGATTTCGGCGAGCGGTTGTACCACCCCGATCTCGTTGTTGGCCGCCATGATCGTCACCAGGATGGTCTTGTCGTCGATCGCACGCTTCAGTTCTTCCAGATCGATCAGACCGTCCTTCTGTACTGCCATGTAGGTCACGCGGTAGCCATATTTCTCCAGGCGCTTGCAGGTATCGAGCACAGCCTTGTGCTCGGTCACGGCCGTGATGATGTGGTTGCCCTTTTCCTTGTACATCTCGGCTACGCCCTTGATGGCCAGGTTGTCGCTTTCGGTCGCGCCAGAAGTGAAGATGATCTCTTTGGTGGTCGCGCCGATCAGCTTCGCCACCCGCTCTCGCGCTTTTTCCACACCTTCCTCACCTGCCCACCCGAAGGAGTGGTTGCGGCTGGCCGCATTGCCGAACTTTTCCATGAAGTAGGGCAGCATTTCCTCGAGAACCCGCGGATCCATCGGCGTGGTGGCGTGGTTGTCCATGTACACCGGCAGCTTGATTCCGTTGCCCGGCGTCCGCTTTTCCTGACCCGGCGCGCTTTCGCGTGCCTCTGTCCCCTGGGGGATGGTCTTCACATCCGTGCTCATAATTGCTCTCCTCGGAACCTGAAATCCAATGTGGTTGTCCTTAGCCCTACAAGCTGGCTCACAGGGTCAGCAGTCTGTCGAGCTACCCAATTGTCACTAACTCCGCCGGCCCACGCTCGGCTCCGGCATCTTCCTTCATCTCCTGAATAGTGATGCGCCGCAGCAGCTCTTCGATGCTATGGTTGACCCGCCGCAAAGGTTCGCGGATATTGCAGCGGTCGGTCTGGTCGCATTCCCCCCGCACCGTGACGCACGAAGTAATAAAAAACGGACCATCAATCGCCCGAATAACCTCAAATGCCGTAATCGTTTTGGGATCGCGAGCCAGCATATATCCGCCGTTGGTCCCGTGCTGCGAGTGCAGTAACCCGGCTTTGACCAGCCGCTGTAAAATCTTAGCCAGCGCCTCTTGCGGGATGTGGTAGGAATCCGCTACGTCCTTGGCGCTGCATGCTCCCTGCGCCGCATGCTCGGCCAGGTGCTTCATGGCCATTAACCCGTAATCCGCCTTCTTGGTCAGTTTGAGCATGGTCTACCAAAAGCCGACCTTTTTAGTCGGACATCTCTATTCTAGGGGCCAACCTGCTCAAATGCAAGCCCTTACAGGCAATGGTAGAAAAGCGCACTTAGAATGTGAATGCTGGTACCGAACTGCCTGGGCCCCCGGGTCGAATCCGGCCAGACAATGGCCGGAATGCAACAAAAAGTTCGCTCGAGGGACTTGACATCCCGTTCAGCCGGTCTAAAATACCGCCAATTTCCGGCGAAATTCCCCTGAACCGTTCAGGCGAAAATCCATCACCCGGAATTTATGACTCCAACCCCGTTGTCCCAACCTCCCGAGAAGAGCAGCAATATGGCACAGTGCAAGCACCCCCGTGTGCAAATCGTGGCCCGCGAAGAAGACACCGAGTTCGTGGAATGTCTGGAATGCCGGGAAATCTTTGAATCCAGCGAATTCAAGGACATGGCTATCGAAGAGTCGAAACTCCCGAAGGATTCCGACCCGGGTGCGTGACAAAGGTAACCGGCTCCCGCCCTTTACCCTTGCTGCTGCCATAACAGTTTGTTAGTGTCGCCCGGGGAATACTTTGCCTGCCAAAAGCAAAACTCCGCTGGTAGCTTTGGTTGTAGACGACTCCATGCTTATCCGGCACACCGTATGCCGGTTTCTCGAAGAGCGGGGCCATTCTGTGGAGTCGGCGACTAACGGCGAGGAGGCGCTTCTCATCGTCAAGCGGATCCGTCCCGACATCATCATCACCGACATGCAGATGCCCAAGATGAGCGGCACTGAACTGATCACCGCCCTCAAGGCCGATCCGGAGACGGCTAGCATTCCGATCATCATCGTGGCGGGAAAAAATAGCGGATTCGACGCCCAGGAGCACCGGGCTAACTCCGCCATCTTCAAAGACATCGACATCGAAGCCCAGCTGGAAAAGGCGCTCGAGACCGTGCTCGGAACCCGGGCCAGCGGCAAAGCCGCATCCAAGTAACTCTGAGAGCTGCAACCGGGAACGGAAACTGATTTTCAAACAATCCCCCGGACCAACCCTACAGTTTCATCGCCGCTTCCGCCGAGAAATCCTCCGCCGCAAAGTCTCCAGCTAGAAACCTGGGATAAGCCGCAGCCGCAATCATGGCGGCATTGTCGGTCGAAAGCGGACGGGAAGGAAAATACACCGGCAACCCTTCCATGGCGGCTGCCTGCTCAAAGCACTGGCGCAACTCGTGGTTTGCCGCCACCCCGCCGGTAACGAACAAGGTCGCGACATCGCAGGCGCGCGCCGCTGCCAGCGTCTTCGCCGCCAGATCTTCCACCACCGCCCGCTGAAAAGAGGCCACCAGGTTCAAAGTCTTGGTGTCCGAATGCAGCCGATAGTCCTCGAGCCTGGGTTTCTCGATCCCGGCAAGCGCCTTGCGCCGCTGCTCAATCGAAGCCCGCATGTCGTGAATTTCCACATACCGCAAAACCGACGTCTTGACGCCGCTGTAGGAGAAATCAAAGCGCGGCTCGAATCGAGCATCGTCTTTGTCTTTCCGGTCTCGATGCTTGAGCTGGGCAGCCGGGAACTTCACTGCCGTAGGATCACCGTGGATGGACAACTGGTCAATGATGGGACCGCCCGGATACCCCAACCCCAGCAGCTTCGCAACTTTGTCGAAAGCCTCGCCGGCGGCGTCGTCGCGGGTGTGGCCGACGTTCTTGTACGACCAGCCGGCAGAGCTTTGCTGCGCAAGGTATAGATGGGTGTGTCCGCCAGAAACCACCAGGGCCAGCACGGGAAATTTGATCTCCCGGTTGTCTTTCTGCCGCTCCTCGAGCAACACGGCATGAATATGCCCTTCCAGATGGTTCACGGCGATCAGAGGCTTGTCGAGCGCAAAGGCCAGCGCCTTGGCATAGCTGATTCCGACCAGCAAGGCGCCGGCCAAGCCCGGCCCCTGGGTTACCGCCATGGCGTCAATCGATTGGTAGGTCTGCCCGGCATCGGCTAGCGCTTTGCGTACCACGGGCACAATTGCCTTCAGGTGCTCCCGCGAAGCCAGCTCGGGAACCACACCGCCATAGGGCTGGTGCGCGGCGATCTGTGAGAAGACCACATTCGATACCAGCTCTTCTCCCGAGCGCACAACGGCAGCGGCAGTCTCGTCGCAAGAGCTTTCAATGCCGAGAATATAGGTGCCAGCCATGTTGCCAGTCTAACTCTAAAAGAACCAGCCCCCTCGCCTGCCCGGAGGGCGACTACAATATGCCGTGATGTCGAGCGGAACCTCGAGCGAACCCCAGAACGGACCCCCAGGTGCACCTCAGAGCCCAGCCCCCGCCACCGAGCCGGTAAGCTCGCTCTACGATACCCGCCTGCCTCCACTGTCGCGCGCGAGGCGAATACAGATTCCGATCATCTCCTCCGTCGTAATCACGATCATTCGAGTGCTCGGACCCACGCTGCGTTTCGAAGATCTGGGCCAGCATCACTACAAGCAATCCCGCGCCCGGGGTGAGCCGGTGATTTCCGCCTTCTGGCATCGCTGCATCATTTCCGCCACCTGGTACTGGCGCAACCAAGGTGCGGTCGTAATGAACACAACCAACTTCGATGGCCAGTGGACCCGACGCGTGATCGAGCACTTTGGTTTCGGCACGGCGCAAGGCAGTTCCACCCGTGGAGGTCTGCGCGGACTGGCCGTCATGGCGCGCCGTCTGGAAGAAGGTTTTGACGCAGCCTTTACCATCGATGGTCCGCGAGGACCGCGTTACGTGGCCAAACCGGGCCCGGTGATGTTGGCCCGGAAGACCGGTCGCCCCATCTACGTGTTTCATATCGGGCTCGAAAAGGCGCACACGCTGGAGAAGGCCTGGGATCTGATGCAGATTCCGCATCCCTTCACCCGCGCCGTAATAGTGGGCGCCCCGCTGATCCTGGTTTCGCCGGAAGCGGATGCGGAAGAACTTAAGCGCAAGCATGCCGAGATGCAGGCCGCCCTCGAACGAGTCAGGGACGTAGCCGAATCATGGTTCGGATTGAGCGAGCCGGAACGCGAGCGTCTGCGCAGGGAATGGAATGCCGGCGCCTGAACCGTCCGGCTGTCGAATGCTCAAAAACTTTGCCACCTCGGTCACCCGCACCTTAGGCGAGCACGGCCACCTGGCCTATTTTGTGGGAGGGTGCGTGCGCGATCTGCTGCTCGGCCGCGAGCCCGCCGACTACGACGTCAGTACCGACGCCCTGCCGGACGAGGTCATGCGCATCTTTCCTGACACCTATGCCGTAGGCGCACAGTTCGGAGTGGTGCTGGTGCCGGAGCCAGCGCCTGCCTCTGCGTCCTCCGTGGTTATGACTTCTGATTTAAACCACAAAGGGCACAGCGGAGAAAATCCGGCTGCTGCAGCCAGAGCGGCCTGTGTCGAAGTCGCCACTTTCCGTTCCGACATCGGCTACTCCGACGGCCGCCATCCCGACCAGGTGCGTTTCAGCAAGAGCCCTCAGGAAGATGTCGAGCGGCGCGACTTCACCATCAACGGCCTGCTGCTCGATCCGGTGACCAACCAGGTCCTCGACTACGTCGGCGGGCAAAAAGATCTGCAGGCGAAAATCATCCGCACCATCGGCCTCCCCGAACTGCGCTTTGCCGAAGACAAGCTGCGCATGCTTCGCGCCGTCCGCTTCGCGGCGCGCTTTGGCTACACCATTGAGCCGGCAACCTTTGATGCGATTCGGAGGCTGGCCGCCGGTATTGATCAGGTTTCCTGTGAGCGGTTGCGCGATGAATTGACCAAGATGCTCACCCAGGGCCAGGCTCGCCAGGCCTTTCTCCTGCTCGACCAGACCGGCCTGCTGCGGGAAGTGCTGCCCCAGATTTCTGACATGAAGGGCGTGCAACAGCCGGCGCAGTTTCATCCCGAAGGCGATGTTTTCGTGCACACCCTGCTGCTGCTCGAGAAATTGCCGCACCCGTGTCCGCCGGCGCTGGCCTGGGGCGCGCTTTTGCACGACGTCGGCAAACCTGCGACGTTTCGCGTGGCGCCCGATCGCATTCGCTTCGACGGCCACGTAGCGGTGGGCGCGAAGATGGCGGAAGAAATCTGCCTGCGCCTGCGTTTTTCGAATGATGAAACCGAACAGATTCTGGCCCTGATCGACAATCACATGCGCTTTTCCCACGTAGCCCAGATGAAGGAATCCACCTTCAAGAGATTTGTGCGCCAGCCGCTTTTTGAACAGCATCTCGAGCTGCACCGGTTGGATTGCGAGGCCAGCCACGGCGACCTGACCTCCTACCAGTTCACTCGCCAGAGGATCGCGTCCATCCCTCCCGAGTCCATCCGCCCTGCACCGCTGGTCAGCGGCGATGACCTGATTGCGGCCGGCTACGAGCCCGGGCCGCGCTTCAAGGAAATTCTGTCCCTGGTAGAAGATGCCCAGCTCGAAGGCCGTCTGCCCTCAAAGGAACGCGCCATGGTGTACGTGCGGGAACAATTTCCTCTACCGGCGGATAAATCTTCCTAGAACTGACTGCCGCCAGGCTCTCCTCGAGCCCATCCTCCAGCCAATTCTTCTTTAAGCACTTGAGGGCAAACGAAAATATATTTTTTCCGGTCATGTCCCATTTCCCCCGCGCAAATTGTTATTCTGGAAACACAGAGAGTGAAATCGCGATCTCCGGTGTCATCCCGAAACTGGTCAGCCAGTGAGGCTGCGGCAGCCGGGGAATGTTAAAATCGACGCCACTCTGCCGTGGAAATTGAGTCTGCGATGACCCGAGCGATGGAACAAGCCGGCGGGAGCCTGGAAAAGATTGTTGCCAGCAGTTTGCGGCGCGCGCCGGCCGGACAAGGACCCGTGCTGGCATGGGCGGTGGCCTGCGGACATGCGGTGGCGGCGCGGACCCGGGCTCTCGATTTCGTCCAGGGCATTCTGCGGGTGGAAGTGCCGGATTGGGGCTGGCGGGCTGAATTGCAGGCGCTCGCCCCACAGTATCTGGCGGTGATCAATCGCTACGTGGCCGAAAGCGTGAGGCGGATTGAGTTTGTGATTCTGGACAAAGCCGAGAGCGCCCGGCGACGCGGACCCGCACCCCACTAGCATGAAAGTTACGGAAAAAGACGTTGCCTACGTAGCCGATCTCGGCAATCTGGAATTGACCGAAGAAGAGCGTACGCGCATGGTGCGCGATCTGAACTCGATTCTGGGCCACATTGACAGCCTGAACGAGCTGGATACGGCCAACGTCCAGCCCATGGCGCAGGTATCGGACCGCTACGGTGTGGACCAGTCCAAGCAGGGAAGCGAGCGCTTCGCTTATGCCAGCCGTGAAGACGTCCATGAAGGCTTGCGCAAGTCCCTGCCGCACCAAGCGGCACTGGGAAACGCTCCCGATTCGGATGGGACGTTTTTCAAAGTGCCAAAAGTGATTGAGAGATAGTCGAGCGCCATGAACCTGAACCTCCTTACCATCGACGCTGCGCGCTCTGCCGTGCAGGAGCGCACGACCAGCGCTGCCGATCTGGCGGAATCGTTTTACGCGAAGATTGAGAACGATGATCCGAAGATTGGCGCGTTTCTGACTCTGTCGAAAGAGCGGGCGATGGCCAAGGCGGCGGAGATGGACGGGCTGGCGGCCAAGGGCGAAAAACTTCCACCGCTCGGTGGGGTGCCGGTGGGGATCAAGGATGTGATGATCACCAAAGGCGTTCGCACTACCGCCGGTTCAAAGATTCTGGGCAACTACACTCCGCCTTACGATTGCACCGCGGTGGCGCGTCTGGAAGCGGCGGGCGCGGTGGTGCTGGGAAAATTGAACTGCGACGAGTTCGCGATGGGCTCGTCCAACGAGAATTCGGCCTGGAAGCCGGTGCGCAATCCGCGCGATCTTACCCGCGTTCCCGGAGGTTCTTCGGGAGGATCGGCGGCGGCAGTGGCGGCGGACATGGCGGTGGCGGCGCTGGGCTCCGATACCGGCGGCTCGATTCGCCAGCCGGCGTCGTTTTGTGGCGTGGTCGGATTGATGCCGACCTACGGACGGGTTTCACGTTATGGCCTGATCGCGTTTGCCTCCTCGCTCGATCACATCGGTCCCCTCACAAAAACGGTGAAGGACGCAGCCCTCGTGCTGCGAACCATTGCCGGCCGCGATCCCATGGATTCCACCTCCGCCGAGGTTCCGGTTCCGGACTATGTCGCCGAACTGGAAAAACCGGTGCGCGGGCTCAAGATCGGTGTCGCCAAAGAGTATCTGGGAGAGGGTCTGGATGGCGAAGTCCGCAAGGCCATCGAAGCAGCCATTCAAAGGCTGGCCAAGCAGGGCTGCGAGATTCTGGAAGTCTCGCTGCCGCACACCAAGTACGCGATTCCGACGTACTACATCGTGGCGACGGCCGAGGCTTCGTCGAACCTGGCGCGCTTTGACGGTGTGCGCTACGGATACCGCGCTCAGGATGCGCGGACGCTTTCCGAAATGTACCGGCGCACCCGGGATCAGGGTTTTGGCGCGGAAGTGAAGCGCCGCATCATGCTGGGCACCTACGCGCTGAGTGCCGGGTACTATGACGCTTATTATCTGAAGGCACAGAAAGTGCGGACCCTGCTGACCCAGGATTTCGACCAGGCCTTCAAAAAGGTGGATGCAATTGTGGGCCCGGTTAGTCCCACGGCGGCCTTCAAGCTGGGCGAAAAGGTGGACGATCCGCTGGCCATGTATCTGGCGGATATCTACACTGTGACCGCGGATCTCGCGGGCGTTCCGGGGATTTCCGTGCCGTGCGGCGAGACCAAAGAAAAATTGCCCATTGGATTGCAGATTCTGGGACGTCATTTTGACGAGAGCACAATCTTGAGAGTTGCGCAGGCGAGCGAGAACGCCGCCTAAATGGATGGCCAGGCGAAGCCGTTGCGAGGCGCTCGCACCGGGCTGGGTCTACTTCCTGCGCCAGCGCACGCCGTCCTTGGTGATTTCGACCAGCAAGCCGGCCGAAGTCAATTCGGCGCGAATGGCGTCGGAAACCTGGAAATTGCGAGCCAAGCGGGCGGCTCCCATCTCTGCAATCTTCTTTTCAATCTCCGCATCGGACAGGCCTTGCGTGCCTACGGCCTCAAGCAATTCCTGGCTGACATCGTTCTCGCGGCCCTCGGCCTTCGCCCACTCGAAAATGGTTTTCATCTTGGGAGCATCGTCATCCCGCAGGACAGCG
>Ga0193732_1000188_pt1 | contig 12043 bp, 10 predicted proteins | sample U1s1metaG_FD_145077 | JGI IMG/M metagenome (GOLD analysis project Ga0193732, IMG submission 145077) | Soil microbial communities from a riparian zone of the East river system, Colorado, United States - U1s1 | ecosystem: Environmental > Terrestrial > Soil > Riparian zone | place: USA: East River...
CCCAAGGCATTGGACAATCTGCGAACCATTTATCAAATGCTCTACCCCGGCTCTCCGGTTCCTTTCCAAGCTTTTTTGAAGACAGCCGAAGACCACGGGATAACGGATCCCGCAAGCACTTCGGCAAGGAGCACGCCCCGGATTTATCCGTCGTCGGCTTACATCGGTTCGGAATCTTGCCGCGGATGCCATGCTGGAATTTACCAACAGTGGTCACAGACGGGCATGTCCAGGATGTTTCGCCCCTATGCCCCACAAAACGTGGTGGGCGATTTTGAAGCCAACAATCAGTTTTATCTGGGGGATGACATTGGATATCGAGACGGGAAAGTCACGGTCGGTGCCACCGGGAGTCAAACTTTGTTTGCCCACTTGGTCATCCGCGGTGGCCGGCACTATTTCGATATTTTGCAGTCCGACGGCAAGTGGCATACCTACCCAGTCGACTACACGATCGGGTCAAAGTTTCAGCAGGCCTATGCCACGAAACTGCCGAACGGCGAGATTCACGTTTTTCCCATTCAATACAACCTGCTCCTAAAACAATGGGTCAACTTCTGGAAGATCATTGACGGGCCGGGAAGCGAACGCGCCGATCCGCGTTTGTGGGAAAGGCACGACGGCGCCACCAGTTATCAGGCCATTTGTGCTGTCTGTCACACCAGTCAGTTAAGAAACGTAAGAGGAGGAGGTTTCGCGCCCAACCATCTGGAATTCAAAGAGCCGGGCATTGATTGCGAGATGTGTCATGGTCCCTCGGCCCAGCACGCGGTAGACATGGCGGAGAACCGCTATGAACCCAAGACTCCACTCGATCCGCCAGTGAATTTTCGCGAGGCTGGAAGCCGCAGCTTCATCACAATCTGCGCGCAATGTCACATGCAATCGGCCATCCGTAAGCCAGGCCCCGCTGGTGAATTGAACTATTCGGCCTCGGGAGATTTCTTCGGTACGCATCTCCGTGTGCCCTTCGGCGAGTTCTCCCGGAAGGGCTTCTACAAGGACGGCCGGTTCCGGCAGACAACTTTTATGGTGGAAGCTCTGGAACGGTCGCAGTGTTTGAAGAAAGGCCAAGTGAGCTGCGGAACCTGCCATGATCCTCACGGCCACGATTCCGCTTCGAACTCAACCTCGGTGAAGTTCCCCGACAAGCCGGATCTTATGTGCACCGGATGCCATGCCCAGTTTCAGGACAGTGCTCGGGCGGTGCAGCACTCTCACCACCCGGCGGAATCGGAAGGGAGTCGTTGCGTCTCCTGCCACATGCCGCGCATTATGGATGCTCTTCTGTTCCGCGCACGCACTCACCAAATTGACGACATCCCCAACCCTGAAATGACGAAACGCTTTGGCCAGGAAGAGAGCCCCAATGCATGTTTGCTGTGTCACGGCCAAAAAAACGCAGATTGGGTGGAGCAGCAGTTGCAGTCATGGAAGACGATTCCTGGCGGCCAAAGATTCGAGGGTTCGCTCGCCGGAGCAGGTATCTCTTCGCCCAGATAGAAAAATTTAGCCTCGCTCGATTCACGCTTGGTCCGGTCCGGGTGACTGCCAAAGCGTGGTACATTAGCCAATCCCGTGTACGACAATCTTGCAGACAATGTCGCCGAGCCACGTGGCTTGTTGAAAGAGAGCATCGCAGCCCGGTTGCGCGAGGAAATTCTTGTGGGGAGAATCGCTCCCGGCGAGAAGATTGTCGAAGGCCGCTGGGCCCGCCAATACGGAGTAGCCCAAGTCTCGATTCGCGAAGCCCTTAATATCCTCACGGCAGAAGGCTTTGTGACAAAGGGTCACGGCCGCAGTGCTCGTGTGCTGAAACTGGGCGATGCGGACATCATTCATATCTACCAGGTCCGCGGCGCACTTGAGGGATTGGCAGCGCGAATTGTCGTGCAACGCGGCCTGCCACTGGAAGACTTGGAAACCGCTCTGAAAGGAATCCAGGAGGCGGTACAAAAAAACGACCTTCGCAAAGTCGTGGAGAGCGTCCAGCATTTTCACATTCACCTGCTGGAAAAACCTGGCAACCCGTTTCTCGAGGAGCATGGCCGCCGGCTGGTCGTGCCTTTGTATGCCTTTACCCTGATGCGAGCGCTGGCCAAGAATCTCGACACAAGCCCTTGGGCGAAGCAGCTGCCGCTACATCGGCTGATCGTTGACGTGATCCGGCTGGGCGATCCCCACGTGGCGGAACAGACATTGATTCACGTTACGAATTCATTTCTAGAGGCAGCACTGACTGTCTGGGCCCACTAAGTCGTGGTCTGGTTCAAATCCATGAAGAGGGAAACCCCTTGAGACAGGTTCTTGATTCCTGCGATCTCGCCCAAAATTCAGACGGCCGCTTGTCCAACCGCCGCGACTTTCTCAAACTCGCTCTGGCCGCGTCTTCTCTACCGTTGCTACCTGATCTGGGATTCGCTTCCCTCTTCACGGACGAGCGCACCGCCTGGTACCGCGCTGCCAAATTCGGCATGTTCATCCACTGGGGGCCTTACTCCCTTGCCAGCGTGGAAGCCTCGTGGCCCATCATGGTTCCCAAGCCCGGCGGCATCACCGAAGCCGAGTATCGCGAGTTGTCCAAGCGGTTTAATCCTACGAAATTCGACCCATACGCGTTGGTGGATCTGGCGCGCGCCGCCGGCCAGCAATATATGGTGTTTACCACCAAGCACCACGACGGCTTCTGCATGTTCGACACGTCATACACGGACTACAAAATCACCAACACTCCTTACGGCAAGGATATTGTGGCGCAGCTGGCCGGAGCCTGCAAGGAAAGAGGTATGCCCCTTGGGTTCTATTATTCGCCGCCCGATATGCACCATCCGGCGTTTCGCGACACGTCAAAACTGGCAGCCGAGAACTGGAACGGCGAGCCCACCCGTCCTGAGTGGCCTCTTTATCTTGACTACATGCAGTTGCAGTTAACCGAACTGCTGACGAAGTACGGTCCGGCGGCATTGATCTGGTTCGATGGTTTGCACCATCAGGAAAAATACAGTGGCATCCGATTTATTGAACTGATTCGGCACCTGCAAACGGCCACGCTGGTGAATGATCGAATCGGCGCGCCGGGAGACTATCAGACACCGGAGCAGTTTATCCCCAGTGGGATCCCCACCAAGGGCGTTCGTTTTAACGCGGTGGACACAAGCATTCAGCAGCAGTTGAAGGCGATCGTTCCCAAGCCGGAAGATTTTCAGCTTTGGGAGACGTGCATGACCATCAACAATACCTGGGCCTGTAACATCCATGATCGGGAATTCAAATCGGCACAGTTTCTGATTCGAGGTTTGGTGGAAGTGGCCAGCCGCGGCGGTAATTTTCTGCTGAATGTGGGACCGCAGCCAGACGGCATCATTCAGTCCGAATTCCAGGAACGCCTTCGCGCCATCGGCGAGTGGCTCTCGGTCAACGGCGAATCGATTTACGAAACAACCTACGGTCCGCTGCAGGGAATGGCCTCGGTCCGGACTACTGCAAAAGACAAGAAAGTCTTCGTGCATGTGTTCGACTGGCCATCCTCGGGGCTTGACATCGATGGACTGGAAGCCAAGGTACTTTCGGCGCACTTGCTCGCGACCGGGCAACCATTGAAGTTCCGCCAAACGGAAGCGAAGCTTCGGATCGATCTCCCGACACACGCGCCCGATCCCAACGTGTCCACGATTGCCTTGCATACTTTGTAATTTCAGGCGGCGTCATTAATCGACCGGCAATCGATCGGCGCTTGGCCAAGCAGGCGGGAAGTCCTGGTTTCGCCAGCTGCGCACTCCCGTACCGCCAATCGCGGCACTACTTTCTATTTACCAATAGTTTTCTATTTACCAATAGTCATCGCTTACTTTAGCGTATAATGCGCTCGCTGCCAGGGTAGTATCTTTGGCTCGATCGCAAGCACGATCATTCCTGGTAAGGACAGGGGAAAATATCACATGTCGCTCCTTCCATCCGCATCGGTCCGCAGATTTGCGCGGGGCGCCCTGGTCTTTGCGACCTTCGCTGCCCTCCCGAGGCTGAGCCATTCACAAGTGCCGGTGTCACCCACTTCTCCGACGGCTGCGGAAGCTCCTGCGGCGATCGACCAAGCATGGCAGAAGGCCACGGCGAAGTACGATGCTCCGCGTGCGACCATCCTCAAAGAAGTCGATAGCGTCGGCCATCAGGGCCCGTTCCGTCCCGATTGGGAGTCGCTGCAGAAATACGAGCCCCCCGAATGGTACAAGGACGCGAAGTTCGGCATTTTCATTCACTGGGGCGTCTATTCCGTTCCGGCATTCGGCAACGAATGGTATCCGCGCAATATGTATCGCGAGGGTTCCGAAGAGTACACCCACCACATCGCCACCTATGGACCGCAAGACCGGTTTGGCTACAAAGACTTTGTTCCCATGTTCAAGGCCGAACACTTTGATCCGGCCGCCTGGGCAAAGCTGTTCAAGGAGGCGGGCGCGAAATATGTAGTCCCCGTCGCCGAACATCACGACGGCTTTGCCATGTATGACAGCGGCCTCAGCGACTGGACCGCCGCCAAGATGGGCCCACGCCGCGACGTGATTGGCGAGCTGGCAAAAGCGGTGCGGGCAGAAGGTCTGCACTTTGGAGCGTCCTCGCACCGGGTGGAACACAATTTCTTCCTCGGGGTCGGCCGCGCCATCCCCTCCGATGTCAACGATCCCACCTACGCCGCCTTCTACGGCCCGGCGCACAACTGGCTGGAAAATAAAAACCACACGCCGCTGTCCAACGAGTTTACCTACGTTTCAACGGCCTGGGCGGATGACTGGCTCGCCCGCTCCTCCGAAATCGTGGAGAAATACCACCCCGATATCATGTACTTTGACTGGTGGATCGGCCAGCCCTCCGTCCGTCCAAATCTGACCCGTTTTGCCGCTTTCTACTACAACGCCTCGCTTAAATATGGCGCCCACGTCGGTGTGATCAATTACAAAGACTATGCTTTCCAGGAACACTCCGCGGTTCTCGACCTCGAACGCGGACAACTCGGCGATATCCGTCCCCTGTATTGGCAGACCGACACTTCGATCAGCAACAAGTCCTGGGGGAACATCAAGAACGACACCTTCAAGTCACCACAGTTTGTAATTCACCAACTCATCGATATCGTCAGCAAGAATGGCAACCTCCTGTTGAATATCGGACCGCGCTCTGACGGCACCATTCCAGAAGAGGTCCAGCAGGTGCTGCGCGATGTCGGGGCCTGGCTGGCGGTAAACGGCGATGCCATTTACGGCACGCGTCCCTGGAAACTTTACGGAGAGGGCCCAACCAAGGTTGCGGCAGGGTCGTTCCATGACACCGACACCGCCACTTACACCCCAGAAGACTTCCGCTTCACCACCCGAGGCAACGACCTGTATGCGATTGAACTCGGTTGGCCGGCCAGTGGAGAAGCGGTAATCCAGACGCTGGGACCGGCGGTTGGTGCACAGCGGATTGAGTCAGTGGTCCTGCTGGGCTCTGACGCCAAGCTGCCGTTCCGGCAACAGCCCGATGGTTTGCACATTCGACTTCCGGCGCAGGCGCCCGGCAAGTATGCTTATGCATTCCGGGTGGTTTTCGGAAATGCGGACAGAAAATAAAAGAACAAAGAACTATGGAGGCCTTTCTCCACTGCAAGACTGGCTGCACACTGGACTTGCACACCTCGCTCGGCTCCCTGGCGCTGCGGGCAGCCTCACTGGCGGTCACGTCTTTTTCGGAGGTAACCGTCGTGAGGAAAGAAAGACTTGCGCCGTCTTCTATGAGGCCAGCGGCGCAGAAAGAGACGCACTGTGCCGCCCCTCTCCCCCTCTAAGATGTTCGAGAAATGCATGGTGTACACGACTGCGGAAATGTTGCCGGAGTTGCAAAATTCCCACGCGGCGGTAGTCGCCCTCATCCGCCGTGAATTTCGCAAACAGCGAACGCTCTCGGCGCCTTATTCCCGGGCCCAACCGGTGAGAGCCGCCTTTGCTACGAACGCCTCTTCGGCGAGCCAAATCGAACGATTGCACCCAGAAAGCGGAGGAAGCAACGGCAAACCGATTCCTGCACGATTCATACGTACCGTCATTTTGCCCGAAGCGCATCTTTTTCGCGGAGAAAGAAAATGTGTGACTTCGTGCAAACGACGGCGACTAGATTCTGGGGTACACCGCCGAACAGATCGTCTCCCCCCATGGTGACCGAAAAACCGACCTTGCCCATTAAAAAAGCCACATCGATGCTGCTGCAAAATGGACAGGCCACTTCAGGTAATGACGGGCACATCAACGAGACAATACCCGGCACCCTCTTGAGACCCAAATATTCTGGAGAACTTTGCATGTCGATCAACGCCTCCACTCCGGCCGATGTCAGAAAATCCAATGGGGATTTGTCGGTAGACCCCGCCGCTGATAGTTGGATAGGCTAGCGCACGGTCAGAGTTTCGATTCTCTTTCCCAGTTTTTAGCCTGGAGCACCATCGCTTGATAGCATTCACAGGCTGCATTTTCCAATTCTGATCGGTTCACAACATTTACTTCTCCCCGCGTGTATTGGATCAATCCCGCCTTTTGCAGAATGCCCGCCGCTACCGTCACGCTTGCCCGCCGCGTGCCCAGCATGTGGGCGAGAAATTCTTGAGTCAGGGGGACACAGTCGCCACCAAGCCGGTCTTGACTCATCAGCAACCATCGAGCCAGTCGCTCCTCGACCTCATGCACCCGATTGCACGCGGCGACCTGCGTGGCCTGCATCGTCATGGCATGGGTGAAGCGATTTAGTTTTTTCTCCAATTGAGGACAGCGCCGAAGTGCCCGGGCAAAATCCGACGCCCTGATTTTGAATGCGCTGCCCGCCACCTGCGCCACCACTCGAGTGGGACTGGTACTCAAACCTACGACCAGAGGCAATCCGACGAAACCCTCTTTTCCGGCCAACCCGACTTCGACGCTTTTTCCATCGGCCATCACATTCAAGACCGAAGCCAGACCATTGTTCACGAAGTAACCGTGCGTAATCGGCTGTCCCGCTTCGTGCAGCACGTCATGGGTTCGCATTTGCACGTACTCCAACTCCGAGAAAATGGCACTGCACTCTGTGCGTGGCAACCCCAGCAGAATCTCATTGTGCATTCGCTCCCCGTCCATGCCGCGAATGGTTGGTGGGGAGGGATATTTAAGGACACGAGGGCCAGAAGGTTTGGTTGCCATGAACGGCTCCTTTTGCATCAGCTCAAAAGCTGTCTGATTTCGCAAGGAACCGTCTCCCACGACGCGCGGGGTACGGCGGAGGGTTGCTAGTGAGACTCTTTAATTCTACTCTGATTGAGGCGATAAAACGAGCGGTAGCGTACAAAGCGACAGGCCGGCGTGGCAGGCAAAATGTACGCTAACGTACAGTTTTTACCCGATTGGAGAGCCGCCGGGCGAAGGCGAAAATGCGAATTGTGCAGCCCTAAATTTGGGATCTGTGAAATCTATCCTGATTGTCGATGACAGCCCTCTCATACGCCGCACCTTGCGCACTCTGCTGGCACAGCAAGCCGACTGGTCCGTTTGTGGCGAGGCTGAAAATGGTCGCGACGGAATCGACAAAGCCCTGCAACTTAAGCCCGACCTAATCGTGATCGACCTGGTAATGCCTGTTCTAAATGGGATTGAAGCGAGCCGAGTGCTCAGGCGACTCATGCCCACAACTCCGCTAGTGATGTTTACCACCTTTACCGATCCCTACGTTAAAGAGGAAGCCCTGGCCGCAGGCGTGAAGGCGGTGATCCCCAAGTCCGAAGGGACCACATCTCTCATCGGCAGTATTCAACAACTGCTCGGGTCTAAGGGGCCTGTGTCGGATCACGCGGCATGATTCCTGACTTGCTGCACCCCAAAATCGGCCTCAGCAAAGAGCGATCGCCGTCCGAAATCGCACCCAACAGGACGCGGTCGATGGCGTCCTGTTGAGCGAGTCTCCCGGAGCCCCAATTCCATCAATTTCGCAGTTCCTCGCTTAGTCCCGCTGTGCTGGCAGCTTTTGATAAAAACTAAGGTGGAACTCGTACAGCGGATTGACGCTCTACAAGCGGCCGACGCGCATGACAGTCAGCCCCTTCTCACTTTTGCGCGTTCCTGAAGTGCCGCCGACCGGATCGAAAGCCCCGATCGCTAATCGCAAAAGTTCGAAGCGTTGTTTCACAGAGCAAACTGCCCCGCCGCAATACGGGGAAGCAGAAAAGGCCAAGGCCTTAACACCCTAGTAGTGATGGCACTACTTGGAGTTGCCGTGCCGAGATTGAAACCTGATGAGTGCTAAGAGCTTGAAACGACGTTACGACGGTGGACCTGGCCGGATCATTCGGCCGAAGTCGGAGATGCGGCTAATAGACCACTTGTACAGCCTGCCCGAGGTTGGACTTGGAAGCAGGCCGGCCGAACCAGCGACGGACCAGACCGCTCGGCAGACAGTAGAGGGTCTTCTTTGTACCCCTACCGTCTACACCCGATATCACACCATCTGCTCAGCCTTCTATTTTTGGAAAAACGTGCTTTGGAATGGATGGCGTGGGGGTAACGGGTGGTGGGAGCCACAAAGCTAGCCGTGGCGATCGCCTCTTTCTTGCCACACTGCAGAAATGGAGCGGGTTATGACTGCCGCGGACGTTCTCGTTGAAACTCTGATGGACTGGGGCGTTGAGGTCATCTTCGGATTGCCGGGAGACGGCATCAACGGAATCATGGAAGCACTTCGTACGCGCCGTGACAAGATTCGTTTCGTCCAGGTGAGACATGAGGAGTCGGCCGCTTTCATGGCTTGCGGCTATGCGAAATTCACGGGCAAGTTGGGTGTTTGTTTGGCCACGTCGGGTCCAGGCGGCATTCACATGCTGAATGGCCTATATGACGCCAAAATGGATGGCCAGCCGGTTCTCGCTCTAACCGCATTGCAGTTCCATGATCTGATTGGAACCTACACCCAGCAGGACGTGGCGCTCGATCGCTTGTACATGGACGTGGCGGTCTACAACGAACGGATCATGGGGCCTACTCACGTCGAGAACGTGATTGATTTAGCGGTGCGGACTGCACTGGCTTACCGGACGGTAAGCCACGTGACGATTCCCGTCGACTTCCAGGACATGGAAGTAAAGAACCGGCAACGATCCAAGCGTAACATTCCCCATCATACGTCTCGGGCGGAAGCCGACGGCGCCATGTTCGCGGACCCTCGCGATCTCGACGCCGCAGCCGAAATTCTTAACGCGGGGAAGAAGGTTGCGATTCTCGCCGGTCGCGGCGCGCTTAATGCCACCGCCGAACTTGAGCAAGCTGCTGAGCTCTTAGCCGCTCCCATCATAAAAGCATTGTTGGGCAAAGGCGCAGTTCCCGATGACAGCCCCTTTACGACCGGAACCACGGGCCTGCTGGGCACCAAACCATCGCAGGAAGCGATGGAAAATTGTGACACGTTGTTAATGGTCGGCACTTCGTTCCCCTACCTTGAATTCTTGCCTAAACCTGGAGAGGCCAAAGGAGTGCAGATCGAGTTAGACCCCAAACGCATCGGCCTGCGATTTCCGGTGGAAGTGGGTTTGGTTGGAGACAGCGGTCGCGTGTTGCGTGCACTGCTGCCGAAGCTTAACCGCAAGGAGAACAGAAGGTTTCTCGAATCGGCGCAAGAGGGAATGGAAAACTGGCGGAAAATCATGGAGGGTCGTGCCACTCGCCGCGAGACGCCGATGAAGCCGCAGGTGATCGCGCACGAACTCGGCCAGCGGCTGCGCGAAAACGCAATTGTGTCCTGTGATAGCGGCACCATTGCCACTTGGTGGGCCCGCCACATTCCGGTGAAACGAGGACAGATGCATAGCCTGTCCGGCAATCTCGCGAGCATGGCCAATGGTCTGCCCTACGCGATCGCCGCGCAAATCGCTCACCCCGACAGGCAATGCGTCGCCTTCGTGGGAGACGGTGGGTTCTCCATGCTGATGGCCGAGTTCGCGACGGCAGTGAAGTACCAACTGCCGGTCAAGATCGTAATTGTCAAAAACAACACCCTGGGACAGATCAAGTGGGAGCAGATGGTGTTTCTGGGGAATCCGGAATACGGTGTCGAACTTCACCCGATCGATTTTGCCGCCTTCGCCCGTGCCTGTGGGGGGGAGGGTCTCACTGCCGAAGACCCGGCGGATTGCGGGCGCGTGGTGGAAGAGTTTCTGAAAGTGTCCGGGCCAGCAATTCTCCAGGCTGTCGTGGATCCTCTCGAGCCACCCTTGCCGGCCAAAATCACGGCCGACCAGGCATTGAAATTTGCCGAGAGTCTGGCGCGCGGTGAGCCCAACCGGAACAAAATCGCCCTGACCGCCCTGTCGGACAAGGTTCGCGAACTGGTCTAGATTCTTTGGTTTGGGGTTTGGAGTTCGGAGTCTAGAGTTCAATGAAGGGTTCGGCTAAGGAACAACAGAAATTTTCTGCGTCCGCGCCAGATAAAACCAGCGCCACGAATTTAGCTACAGGCAGGTCTTCGCTCATCAGCCTGCGACGCGCTGCAGCTGGTTGCCAAGCTTGTGATCTCTGGAAAAACGCTACCCAAACGGTCTTCGGAAAGGGCTCGCCGAAGGCCATGATCATGTTAGTAGGTGAGCGGCCCGGAGACCGGGAGGATCTGGCCGGTCGTCCTTTCGTTGGACCGGCGGGAAACCTGCTAGGTGAGGCTCTGCTCGAAGCCGGAATCGACCCGGTTGATATTTATGTCACCAACGCTGTGAAGCACTTTAAGTGGGTCCCGTCGGAACGGGGAAAGCGGCGCATTCACAAAAAGCCTCGCTATTCTGAGATTCAGGCTTGCCGCCCCTGGCTTGACGCTGAAATCAGAACGATGAGACCCCAGGTCTTGGTTTGCTTGGGTGCGACTGCCGCCCAGTCGCTTCTCGGGAAGGCCTTCAGTGTGAGCCGGCAACGGGGGCAGCGGATCCAGTCTCCCTTGGCCGCTTACGTCTTCGCGACCGTGCACCCGTCATCAATTCTACGAGCACCTGACCCCGCATCGCGGAAGGTACAGATGCAGGCATTCGTAGCGGACCTGAAAGCAATCGCTCGCGTGCGGTCGGAAATTCTCAAAGCAAGAAACAGGTAGTCGAGCCGATCACCGCGGCGGTAATCGGCTCGAACCGGCATCGTTATAATGGCCAACTGTGCTTCGCTGCTCCCATATTCTTACCGTTTCACATCAATCTGATTCAAGACCTGGCGAACGTTCGGAGTCGCCTCCGCCAATTGCTGGGCTTGAGCGCGTTCTGATCGATTTTTTACTGTCCCCTTGAGAGTGAGCACGCCATTCTTGGCGTCGAACCGGACGTGCTCTTTGTCCAACCCACCTGCGGTGAGAGCTGCTTTGTAGTTTTTCTCAATCGCGCTGTCCAGGTCGGAAGCAATGTCTTTGGATTCGGATTCAACCCCGACGGGCTGGATACTGATCTCATTGGCGATCGTCCGGTTACCGGCTGCCGCCTTGGCCACCTCGGTGGCCTGGAGCCGGGCCTTCTCAGAGTGGACTTTGCCACCGAGCGTGATCGTATTCTTGTCACGATCCTCATTGACGGTGACGTCTTGGAGTTCACTTTGTTGAAGAGCCTGTTTCACACTGTCTTTGTACGAGTCATTGTCTTTGTAGGCTCCATTTTGCGAACCGCTCTGGCTCGAGCAACCCAAGCCGATTGCCAATACTGGAACCAGAACAACTGTCACCAGAACACTCGATTTCATTTTCATTTTTCCACTCCTTTGAACCTATGAAGTCCAATCCCAGCTTTTCGTCCAGATTCAGCGCAGCCGTCATATCGCGCGGGCACGACCTCCGAGGAGATTGATCATCAGCACAACTAGCGCCAGAACCAGTAGGAGGTGGATGAATCCACCCAAAGTGTAAGAGGTAATCAGACCGAGGGCCCACAGAACCAACAAGATCACGAAAACTGTCCAAAGCATATGCGCCTCCTTTGCCTTAACTCATGCTGGCGTAGATTAGGTCAGCGAAAATTGAAATACGATCAGCTTTACGC
>Ga0193732_1000191_pt1 | contig 11968 bp, 10 predicted proteins | sample U1s1metaG_FD_145077 | JGI IMG/M metagenome (GOLD analysis project Ga0193732, IMG submission 145077) | Soil microbial communities from a riparian zone of the East river system, Colorado, United States - U1s1 | ecosystem: Environmental > Terrestrial > Soil > Riparian zone | place: USA: East River...
GGAAGCGGCTTCACCCTATCCCCTTCCGTATGATTTCTTACCTGCCCGGTTCAGACTGCGCGATCGGGCCCAATTTGGCGGTTTCGGGAGTAGGCATTCCGGTCTTTGCTTGAGGGTAGTGCAAGCCCAAGCCAATATCTCCCAGGTATAACGCGCTCACAAATGATTCTCCCCTTTGGTTTTGAGTAAGAACGAGACGGCTGGTGCCGGTGACCTTTTCTTGTGAGATGACCTGCGGCAAGACCATCGCGACCCGGGAACCGCTGGTTTCGCGGACAATGAGTTGTGCCGGCATGCTCGGAGACTGCAAAGAAAACATGTATTGTCCGGCCGGCAGAACCACGGACCCCCAGCGGGTTTCGTGGGAAAGAGTGAACGTCCCGTTGGCCGCCTGCGCATGCGCCGAACCTGCAGACGCGCCCAGTATGCCGATCGCCAGGATGAACGCTTGGAAATGCATCGAACTGCGAATTGATTTCATGACCTGATCTCCTCTGTGGGTTGTCGCGAGCCGATACACCGGCGCATCCGCCGAACCACTAGGCTCGCGTGATTTCGGTTGGGACGACGAGGTCAGGAATGAACAACGGGAACTACATGGGGTCAGAAGACGAACTTCTAAGTTCGCAGCACCTACACTTGCAGCCTGTTTCGTGCTGACTATTGGACATTGCTACTGTGCCAGTACGTGCCGGCAAAGTCCAATGCAAAAAATCAATTGCCGATATTCGTAAAGCGTCCCGACGCATAGCGCTGTCGAACTAGGGCTCAGCCCGGCACCCGGGGCGGCTTGTCCCCGCCTGATCTTCGCCGGGCGCAAAAAAGGCGGCCCGCGGGCGGCCGTCTCAGAGCATCAGCAAAAAAGATTCTAGGAGGTGACTCCCGCTCCCGCTTGGGGAGTGGCCGCAGCCGCGGTGGCGGCCGCCGCTTCGTTCAGAATTCGGTGATGGATGGTGAACAGCGCCAGTTCCAGCCGGTCGGAGACTCCGATTTTGTCGTACACGTTGCGCAGGTAGTTCTTGATGACTTGCTCGGTGGTTCCTAGCTGCGAGGCGATTTCCTTGTTCTTGTAACCCTGCACGATCAGCGCGACGATGCGCAGTTCTTTCGCAGTCAGACGGTCGCGCACCCGCAATCCTACCATGTCGTTCTCGGTCAGTTCGCTGGGCACGGCAATGTCCTGCACCCAGTTCTCACCGCGCGCCACCTTGCGAACGCAATCCACTAGTGCCGCACTGGTGACGTTGCGATAGACCACGCCGTGAGCTCCGGCGCCCATGTAGCGCTGCGCGCTTTCGCCGGTATCCGCCAACACGACCACCCGGGTTTTGGCTTTGTCCGCGGCCTGCAGGATGCCTGGAAAATCGGAGTGGAATCCGCCCGCGACCACCAAAACTGCTGCACGAAATTTGTCCAGGGCCATGAACATCTGCTCCTGGGTTTGCGCCTGCGCCACGATGCGCATTTCGTCCTCGACCGCCAGTACCTTGGCAATCCCCGCGCGAAAGATGGCTTGATTGTCGGCCAGAATCAATTTGAGCATTTGCTTTAAGCTCCTCGCCTCTAGTGGCGAACGAAATCGTAGGAGTCAATCACGCAGGCCACGCCGCGCGCCTCTGGGGGACCGCCGGCGGGTTCGTCAGTGCGTACCACACGGCCCCGGCACTGGATGACTACGCCTTCCTTGGCTCCCGTCATCTCTGGCGGCAAAGTAATCTCGAACTCGACGGTCGAGCCTAAGTCTAGCGCGGTTTCGGACCGGATATACACCCCGGCAGCGCTCAGGTTTCCGGTGACTCCGCTGTGCTCGTCGCCTTTTTCAGACTTGTGAATCTTAATCGGCAATTCCAGGGGGAAGCGTTTCCCCGTCCGCGCATCGGACACAAGACCTCCTCAGCTTCTGCCCATTTTGACCTGTAAACCCGAAACGAGCACTTGCGCGGTTATATCATGGATGACACTGCTGGAAAAGCCTGATCACTGCCCTGACAAGGGTAAGAACTAGGTTCCCCCGGGTGCCAGTCCTTACGTTTTGGGGTTGTTCCTGGTTCGTTATCGGCTTACGACGATCCGTACCCCAAAGTGGCCAAGTGGCTTTCTGGGGCCCCGCGGCTGGCGCAATTGTTCCAGGTAAGTTCTTTTCGCGGGCAAACTTAGTCACCGGATCGGCAACTAAGCTTGTCGTGACCAGGAATCCGTGCTGTTTCGTTGCCATTCTGCTTTTCGGGACGGCCGCCCTGGGTCAGGCGATGGCTGAGCAGCACCCGAAAACGGTCGGCCCTGCCGCCAGTTCCTATCAGCCGATCACCGGCCGACAGCGCTTTGCGTGGCTTAAGGAAAGCACGGTGGGACCCGAAAGCCTTGCCGCCGGCCTGTTCAGCGCCGGTTTTGGAACTGCCATAAACCGTCCAACCGAGTACGGTCCCCATTGGGAGGGTTTTGGCAAGCGATACGCGATGCGGCTCACGGGAATCTCTACCGGTAACGCAATAGAGGCAGGCCTGGGCTCACTGTGGGGGGAAGATCCGCGGTATTTCAGCGCTGCCGGCCAGCCTTTCAAAGCACGTTTAAAGAATCTGGTGGTGATGACCTTCGCTGCGCGCCAGGCCCGCGGAGGTTTGGCACCCGCCTATGCCCGGTACGTCGGCAACGCGGGTAACAATTTCCTGTCGAACACCTGGCGGGCGGACAGTGAATCCAGCGTAGGCGATGCTTGCGTGCGGATAATGCTTGGGTTTGCAGGAAAGATGGGCAGCAACGCCTTTGCCGAGTTCTGGCCCGACGCACGCAAACACTTGTTTCACCGGACGCACTGAGCCCAGCCCCGCCTGGTGGGAGCAAATTCACAACTCTCACGCACTTCTGTTCAGCTTGCAGCGATAGGCCTTTATGCTGACGCGGTGCTCGGCCCGGGAATCGTTCTAACGACCGGACGGCAGACACTTCCCCCGCCAATTCAGAACGCGCTGCCGCCGCCCCCGCCGAATCCGCCGCCCGAGAAACCGCCTCCGCCTCCTCCGCCAAAGCCAGAGCCACTTGAACTGGACCGCGGTGCCGAGACGAATACCTGGTGCATGTCCGTCGCCATGCTGTGCATTGAGCTGGAGAACAACAACGGATTGAATCCCGTCATCCCGTTCGGGGACACATACCAGCTCGGCGGGTTCTGGACGATTCCGGCAAATGCCTGCGCCCAGTGGTGTTCCACGCCCAGCGCCATGGCATAAGGTAAATATTTTTCAAACGTATCCGGCGGCATGCGCTTCAACCGGTCGGCGTCCACGCGGTTCATGAACTCCTGGAAACCCAGCACCGCGACGCGGGTGCGCCCACCTTGGACTGTTTTGGCCGACATCTGGCGCGCAAACAGCCACCAGATTACTGCGGAAATCACGCCACAGCCGATTAGAAGACTAAGCGAGTTAAACACCTGTTTATATCCGGTGAACTGCGCCATCAGGAACGGGGCGACGATGACGATGATGCCTCCGACACTGTAGGCGTTGGCCGAGTCGGGATCGACCAGGTACATGCCCTTGTTCTTCAGCGCCGCCTTAATATCCTGCTGTATGACTGGGATGGCGGTATAGAAGCGGTTTTTTAGGCTGGACAGCCGGGTCTGCTGCCCGCCGGCAAAGATATTTTCCAGCATCACGCGCTCGTGCGGCGCCAGCCCTTGCCACTCGGTCAGCGGCTTGAGCCGGTGAAAAATGTAGTCTTTGGAATGGAAAATAAGAAGACTCGTTTCCACGGTCTCTTCAATCTTCACGTAACCCCGCACCGCCAGATCCACAAGCGTAGACGTAATGTCGCGGGGATGAACCGTGTCATCAAGCAGTGCGCCCGCCTCTGCCGGAGACATACCCGGCGGTGGTTCGTACAGGGGCGCAACCGATCGCCCAGGATCGGGATCGCGCCCTTTGTACCACCACAGCGCGAACATCACGCCCAGAGTAACTAGTGGAAGGAACACGATCGGGTTGCTGCCCAGAAACCAGAACACCCGCGCGAGTGTCCCCGGTTCTTTCACAATGCCTTTCGGGATGAAGATATCAATTGTCATTCCGCCTCGCATGGGAAGCGGATTAGTGGTCTCGAAGGCAACGTCCCCGCCGTTGACCACAGAAGTTGCATCATGCTGGACCGATCCGTATACGCCGGTGAAAGCTTGCGCCCGCAGCCTTCCGGCTGCGTTCTCCGGCAAATAAACATGGGCTTCAGCGTGATCGATCGGCACCGGCCAGTCGTTGCCGGTGACATTCCAGTAGAACTCGTCGTGGTCTTCGAAGTAGCGGATACCGTCGCGCACGATGTAGTCGATCTCCACCGTGCGCGTGGTGTCCACGGCGTCGGGGATGTAGATTTTCAAATCGCGATAGTTACCGGAAGTCTTAGATTCGTACTTCAGTTTCTGCCCAGCCGCGTCGGTAACGGCCGTGACATCCAGAAACAGCGTGTAGTTGGTCCCTTGCGGGCCGGGATACTCAATGGGGAGGGTGCGGTGGATGCCGTGCCATTGGCCGATGAAAACAAGGTTGAGGCGCTCCTTCACCAGCGTGGAGCCGTCAGCGCTGATGGAGATGACATCCTGGAAATCAGCGATCCGCCAGCTCTGTGCGAACAGGGGAGCGGTCAGGACACAAAAACAAACCAGGGACAACAGCACTCGTCGTAAGGAGCCCGCAGCAGTGCAAGCATACCGCCCACGGTGCAAGCCGTGGGGCAGAAGCGGCAAGGGATCCAGCCGCAAAGGGGCGAAGGAGCCGCTTGCGCACAGGGTCTTTGGCGCTGCAACCAAGGCTTGATGTCGACCGGCTTGAGCGGCTGAGGTCATGGACATTCGAAATAAGGCTGCTCGCGAGCGGAAGCCGTTCCGCATTGACAGCTCCGGCGCGACGATCTTGAGAAGTCGCGGAAAATTCTGTTTGGCGTTCGTCAGCGGATTCTGAGCCGCCAAGGAAAAATGGAACTTTTAATGCCGTGCTGAAGGGTGTGCGTGCGAACCGGTTTCGCCTCGTTGGGCCCACCCTCCCTTCCTGGACCTTGATCCCGGGCTTTATTCTGACGCCGCTGCGCGGGGGGAAAGCCCGCCCCTCAATTGCCTAGAACTTCACCGCCACCGGCTCGCGGTCGGCTGCGGCCACCTCGAAGAACTGCCGCAGCTGGAAGCCAAACATGCCGGCCAGAATATTGGTCGGGAAAGACTGGATCTTCGTATTCAGATCGCGGACCACCGCGTTGTAGTAGCGGCGCGCACTCTGGATCGTGTCCTCGGTCTGGCTGAGCGAGCCCTGCAATTGCGTGAACTCCTCGGACGCCTTCAGCTCTGGATAGTTCTCCGCCACGGCAAACAGGCTCTTCAGAGCGCCGCTGAGCTGGTTCTCGGCCTCAGCCTTGTCACCGGGAGTGGTGGCCTGCATCGCCTGGGAGCGAAACTTGGCGATGTTCTCGAACGTGCCCTTCTCGTGGGTGGCATAACCTTTGACGGTCTCGACCAGATTGGGGATCAGGTCGTGGCGGCGTTTGAGTTGGACGTCAATATCCGACCAAGCGTTGTCGCAGCGCACGCGCAACTGCACCAGGCTGTTGTACATCCCAATCAGCAGGACAACGATGACAACCAGAATGCCCAGGAAGATTAAAGCCATGACCATCACCTTCGAGTGGAATGGGAACTGGGGCGACGGTAGCACACCGGGCATTCCGGTGCAATCACCAGGGCGCGGGCCGACGGAGCAGAGTCAAAGCAACGGGGAGTATCGAGGTGCGGCCCCGACAGTTTAAGATTGTTTCGAGGTGAAATATCAGCTACCGAAAGAACATCGCGAGATGGCTGCCGGCGCTGTTGGTTTCCTGGTCGGCGATTGCCATGCCGGCGCAGACCTGTCTGACCACGGGCGACATGGAACAGGCCACGAGCTCCGCCCTGGCGACGGCTGGTAAGCGCTACTACGACATGGCAGCACGGGGAGATGCAGCTTCGTTACGGCAGAATGCGATCACCAGCTTGGCAACGGATTTTTCCGGCATCGAGAACGCGGTCAAAGACAACCACGCCAATCTGGCAGTAGCGCAGCCCGCGCCCCGTCCTCCATTCCTGCTAAAGGCCGAGGGAACTGAGCCGTTGGCGCGCGCCGAGTTCCTGTGCGGCGTTTTTGGAGCGCAAGGGCAGACCCGGGACAGCGCGGTTTTTGTGATTCCCAATCTGCCGCCGGGGAACTACGGAATCGTCACCCTGGATGCAGTTTCCACCCAGGGCGCTTACAACGTTTCCTTTGTGCTGCAGCAGCAAGCTGGTGATTGGAAGCTGGGCGGATTTTTTGTCCGGCTGACCCAGGCGGCGGGACACGACGGCAACTGGTTTGCCGACCGCGCCCGCGAGTTCAAAACCAGAGGGCAAAAACACAACGCCTGGTTTTACTATGGAGAAGCCCGCGAACTTCTGGTTCCGGTCCCGTTTATGGCCACCGCCACAACCGACAGGCTGTATGACGAGATGCAGACAGTAAAGCCGGCGGATTTGCCTCCCGTGGAGCTGGCTGCGGGCACAAAAACCTACAAGCTTACGGATCTGTTTCCCGTCCCCGTGGGCCAAGAGTTCGATTTGGTGGTGAAGTATCAGTCCACCGACGTTTCCGACAGCGGGCGTACCTTTCAGGACAACGCCGCTGTGATGAAGGCGCTAGTGGGCAAATATCCTGAGTTCCGCGACGCCTTTGCCGGAATTGTAGTCCGCGCGGTAGAGCCTTCGGGACGGGACTACGGATCGATGCTGGCGATGAAGGATATTAAATAGCTCTGGTTTTAGTTGCTGCTTTCGAGCCCGCACCTTCTATTGCTGGAAGATACATTCCTTCGGATTCTTATCCCCCCGCAGGCCGAGGAAAACCGGCGCACGCAGCTTGGCGCCGCCTTCTGCGGTGGCATGGGTCCATTCCGAGAACTTGATTTCGGCTACCAGTTCCGGCTTCACCCAATGTACTTTTCGCAACGCTTCCACGCCATGAGGAAAAGGGTTACGGTTTGTCTCTCGCTGGTGCAATGCCTGCCAGGTTTCCTTCAGCGTCGCCTGATCGAATCCGGTGCCAGCTTGGCCAACATGAATGAGATCTCCCTTCTTGTCATACAGGCCAAGCACGATCGATCCAAAATGTGCACGGCTTCCCTCGGGATCGGTATATCCCCCGATGACGCCGTCGAGAGTCTGGGTAATCTTGATCTTGAGCCACGCCTGACTGCGGCGCTCTTCGTAGTAACTGTCCCGACGTTTGGCCAGAATGCCTTCCAACCCTTTTTGCTGGGCCGCATCGAACAGCGCCTTGCCGTGGGAAAAGTGATCCGAGTAACGGAGAATGCCGGTGGCATCGGTGATTCGCGCGAGAGTGTCCTTGCGCTGCTCCAGGGGGACCCGGCGGAGATCGTAGCCGTCCAGGTAGAGCAGATCAAAGACGTAGTATTGCACGGGAATATTCCGGCGGGATGCGGTTCGCCGTGCGCCTTCCCGAATTCCCGTGCGCTGCTGCATCAGACTGAACGACGAACGCCCCTGCTCGTCCAGCGCGGCGATTTCGCCGTCAAGAATTGCGGTCTCCGCTTTTAGGAAACTCGGCAGCCCGTGCAGTTCGGGATAGGTGATGGTCAGGTCGTTCTGATTACGCGACACCAAACGAACTTTGCCCTTGGCGATGAACGCCGCCGCCCGATAACCGTCCCACTTGATTTCAAAAAGCCAGTTGGGATCGTCGAAGGGCTTGTCCACGGATGTGGCCAGCATGGGTTGAATGGCGGCGGGCATGGGACGCTTGACCGCGCCCTCCAGTCCCTTGAGCGCAAAGGATACGGAGGAAGACTGTTTCGGGGTTCGAAGGTTCGGGCTGATGCCGGCGACGGCCGTATGGGCAACAGGTCTAACTGTTTCTTTTTCTTTTTTTTTAACTCTGGGCTGCTCAGTGTCCTCGGTGGCCAATCTTGCTTTGCTCTTCTTTTTGTCAAACTTGGCAATCGCATCCGCCAGCCAGGGCGCCTTCACCGCGCCACGTGAAGCCGGACGGCTGCTGGTCCAATTCGCCGAGCCCGGGTCTCCCGCGATGTCAGCCATGCTGCGGCCAGTGATGGCCGATTCATCGTACTGTTCGACGTCGAAGCCCTGCACCACCGCATCGTCCTGTTTCTTGATCAAAAGCCACTCCGTGCCTTTGGTGCCGGGCCGGCGCGAACGCATGTGAATCAGTGCGAAATCGCCCTTCAGCTTCTTGCCCCGCAGCCGGATCTTAAAATCGCCCTTTTTCAGCATGGCCGAGGCTTCCGCGTCCGTCCCGGGAACAAATCTTCCATTTACCGGCTCCGGCGAGAGCGGTTCCCAGGTGCCCAAATCCCACACCATCACCGCGCCCGCGCCATAGTTGCCCTCAGGAATCGTGCCTTCGAAATCAAAGTAAGATACGGGATGATCCTCCACCTGCATGGCCAGGCGTTTATCCGCAGGATCGAGCGATGGGCCTTTGGGCACCGCCCAGGACTTGAGCACGCCTTCCATCTCCAGGCGGAAGTCGTAGTGCAGACGAGTCGCGCGATGCTTCTGCACCACAAAGCGGTGCTGCGACTTTTTTCCCAGCTTCGGAGGGGGCTCGGGAGTTTCCTCGAAACGGCGCTTGCGCTTGTATTCTGCTAGTGTCACAAAGCTATTCTAAACAGGAAGGCGGCTCGGCGGGTGGTTTAGAAATCAGCCGGCATCTTGCGTTACCCTGCGTCATGAAACGTGAATATCCCGATTCGCCGCTGGTCGGGGTGGGCGCCATTATCGTCGACCAGGGCCGGGTATTGCTGGTCAAGCGCGGATATCCTCCGCTGGCCGGCGAGTGGTCCATCCCCGGAGGCGTCCTGGAGTTGGGCGAAACGCTGCGCGAGGCTGCGATCCGCGAGGCCAAGGAGGAAACCTGTCTCACGGTGGAGACCGCTGAACTGCTAGGCGTTTATGACCGCGTGCTGCGCGACGATGACGGTCGCACCCTCTACCACTTTGTGCTGATTGATTTTCTTTGCCGGCGTGTCGCGGGGGAAGCGCAAGCGGCCGACGACGCCGACGAGGTAGGCTGGTTCACTCCAGCCGAAGCCGCAGAGCTTGCTTTAGCCGAGGACACGGCACAAGTAATTCGGAAAGGATTCGAAAAAACGAAATAGACAAAGCGGAGAGCAGCTCGGTTGGAAATTTCTCGGCTCCCGGCGCGGCCCTTTGCCAGATTGGCGGTCAAACAGCTTTAGCAAGAAAATTTACCGCATCCGAGTTATGCCCCACAAGGGTCGAAACCGGGCTCGCTTCAGTCACCGCGCTTCGCTGTTTCATCCTCGAGGAGCCTCTTCCCTGGCAAAAAATAGAACAGCCCGCGCATCGCAAAATGCGCGGGCCGCCCGGTGGACTGATTGGGATTGACCAAGAGGTGGTCACTCTAACGTGGCCCCTTCGGCGAACTCCGGGTCCCGGCGAACCTACTCGCCGGGCGCTCCGATCATGGTTCGAACTTCGAAAGTTCGAACTTCGAAACCAAGGCTCGGATCAGGCCTGAATCACCGGTAGTCGTGCGATGGATGTTGTACCCCCAACACGCCAAAAGCATGCGTATTGGGAGCCCGACAAAGAGCGACCGCCCTAAGTCTCAGCCACCTCACCTGGTCTTTGATTCCCACTACAACTAGATTCAGAACTTATCATTCGACCACCTCCTTTCCGGTGTAATTGCACCTTAGTACGAAATGCTGCGCCACGTCAACTGGCACGAAAGTGGGGAATGGGAAGAGTAATGAATCCCTCTGTTGGCCGGCAGAGTCCCAGCTTTTGGCCTGCCGTTTCATGCACTTACGTATTAATCCCACCTGGAGCCGTGCGCCATTTTGCCCATGACCCCGGCCGGCCATGGCCCACAGGAATCTACCTCCTTCTCTGCCGCCTTCCTACACTTGAAGTAACCCCCAGGTAACCGGGCCGCGGTATGCGGTGGATCTTTCAGCCCTTCCAGCGGTAAGCGTTAGGTTGGGGCAGGCCGATGTGAGCCAGTACGCGATGGGCGAATTCGCTCGCCAAAGCATCCAAGCTGGCAGGACGGAAGTAGTAGGCCGGGATGAGTGGGAACACGGTGGCTCCTGCGTCGGCGCTGCGGTACAGGTTGCGAATGTGGATCTTGTTGAGCGGTGTCTCGCGGACGCAGAGCACCAGGGGGCGCTTCTCCTTGAGGCAGACGTCGGCGGCGCGTTCGATCAGTTGTGACGCGATGCCGTGGGCAATGCGTGCGAGCGTTCCCATGCTGCAGGGGATGACGATCATCGCATCCGCAGGGTAAGAACCGCTGGCGACGTTGGCGCCGATATCGGCATTGGCCTGCTGCTGGATTTTGCGTGAGACCTTGCTTGATCCGTGGCCCAGGATTTGGCCGACGAGATTGCTCCGGCCGCGCAGGGCGAGTTCCTCCGCCATGACGCGCAAGGCGCTGTCGGAGGCGATGAAATTGACGGTTTGGATGCGCTGATCGCGTTCCACCGCCAGCAGCAGCTGTCGCAAAAAAATGGAGCCGCTGGCTCCGGTCGTAGCGACGGTGAGGTTCTGCGGTGGCTGGTTGAGCAAATTAGGCTCCGGCCGATCTTTGAGCATAGGGAGTACGCGACGTAAGAGTCAAGCAGCGGTCGTTGATCGCGCTCATCGGTGGTTGGCTGATCCCGCGCCACGATCATGGCCGTGGCCTAACGACAAAGGACCAACGACGAACCACCAATACGAACCCATGTCATCGACCTCCAGCTTACGGCTCCGGCGCAGCGAGGCGCAGTTGCACGCCCTGGCTGGGGTGGAGCGCGAGATAAGGGTTAACGATCCCAACGGACGCCGTAAATATTTGCGGGACTTCAGCCAGGCTTTTCGTTCTTACGAAGCGGTGATTGATCGCCAGGAACTAAAGGCCGCGGTTGCCGGCGCAGACAGTGTCCTTATCGGTGACTATCATGCGCTGCCGGCGGCGCAGCGTTGTGCGGCCATCCTGTTCGAAGAGCGTGCGCATCCCGGAGATCGCCCCCTGGTGTTGGGCGTGGAGACCATCTTTTCGCGCGACCAGCATATTCTTGATGAGTGGTGGCGGCGGGAGATTGACGAGGAAGAATTCCGGCAGCGAGTTCGCTTCGATCTCGACTGGGGCTATGACTGGGCGCCGTTCTACGAACTGCTGGTGACTGCGCGCGAGCACGGCGAGGCGATCTATGGCCTGGATTGCATGCCGCGAGAGGATCTGCGCAAGATCGGAGCGCGGGATCGCCATGCGGTCCATAAGATGGCACAGATCCGGGAGCGCCATCCGAACGCGGTCGTCATGGTGCTATTTGGGGAGTCGCACCTGGCTCCGGGCCACCTTCCCCGAGTCTTGCGGGAGCGGCTGCCGGAGGAGCGCGTGCTCACCGTCCTGCAGAACGTGGACTCGCTTTACTGGCGCGCCGCGGGCGAACGGCAGGAGCGTGTGGAAGCGGTGCGCGTGAGTGATGATGTGGTCTGCGTATTCAATTCCACTCCGCTCGAAAAATACGAAAATTACCGTCTTCACTTGAGCCGATGGGGACGCAGCGACGAGGAAGGTCCCGATCTTGCTCCCACTGTCTACAATCTGATTGACAGTCTGGTGCGATTCCTCGACATCAACCGCTATTGCTCGCACAACGGCACACAGCCGCAGTTTCTGGTGGACCTGATGCCAGAAGTGTACTGCCGCGCCTCAGATGCGCGCTTGCGCCAGTTGCTCTCCCGTCACTCGGCAACCCAGGAAGAAACCGACGCCATGGTGCGTCACGTGGAACAGCGGGGCAGCGTATATCTGCCGCAGGTGAACGTCTTCTACGTGCGCGAATTCAAGATGACGTATGTGGCGGAAGAAGTGGCGCGCTTCCTGCATCAGGCCTGCCGCGGGTTGCCCGCACGTGGAAATAGGCAGCCCGT
>Ga0193732_1000192_pt1 | contig 11925 bp, 12 predicted proteins | sample U1s1metaG_FD_145077 | JGI IMG/M metagenome (GOLD analysis project Ga0193732, IMG submission 145077) | Soil microbial communities from a riparian zone of the East river system, Colorado, United States - U1s1 | ecosystem: Environmental > Terrestrial > Soil > Riparian zone | place: USA: East River...
CGTTTGGCCTAGGGCCTCCCCGGGTCGATGATCATACCGGGGCTGGAGTCGAAAGCCTCTCTCGGGTTTTTCTTCGACTCCAGGGAGACTTGGCATCGCGCCGTTCCGGTTCTGCGCCCCATCAGATGAGTTCATGTTGCGGGCGGGGGATTTGATAAGCTTAGAGCTGACGACCCCAGACCTGAGAACGGAATTCATGCTTCTACACGGTATTTTTCCTCCCATCACTACGCCGTTTTATCCCGACGGCAAGGTTTACTTCAAAAAGCTCGAGCACAACGTCGAGCGCTATTCCAAGACACCCGTGGCCGGCATCGTCGTTCTGGGTTCTACAGGCGAGGCCATCATGCTCTCCGACGAAGAACGGCGCGAAGTGCTGAAAGTCGCGCGGGACGTCGCCGCGCCGACCAAGGTGATGGTCGCCGGAACAGGCATCGAGTCGGCCCTCGAAACCTTGCGCCTTACCGAGTATGCGGCTGGACTCGATTACCATGTGGCCCTGGTGCGCACTCCGCACTTCTATAAGAAAGGGATGCTGCCCGCGAACCTGCTGGCCTTCTATCGCACCGTAGCGGATCGCTCGCCGCTGCCGGTGATGATCTACAACGTTCCGGGGTTTACCGGCTACGACATTCCAGCGGAAGTCGTGGTGGAGTTGGCGTATCACCCCAATATCATCGGCATGAAGGAATCGGGCGGCGACGCGGAGAAAATTCGCAGGATGGTGGAAGGAACACGGCAAGTGAAGCGCTCGGCCACCGTGACGGAAACCTTCGAAGCGGTGACTCCGGCTATGCTCAAGGCGTCGACCAGCGGCAACGGACGGGGTGGGGAACTGGTGCAGGTCGCGGCGCTGGGCGATACAAAACCGTCGTCGTCCGCGGTGAGCCTGGTCAGTGGCAGAAAGACCCGGCAGATGGAAGTCGGGTTTCAGCTCGTAGTGGGCTTAGCGCAGAAGCTGGAGGTGTCACTGCAGGCCGGAGCCGTGGGCGGCATCCTCGCCTTTGCCGACGCGGCGCCAACCGCCTGCTACGAGATATACGCTGCCTGGAAGGAAGGCGATGCGGAGTTGGCGCGGCTAAAGCAGGATCGAATTCTAAAGGCCACTCTGCGGATCTCGGGCGAGCTCGGCATTCCAGGCTTGAAGTATGGGATGGATCTGAATGGTTACTTCGGCGGTCTGGCACGCTTGCCGCTGTTACCCCTGACCGCTGCTTTGAAGAACGAAGTGGAGCAGTTGCTGGGGGATGTTCGGAATTAGAGTCGGCAATTGCAAGGTCTTCTCTTCTGTGCTAAACAGGGCGGCGTGACCCACCCACGCGGTCTTCTGGTTGCGTTTCTTTCTTTTCTTCTCCTTTCGCTAACCATCGGTGCTAGGGAACCGCCGGGGCAGGTCATTACCTGGCCCGCCTCTGGCCCTCCTATCCTGCGCTTCAGTTTCGGCAAGTTCAAGGAACTCAGCTCGGTGGGCAATCTGCATAACTACATCATCGACACCAGTGCGGAAAATCGCTGGCACCAGCAAATCTCTGACGCTACGTTTTTCCTTTACTTGTTCGATAAGAATAAGGCGCGAATCGGCGAAGGTTGGATTACCTTAAGCAACGTCGGGGTGGGGCAATCTGTCAGGTTCCAGACTACGGTAGGCGCTTCTGGTATACCGACATCGATGGAGGTGGTGGCTCGCTCTCTCCCTGCGGAATTACAGCCGCTGGCTCCCCCGAAGGCCATTTCGATCACCGTCAACTCTGTGCCCCAGGGCGCCGCCGTCAAGCTCGACGGAAATGACATCGGGCAACGCCCAAGCTCGTGCGAGTGTCCCCGGGTAAGCACATTTTGGAGTTTTCCAAACAGGGGTTCAATCCCGGGAAATTTCCCCTAGAGGTCGGACCGGATGACGTCTCCGGCGGGAGTGTCAGTTATGAGCTTGGTTCGTCCGTACACGACACCGTCGAGTTGCGGGACGGGAGTGTTTTGAACGGGGACGTGGAGTCGGTTTCTGCCGCCGAGGTCGTGGTGCGTTTGGGCGGCGCGATGCAGCATCTGAATCGCAATCAGGTCAAGCGGATCCTACTTGTCGAAAGGGACCCCGCCCAGTAGAAAATGTACGCCCTCGAAGAGTTTGCCCCAGGGGGCGGCAGGGCTGCCAACATGGTTTCTGCCAGAGGCGACAGCCCTACCCGTGTTTGCCATCTGGGTTGCTGGCTTGCGTTCTTCAGGATGTTCGGCACGAAGGTGTCGGCCACGCGGTCACGGCCCAGTTGAGGCGAGCCCATCGCGCGACGATCAGCGCAGTCGCCCAGCACTGCAATATCACCACGCGGTGCGTTTCGCAATCTGTTGGCTTGGCGAACCGACTGCAGCTCCGCTTGCGCTCCTTCGCAAGCCAGGATGGCGCTTTGCAGGAGAGAGGCCGTACTTTTGCCTAGGCCGTTGTCGCTAAATCATAGGCCTTGTCGGCGGCCTTGGCTTGCGTATACTATTTGAACGAACGTTCGAACTATGTCCAGCATTTCTCCCCTCAACTCGCGGCTCCCGGGACGGCGTCGCAAGCCTGATTCCGGCCCGCGTCTGGAAACCCGGTTTGACCGCCGGCTGGCCAAGATCCTGGTCCGCGCGACCAACGTGTTCTCCGAAAAGGGGTACGCTGCCGCGTCGATGCGCGATCTCTCGCGCGCCAGCGGCGTGTCGCTGTCCGGCTTGTACTACTATTTCAGATCCAAAGAAGAACTCCTGTATTTGATCCAGAAAGACACCTTCACCACGATTGTGGCGCGGCTGGACGAGCGACTCGACGAGGTCGACGATCCGGCCGAACGGATCCGCGCGTTCATTTCCAATCACCTGGAGTACTTTCTTGCCAATCAGAAAGCGATGAAAGTGCTTTCCCATGAGGATGAGGTATTGAAGAACGGATTCGGCAATGAGATCGCTGCTATCAAGCGGGAGTATTACCGCGCCTGCGTTGAACTCCTGGACAACTACAAACGCGCGAGAGGACTAGAATTCTCGAGTAGGCCTGCGGTGCTTAGTTTGTTCGGGATGATGAACTGGATCTACACCTGGTACAACCCGCGGGTCGATGCTCATGCCGCAGGCCTGGCGCGCGAGATGGGGGACATTTTCCTGCAGGGGCTTGGCGCTTCATCCGGCAAGGGGTCACGGAAGAGATCGGTAGGCTCGAACCGAAACGATATATTCTGATTGCGAAAAGGAGTTTGACCATGGCAACAACAGTGCAGCCGGCAAGCCGGGAAATCACGAAACAGATGATCAACTACCGCGTCGATGCCGGCGTAGCGGTAATCGAGTTATGTGATCCTCCTGCGAATACCTACACCTACGAGATGAATCGGCAGCTCGATGAGGCGATTCTCAAGGCGCGTATGGAGAATGATGTACACGTGATCGTGCTCACCGGTGCGGGCGACAAATTCTTCTCCGCAGGCGCCAATATAAAAATGCTGGCCAGCGTCGATCCAACGTTCAAGTACTACTTCTGTTTGCATGCCAACGAAACATTGTTACGGCTGGAGCACACGCCCAAGCTGGTGATCGCAGCGCTGAACGGCCATTGCGTAGGCGGCGGACTGGAAATTGCCATGGCCGCGGATATTCGTATTGCGCGACAGGATGCGGGCAAAATCGGGCTGCCGGAAGTGAATCTGGGTGTGCTGCCTGGGACTGGCGGCACGCAACGGCTCTCGCGCATGGTGGGCAAGAGCAAGGCTATCGAACTGATGGTGACGGGAAACACTTTTTCGTTCGAGGAAGCGAAGGAACTGGGGATCGTGAATGATATTTACGAGCGCGACAATTTCATGGAAAACATCATGGAATACGCCCGGCAGTTCTGTCCGCCCAACAAGGCCGCAAAAGCCGTGGGCCGGATCAAGCGCGCAGTGCAGACGGGTTGGGAGATTCCGATGGAGTCCGCCTTGGCGGTGGAGCGGGAAAATCAGCAAATTCTGTTCCAGAGCGAGGATGCCAAGGAAGGCCTGGCAGCGTACGTGGAAAAGCGGCCGGCCACGTTTAAAGCAAAGTAGTTTGCCGCTGTTGAGAGATTCCGGAGGGCGAGTGCAAACCGGACACAAAGAATCACGAAGGACCGCTCTTGCTGGAAATCCTTCGCGTACCTGGGTGGAATTGTTGGCTCAAGGGGTTTAGAACTTATGCCAGGCAAAGTCGCAAAAATCGGCGCGTTCAGTGATTGGGTTGGACTGTTTGATGACTGGCGCAAGGAGATTGGTGTCAATCATGACGAAATTGCCAGCTTCAAGTTCGACACGCTTTTCGGCGCGATCGAGACGGAAGAAATCCAGTTCGGCCATTTCAAAGGACGGCGGAAGTGGGAGAACCTGCGCCAGGTGCCGACGCAGCAGATGCGCGACGCGCTGATGAACATGATCGTCTATCAGGGCGACACCGAATTCGCCAGCGTGGAGCAGCAGCGCTATCTGTTTGAGAGCGCCCCTACCGACTGGGATCGACGAGCCATTACCCGCGTGATGATTGAAGAAATGCGGCACGGCTGGCAGATGTGTGCGCTGCTGGTTGACCACTTCGGCTATTCCGGCAAGATTGAGGCGCAGAAGATGCTCGAACGCCGTGCCTTCGAAAACAAACGCCTGCTGGGAGCTTTCAACGTAGATGTAGACAACTGGATGGATTTTTTTACCTACACCGACTTCGTGGATCGTGACGGCAAATTCCAGCTGCAGATGTTCAAGTATTCGGCATTCGCGCCACTCGGGCGTTCCATGTCCTACATGTTGCGCGAGGAAGCCTTCCATATGGGTACGGGGAACGATGGGTTACGGCGCATTGTCGAGGCGGGCGTGATTCCGGGCTGGCTGATTCAGCAATATCTCAACAAATGGATTTCGAGTTCCTACGATCTATTCGGCACCGACCACTCTTCATCCGCCCACTGGGCCTATGTTTGGGGGATCAAGGGCCGGTATGATGAGCCGAAGAATGAGCAAGCGCCGGATATGGATGACTTGAACGATTACAACCGACACCTCTATCGCGACGAGGTGGCGGGTCTGATCGAGCGTTTTAACGGCGTGTTAGCGGCTGGCCAGCCGAGGCTTTATGCGCCCCACATCAAGTTCAACCGCCACATCGGGCGCTGGGCGGGGCAGAAATTCCACGCGCAGACGGGCGAACCGGTAGACGACAGCGCCTATGCGGAGCATTTGAAGGAGTACCTGCCGTCGGCAGAGGACAGGAAGCTATTGCTGGATACTATCGGCAGCGAGAAGAAGTGGATTGCTTCGAAAGAGGGCGCGCGGGATCCGTTGGCTTCGATTGGCGAGGTTCGTAAATCGGCGATTAACCTGTGAGTGTTGGGGTGTGGGCCGGCAGCTGAAAATGTAGAGGGTAGATGGAAGACCAGTTGACAGTTAGTGGTTCCGGGTTCGCGGTTGACTATGGTGATGACTGGCACGACGGCTGACGCTTCGGGGAAACGGGCGGATTCCTACATTTTGGGCGAGTTGATGGTGACCAGCGCGGCACGCGAAATCCGCGATGGCGAAGTGGTGTTCGTCGGGATGCGACTGCCTCTGATCGCATTTGTCGTGGCTAAGAAGACCCATGCTCCGAATGCCATCGGGCTATTTGAGAATGGCGTGGTCCGGGCAACGCCTGCCCGGGAGTTGGTTTACACGATGGCCGATCCTCCGAACATTCTGGGTGCAACCCAATGCTTGGACATGTTGGGGGTGATGAGCTTGCTGCAATCGGGCCGAGTGCATCTTGGCTTTCTCGGAGCGGGAGAGGTAGATCGCTTCGGCAACTTGAATTCGACCGAAGTGCGCGGGGAGAGGGGATTGATCCGGTTGCCGGGGTCGGGTGGGGCGTGCGACATCGCTTCGCTGGCGCAGCGTTTCGTGGTGTTGCTAGAACATAGCAAGGTGCGCTTACCGGAACGGGTTTCGTATGTCACCAGCCCCGGGAACGGGGAGGGGCCGGGCTGGCGCCATCGGGTGGGCTTGCCTCGGGGCGGCCCGGCGACGGTCATTACGACCAAAGCTGTGCTTCGCTTTGGCGAGGATGGAGAGGCTTATTTGTCATCCGCGCATCCCGGCGTTGAGGTTGACGAGATCGTGCGCAACACGGGATGGAAGCTACGGGTTCCGAGCGACGTGATGATCACGCCCGAGCCCATGGCGGAAGAGTTGAAGGCGATCCGCGAATATGACAAAGACGGGTTCTGGACCAAGTAGCCTCGGGGACCAGACAAGACGGATATGACGACCGAAACGCTCACGCCATCACGAATCACGGTGGAACTCCGGCCCCCGGCAGCGCGCATCTGGTTGCACAATCCGCCGCTCAACGTGATCGACTTGGCGATGATCGAGGAATTGACCGTAACGCTGGCCGAGATAGAAGGCCGTAGTGATGTATCCACGTTGGTATTGAGCGGAGCGAAAAATGCTTTTTCGGTGGGGGTGGACGTTGCCGACCACACCCCCGACAAAGTGACAACCATGCTGGCCAAGTTTCACGCACTGGTGCGGGCCTTGATCAGCACGAAAAAGGTGACCATCGCTGCTGTACAGGGCCTTTGTCTGGGCGGAGGAGCAGAACTGGCCATGGTTTGCGACCTGGTGTATACGGCAGAAAATGCTGAGTGGGCGTTCCCTGAGATCAAGCTGGGATGCTACCCGCCGGTGGCGGCTACGGCTCTGGCGGCCTTGGTCGGCCAGAAGCATGCTGCGGATCTGGTGCTTACCGGGCGCAGGATTGGCGGTCAGGAAGCGGAAAACATTGCTCTCGCCAATCGTGCTTTTCCCGAGGTCAAGCTCGAGGCGGCGGTACAGGAAACCGTGCGGCGGCTTTCGGCACTTAGTCCGGCAGTGCTTGCCGTAGCCAAGAAGGCGATCTATGCCTGGGACTCGATGCATTTCGACAAGGGGCTGGCGCGGGCGGAGAAGATCTATCTGGATGAGTTGATGAAGACCGCAGACGCGCATGAAGGCATCAACGCCTTCCTGGAGAAACGGCCACCGGTTTGGAAAGGTAAGTAGATGGCGAAGTCGTCTAAGCTCTTGCCCATGCGCGAAGCGATCGGAGAATTTGTGCCCGACGGCGCTTCCGTGGCGCTTGGTCTGCAGATGGAGCAGATGATCCCTTTTGCCGCAGGGCAGGAGATGGCTCGACAGAAAAAGCGCCGACTCACACTAGTCGGTCCGATCTCCGACATCCTGTTCGATCAATTGATTGCAGCCGGTTGTGTCGAACGGGCGATTGCGGCGTGGGTGGGAAACGTGATGATGGGGTCGGCTTATAATTTCCGGCGGGCGGCGGAGCAGGGCAGCTTGAAAGTTATCAACATGACTAACTTCACGGTGGCGCTGGCGCTGCAGGCGGGGGCCATGGGAGTGCCCTTCCTGCCGACATGGACTGCGCTGGGAAGCGATATTGCACAGGAGAATGACTTCTTGGCAGAGATCGAATCGCCGTTTGTGAATGATACCCCGGGCGAGTCCGCGACTGGCTGGGGCGGACAGGGACATGGGCCGCTAGGTGAGCGTGTAAAGCTGCACGCAGTGAGGGCGCTTTCGCCCGATGTAGCGATCGTTCATCTGCAGCGAGCCGACTGCGACGGCAATGCGCACTGCTGGGGGAACTTCGGTGTGATGATTGAAGGCGTTCGGGCTGCGAAGCGAGTGATTGTTGTGGCGGAAGAGATTGTTGAGGCTGACGTAATCGCGAGCGATCCGAATCGCACCGTAATTCCCGGATTTCTGGTCGATGCCGTGGTGGAGTGCCGCTATGGAGCTCATCCCTCGCCGGTGCAGGGATACTACAAACGCGATGATGCCTTCTTTTGCCAATATCATGAGCAAACAAAAGCGAAGGCTGACGGTGACGCCTGGCTGCAGCGCTGGATCTTCGGAGTGCCGGATCGGCGAGCGTATATGGAACAACTCGGAGCCTGCCGCGTAGAACAGTTGGGAGTGAAGCGACACGCGTATGCGGCCCAGGCGGATTTTGGATATTGAGAATCCGCTGGCTTTTGACGGATAGCCAGCATACCCGCTAGTGGCTAGACGCTAGAATCAAAGCTATGGACTTCGAAATCAGCGCTGGGCGAGTGAAAACTATGCTCAAGCATGGAGAAAAGTTCACGCTGCTCGACGTGCGCGAGCCCTGGGAGCTGGCAAAGGCTAGCCTGGAAGGGAGTCAGAATATTCCCATGGGTGATGTTCCCATGCGCGCCCCCCAGGAACTCGACCCGGAGGACCACATCGTTGTGGTTTGCCATCATGGCGTGCGCTCCCTCAGCGTGACCAACTGGTTGCGGGAGCAGGGGTTCGAAAGGGTGCAATCGATGCGGGGTGGAATTGATGGTTGGGCTCGGACGGTGGATCCGAAAGTGCCTCTGTACTGAGGGCAGCTGTCAGTCTCGGCCTCGAAAAACTGATTACCGCGATGTGAACAAGTGACCCAGCTTTTCCTTTTTTGTCTTAAGGTAATCCTCTGCGTGGGCTGAAGGCGCGACTTCGCAGGGCACGCGTTCGACCACGACGATGCCGCCTTTTTCCATGGCCGCGACTTTATCGGGATTATTGGAGAGCAGACGGATACTTGAAACTCCCAGCCCTCTCAGGATTTCCGCGGGGAGCGCGAATTCGCGGTGGTCGGCTTTGAAACCGAGGCGTTCATTCGCCTCCACCGTATCCAGTCCCTGATCCTGTAGTTCATACGCCTGGAGCTTGGCCATCAGGCCAATGCCGCGCCCTTCCTGCTGCTCATAAATCAATATGCCCGCGCCTTGTTCGGCGATCATCGAAAGGGCCATTTCCAGTTGTTGGCGGCAGTCGCAGCGCAGCGAACCGAAGACATCGCCGGTAAGGCACTGGGAGTGGATGCGAACGAGCGGAGGCGAAGAATGGATATCGCCCATAACCAAGGCAACCGCATCCTCGTCCCGGGGTGGTCGGTTGGTACCGAATTTTCCGCGAAAACCGTAGATGCGGAAGGTGCCCCAGCGGGTGGGGAAGTCGGCGGACGCGACGGGTTGAAGCTGAAGGCCCACAAGGCCATTATAGCGGGATGCGCGCGATGGCTCGACAAAGCGCCTTTTGTCAGGCACGGCTAACCGTCGCCTAACCTTTCCCTAAGCGGGGAAAGTGGTAGAACACGTCCTGCTTGGATGGGATCGCGACGCCGTTGCGGGTGGCGGGGCGAAAGCGCCAGTTCTCGAGGGCTTCGAGCACTTTGCCGTCAATCGAGGGGGCCAAGCTTTGAAGCACAACTTTCTGGATGATGTTTCCTTTTTCGTCGATCGTGACCTCGACTACCACATCGCCTTTAATACCGTCCAGCTCGGAGGTAGCGACGATCGGGTCGGGCGAGACGACGGGCAGGGCGGGACGGACCTCTTCTCCGGTCAGCGGCCCTTCCAGAACCGTACCCAAGGGCGAACCGGCGGGGCGGGCCTGCGTAGCCTGTCCGGGCACGGCGGTTTCGGCGTCCGATCCAAGTTTCGGGCGGGGAAGCTCGTGCCTGGCTGACGTTGCCGCCTTGCTGCGCGGCGTCCAGGTCAGGTGAGCGTTTAGCTGCCGGCCTGCGGATGCGTCGGAGGTGCCCGGAGAAGCATGGTTTACCAGTTGGGTTCGCTGATTGGGCCAGTAGAGATGCGCAACCTGCGTCCCGTGAACCCCGTTGACCACAAAAGACGGTGCGACCACCGTGGGGCTGGGCGCGCGTAGCAGCCACAGTAAGAACACGCAATGCAGGGCCATGGAACACAGAGCGCCTGCGGGAATGCGATGGATACCGGGTTGGAATAGCCTAAACATTCAGGACGAACCGCGAGTCTCTCTTATAGTAGACGTTGAAAAAGGCGAGAGGCAAACACAATTGTTGGCGGGCTTAGGCATCCGGCGACAGCTTGGTGTTGGCTGGGAACGCTGCTAAAATTAGCTCTCGGATTTCGGCAAGTGGGGCTATAGCTCAGCTGGGAGAGCGCGTCGTTCGCAACGACGAGGCCGTCGGTTCGATCCCGACTAGCTCCACCAATAATTCAATCACTTACATCCATCCTGTTGTTCCATTCTGTCCCAAACTGGTCCAAAACTTTAGCTGAATGGCTGCCGGAATTTGCCTCAACTCAATTTCAGCACTTGAAAGAAGCTACGCAGTGGCCGGCCCGAGTTGTGAGAAGGCTGCCACAGAAGAGCAGCTCGGAACTCGTTACGAAGGCCAGAACACGATTCTGAACACAAGCACGGAGGCGGCATGTCGAGCGGTAGCACGTTTATCCGTCAAATAGGCATGAATCCAGATTCGCATTCCGATACATAGTTCAATCCCAGTTAAGATTAGGGCTCCATGAAGGTTGACGACGATCGTTTCGCCTTCGCAGGTCGGACTCTTAGCAACGCCCTGCATTCCGATTACGACCTTCAGAGGGACACGGGTGCTTCTTCGGGATTAAGGGAGTACCAGTTTGGAGGACATGCTCACCGAAATCCCCGAAGATGAACTCAAAACCTTTGTTGTGGCAGGGGACATGACGTCCGCCTACGTACGATCACATCCAAGGTTCCGGAAACCTTTCTGAAGGTGATCGTTGCCGGAGCCGAGATGGCCGCATCGATGAATCTGTCTCACATGCCAAATTTGTGCAAGCTGTCCGAGTCCCGAACTAGGGTTCCCTTGGTTTACGCGGCGCTCTGCAATTTCTTTCGCGCGGAATCGATATCTTCGGCGCCGTGCTGCTCGAACACCGCGCGCGCAGCTACGGCTTGGTCTTCGATGTCAACGTTCGCAACGACGAGCGAACAACCTTGTTTGAGCAGCTGGCGATAGAAGAACACATCATCTTTAGGGACGCCAGTGTCCGCCGTCAACTCGGATGACTCCCCTAACCCTGCTCCCGCCGCAGCACCTCCGAGCCCCAACAGCGCGGCAGCACCGAGGCCAATAGCAAAGATGGTACCTACACCAGGTACAAGCAGGCTGGCCACCGCACTGCCAAGCGACAACCCCGCCCCGGCACCCATTGCTCCGCCCACAACTGCACCAATGGTTTCGCCCATCCCCTCAGGTTCGGCGTCAGTTGTGGGAAGACGCTCCACCTCGGCTTTGCCCGATTCCCCGCTTAACAAAGTGATGGATTGTGGGGAGATGCCTCTGGCCAGTAGTCCTCGAACTGCCTGCTCTGCCGTTATCCGGGAATCAAAAATTCCAACTATGCTCTGCATACATCCTCCCTCTACTTTTTATGAGCTACTCGCGAATGTAAGATGCCTGGCACAGTGGGGAGTTTGCCGCCGCCAGCTAGAAAGTAGGTTCTTTCGTATCCTGCTAGTATTCTTCGCGCCATCGGGCTGAATGTCTATAGCCTTCGCGTCCAGATCCACGTCTTTGAGCCGAAGGGTTAGAATTTCCTTCGGACCTGCAGTCGTATTTATTGAGAGCACCGCGAACAGAAATGCACCCTCCCAATTTTCTTTGCGTGCGGACACCTGGAATAACCGCGTTCGGTCCTCAGGAGAAAGGGGCGCGCCCTGGGCCGTGATCGGGAATCGGCAAGGCCTGAAACTGGTGCTCGATTTCATGCCATTTGCCGATCCGCTTGAGCATCTGCTGCAGAACGGAGCACTCGTGATTGCCGCCCGATGGCCCACATTTCTGGCTTGTTCGCATCGCCTGGTAGACGCGAATCTGATTTGCGGTGATCTCGTGCAATTTCGTTTCTCCGAATGCTTTGCCAAGCGTCCGCAGATTCAGTTCGTATTCATGGAACGTCTTTGGGCTGATGTAGGGCGTGCGGCTGGCAAGCCAGAGTTCGCCGGCCTCCGGGAAAAGCATCTCAGCCAGTTCCGCCGTTGCTACGTACGAGGCTGTGGAACCCCGCCGACATGGCGTACGGTCAGCGGCGTCTTCGGAACTGCGCGG
>Ga0193732_1000194_pt1 | contig 11900 bp, 11 predicted proteins | sample U1s1metaG_FD_145077 | JGI IMG/M metagenome (GOLD analysis project Ga0193732, IMG submission 145077) | Soil microbial communities from a riparian zone of the East river system, Colorado, United States - U1s1 | ecosystem: Environmental > Terrestrial > Soil > Riparian zone | place: USA: East River...
AGACCTATGAGACAGCGACGTTCCGACTACATGCTGTGGGCAAAAACGCAGAGTCGCGCGAAATTCAACCTCGCGACCAGCGGCGTTGGCTCGTTTCCTTTACGCGACCTTCCCGTCACCATCGAGCAGTTGGAGATCGATGGCGACAGCACGTACGGATACGCTCCCCTGCAACATGCCATCGCAAAGAAATGCGGAGTGAACCCAGATTCGGTGATCGCCGCCGCCGGCACCTCCATGGCAAATCATCTTGCCATGGCATCCCTGATTACCTCAGGCGACGAAGTCCTCCTCGAGCAGCCGACTTATGAATTGCTCATGTCCACCCTTTTGTATCTGGGCGCGACGGTAAAGCGCTTTGCCCGAAGCGAAGAAAGCGGGTACGCGCTGGACCCTGCGGAGGTCCATAGGGTGATAACACCCAAGACAAAATTAATTGTCCTGACCAACCTGCATAACCCAAGCAGCGTCCTGGCTCCGGAGTCTGTAATGGGTGAGGTGGGTGCCTTGGCGCGCAGCGTAGGTGCGCATGTATTAGTTGACGAAGTCTATCTCGACGCGGTCTACACCGATACGCCGAAGTCTTCCTATCATCTGGGCCCGGAGTTTATCGTCACCACCAGTTTAACCAAAGTCTACGGCCTAAGTGGTCTGCGTTGCGGATGGATTCTGGCGCAGCCCGACCTGGCCCGGGCCATGTGGCGGCTGAACGATCTGTTTGCCTCCATCCCTGCCCACCCCGCCGAGTTGCTGAGCGTCGTCGCACTCGAGAATCTTGATCACATTCGCCAGCGCGCGCGCAGAATAGTGGAAGCGGATCGCGCCCTGCTAGCTGAGTTTCTCGCCCACCAGAGAGGTGTCTCAGCTTCGCGCACAGAATTCGGTACAACGGCAATCCTGCGCCTGGTTAGTGGCAACGTCGAGCATTTCCTGGCCCGGCTGCGCACGGAACATGAAACGTCAGCTGTCCCGGGAGGCTTTTTCGGGTTGCCCAATCATTTTCGTATCGGCATGGGCGTAGACACAGAGATGTTCCGCGAGGGTCTGCAAAGAATTAACCGAACGCTGGGCGCTGGGTGATCAGCCTACCCGGAACTACTGAGCCGAATAGTCTTTCGTCTGCTGTGTCCGTGAATTGAAAACCCGAAAGCTTCCATCCGGCCGCGCGATCAATTTCAGATAGTTTCCCGCATCGGGGCCGTCCGGGTTGGCAATGAGTTCCGCAGCGCCGTTATGCGCAGGACCACCTGCCTCGGAGTAGTGCAATTGCCAAAAATCCTCAAGGTGCGGCGACTTGCTGATAATGTCCCAGGTAGCAGGAGTGCCGCCCTTTTTTGCGCCATTGTCCATAATGGCCACACGTGGCGCAATTCCGTAGACCAGAGCCGGACTGCTGCTCTGCGACCACCCGTGATGCGAAACAATGTAAATACCGATCTTGCCCAGTTTGTTTACTGGGCACATCAATTTCATTTCCTGATCGTTGGTCAGATCGCCCAGATCGAGCAGTCGCAGTTTGCCGAAGGTAATGAGCGTCCCCAGGGAACGAAAGTTTTCCGTGCGATCGGGCGGGTATTGCTCGGCATTTTTGCAGGTCGCATTCTCTTGTCCAGCCCCAGGCAGCGGCTGGCTGATTAATTCGCCGTCGGAGCTGATGACCGTGACGTTCACGCCGCGAATGGGGATGGTATCGCCTGGTTTCACGATGATGTGTTTGAACTTTCCAGTGGCCAGAACCTTTTGATAGGCCTCCCACACCTTAGAGGTTGGCGCATCTGTATTCTCGCGGTTGATGCCATGGTCAACAAAGGTTTCCACCGGAATCCGGGCTGTTAACTGGGGTACACCGCCGCCGTGGTCCATGTGAAAATGTGTGATCAGCACATAGTTGATCTTGCTGATGCCGGCTTGCTTGGCTGCCGCGGCGATGCGATCTGCGTCACGCCCTTCGTTGCCCGGCCAGCCCGTGTCAATCAATAGCGACTGGTGCGCCGGCGTAACGAACAGCGTCGCCTGCCCGCCTTCCACGTCAATGAAGTAGACTTGCAACGCCTTTTGGTCACCCTTGGGAGCGGCCGACGCGGTAGCGAGCAGACAGAGCGCCAGGCAGGTCGAGAATGTCACTCTCAATAAGGTGACTCCCAATAAGATAGAGCGGACTTTAAGCGTCGGATCGGGCTCGCACAAGGGCATAAGGGTCTCCTGAAGTGGGGGATCGTCGATGAGAGCCACTAAGGTACCACTCAACGGGTCGGTAAGACGCGGCTACATTACTTTTTGAAGAGTGCGTCCAGCCCCGCTTGTGCGATCGCTTCATCGATCTCAGATTTAGCGCCACTCGCAGCAATACCGCCCAGGGTTTGGCCGTCCACCTTGATCGGCAGCCCGCCCTGATTGGGGAAGAAATCTGGAAAAGCCAGGACTTCAACATTGCCCTTTTTCACTGCATCGGCGCCGTCCCTCGAGGGACTTCTGTAGAGCGCAGCGTGTCGTGCTTTTTTCTGCGCGAACTGGATGGTATTGAGTGACGCGGCATCCGCCTTTTGCAGAAAAAGCAGGTTTCCGCTTTCGTCGACAATGCAGATGGTCACTTCAACATTTTGCTTTGTGGCTTCCACTTCCGCTGCCGCAACCATGGTTTTGATCGCAGCCAGATTCAAGTATTTCTTGGCCGGCAGATCGGTCGCTGAGGACGTGCAAACAAGCAAACTTAGCACTACAAGAAGTTTGAACATGCGCAGGATGCTACCAGTTGCTCCCTGTTTCTCCAAATGAAACGTGCGTCGACCCACCGCTTCTGCCTGTAGCGACGTTGCCCGCGAATTCTTGCGGTCCACGCCCGAAACCGCAGAAGCCAGAGAGAGGTGAGACCTGCAAATGGAAGTCGGCCTCAGTGACCGCGTTTGGAGGTTGCAGGAATTGGTGAGACTATTGAACCAGAGAACGGTAGAAGCGGCAGCATGAAAATACCGCGAGAAGTGGTTATACATGGAATGTTTGGCAATCTTCCAAACGCGAACGTCATTCGTGTTTTCGTATTTGCGCGGGTGTGACGAACGAACCTACGCGACGGCGACACCACACCCAGGCCTCGAAAACCGCGAGACCTGGGGCACCCGGCGTGTTGAGCATAGAGCGGTGCGCGATCGGCCGGAGATGTGCACCACCAGCCGCCACTCGCCCAATGTAATCCTATTGGATGTCACTTGCCCTTCAGTCCGTCGCGCCAAGCCATTACTTCGAGTTCGGCCCGGACCGCGTCCTCGACGGCAATTACGGGGCGTGCCTCCATTTCAAATGCAGGGAGCATCGAGCAAAACTTGTGAACCGCCAGCGGATCGTCGCAGTCCACCAACAAATGCCCACCCCAGTCGCCCACCCGCACTACGAAGAACTCGATCTTAAAATTGGCAGGCGCCTTCCACTGACCAAACACCGCAAGGATTCGCTTCTGGGCATTCTCGTACTCCGCAGGCGAACCTTGCGGGCGTTCGTTCCAGCTGATCACGTATTTCATCTCATCTCCTTATATATATTGCAAATGGTCTGACCGATCTCAGCCGCTAGAGTCTACTCCTCGGCGATAGGAGTTTGGGCAATAAGTGCTTCCTTGAGGAACCTTTGGCGGGTGGCCCACCCTTCGTTCTTTGAAGGGTGGGATTCCACCGACGCCTCGATCATGGGATTCCGAGTTCCAGGCCGCGCCGCGTCGAAGCCAGCGATTACGGCCCTCTGCTTGGCTCCCAGCTCCGTTCTACCCGAGACTTCTACCCGTCACACCCGGAAAAGGAACGCGCCGCCCTGTCATTCGTACCCTCTCCTGGAGTTCAAGACGGTTCGTTTTGGGGTCAGACGAGGCCTTGGATGTTCGCAAGGGGGATAGTTCTTGAGCTATCCCCGGCCCCAATCCTCACTCGATCGCTACGCCATAGTTTCCCAGGGCGACATGGCCGACGCGATGATGAAGCTGGGACGGCTGCGGGAGACGGAGCGGCCGAAGCAGAAAAACAGGCTGTTTGGGTAGAGAACGTTAAGAATCGAGCCGAAGTCGAGGGTTCCGGCATCGAGGCACCGCCGCCCGCTCCCGCTGCGTAACCAGCTTCTCTTCTTGGGTTGGGATGGTGCCCGGGGTCGGAATTGAACCGATACGTCTCTTTCGAGACCCGGGATTTTAAGTTCCACTGGCCCGTTTTCCAAACCCGCTAGAATCCAGCGTTCGCAGGCACATGCGTCATCGCCGCCGCGTCGAACTATACGGTCTTTCACCATCTTAGTTTCTAACCGTCGGGCAGAATCTCGGGCAGAGTTGCCGTATCGCATCGTCAAATGACGGGTAGCCAAAATTCAGCTTGTGCCATTTCCGACTCTCCTGGGTGCCTCGACGAACATCAGGTCCCGCCCAACTCGGAGCCGCAATGCCTTCCTGAGATGCGCATTTCGCTGTTCCAGGGGTTATGAGCGACCGGTCGGGGCGATTCAGGCGACCTTGAATGGCTATCTGAGTGCGGCGGGCACAAAGACCCGCCGCTTGACGCTAAGAAAATCGCGCTATTTCAGGCCGAACTGGAAGATGTTCGTCGAACCGTCATTGAGTGTGATTGTGAAACCATAGGTTTGATTCGCCCGGTTCACCGGTGCAGCCTTCGTGTTGATGTTGTATATCCATTGCTGACCTGTTGGATCCCAACGGAAAGCAGTGTCAGGCGTGGTCGAGTCCGGCACCTCGTTCACGCCAGTTGTCAAGGTTCCTGAGACGATCTGCGTGAGGAAGAAGCTCGATACCACGCCCGGCGTTCCGATGGAGACGCCATTGGCGTCGCAGACCGCAAACTTCGCGGGGACGGTAGCATTTTGCTTCCAGACACTCGTTCCGTCCACGTTGATTGGCTGGCGGATTTGATGCCCGACGTCCCCGGCGCAGGCGGACCCCGTTGCGTAAGTGATCTTCAAGGCGCCCGGTAGGTATGTGATTGCGTAGTTGTTGGAAGTCTGACCTGAACAATTGATCGGATACGATCCTACCGCACTGCTGGTTACGGCCGTGGTGGTACACGTCAAAGCACCAGTCAGATTGGCCAGACCTTCCCCGCCCACGAAGCCCGCATAGGTGGCTGTCAACGCGGGGTTGACCGCATTGAGGAGCTTCGTCTTGTTGATCGCCGCGATGGTGAGCGACGCTTTGTTGATAGTGATCGTCACCGGGCCAGCATTGCTGCTCCAGCAGCAGAAGATCAACCTAGGATTCCGCCGTGCGAACGCCCTAAAACAGACGGGTTAGAATGCACTGAACTGCGTGCATCGATTTCCATTCGCCGCTGGCGATCACCGGTGCAATGCGTGCGGCGGCGAGTCCTCCCGGCCACCCGTTCCAAACGCCTGCAACACGAAGGAGGGCAGGCGCAATCACATGCGAACGAGTGTTGCGTCAAACGAACGCGATGTCAAACGAACGCGATTGACCCGTCTACGGACCTATGCTACGGTTCGCTGTGTTTCGGGTACCTTCCACAGGGGGCTTCCTTCATGGCAAGCGGTTTCATCACGATTCCGGATTGGTTTTCTTTTGAGAACCAGGGCGCTGGAGTCGCTCTAGCAGACCTGACCGGCGCCGGCGCGCGCGACCTTATCGTGCTGATGGTCGATAACCCGCCGGGTCAAAACCGGGGCCTGTACCGGGTCGGGAAAAACCTCGCCGCGGATGGGACAGCAACGGGCGGATGGACCGCTTGGATAGAGATACCTGATTGGTTCCCCTTTGAGAACCAAGGCGTCGGCGTTGCTGTAGCCGATCTCGACGACGACGGTCGTCCCGAGCTGATCGTCTTCATGATCGACAACCCGCCGGGGCAGAATCAGGGTTACTACCGCATCGGCCGCAAGCTCGATGCGAACGGTGCTGTTACCGGCGGCTGGGGCGATTGGACGCCGATCCCTGACTGGTTCTCTTTCGAGAATCAAGACGGCGGCGTGGCCGTAGCCGATCTCGACGGCGACGGTCGTCCGGAGCTGATCGTTTTCATGATCGACAATCCCCCGGGGCAGAACCAGGGTAAATACCGCGTTGGCCGCAAGCTCGACGCCGCGGGCGCCGTTACGGGCGGCTGGACCCCTTGGCAGGATGTGCCGGACTGGTTCTCTTTCGAGAATCAAGCAGGAAGCATTGCGGTCGCCGACTTGGGGACGGGGACTCCCGACATCATCGTGTTTCAGGTCGACAACCCACCCGGAATCAATCAGGGCTTCTACAAGGTTGGCAAAAAGCTCGACGCGGATGGTCATGTTCAAGGCGGGTGGGGTTTCTGGACTGTTCTGCCGGGGTGGTTCTCTGCAGAGAATGCGGGCGGCGGCGTCGCCGTCATGGTAGTCGACGGCAAGCACGAATTGATCACGATGCTCATCGACAACCCGGGCGGCCAGAACGTGGGTCTCTACCGGTTGCTCGACCTCGACACCGACCCGCCGAAAACCGGCATCTGGGACGACGCTCTGTTCACCTCAGAAGTGCTGGCGGTGCATGCCGCGGTGCTTCATACCGGCAAGGTGATGTTTTTCTCCGGTTCCGGCAACGTCGCGGTTCGGCACGACAGTCCGGACTTCGGCAGCATCCCCAAGAAGATCTACACGAGCGTAGTGTGGGATCCGAGCGTCACTCCTTCACCCCGAGGCGACGAGAACTATTTCCATCCGATCGCGATCAAGGGCGACGACGGCAGGATCTTCGATTTCTTTTGCGGCGGCGATAGCTTTCTGGCTGATGGGCGATTGCTTTCCGCGGGCGGTACGGAAGCCTACCCGGGCCATGTTGCCGGCCGTCCCGACGCGGTCATATTCGATCCCGGAACCCAGCAGTGGTCGCGAGCCGGACACATGGCCCACGGCCGCTGGTATCCCACGTTGGTGACGTTGGGCGACGGCCGGGTCTTGGCCGTCAGCGGTTTGGACGTGGACGGCAACCTCAATACCACGGTCGAAGTGTACTCGCCGGACGCGAACAGCTGGCAGGCGCTGCACCTTCCAGGGAACTTTCCCGGCCTGCCGCTCTACGCCCATCTTCTCCTTATGGCGGACGGCCGACTACTGTTTACCGGTGGACTCGTCGAGGGTCCGGACGTCGCGCTCGGCCCCTGTCTCATCGATATCGCTCACGGCCAAGTTGGGCTGACTCTACTGGATGGGCTGCGAGTGCCCGAATCGCGCAAGCAATCCGCCAGCGTGCTGCTGCCGCCCGTCCAAGATCAGAAGGCGATGCTCATCGGAGGCGGCATCGGCGATGAGGGCATCGTCGATGCCACTGCCGCGGTCGACGTCATCGACCTGCGTGCGGCCAATCCGCGGTTCACGGCCGCAGCGCCAATGAATCTTCCGCGGACGCACGTGAATGCGGTGCTCCTCCCGGATCGAACCGTGCTCGTCACGGGCGGGGGATTGGCGCGGGAGAGCCGGCTTACGCCTACCCTTGCGGCCGAGATCTACGATCCGGCGAACAATACGTGGACGCTGGTCGCGTCTTCCAAAATTCCCCGCCTCTACCATTCTGTTTCCTTGCTACTGCCCGACGGGCGCGTCGTCTCGACGTGCGGAAACCCTGCGCAAGGCACGCACGTCGAATGGGGCAAGGATCCGCTCAATGAAGAGATGCGGATCGACATTTACAGTCCTCCGTACCTTTTCAAAGGCCCTCGCCCCGTGATCGTCGCCGCTGCCACAGAATGGAGTTATGGTCAAACCGTCAACATCTCCTCACCGCAGGCGGGCAGCATTCGCTGGGCACATCTGATCCGTTACGGCGTGACCACGCACTCGTTCAACACCGGGCAGCGCCTCGTCGACCTCCCGATCACCTCGCAGGCTGGTGGCACGGTTCGGGTCACGCTTACGGGCGAGCCGAACATTGCTCCGCCAGGCTGGTACATGCTTTTCCTGATGGACAAAAACGGGGTCCCGTCAGTGGCACATCCGGTGCACGTTTTCGAACCCTGACGCGCCCCAAAGAAACGCATATCCGGGGCATCGCGATCGGCGTCCGTCACCGGCGGCGCAAGCTCGATGCGCTCAGACTTCCGGTTGTCGGCGCAGCGCTGTATGTCTCTCGGAAGTTCGCGATCGCCGTCGCGATTGTCATGGCGTCATAAGTCGACTACTCTCGGCTCATTTCGAGACATTGTGCGCCAGCGGTGGAATTTCAGCCCACCCAATACAACACGCGAGGTCGAGGAATATCGAGTTGAAATCTCCGATGTCACGGTTCTTGAATTGGTCATTGTGCCTGACATCAGTCGAGGAGCGAAGGAAACCGATCGTCAACAATTTATGACGGACGATCGGTGAGCGGCACAGCCTCCGGTAACATCAAGCTCGCTTTAATCGAAGCGGAGTCAAGTGGAGCATTTTCAGCGCAATCTGCGCCAGGGCATAGCATTGTGGCACCCAACTGGAGTGCCGGGCAGGTGACTGCCGGACAAAACGTGGTGCGGGCGGAGGGAGTTGAACCCTCATGGGCCGTTTAAGCCCTGCGGATTTTCATACCGTCTACGGCTTTCGCCGCCCTAGCGTGGCTCTTGGAGGGCTCACCCCAGGTTTGCGGTCTGGACTATCCCTTCACCCTCCTCCGGAAAATCCGAAGCTTAGGTGCTGCCCGTCTAGTCTCTACACCTTCCCGGCTGGTGTGTCTCCGGGCTTGGCTCGGGATTGCCGTTTAAGGTTTCCCCGAATTTGAGCAGTTCTGCATCGCCGGTTTCCCAGGCGAGCACTCAAGTTTTCCTTAAGTCCGCTGCGTATGCCATTCCGCCACGCCCGCGCGGTTGTTTCATTTTCAGTTGTCTATCATAGAGGACACAGCGGGAATTTACACGGCTTCGCTCGTAAGACAGGTCCATTAGTTGCCGAATCTCCTCCTCCGCGGTCTCATGCACGTGGCCTTTTGGGGTACCGTGGTTCCTTGTTCAGCAACCCGAAGATTCAGGATGTTGAAGGGCAGTCCAGACCTTCCGCCAAAATACCTATAGATCAGACCCTCCGCACACCCTGCACGCGCCGCGATCTACCTAGTTGTGGTTGCTTCATATCCCCGGCGAGCAAAGAGACTGGTCGCTGCGGAAATCAGCGCCTTGCGTTTGCCGGCGCGATCACGTCTCTTTTTTGCTCATGGGAGGTTCCTGGTTAGTACGCGGAACTTGTCGCGAAGCCGACCTCTCCTGTAGGCAAACGTGTGGCACTCGACGTAGGCCGTCACTAGTCTTCTACATGAAACTAGGTTGCATATATGCAGTAAAACAAATCAGGTTTGAATTCATCTACACTCAGGCTGTCAAGTAGCTCTCGCTTTTTATTGCAAGGCAGTTGCAACTAGCTGCAACTAGCCCCAGGAGATAAGTGAGCGATCCGGTCCAGGCCACTGTGGAAAACGGACACAAAGGAAAAAACCAGCGGTCTCACGGGGAATTGAGAGCGTCCACCATTACCGACTCACTAACCTTGAACGCAATGTTGGCGCACTCAGCAAGTGAGTCCAAGCCGAGCGGTTAAGCAGTTAGGATGAAAAAAGTGGTACGTAAAATATGCTGCGGTTAAGCAGTTAGGATGAAAAAAGTGATACGTAAAATATGCTCAGGCGACGCTTTGCTTACCATCGGAATCTCTACAGCCTTCCCTGTAGTTCTCGGAAACAATTGGCGCAATGCTAAATAACGGCGCCATTCATGCGGCAATCTCAATCAATAAGACGTGGTAATGGAACACTCCCATTTTCTTTTCAGAACACGGAATCCATACACGGATTTGGCAGCGTGCTTGCTCCACAAGTCGGGAGACCAAACTCTCTCAGGAGGATTTCATGAACAAACGCACTCCCGCTCCACTGTTTGTCGCGCTCGCTCTGGTCCTGGGTATCGGCGGGTCAGGGATGCAGCTCAACGCGCAGCAACCAGCGCCAAACCAATCGGGACAGCCGGCACCCGATTCTCAGGCTCAATCTCAGCAACCGCAAGGCCAGACGTTCGCGGGTACCATCGTGAAGGCTGGCGACAAGTACGTCTTGCAAGACGCTAGCGGCACGTCATACGACATCGACCGCCAGGATCTGGCAAAAAAGTATGAGGGCCAAAAGGTTCGTATCAACGGTACGCTCGACCCAGACGGCAAAACAATCCATGTGAAATAAAGCTTTGATTGCGCAGAGGGGCCGGAAATCGGCCCCCTTGCCCTTTCCCGAACGGATCGCTCACATAAAGCTGCTCAAGTATCTGCCCAGCAATCACATACCTTCTTGAAGCTGGGGGCGGTGTGAGTAGATTTGCGATCTAGTGTCTTCGCTCATTTCTACAGATACAGTCGATTCTGTATTTGTTGTCCGTACCCTCAAAGGCAGCGTATTTTTAATCTCAACCATCCAAGGAAGAGCAACAAATCACTCTTAGAGGAGAAACCGCATGAAATTCAATAGATTGGTCCTGTGCACAAGTTTTGTCTGCATCGGTATGACGTTCGCGTCGGCCAAGGACAAGGCAGACGCACGGGATATCCAAGGGTGTCTCTCGAAAGGTGACAGTGCCAAGGAGTTCTTGCTCACAGGGAGTGATGGAAGCACTTGGGAAGTGCGGAGCAGTAAGGTGGATCTGGCCAAGCATGTGGGCCACACTGTAACTGCAACTGGAGTCGTTTCGAATGCGGCGATGCACAACATGAAGGAAGACGCGAAAGATGCCGCGAAAGACAGCGGCATGAAGAAAAACAATAACGAGCACGGACATTTGACCGTCACTCAAGTGAAGATGGTCAGCGACTCGTGTCAGTAACCGTGTGTATTTGGGATAACTCCTAAAGGCGGCGCGGCATCGGTCATAGCGATTTCTCCTAGCCGGTTCGGGCCATTGCCCTCTACCGGATCGAGTCGGTATGTTGGCTTCGAGCAGACTTCGGGGGAGGGCTGTTCGACGGGCGTTCCATGACTTAACCGAGTCGTGGAACGCTTTTTGTTTCAGCCCGCTTGATAGGTTCCACCCAGATCCCCCGGGTGTGTAATAGGCTGTTGGGCAATCCTTCACCCGGCAAGTGGCGTTACATTTGTTCACGCCTTCGATTTGATTGACTATCCGGGAGGAACGCTCGGCCAATCTGGCAAAGTTATCCGTTCCAATGTCAGAATCAAATTCGTGCCTGGAATCTCGACCGGAAGCACTGCCGAGAAGATGATGAACCAGCTCTCCGGATTGGTTCAGCGAGCGCCCACAAGAGTCTCGATGGAATACGGGTAGTGAATTGTACTCAGTGTGGTGGAACCGTGCCGACTTCGTAGCGATGATGAAAGTGCGGAAGCCCAGGAATATATGAAACCGCTGATGAAGAATAGCCGGACCGGACCCTCAGGTATACGAAGTACCGAAATGCTTGAGTGTCCGAAATACATCGTTAAAAGAGGGGAGTTCTGGACAGCTCCTTGAGGCTGCCGCCGGCGCCAAGAGAGAAACCGCTAAGTCTCAGCTCAAATACTGGCTTGTGCTGTCCAGTGCTCTGTCCGGTGCGGGACGCGGAAATGCCAGATAGAGTTCAAGCCTCGCTCGTCTGCTCTGTAACCCGGGCTGGCAGGAAAGTGCTTGAAATTAATTTATCAGTTCCTCCAGGATTTGTTCTCGGTACTCTACGGGAAAGGTGTGTAGGAAAACGAGGACACGTAGAGATAGCGAGTCAAACCATTTGTCGCCACCCCACCGAACGAAGTAGAGTTCGTTCCCCACAGATTGATCAGCACTGCTGCGGGCGCGGAAGGAATATGTTCCGTGTGGGTCGAGACCAGCCCTCCATCAACATAGAACCGAATCTCCCCAGGACTCCAGACATACTTGTATTCATGAAAGCCGCTATCCGCGCCGGCCACTGGCGTAGCCGTGCTCTGGCTCCTGGAC
>Ga0193732_1000197_pt1 | contig 11762 bp, 13 predicted proteins | sample U1s1metaG_FD_145077 | JGI IMG/M metagenome (GOLD analysis project Ga0193732, IMG submission 145077) | Soil microbial communities from a riparian zone of the East river system, Colorado, United States - U1s1 | ecosystem: Environmental > Terrestrial > Soil > Riparian zone | place: USA: East River...
TGACAACGACTACAACGAGTTGGGGTTCGCTCGCGCAATCGCGGAGCGCTGGGGCACGGACCATACGGAAATGATCGTCAAGCCTGATGAAATGGCGGTTCTGCCGAAACTGGTCAGGCACTATGGGGAGCCCTATGCGGATTCATCGGCGATCCCGACCTACTATGTGTCCGAAATAACCAGGTCCGGCGTGACGGTTGCACTAAGTGGCGATGGGGGTGATGAAAGTTTTGCCGGGTACGACAGGTATGCGGCAACCAGAATTGCGGACAGGATTGCATCTCTTGGTTTTTTCGGCTCCGCAGCCGCCATTGTCGCCCGATTCTTGCCGGACTCGATTGACCCGAAAGACCGAGTTCGGAGGGCAAAGCGATTTCTCTCGGTCGCCCACGAGCAAAGGCCACTGCGATATGGCAACTGGGTGTCATACTTCACGGACGCTGCAAAGAGGCAGCTCTATGCCCCCCATTTTGCGGAGGCCGTGGCTGCAAAGAACGGGTCGCACTGGATGGAGGATCTTTGGAAGGAGGTGGGTGACCTGGAATCGGTTGACGCGGCCATGGCCGTCGACATCAAGTCCTATCTCCCCTATGACCTTCTTGCCAAGGTGGATATAGCCTCCATGGCAAATAGCCTGGAAGCCCGTTGCCCGTTTCTGGATCACGTGGTAATGGAGTTTGCGGCCCAATTGCCGCCTCGTTTCAAGCTCCACGGTAGACAGTCGAAATATCTCTTAAAGAAGGTTTTCGCAGATTTGCTCCCGACCGAGAACGTAAGACGGCGCAAAATGGGCTTCGGCGTGCCAATTGCTAAATGGCTACGAACTAGTTCGCGCGAGATGCTCCAAGATACCTTGCTATCGCACCGGTCCAGAGAACGAGGGTACTTTGAACCAGACCGGGTCGATCATTTGGTGCGGGAGCATGTAGAGGAACGAGCGGACCACAGCTTTCAGTTGTGGAGTCTTTTGATGTTGGAGTTGTGGCAACAAGAGTTTGTGGATGCCTGCGCACCAGTCGTGGACGACATACAGAGGGGGGCTCCGCCGCGCAGTACAGCGTCAGCTTTGGCGACATAAGGCGACCAGGGCAATCCGTGTTCCACGCAGAGTGTCGCACAACTCATGGCGAAGGACTTACGCATATCTCTGGTGATTCCGGTTCGAAATGAAGCCGCGACAATTTCTGATTTACTAACAAGCATCTACTCTCAGACGTTGCAGGCAAGCGAAATCATCTTGGTTGATGGTGGGAGTGTCGATAACACAGTGCAGGTTCTTCGCAAGGCTGCTCGAGAGGACGATTGCCTGCACTTGCTGGAAGCACGAGACGCTACGCCTGGGTGTGGCAGGAATATAGGAATCGAGGCGGCATCTAACGAGTGGATTGCACTAACGGACGCAGGCATTTGGTTAGAACCCACCTGGCTGGAACGCCTTGTGGCGGAAGCTGAGCGCGATCCTTCCGTAAATCTGGTTTTCGGCGCATACGAGGCGCAGACGGGAAGATTCTTCCTGCAATGCGCTGCTGCCGCCTACGTGGCTCCGAAACAGCAAAGGCCTGGTGGTCCTATGCGCGGTCCGTCTATTGCATCGTGTTTGGTGCATCGCGATCTGTGGCGCGCAGTCGGCGGATTTCCGGAGCTCCGAGCTGCCGAGGACCTGGTCTTCATCGAGCGATGCCAACAGGTGGGTAGGATTGCGTGGGCGCCTCAAGCCGTGGCGAGGTGGCAACTCCAGCCCACGTTAGGTGCGACCTTCAAACGGTTTGCTCTTTACTCGTACCACAATGTCCTGGCTGGTCGCCAGCGATACTGGCACTATGGCATCGCACGAAAATATTTTCTGGTACTGGTGATCTTGATCCTGGCCGCAGTGCACAACCGCGTTTGGCTGCTTGTGTTGGGTTTCACGGCAGTCGCCAGAATAGCAAAGTCGATTTGGAAGTATGATGAACAACGACGTCTCGCCTGGTTGTGCAACCCGGCACGGCTCCTGATGGTGGGCCTGATCTTGGCAGCAATCGATCTAGCAACGTTCGTTGGCTGGGGACACGCGGTTTTGTACAAGACGAAGACTAGGTGGGCTCTGCGGCAAAGGCCTCGTGGCGACACGCGTTAGACGGTCGGCGATGCTCTCGAGGTGGGAGGTCGAACCGGTGACAGACATGGTGCGAGTAAGTATCAGGGCATGAATGGACTCTATATCTGTTATTTTGGTCTTCGCGAGCCTCTAGTCCAGAGCCAGGTTGTCCCGTATTTGCGAGAACTAGCTGCCGCCGGAATTGACCTCACACTTCTTACATTTGAACCCAAGAGTCCTGCGTGGTCTTCAGCCGACCGCCAACAATGGCGCGAAAGCCTGCAGAAGCAGGGAATCCGGTGGACCTCTCTGCGTTACCATAAGTTCCCATCATTGCCTGCGACCATCTACGATATTTTGGTAGGAAACTTTTCGTCCTGCTATTTGGTCGTGAAGTATCACGTTGACATCATTCATGCTCGCGGCCATGTACCGGCGGCCATGGCGCTCCTGGCGCGGACGTTTGGCCTAGCCAAGCTAATATTCGATATTCGGGGATTCATGCCGGAAGAATACGTCGATGCCGGGGTGTGGCCCGCTGGCGGCACTTTGTATCGGATCACGAAAGCGGTGGAACGCCGCCTGGTTGCGTCTGCGGACGCATTTGTGGTCCTTACTCACCGTGCCCGTGAGATCTTGTTCTCCGGCTGCTCAACGACCGATCGGTTGGGTCGACCGATCGAAGTCATACCGTGCTGCGTCGATATGGAAAGATTTAAGCAAGTTACGCCTGGCCAAAGAGAGTCGATACGCAGGAAGTTGAATATGAATGACCGCCGTGTTCTGGTCTATGTGGGAGCCTTGGGTGGTTGGTATCTTACTTCGGAAATGGCGGAGTTCATCGCTGTTGCGCAGGAATGCGATCCCGCGATTCTTGCTCTTATGCTGACCCAGAGCCAGACGCAGGCCGAACCGTTCAAGAGCCATTTGCGACAGTTGGGAGTTTCGCTTGAACACTATCGAGTGGATGGAGTGTCTCCGAATGAAGTGCCTGAATATTTGGCCGCAGCCGACTTCGCGTTCTGTTTCATAAAGCCGGGCTATTCGAAATTGGCTTCATCGCCAACAAAAATTGGTGAATTTCTCGCCAGCGGCCTTCCCGTGCTTTGCAATACCGGAATTGGAGATAGCGAAGATCTCCTGGTCACGAATCGAGTCGGCGTCATGATTGAAAGATTTGATCGCAAGTCTTACATTCGCGGCCTCCGTGAGCTCGAGGAGTTGGCCGCTGACAATGGCACCCGCCAGCGTTGCCGGACGGTTGCCCAACAACACTTCGACTTGGGAACAATTGGAAGTACGAGGTACCATAGGCTTTATATCCGCACCGGTAAGCGCGGTAAAAAGTCAGAGATGGGGGAGTGATCAGGTCAAGCGGACGGCCCCGAAGTGCGGTTTTCAGTTCTGCCATGGCTGATAATATGCGCGTCCTCGCTTTGGTTCCCAGTATCTATGACACTTCGCCAGGCCAGCGTTATCGCATTGAGCAATGGCAATGCGGATTGAAACAATCGGGTGTCGAGATCACATTTGCCGCATTCGAGGACAAAGAGCTAAGGGATGTACTCTATGCCAGAGGGCAGTGGTTAAAAAAAGGGATTGGGATCAGTAAAGCCTTCATTCGTCGATTCTCGACAGTCGGCCAGTCAAAATCTTACGACATGGTGTATGTGTTTCGCGAGGCCGCACTGTTCGGCCCCTCCCTATTAGAAAGGATAGTGCACCTTTCGAAGGTGCCACTGGTGTTCGATTTCGATGACGCTATTTTTGTTCGCTATCGAAGCCCGGCGAACGGCTGGCTCAGCGTGTTGAAGGCGCCGGGTAAAACTCGAACCATATGCAGATTGGCATCCCACGTCATGGTGGGCAATAACTATTTGGCAGAATATGCGCGAACGTATAACCAAAATGTAACGGTGGTTCCCACGACGATAGACACCGAAATCTACCGGGTTGGGTCGGTTCGTGAAACCGCCACACCGGTAATCGGTTGGACGGGAAGTTATAGTACAGTCCAGCACCTGGATCTTCTTCAGCGCATTCTTTGTGAACTAGCCAGACGCGAACGGTTTCGGTTGAGGGTAATCGGACCATGCGATTACAAGCTCGAGGGAGTGGATGTCGAGGTTGTGCCTTGGAGATCTCACACGGAAGCTCAAGATCTGGCCGAGGCCGACATTGGAATCATGCCTTTGCCAGATGATCAGTGGAGTCGTGGAAAATGTGGCTGCAAGGCTCTGCAATATATGGGATTGGGCATTCCCGCCGTGTGTTCGCCTGTGGGGATGAACACCGATTTGATCCGCGACGGCGACAATGGGTTTTTAGCCACCAGTGCGGAGGAATGGATCACTAAGCTGACGCTTCTGTTGCGCTCCGCGCAATTGAGAAAGAAGTTAGGTCTGGCAGGCCGAAAAACCGTAGAGGAGAGATTCTCAGCCGCTTCCCAGGTCCCAAGGGTGCACGAAATCTTCCGATCTGTGATTGAGGGCACCAGTTAGACGACAGCCCTTAGAAGAAGTTGGGTTAGTGCTAAACCAGTGACCATTAGAACTTATATAAACCTGGACTCGCTGCTCCAGGGCGCGCTATATTTGGCGCCGTCGAAGGCCGAGCGACTGCGGGACGAGAATTCCGGGAATCAAATACCGGAAATGGCGAGTGAATTTGTCATGTTCAATTCCTTACCAGAACAGAGGGTGGGCGAAATTGCCACCACCGGGGAGACTTGGGAGTTGCGGCGGAGCAGACGCAAGCGACATCATACCCGTCAGCAGAAGCGCCTGGAGCGCCTTCGGGAGATAGCACTAATAGCGTTTCTGTATATGTTTACCATCGGTCTGTCGTTGGCCATCTGGTATGAGATGTTGAAGCGTTAAGCTCGTACCCGCGCGGAAGAAGTCGTGCCCCTCCAAAGCGCGAGCCAAAGGTTTTTCACCAGTCTGCGAAGCCACGACAGAGACCGAACTTGGCAGTACGGCGTTAAAGCGCTGTTCCGTCCAAAGTCAGCTCTTTTTCGCAGGCTGCTAGAAACGATAAATTGCGGCCGTTGTAATCGTGCTTAAGACGCTACTTAAATAGGTGCTGTTCCTGCCACTGGGGATGAACACAATGTCTTCCGGTTGCAAGGGCAGATCCGGGGCCTTGCCGGCCATGATCTGCTTCAAGCGGATGGGGACTTCCTGCAGGCCTTTCGGGGTACGCCGAATGATGCGGCTCTTATTTAAGGCTGCGCCGTGAACCGGGCCAGAAGCTAGCGCCATCACCCGCATCACCGTCAGCCGAGAACCCTCGACATTCGAGTGATCGTCCAGCACGTATCCGCCTGGCTTAGCTATTTCCCCCAGCACATAGACAACAGGTGCTCTGGATACGGAGATAGCGTCGCCTGGCATGAGTTCAACATTAGCTTGCGCAGACTTGGTCGGATCATTCGAAAGTGCGATCACCGTTGGGTTGCCCAATTGTCCGGCATGTGTAATTGACACCTTGCCGGCAGTTGGGGTGAGGCCGCCGGCTTGCTGAAAGGCGTCATACAGATGCCGGGTGCTCAACGCAGGGTAGCTGCCGGGCTTATTGACTTCTCCGACGACCGAAACGGATTGATTTGTAAATTCTTTGAGGAAAACCGTGACCTGAGGACTCTTGACGAATCTGCCTTCTACAAGCTGCTTTTCGATTACGGCCCGGGCCTCTTCGCTGGACAATCCTCCAACGTGCGTTGGCCCGACCAGCAAAAGATGAACATCACCGGAAGTATCAACCCGGACGTGCTGGGACAATTCTGCTACGCCGTAAACGCTGATGTCCAGTTCGTCCCCCGGGCCGATCCTCAGCTTGCGCGACTGCTCATTTGTCGGCCGAGCCGACGATTGATCTGCGAGGGGAGCGGACATTGAGCCCCGGTCGTCGGCCAGATTGACCACGGGGTCTTGGGCAGGGGCACTTGGCACAAGAATCAGCAGCAAAATCAGAGCTTGGCAAAGAGGTGGTCGGGAAAGCGGAAGAGAAAGGTTCTCTGGGTTCACGAAACGTCCTTGATAAGAATACCGAAAGTCTAGCATAGAGCTGGCGGAGACGGATGCAAATGCGAACCACAAGGTATCCGCATCTGCTTGTGCAATGCTTGGCCAGACAAATGATTCGAGTTGGTCCGGGTTATTTTTGGTCGCCTATTTCACTACGACCATGTCCGGCGGAGGTGACCATCGGTTCGGATGTCTTTATTGGCGACTGGATCCCCTATCCTTGATATGTATGCGAGCGCGATAATCCGGTTCCAAACCCACTGGTTTTTCGGTTCGATCCTATTTGCGGTCTACTGCTTCTTAGCAACGAACACCCGTTGACCACCACACTTCGCCAAACCTACTAGCAGTCCTTGGGAGTGGGCCATGCTCCGCAAATGTCACCAGCATCCGGTAATCCATCTCGTTCCGCCATTCACATGCTTGATTGTTCCCACGATTGCGCCCACGTAGGGAGCACCTTTGAAATGTGCCGCTTGAAACAGCAGGTCCATTCCGGTGAATGCCCCGAACTCCAAAAGGTGGGTCTTATAGAGTTCCCCACGCGATGGCAGGGGGGAGCTTCCGTTCTGCTCAACGCACATATGATGGGCTAATCCCTGGTGCGTGGTTTCCACATCGAAGACCGTTGCCGCCAGAAAGACCGCGTGGGCGGCTAGAAACGGTTTGCTAAGAAGTTTTCGAGGTTTGTCGTTTGGGTAGACTAGATTTCCTCTTCGATCGAGGTATCCGATGTTGTTGCTGTTGCGAACCGTTGAGGGCGCGTCCGGAAGAATCTGGGCCCCGGGCTGAGGTTGCGAAGCGGCGAGGGAAGGGTGCGGTCCGCTTGGCACGACTTCCTGCGCACCGGCGGCAGCAGGCAACATGCAAATCAAAAGCGATATGGATGCACTTAGCAGTTGTTTTCTGATTGGAACGGCTGACATTTCAAAGCCCCTTTGCTTTGGGTTTCCGCCCGGTGGTGTTGCTTGTGGCGGGCCTGTATATCGGCAATTCCGGTTCGGCCCATCATTCGGGCTCTGTGACGTTAGTACCGGTTACCGGCTAATCTCACCTTTTGGCTTTTCCAAAGAAGTACTGTTCAGATGATGGTCAGTGCTGCGGCTTTTGTGGATTAAGGTTCTCTTAGAGTCTGGAAGTGAGCGGACGAATTTGGGAATTGGGCCAAATAGGGACTTGCTCTTAAGAGGCGCTCAATGGACAAAAGAGCGCTGTACCGTCAATAACGCCGGGTCGTGCCTCGCAGGCCGTTGAGGTCGTCACCGGCTGTTTTGTCCCCGTTGGGAGCGTAAACGAAACCGATCCATCTACTGTTTCTCGACTGATTGGCCACTAAAAGCGCGCCCGCGTCAGCGGGTATTCGTGCGATGGTAAGCTCACTAGAGTTTGACGCTCGAACGACGTTCGGAAATGCCGGGGCCAACAAAGCTGTGGCCGAAGCCATGGATCAAAACATGAAGAATAAAGTGGTCGTAATCACGGGGGCGACCTCCGGCATCGGCCAAGTGGCGGCCGAGAACCTAGCCAGCATGGGCGCACGCGTCGTTCAAGTGGTGCGCGATCGGGGGCGCGGTCAGGAGGCCTTGAATCGGCTGCGCGAGCGCACTCCTGACGTCGTTCACAGCATCTACTACGCGGATCTCTCGCGGCTGAGCGAGATGAAGCGGGTTGCATCGGAGATTGCCAAGGCCGAACCGCACATCGATGTTCTTATCAACAACGCGGGCGCCATGTTCGGTTTTCGTCAACTCACCGAAGATGGCTTGGAGCGCACGTTCGCTTTGAATCACCTGGCCTACTTCGTCTTGACGCACGGCTTGCGGGAGCAACTTGTGGCCTCGGCGCCCGCCAGGGTGGTGAATACGGCTTCGAATGCGCACGAGGCTGCCACGCTCGACCTGAACGACTTGCAGTCGGTCGAGGCATATCGCGGCAATGTCTTGGGATGGATGCGCTACGGAGGGCCTGCTTCTAAGGTTTATGGCCGCTCGAAGCTGTGCAACATCCTTTTTACCCGCGAACTGGCACGCCGGCTGGCGGGTGCGGGGGTCACCGCTAACTGCCTGCATCCCGGCTTTGTCGCGACTCGTTTCGGAGACCAGACCTTCGGTTTGACCTCCTTTGGTATCCGCATTGGCAAACGCTTTGCACTTTCTCCCCAGCAGGGAGCCGAGACGCTGGTTTACCTGGCATCCTCGCCCGAGGTAGCCGGCGTAACCGGGAAATACTTTCATAAATGCCGTCCGACAACACCCAACCGGGAAGCGCAGGACGATGTCGCGGCTCAACGTCTTTGGGCAGAAACCGCGCGTCTGGCACATCTGGGAGCCTGAGCAGCTGTCGTCGGTTCGGCTGAATCGTTTCAGTTGAGTGTCGACACTTACCGGGAACCTGGCTGCTCGCCACGAACCGAGTCGCCATCGTCCGTCCATGGTTGGCAGGTGCGCAGGCTCGGACTCCTGAACGGCTCGAGCAACGGAGCGAGCCGGCAAAAAAGAGTGCGCGGATGCGAGCTGTTAACCCAAGCCGAGCGCGATTAAACCGGATAGAGGCCGGCTGAAAGGGCCTTCACTGTGCACGGGGTTAATCCCACAGTCTTGTCACCCCGCGCAGCGCTCTTGCCCCTGGCTCAAATTCCTGGCGGACGTCAGCCAGCCTTTGGCGACGCAACCCACCGAAGAGAGCTTGATCGATTTGGGTTTCTAGCTCTTGCTGAAACTGCCTTCTGGCGGCAGTCTGCGGAAGCCACATCAAGAGTGCTCCCAAGCCTGCGCCGAAGAGCAAAATGCCGAATGCCTGCAAGATATTCATTTAGTGTTCTCCTTATAGCGTTCTCTTAAAAAAATTAGGTTGCACCGAGCGATGATGACCTCGCTCCGTCCCGATTGCAGGTCACGAAGCGAGATGCCTCGTTCTCTGCCAACGACGGAGTCTTCGCCATCGACAATTCTGTTCTTCCCGCCGGGACATGCGTAACCGGTTCCGCGCGCTCCACCGCCGCGAAGAGATCTTGGATCAAAGTGCCGGAATGCATCGATTGAACTCCATGAGATCGCAGCCGAACCGCGCGGTCAGGGCAACAAGGTCGAGGGGCGAGTTGTTCCATCCCACTAGGGTCTGCCTGTCCCGCGACCGAACAGGGTTGGGCAGCCCGATAGGTTTCACGAAAACGACGCTCATGCTTCGCCTGACAGGTTGCCTTCGGTTCGGCATTATCATGTTTCCAAGCCCGCCGGGTACGACTTTAAATTGCAGCCAAGGGGTAACTCTGTTACCAGATCAGGAAGTCCCGTTCCGACAACGAATCCAATGCGCCGCAACCAAGAGCAAGTGCATGTGGAGGTCCGGATCGGCCCGAGAAGCGCATATGGGTAAACTCCTCTGTTTGTAAGGAGGTTCGGCGACTCGGTGCTTCCTCTCTCTCGTCTGGGCTGCCGAGGGTTTGGCAGCCCTGCCGATTAGGCGGCACTATAGCGGCCGTGTGTTTTGCCCGGCATTGGGCCGCAGCACAAAAATGGTGTCCCCGTTTGGGCATCGCGCAAAGGGCAGCCCGCCCGGAACGCTTCCCCGCTCGTGCTGCCTATCTAGTCGGTGCGGTTACAAATACTGCGACGCTAGCGCCTCAATCTCGATCGCAGGATCTTCCGTCAAACATCCCTTCCGGGGAGAAAGCTGAATGGCATTCGAGAACGAATCCTCCATCACAAGCAGCATCTGCTCGCGTTGCTCTCCGGCGTGCAATTTGTCCCGAATCTCGTGCGCCAACCCCTTCATCAGCCCAATGTCGGCGCCAGGATCGAGTGCTAATACGCGCTGCCAGTCGCGCACAAACCGCACATCAGCGAAGCCATTACCAACCATGACCACGGCAATGTTGACGGATTCATCCCTCAGCGGGTGCGGCACGTAACGGATGAGGAAGAATCCCAATCTGTGACGATCGGTCACAAGAGCGAGATTTCTGGGTTCAACCGGTTGAGTTGCTTCCTCTCCTGCGTTTTTCGCATCTGTTTGGCTATTCACAAGTCACACCACTATTGCTGGTTGCGGTCGGGATTCCTCCCCCCAATTTGGGAACGGTTGTCGGGAAGACAGTCGAAAGGCCGTCAGCAAGCCCCGAATCTTTGTTCGGCGCTCCACTAGGATCCGCACCAGATTGTCAAGCGCACCTGAGTCAGCCCCGTACCACGCCAGTGGAATCTCTGCCGCTGCTGTCGAGATCACGTCTCGACCCATATCTTCAATCCGTGAAAGCCACGGCTCAAACGAGTCCCACCCAAGCACGTCCGCATACACTTCATTCTGGGCATACACGCCACGCAACGGAGAGTCTGGAAACGTCCACTCTCCCCCGTTGAAACAATACCCTTGATCGATGAACGCAGCAGCGTAGTTGCGTTGTCGCAACCTACGCCAGAATGAAGCTTGCCGCCCATCGGTATTGCATGTCCACTTGTCCACGGCCAGCATCCCCGCGAAGGTCTCGAGATTGCGCACACGGCCCAACATGTCCACGGGCAGATAGTCGAAAACTTGGCCGTCCAGAGGATCCACTGCATACCGCGAGCCGAATTGCAGTCCGGCCAGGCAAGGAGTCATGCTCTTGGCCAGCTGAATGTTCAACTGAGGCGTGTGCTCCACCAGCCAGTCACTGACTTCCACAAATACCGGTTCGGGCACCGGCAGTCCGGCAAGCTGCGCCAAAAGCGTGGCCAGCATCTCGTTTGCCAGCACGCGCAGGTGCTGCGGATTATTTTGAAACTTTACGACGTAAAAGTGCTTATCCGAGCAGCGCATCAACTGAGACTGCGCACCTCCCCGCATCCGACGCACGTGTTGGAGTGCCACTACTGTTGTGATGCCCGGCCTTTTGTCAGGAGTGGCCGCAACTAACAGGGAAGAGACGGTTTTCATAAGTAACCTCGAAAACATCAATTCGAGGCCAGCATTAGACGGGGAACCCCACCAGATTAGTTCCTTTGCGCTGAGTCGGTCTGTGATCACTGTCACTTGATTGGGTGACAAGCAACCACCAAGTAGGGCAATGGACAAGATCAGGAGAATGTGACGGACGTCACAGACAGGACAAGCGTCGGGATGACAATCTTCCCTTAGTACGGGATCGGATCAAATGGAGGGGTTTATTCTCTCCGCTCCGATCACCGCGAAACCTAACTCCGGGATGTGAAGCCTCGGTCCCAAAGAATTGAGGCAGATCGCTTTCGGGAGCAGGAAACAAGACAAAGTGGCGGCGGGCAGATCTGAATCGCGGCCATCTACCAACACTTGAGGTCAGGCGGATGCAGAGCCAAACGAATTCAGCAAACAGAAAGAGCGGACCTATGCCTCGTCATCTCAGAGCTGCAAAGAAACCGTATATCCCTCCGTCGCTCGTAATTCTAGACGCAAGCGTCGCCCGAGCGAAGCTCAAAGCCCAGGGAGACTCAAAGGACCTGACGATTCAGAAGATGATGTCTATCTGTGATGAGCGGCTTAACAGACGAAAGCCAGGTGCCAATTCGTAAACTCAGGCGGCAGAAGCAGCGGGGTCGAGTGGAACACGATTTCCTTAACCGTCCGAGAATCGAGAGGAATGCAATTAAGACGGCGCCACATAAAAAATAGGACTCGTCAGAAGAATTCATGGGTAAGCT
>Ga0193732_1000199_pt1 | contig 11712 bp, 8 predicted proteins | sample U1s1metaG_FD_145077 | JGI IMG/M metagenome (GOLD analysis project Ga0193732, IMG submission 145077) | Soil microbial communities from a riparian zone of the East river system, Colorado, United States - U1s1 | ecosystem: Environmental > Terrestrial > Soil > Riparian zone | place: USA: East River...
CAGCCATCCACGTCATCCTACCCCCGGCGCCATCCGTTTTTCAAGAGAGTTCCGACGCTGGTGTCTATAGACGCGGTAGCGTCCGCCGCGCGAGCGGCTTCGTTCTAACGGGCAAGCCGAAAACTACTTCTATCTTCTATCGTATTTGTCGTCTGCCGTTCGCTCCCTCCCATTGGATTGCGAATTCGAAATTGTCAATTCGGATGGTTGCGGGGTTCGCGGAAATTGCTGAAAAGGAAAGATTTTTTGGTTGCGGGGGCTCGATACGTACCGAATAGACAATTCTTAAGCATTCCGTTTCGCAGCGAAATGATTCATTGCATCGCGTGAGCGCCACAAGTGACAGCGATTTCGAGATTGTTTTCCATGTGGCTGACGACTCTGGAGTTGATGGCGGTATGTGTTTAGGGGGACTTATCTCAAGCGGTCCAATCTCGCCTGCGTCGTTGCATAACCTGATAATTTGTAGTCTTATCGGCTTCGACCGATGGCTCCCGATCACCACGTTTCAAGGCGCGGGAGTAAGCCTCTCCCTGAAAAACACGGTTGACTAGCTCATTAGCGCGAAGCAGAAATCTCTTGAGCAACGGAGAAGTGTTCGACTTGTTATAGCCCATCATGAGGCCGATGGTCGGAGCCTCGCCACGCAAGGGCCGAGCGACGACCGACGGGATCAACGCATTTCGCGCATAGAGCGGAAGGAGTGTGAAACCGCCGGTGGATGCCACCAACGACATTCCACCAGATAAAGTTTCGGCGTCGTAGTTCTGCTTCAGTGTGATCCCGGTCTTCGCCGCATAGTCATCGATGACGGACTTGAGAACGGGCGCGGCTCGCGCTGTGCTAATGAAACTCTCGCGTGCGAGATCCTGCGGCGGGACCGTCCTGTGCCGGGCCAGGCGGTGGCGCGTAGGCAGTATCGCAATCAAAGGCTCCTTACTCAGAAATCTAAAGGTCAGACCTACGGTGTGCACTTCGCGTCGCAGCAGGGCAACGTCGATCTTGCCTTGCATCAGCCCAACTGCCAGCTCAGGCGAAGACTTCGTCATGAGTGTAATCTCAACACCTGGCGCCTCCTCGCGCAAAATGCACAGCGACTCTGACAGCCAGATTGCTTCCTGTCCAAGCAAAAAGCCAATGACAAACTCCGGCTTCTCGGGGTGTTCTGTACCACGTGCAGCTTCGCAGGCCACTTCGATCTGCATCAACGCCAGCCGCGCATGATCGAGAAATACCCGTCCGGCCGCAGTGAGCGCAATGCCGCGGGTCTTACGCTCCAGCAGCTTTACGCCGATCTCCAATTCGAGGTCGCGAATCTGCCGGCTTAACGATGGCTGGGTGGTGTGCAGCCGCCGCTCGGCAGCATTGGTGAGGCTGCCCTCCTCGGCGACGGCAATGAAATAACGCAAATGACGAAGTTCCATCGCAATCATCCATGCTTTCAAGGCATATCTCTAGCATACAAAGTATTTGTTAACCAGTACGAATTGAGCACATCGTATACGGAGTGGGGCAAACACCAGTTGTTGTCCCAACTTAACCCTAGGAGATTTCTGTGTCCTTGCAACTCAAACCAACCATCGTGTTCTGCCACGGCATTTGGGCCGATGGCTCGTGCTTCAGCAAGGTGATCCCCGCATTGCAGGCGGATGGGCATGAGGTGATCGCAGTTCAATATGGCCTAGACTCGTTCGAAGAGGACGTGGCTACCGTGAAGCGCACGCTCAACCGAGTCGGTAGTCCCGTCATCCTCGTGGGCCATTCCTACGGAGGCGCTACCATTACGGCCGCGGGCGTCGATGATCGCGTGGCCGGTCTTGTCTACATCGGAGCGGTTGCCCCGGATGTCGGCGAGACCGTACAGCAGCAACTTGACAAGTATCCGTCGGATATCTTCTCTCGGGTCGAGGTCGCGGACGGACGCGCCTGGATGCTTCCGAACGGTACTGAGTTTTTCGCAGGAGACCTTTCGGAGGAAGAACAGAAGCTTGTTTGGGCCACCCATTACGCCCCCGTGGCCGATCTGTTCCATCAACAAAAGATCAAGAGCACCCCGTGGAAATCGAAGCCGAGCTGGTACATCTTGACCACCCAAGACCACACCGTGCATCCTGATCTCCAGCGGTGGGTCTCGAAGCGTATGGGAGCGACTGTGGTAGAAGTGGAAAGCAGCCACGTTCCCATGCTCTCTAAACCAGATGTAGTCATCGACGTGATCCGAAGAGCCGCGGTGGCCGTTCAAAAGAACAAGGCAGCTTAGTCAAGGTCGCGAGCCTCTCTATTCTCGACAGACCCTCGCGAGGCGGTCTGTTCTTTACAAAGCGGCACCCGATTTTTCAAGCGGCTGGCATTGAACACCGCTTTTGTGAATCGATTCGCGAGAGACTCCTGGATAACGGGCAAACGGATACTATCCGCCTAACGTCCTCGACCGTCTGTCTTGGCCCGACTTCGAGGAAGGCAGTGGGAATCTTCTTAAATTGTCAATTCGGATGGTTGCAGGGTATCGCGAAGCAACTGAAAGGAAAGACCTTGTCGTTGCAGAGGCCCGATACGTACCGAATACACAATTCTTAAGCATACCCTTCCGCAGCGAAGTAGTTCATTGCGCTGTCTGAACTAGTTTTTCACTTATCGAACAGCGACAAGAGCGAGTAACACGGTCGACAACGAGCGATACCACGAACCAGCTCTCGGGCCCGCGGACCTGCCGTAACAGTTCATGCAGAAGGCACCAGAAACTGCTCGTCGGAGCTGAAGATCGGGTCATCAATGCTAATTGCCAATTCGCCGTTTCACTCTTCTCGCAGTACTTCCATGGGGTGAACGGCCATAGCGCGGGCTGCCGGAACAGAACTGGCAAATATTGCAACGACCGCCAGACTCGCAGCTGCCAGAGCCAGACTAACGGGATCCATTGGCGTCACGCCAAAGAGTAGCGTTCGGGCGGCACCACCTGCCGCTATCGCCAAGACTGTTCCTATCAGCACGCCAATGCCAAGCATCATGAACGCTTCTCGCAGAACCATCGTAAGAATTTTGCTCTTGTTCGCTCCCATCGCCATACGGATGCCGATCTCGCTTCTGCGACGGACCACCGCGTAGGAAATAATGCCGTACAAACCAACCATGGAGAGGATCGCTGCAAGGACGCCATAGAAGCCTGACAGCGTCGCCATCAGACGCTCGCGGCTCAGGCCTTGAAGAACAGACGTTCTGAACACGGTAAAATTCAACACCATTTCCGGTGCTGTTCTTGTGCTCACTTCTCTCAACGCAGAAATCAGAGAAGAAGTACTTTCGGTGGAGCGAATCACGATGGAAGCCTCCGGGTCGGGGCTCCGGTCCTGGCCTTCAGCCAAGTAGACAATTGGACTGAATTGTTCGCGCAAATCTCGATACTTCGTATTTCCCACTAATCCCACAATTTGGTACACCTTATCTGGGTTTCCACGCGATTGTGTCACCCGAAAGGTTTTGCCAATCGGGTCGCCGTTTCCGAGGAATGCTTGAACGAACTTCTCGTTAACGATGGCGACCGGCGGTGAGTCACCCGTGTCTTCATTATTGAAATCGCGCCCCCTGTTTATCGGGATCGTGAGAGTGTAAAAGTACGTGGGGCTTACTTCACTGAAATTCACGAGTTGTCGATGTATCCCCGCGTCAGGAATGTTTATGAATCGGTTCCATCCGTTCCCGCTCATAGGGACAATCGAAGTGTCCGCTGCCGCAAGAACCCCAGGTGTGTTTCTAACGGTGCCCAACAGGTCTTGTTTGAATTGTTGGCGACGCTCGACTGCAAACTTGAGCGCTGAGAAGTCGAAGTCCGCAACAAGAACGTTATCTTGTTCAAGGCCCGCATTGGCGGTTAGAAGATTTCGAAAAGTGCGTACGAACAGCAAGGCCACTATTAGGAGAACCATCGACAGAGCCACTTGTGACACGATCAAACCCCGCCTTAGAACGAAGCTCTCTCGTCCCATTGTTACGCCACGACCACTGCCTTTCACTATGGTGCCAGGATCAGACCGGGCTGCTTGGAGTGCAGGAGCTACGCCAAAGAACAGGCAGGCAATAACGGTGAGTCCTATCGTAAAAAAGAGCACACGCAAATTTAGAGACAAGGAAAGAAAAATGGGATCGCCTGCGCTACCAATGAACGCGACCAAAAGTCTACTCAGCGCTTGGGCGAGTGTCGTCCCAATCAGCGCTCCGATAAAGGCGAGAAGCAAGCTCTCCGTGAGGAACTGACGGATCAACCGGCCACGAGAAGCTCCAAGCGTCAGTCGTAAAGCAATTTCTCGTCGACGAGTGCTCGCCCTTGCGAGCATCAGATTGGCTAGATTTGCGCACGCGATTAGCAATATCAGTGCTGAGATTGCAAGAAGGATGACGAGGGGACGTTCATATTCGTCTCTCAGGGACGAAACGCCCGTAGCGCCGGGTACGACACGAAAACTGAACCGCAAATATTTCTCCCTTGTTGCACTCTCATACTCCGATGGTAAAGTCGCAGCAAAAATCCCCGGTGAGATTGCAGAGAGTTGAACTGATGCACGTTCAATGGTCCACCCTGGCTTTAGTCGACCGATTGCTGCCAACCACCAAGTTGTAGGACTGTTAGTCCAGGCGTCATCACCCAGAGTTGCCTCACTGCACAACGGCAGAGCGACGTCGAAATTGCGTCCGACTTCAAGTCCATAGAAGCTTGGCGGCGTGACGCCGACGATCTCAAACAGGTGACCATCGAGCGCAAGTTTGTTGCCAATGACATTAAGCCGTCCCCCGAATTCACGTTGCCAGAAGCGATTGCTTATCACAACGCCTTGAATGCCGCATCCTCGATAGTCATCACCTCGCGAGAACAAACGACCCAAAACCGGATTAACCTGGAGTACGTGAAAGAAGCTCCCACTAACCCAAATACCGTTTGCATATCGCGGCTCTCCTCGCTGAGTCAGGTTGAATCGCGAGGTGCTCCAGGCGGCTAAATCCGAAAATGCCTGCTGTTGAGGTTCCAACTGCTGCCAGATCGCACTTGAAAACTCCTTCTGGCGCGCCACACTGCTCCCAACGCGGCCTTCGTGAACCATCTGGACGCTAGCTAATTCCTCCGGGGCTGTTACTGGCAACGAGCGTAAAAGGACGGAGTCGAGCAATTGAAAAATGGCGGTGTTCGCGCCGATCCCCAAGGCAATCGAAAGGATCGCGACTGTAGCGAATGCTGGATTGAGACGCAGCAACCGCATCGCCAAGCGTAAATCCTGCTTCAGCCCAGCCAAGAGAGGCTCCCGTCGGTCAAGACCAATGGAGACTGGCGGAGACGGGCGATGGAGAAGTGGCCTTAGTTCCGCGACGAGCTTACCGTCTTTTAGCTCTTCCATCAGCAGGGGCCGCACGTCCTCATCGTTCATGCCGCTCGTCAGCAGTTCCTCATAACGGTCCGATAGGTGTTGGGCAAGTTCCTCTACAATTCTCTCCTCGTCTGCTGCATCCAGCTTCAGGTTGATAATTGCTTCGCGAATGTCTTTCCTCCAATCAGGCATGCTCCTCTCCTGTGATGCGATTAATGGCGGCGACAAAGTCCGCCCAGGCGCTCCGTTGGCTCTTCAATACCGTCCTACCCTGAGCAGTCAGCCGGTAATACCGCCGCTTGCGTTGGCCCGCCCTTTCAACCCATCGCCCTTCAATGAATCCACGTTTTTCCAGCCGGTAAAGCAGCGGATAGAAAGAAGCGACGTTGAACTTCACCACGCCGTCAGAACGCTGCTCGATAAGTTTGCTGATTTCGTACCCATGCCGTGGGCGATACTCGATCAACGACAGGATGAGCAACTCCGCACTCCCTTTTTTTAATTCGCGGTCGAACACTGTTAGCCACATATGTGTCATAGCAACATATAATGATGGCTCTAAAGCATCCCTGTCAATCACATCTTTATATTGTTGAATTCGGGGCCGATATTGAGGCACTAGCGATGGGATTCTTAGCCGGAGCGATGAGATCCGAGGCCGCGCCATCCTGTGTGCAGGCAGCTCGCCCTTCCATTCTTTGTCAATTCGGATGGTTGCAGGGTACTCGGAACTTTTTAGGGCAGAACAATTTCTGGTTGCGGAGGGTGGATTTGAACCACCGACCTTTGGGTTATGAGCCCAACAGGACGACTACATGCAACCGTCGGCAAGCGATTGTGGCGTTATGACTTGCAACGGATTGCGGTAAGCCGGCACTTCCAGTTTGCAATTTCAAGTATTGAGGTACGAACTTTCACTTTATGAGCCTCAACTTTCATCATTTACGCACGCCCACACACCCTTCCGGGTGATGTCGAGGAAACCCTAGCTGCACCCGCTGGTGCTCCCGCAGCTTGCGCACCGATAGCAGCTTCCATTCCGGGTCATGATCGAGCCGCAGAAGCTGCAGGTTGGCGCGTCGCCCAGGTCGATGAGAGTTGCTAGGGCGTCGGCCGTGTGCACCGAGCCCGGGGTTGGAGTTCGGACCTCAGACCGCTGACCGGAAACTCCAGAGCTGTTCAGATCTCCCCCCTCGGCCTGCGGTGTGGCACCGGGCGTCCTCATTCTTAGATTTTCGAACAGCATCTGTTGCTGTCCGGTCAGGAAGCGCAACTGCAGCCAGCGGAAGATGTAGTCCATGATCGACTTGGCAAAGCCGATGTCGGGATTGTTGGTCCAGCCGCTAGGTTCGAAGCGGGTGTGGGCAAACTTTTCGCAGAACAGTTTCAGCGGCACGCCGTGTTGCAGCGCGATAGAGACCCCGAGAGCGAAGCTGTCCATCAGGCCGCTGACCGTAGAGCCTTCCTTGGCCATGGTGATGAAGAGTTCGCCCGGGCTGCCGTCGGGATAGAGGCCCACCGTGATGTAACCTTCGTGTCCGCCCACGTTGAATTTATGGGTGATGGAGGCGCGCTCTTCCTGAAGTTTGTGACGAACCGCCCGCGGCGGAGCATTGAGATTCTCTTCCTCGAGGTGCGCGGGCGCGGCCGCGTCGCCCTTCTTGGAGAGCGCTGTGGTGGTGCCGGCTGCGCTCAGCGGTTGCGACTTCTTGCATCCATCACGGTAGACGGCCACAGCCTTGAGCCCCAGTTTCCAGGCCTGGAGGTAGGCCTCCATGATGTCTTCGACCAAGGCACTCTCCGGCAGATTCACGGTCTTGGATATCGCGCCGGAAATAAAAGGTTGTGCCGCCGCCATCATTTTCAGATGGCCCATATAATGAATGGACCGCGTCCCCTTGGCTGGCTTGAACGAGCAATCAAAGACCGCCAGATGCTCGTCCTTGATATCCGGCGCCCCCTCGATCGTCCCGGTAGCGTCAATATAGCTGACAATCTTGTCGGTTTCTTCGTGATCGTACCCCAGCTTAAACAATGCCGTAGGCACAGTATTGTTCACGATCTTGATCATCCCCCCACCCACCAACTTCTTGTACTTCACCAACGCCAAATCGGGCTCGATCCCGGTCGTATCGCAATCCATCATGAACCCAATCGTTCCGGTCGGAGCGAGAACCGTGACTTGGGAGTTGCGGTAACCGTGTTTTTCGCCCTGGGCCAGGGCTTCGTCCCAGCAGGCTTTGCTGGCTTCGTAGAGCGGGGCAGGAACGTTGGTCTTGTTGAGGTTGTTGACCGAGGCGCGGTGCATACGGATTACATCGAGGAACGGCTCCCGGTTGATGTACCAGCCGGGGCAAGCTCCGCCGGGCATGACGTTCGATCCCAAGTTGGTTTCGGCCAAACCTTTTTGTGTGGGCTCGGTGGCAGGAGCTAGCGCTGGGCAGAGTTCGGCAATGCGGGAAGACTGCAGGTACGCTTGGCCGCACATAATGGCGGTGACGCAGGCGGCATAGTCTCGTCCGGCGTCGGAGTCGTAGGGCAGACCGGCAGCCATCAGCAGGGCACCCAGATTGGCGTAGCCAAGACCCAGTGGACGGTAGTCGTGTGAGTTCTTGCCGATCATTTCTGTTGGGTAGGCGGCGTTATCTACCAGGATTTCCTGGGCGGTGATGAGCACATCAACCGCGTGGCGGTAGGATTCCACGTTAAAGCTGCCGTTGGGCGCAAACTTCAGCAGGTTCAGGCTCGCCAGGTTGCAGGCGGAATCGTCGAGGAACATGTATTCCGAGCAAGGATTGCTGGCGTTGATGCGAGCCGTGTTCTTCGAGGTGTGCCAGCGATTGACCGTGGTGTCGTACTGCATGCCGGGATCGCCGCAGCGCCAGGTGGCGTCGGAGATCTTGTAGAGCAGATCTTTGGCTTTGAAGGTGTGCATCGGGCGGCCGTCCCGGACGGCGCGAGTGCTGAAATCGGTATCGCGGAGGACGGCATACATGAAGTCGTCGGTCACGCGGACGGAGTTGTTGGCATTCTGAAAGAAGATGGACGAGTACGCATCGGAATCGGGCGAGGAACCGTCGTACCCTGATGCCATCAGAGCGTGGGCCTTGGCTTCTTCTTTCGACTTGCACTCGATGAAATCAACCACATCGGGGTGATCGATGTTCAGGATGACCATCTTGGCGGCGCGGCGCGTCTTGCCACCCGACTTTATGACGCCGGCAAAGGCGTCGAAGCCCTTCATGAAGCTGAGCGGACCACTGGCGGTGCCGCCTCCGCTGAGGCCTTCCGTCGAAGAACGCAGCGAAGACAGATTCGTGCCAGTTCCCGATCCCCATTTGAAGAGCATGCCTTCGGTCTTGGCCAGCGTAAGGATGGAATCGAGCGAGTCTTTCACAGAGTTAATGAAGCAGGCCGAACACTGCGGCGTCTTGTAACCGGTGACGCCGAATTCCACGCGCACCGTGGCCGGGTTCCAGTGCCAGTTCTGGGCGTCGGAGTTCGGCTCGATGCGGTCGCAGCCCACGTTGAACCACACCGGCGAGTTGAAAGCGGCGTACTGGCGAAGAAGAATGTGCGCCAGTTCGTCGTGGAAAGTGGCGCCGTCTTCCGGCGTCTTGAAATAGCCTTGCGACAAACCCCAGTCACGGATGGTCTCCGCCACTCGGGACACCAGCGCGCGTACTCCAGTCTCGCGCTCTGGAGTTCCCAGCGTTCCATGCAGGTACTTGCTGGCCACAATGTTGGTGGCCGTCACCGACCAATCTTTAGGGATCTCGACATCCTTCTGCTCGAAGATCGCATTGCCCTTGGCATCGGTGATCAGCGCCGTGCGTTTTTCCCACTCGATCTCGTCATAGGGCGAAACCCCAAGCTTGGTAAAAACGCGGCGGAAGCAGAGGCCGGTGGCCTTCTTGCTGGGTGTAGCGGTATTTACCGGGGTCGCGCTGGGGACGGCGGTAGTCTCGGGTGTGGGGGCTCCTTTTGCTGTCACTTCTCCCATTTTTTTATCTTCTCTCCTGTGGATTGTTTGCGGCTCGCCCTATGTTTTAATTTCGCATCCTTTGTGTCGATCGAACCAAAATTCTTGCTAAAAAATCTCCGTTCCCGGCTCTGTAGTTCTCTGGCAAGGAAAAGGACGGCTACTCCTCTTTGGGAGGTATTTTCCACAGCCTGGTTTATCAATGCCGTCGCTCCCCCGGGGAGAGGATTCAGCGAACCAAGAACAGAGGAAGCGGCCACCCCACCAGTACTCCCGTTCAAGAACGGGAAAGCCTTCCAGCAGGATGGCGTCTGGGCACCTCAACCGCGACGCCTCTCCTGTGTTTTCTTGCATTTACCCAGCTTCGCAGCGCCTTCGTTTTGGAGGCGTTGAGAGCTCCATGGGATGCAAACAGTACGCCCGTATGTTGGGGCTGTCAAGAGGGTATCCCCATATATTGTATCGCAGACTTAACAAATGGGATGCCGCCCCATTACAGGCTTACGGCACGACTAGAGGTCGCACCTTTCCCGAAACCCATCCGGACCGATATTTTTGTGCCCGTGTCCACTTCGGAGTTCATGGCTACATAGATATCTTCAAAAATTTCACGCGGCGCGATTCTTTGCGTGCCGTCTGAGGACTCAATCAAGTAGTCGCCTCGCTGGCCGTGATGTTCGCGTCCGAGCCCATCCCGGAACTCTAGCGGCCGGGTGAGTTGCTTGGCCCGGATCAGAAATCGTGTCCGGTAGACCTGCCAATCGCTTTCTGCTTTCCTCACTGTGCTTCACCTTTTTAGGAGGAGTACCGGAAAATCGGGTACCTGCCTGAAAAAAATTTTACTGGCTGGGTTGTGCTGAAGGTGAGAAGAATTTACGCGGGATGAGCTGGGAGGTCAATCCCAAAACTTTGGTGCACCTGTGCAATTCCCGAAAAAGAATTTCTTGAAGGCTCGGAATGGAACTAGTGCCGTTTGGCTCGCGCGGGGAACGTCTTGTTCACTGCGGGCGGTCGTCGTACACTCCCTTTCGCTTCTATGCGGGACGACACTAAGCTCGATGCGCCGGGCCAGTTCCCGCCAACCCGTTGGTCGGTGATCGTGGCCGCGCGCAGCACGGAGCCTGAAGAGCGGCGCCGGGCGCTTGAAGTCGTGATCGCCGCGTACTGGAGGCCGGTTTATAAATACGTTCGCCTGCGCTGGGGGAAGGACAGCGAGGAGGCGAAGGATCTCACTCAGGACTTTTTCTTCCGCCTGCTGGAAAAGGACCTTCTCGCCCGCTATGAACCGCAGCGGGCGCGATTGCGGACCTTCTTGCGGGTGTGTGTGGACCACTTGATCGCCAATGACGACAAGGCAAGGCGACGCTTGAAGCGAGGCGGAGAGATAGAATTCCAGCCGCTGGATTTCGAATCTGTGGAAGGCGAGATGCAGCACAGCGAAATTCCGGCGCCCGATCGGGTCGAAGATTTTTTCGAGCGCGAGTGGGCGCGCAGTATTTTCAGTCTTTCCCTGCAGCGGCTGCAGCAGGACTGCGAACAACGTGGCAAGCAAACCCACTTCCGCCTGCTCGAGTTCTATGACATCGAAGAAGCAGGCAAGGAACTGACCTACGCACAGGTGGCGCGGCAGTTTGGGGTGAAGACTTCAGATGTCACGAACTATCTGGCCTATGCTCGCCGCGAGTTTCGCAGGATTGTCCTGGAACATCTTCGGGAGATGACGGGAAGCGAAACAGAGTTTCGGCGGGAGGCGCATACGCTGCTCGGAATGAAGCGGCCATGACGCCCGCAAGAAAGTAAGGACCCGGCATGAAATGGCTTTCGGACGCTGCCCTCGACCGCCTGCGCGCCGCCGCCGATATCCCCGACCTCAGCGGCACTCGCTATTTGTGGGTGGAGAAGCTCGGCGAAGGCGGTATGGGAGGAGTCTACCGCGTCGAGGATGCGGCGCTAGGCCGTCAGGTTGCGCTCAAGGCAATCCGGATTGTCGATCCCAGCGGCCAGTTCGCGGCCCGGTTGCTGCGCGAGGCAAAAATCATTGCCCAGCTTGAGCATCCGGGCATTGTTCCGGTGCATGATGTCGGCACGCTGCCCGATGGGCGCGTCTTTTACACCATGAAATTGGTGCGGGGCCGGCGGCTGGATCAGTACAGGGCGGAAAGCGCAGGAGTGCCGGAGCGGTTGCGGACTTTCCAGAAAATCTGTGAAGCGGTCTCATTCGCACACGCCCATAGCGTGCTGCATCGTGATCTGAAGCCGCAAAACATCATGGTGGGGCGGTTTGGGGAAGTATTGGTGATGGACTGGGGCTTGGCCAAGTTGTTGAACCGGGGAAGCCTGGCGGAGGCGGAGGGCGCCGGGAAAATCGGAGCGGAA
>Ga0193732_1000200_pt1 | contig 11710 bp, 9 predicted proteins | sample U1s1metaG_FD_145077 | JGI IMG/M metagenome (GOLD analysis project Ga0193732, IMG submission 145077) | Soil microbial communities from a riparian zone of the East river system, Colorado, United States - U1s1 | ecosystem: Environmental > Terrestrial > Soil > Riparian zone | place: USA: East River...
CAACTTGGAGCTCTCCAGCCGCCGCGCCACCACTGTCCGCAACGCGCTGATCAATGAATTCAACGTTCCCAGCACGCGGCTCACCGCGATTGGCTCAGGATCGGCAGCTCCGGTTCAACCGAATTCTAGCGCCGTAGGACGCGCCTACAACCGCCGCGTGGCAGTCCGCTTCGTGAAGTTGGGTGAATGATCGTTGAATCGGGGGAACGCGCCGAGGCCTCCGTTTCGATCTACCGCCCCGATGAGAGTCTGGCATTTTTCCGTAAGGTCTATGCGTACCTAGTTATCGCGGCCGCGTGATCGCTCCTTCCGAAGCCGACGACACCAGCGAAGCATATTTCCCGAACACGCCGCTGGGGTATTTCGGCTGAGGCGGCTTCCACTGCGTCATGCGCTGGCGCAAAGCGGTGTCACTGACTTCAACCTCGAGTACCCGCTGATTAATGTCAATGTGGATCGTATCTCCTTCGTGCACCGCAGCGATGGGTCCACCCAGCGCCGCTTCGGGTGAAACGTGGCCCATCATCAGGCCGCGGGTGGCACCGCTGAAGCGTCCGTCCGTCAACAGGGCCACCGATCCGCCCAGGCCTTCACCCACAATCGCCGCTGTCACGCTCAGCATCTCGCGCATCCCGGGGCCGCCTTTGGGTCCCTCGTAGCGGATCACGACCACATCGCCGGACTGGATGCGCTTCTCGGTAACCGCGGTCATGGCATCCTCTTCGGAGTCGAAAACGCGCGCCGGACCGCGGTGACTCAAGCGTTCGTGGCCGCTGATCTTGGCCACACATCCCTCGGGTGCGAGATTGCCGTGCAGAATCACCAGACCACCGGTCTTCTTCAAAGGCTTGTCCAGGGGCGCAACTACCTCCTGGCCGGGAGTTTCGACCGCACTCTTGGCTTCCGCGGACAAAGTCAGCCCGGTGACCGTAACGGTCGACTCGTGGATATGCCCGGCCTGTAGCAAGCGGCTTAGTAACAGACGCACGCCTCCGGCGCGGTGCATGTCCGTGGCCACAAAGCGGCCGGAGGGTTTCAGATCGGCCAGCAGGGGAGTGCGCTCGCTGATTTTCTGGAAATCATCAATCTGCAGAGCAACGCCGGCTTCGCGCGCAATGGCCAGCAAATGCAGAACCGCATTGGTCGAGCCGCCGGTTGCCGCTACGCTCGCGATCGCATTCTCAAACGCAGGCCGGGTCAGAATGTCTCTGGGGTGAATGCCCTTGCGTAACAGATTCAAAACCAGTTCGCCACAGTCGTATGCCACCTGGTCTTTCGTCGGGTCCATAGCAGGAACGCTGTTGAACCCCATGGGAGAAAGTCCGATCATCTCCATTACAGTGGACATTGTGTTGGCGGTGTATTGCCCGCCGCACGCGCCTGCGGCCGGACACGCCACATTTTCCAGTTCGAGCAATTCCGCGTCGGTCATTTTTCCGGCGGCGTTGGCGCCGACTGCTTCAAATACATCCTGAATGGTTACGTCTTTTCCATGGTAGCTGCCGGGTGCGATGGTGCCACCGTAAAGCACCAGCCCGGGAATATTCAGCCGCGCCAGTGCCATCGCCCCAGCGGGGATGGTCTTGTCGCAGCCCACCACGCAGACCACCGCATCAAACATTTGCCCCCGGCATACCAGTTCGATGGAGTCGGCAATCAGCTCGCGGCTCACCAGCGAAGCCCGCATGCCCTCCGTGCCCATGGTCTCGCCGTCGCTGATGGCGATCGTGTTGAATTCCATGGGAGTGCCGCCCGCGGCGCGGATGCCCTCCTTCACCTTGGCGGAGAGCCGCCGCAGGTGAAAGTTGCAGGGCATGGTTTCAATCCAGGTGTTGGCCACGCCGATGATAGGTTTCGCCAGATCGCTGTCGGTGAATCCCACTGCCTTGAACATGGCGCGCGACGGGGCCCGGTCGCGTCCGTCGGTGATGCCGTGACTGCGGTGTTTTAGATCCATGGGAGAAAGATTATGACAGAGGAAGGCACCTGTGAGGAACAGGCGGTTCCGTCGACTTCAAAAAACGCTCCACCGAGGCCGCCGCCCCGGGAAATTCGCGCGGCGGCCGCGTTTGCCTTTGCTCAGCATGATGAACTGGGATTTACCAGTGGTACCGGCCGGAAGGCGCTTTGGATGGAGGAAGCCGGAGGAAACCGGGTGGGCAAGATACGGAGATTCTCCTCGCGGGTGCCTTCCAGTGATTGGTCAATCCTGTCAACTATCAACTTGTCATCCTGAATCCGAGGACTGCTATGGAAACACCAGTCTCTCGCGGTATAACAGTTTCCAAGGGTAGGGGTCCTTCGACTGCGCCCGTGCGTTCGCGGGCAACGTGCAGGCTGCCCTCCGAAATCACAAATATGGATCAGTCATGAACAAGCCAGAAGAATTCTTCCAGGTTGATCAGTTGGAGCAGCAGCGCCAGCGAGCCGGGAAGTCCTACCTGGAGTTTCTGCGTGTCCCGGCCATGAGCGCCGGCGTGTACACCTTGCCAGCGGGAAGCGCGGATCTACAGAAGCCCCACAAGGAGGATGAGATGTATTACGTCGTCCGCGGCCGGGCTCGCATGCGCCTGGGCTCGGAAGATCGCTTGGTCAACCCAGGAAGCGTGATCTTTGTTCCGGCGGAGGCGGAACACCGCTTCCACGACATTGCGGAAGAGCTGGTCGTGCTGGTTTTCTTCGCTCCCGCGGAAACCTAAGTGCGGGTCGTACCCGGTTCCTGGGCTGCCGTTTCCTTGCCCGGAATCCAGTAAATTTCTTCCTTCAGCACTTCCTTCGTGAAGCCGATTCGCTGCAGCATTCCTTTGCCACGCTCGATCATCTCCGGATGTCCGCACAGGTAGCCGACCGAGTTTTTGCCATTCAGCCCCCACATGTCGGCATATTTACGGATCAGGTCATCCACGCGGCCAATTTCGCCGGTCCACGTCGCATCATCCCAGGGTCGACTCACGGTGGGCGCGTAAGTCAGCCATGGCACTTCCGCGGCACATTGGCGCAGTTCGTCGAGGTAGCCGAACTCCCAGGAGCGGCTGGCGCCGTTGAGCAAGAATAACTTGTGCTCACCGGAAAACTTTCCCTCTTTCCAGTCCTTCTGGAGGGTGCGAACGTAGCTGACGAACGGCGCAACTCCGGTGACGGTCGAAATCAGTAGGTGATTTGTGCGCCCGCTTTTGGTGTCGAGTGTGAAACGTCCCTTGGGAACTTTGCGCATGAGCATTTCATCGCCCACCTGCAGCTTGTAAAGGTGAGGCGTCAGTTCGCCTTGTGGAACCAGCTCAAAGAAGAACTCGATTTCGCCTTCGTATGGAGAAGACACGATGGAATAAGGCCGTTCCGAGCGTTTCTCCGGGCGTTCCACGCCCAAAGTCGCGTACTGGCCGGGCGCGAATTTGAATTCGCCCCCCGCCTGGACGCGAATCATCCATAGGTCCGAAGCAAAATCCCTGCGCTGGGTGATTCTCACGTGAAAGAACTTGTCCTCGGCAGTGCTCATGCGCGCCGCCCCATGATCGGCGAGCTTATAAGGTGCCTCAGCGGGCTGGAATGTGGCAAGCCGGAACTTCCGGCCCGGTTTACTGATTCAGGACGGATGCTTCCGCGGTTCGCTCTCTAAGCCTTCCCAACTTGGGTAGACATTTCATGTGCATTGTTTACAACGGGATGGGAAAACGAGGTCAGGCGTTTGCCGATCGGGTCCCGGTTTCAGCCAGGGCAGCCGCGCTCGCGTCGGATCGTTGGCGAAGCCTCTGCAGAGAAATCTTGATGGCTTCTTGGCCGGCGCCGTTGTCTTTGCCTTTGGCCTGGTCCATCATTTCTCCAGCATGTCCCGACAAAGGGCGAGCTACTTCAAGGACCGCCAGAAGAGAGTCCGCATGCAGCTTCCACAAGGAAGGTGAATTTTCCGCCCGCTTGAGTTCTTCGAGTTCCGTACTCACGCGGGCGACCACCGCTACAATCCGTAGCAATGTCCGGGCCACGCCGCCGCGCAGACTCTTTTCCTCGAGATAATCAGCGCTGCATGCGTCCGCCTCTGCCGGAGTGAGCGTGAGATTAAAGAACCGCATGGGAACCACCTGGCGGAATTTCGGGTCAGCGACGCGTACGAACACCCGGATGGATTCCTCAACCTGTCGCAGCTTGGTCTCTTCCGTGGCAATCTGCTGCGGAGTGACCGCCGAGCGCATGGCTTGCAAATCGAACACCGGCCGCGGCGCGGGCGCGGAAGCCACCTTGGCCGGGGGAGCCGGCATGGGAAAGGAAAATCGGCGGATCGGCGGGCGTCGCTCCAGGGCCTGTTTTAGCTTGGAGACTCGGCGAAACTTCTCTAAGGCCGTGCTGTAGTCTACTTTGAGCAAGTCGCTTTCCTCCAGCCCAGCGACATGTTCGACTGTGACGTCCACACCTTCCACGTTGCCCAGAATACTGCCGCCTTGTTCCTGCAAGGCGGAGGCAAACTCTTTTATCTCGGCGGTGGCCGCATGAAACAATTGGTCGAAGTGCCTGCCGAAAGCGGCATTGTAGGGAGCCACCGTGGCCAGAACTCCGGGATGATAAAAAGACGAATCCAGAGACTGTTTGAGGTCGCGCACCCGGGTGATGATTTCCGAATCCAGCAACGCGTTCAGGTCCGGGCAATCTTGCGCTTCCTGCCTCAGAGGATCGAAGCGCCGCAGCACTTGCACGTGTTCCTCGGGCAAGGAGGGCACGTCGGTGTCGGCCAGAATTTCGATCAGGGCAATCTCGAAGGGTGAAAGCGGAAGCGAGCCGTCGAGCCCGTACCCGCGGCGCTCCCACTGTCCCGGTACGCGCGGATGACGATAGAGAAATGTGGCGACCAAGTCGGTCTTGTCGCGGTTTACGTCGCTGGTATCTTTCTGACGGGTGAAATAGCGCAGCACCGCTTCCGCGATTTCCGGATCCGTCTCGGTCGTAAACGCCCGCCGCAGCATGGCCGGAGTGATGGCCTGATCGAGCAAACGCAGCCAGCGACGCATCTTATCGAGCGTCGCACGCACCTCGCCTTCGCCCTGCTGCAGGGAAATGGCCTCCAGGCCCGCCGGAACCGGAACCTCGCCCCCGACGGAGTCCTGCAGGAGCTTCTCGTAGAAGCCCTGCACCGTCGCCAGGATCGCCAGCTCCCACTTTGGATCTTCTGCCACTTATGTTGTCACTCCCGCTGCGCGAACCCGCGGAATGCTGTGAATCAGTAAATCTTAACCCAGGCTTCCCATACAATCGTTATCCCAAAGGGGTGACACCAAAGTCACCAGGGAAGATGGGGACTCTTAGATTGTTGATGTTCCGGCCTCAGATTTGCGCCCGGGGGACCTCAGCCGGGGGCGGTTCAATCTGAAATCTTCACCTGAGAACTGTATCGATTTTGATGTGCTGGCGCTACTTCTTCAAGTCTTTCAGGATCTGGCGCGCCGCGTTCGCTCCCGAGCCGCCGGTGAGGCCGGCCCCCGGATGGGTTCCCGAGCCGCACAGGTATAAATTGTGAATCGGCGTGCGGTAACGCGCCCAATCCAGTAGCGGACGCATGGTGAAGAACTGGTCCAGTGCAAGCTCTCCGTGAAAGATGTGCCCACCGGTGAGCCCGTAGGTTTCTTCCAGATCCTGCGGCGTAATGATCTGATGAGTCAGGATCAGCTCGGGCAAGTTGGGTGCATATTGCGCCAGGGTCTTGACCACGGTATCGCCGAGCGGAACCCGCTGCTTTTCCCAGTCGCTGCCTTTTAGTTTATAGGGAGCATATTGCATGTAAATCGACATCACATGCTTGCCCTCCGGCGCGAGCGAGGGATCGGTAAGCGAGGGAATCGCAACTTCCAGATAGGGCTGTTTGGAGAAATTGCCGTACTTGGATTCGTCGAAGGCGCGCTCGAGGTAATCAATTTCCGGCCCGATATGAATGCGCCCGCTCAGTGCCCGATCGTGGCCCTCGCCGTCGAGGGCGGTAAATTTGGGCAGTCCGGAAAGCGCGAGGTTCACTTTCGCAACGGTGCCGGGCATGCGATAGTGCTGCAGCTTCATTACAAAATCCGGCGACAGATGCGCCGGATCCACCAGCTTGAGCAGCGTGCGCTTGGGATCTGCGTTCGAGACAATGGCTTTGGCGCTGATTTCCTCCCCGGTCGAGAGCACCACGCCGCTGGCCGCGCCGTCCTTCACGCGAACTTCAATCACTTCTACGCCGCTTCGAATTTCGGCTCCTGCTTGCTGCGCGGCTACCGCCATGGCCTGGGTGACGGCGCCCATCCCGCCGGCGGCGAACCACGAAGTGCCCGCGGGATGGTCATCCGCCGCCGCGCGGATGAGAAGAACCAGACCGCTCCCCGCCGACCACGGCCCCAGAAAAGTCCCAAAGATGCCACGGGCGGCAATCGTCGCACGTACCAGGTCCGTCTCGAAGTATTCCGCCACCAGATCGGCAACCGCCATCGGCCCCCAGCGCAGCAGGCGATACATATCTCTGCGTCCCAGTCTGCGCACGGCGCGGCCGGTGTTGAGCATGCCCCACAAATCGCCCGAACTCGGGTTGTCGATGTTCGGCGGCGCCAGCGCTAGCGCTTTGCCGATCACTTTGCCCATCCGGCTTAGGGATGCCCGGAACTGGGGATACTTCGCCGCGTCCTTGTGCGAGAGCTTGCCGATCTCCTGCGCGCATTTCTCTGGGTCGTTGTAGAAAATGAGTGCGCGGCCATCGGGGGAGGGGGCAGTTACCCCCACCTCGGAGGTAATCATCCTCAGCCCGTGCTTTTGCAGCTGCATGTCGCGGACCACGTCCGGCCGCAGGGGCCCAGCCGAGTGGGCAAGGGTTGGACAGCGGAAGCCGGGATGGATTTCTTCGGTGATGGCCGCACCGCCCGGTTGCGGCCGGCGTTCCAGCACCAGCGGTTTATAGCCTGCCTTGGCCAGGTAGAAGGCGGAAACCAGCCCGTTGTGCCCACCGCCAATGATGACAATGTCGCGGTTCGCAGCCATGGTGGTTTTCTCGGGCATGGGTTTAGGCCAATCCTTTGAAGTCTTTCAGGATTTCGAGGGCCGCCAGCCGTCCCGGCCCGCCCATAATGCCGCCGCCCGGATGGGTCGCCGAACCACACATATAAAGATTCTTGATGGGCGTGCGGAATTGCGCCCAGCCCGGCACCGGGCGCAGGAAAAAAAGTTGCTCTAAGGAAAGCTCGCCTTGAAAGATGTTGCCTTCGCTCAGGCCAAATTCGCGTTCCAGATCAAGAGGCGTCACCACCTGCCGGTGCAAAATGATGTCCTTGATGTTGGGCGCATACTCGGCGATGGTGTTGATCACGTTGTCGCCGAAGGCCTCTTTCTGGTCGTCCCAGTTCAGGCCGGGGCGCAGCTTGTACGGGGCATACTGCACAAAACACGACATGATGTGTTTTCCCGGCGGCGCGACCGAAGGATCGGTCAGAGTGGGGATCACCATGTCAATGTAGGGACGGCGCGAAAAGTTGCCGTACTTGGCGTCATCGTAAGCTCTTTCCATGTATTCCACGCTCGGAGAAATCGAAATCGCGCCACGCAGGTGAGCGCCCGGGCCCGGCATGCACTTGAAGCTCGGGAGCGAATCCAGAGCCAGGTTTACTTTGCCGGAAGAGCCACGGAACTTGTAGCGATTCACTTCTTCCAGAAACTCAACGGGCAAGGTGCCGTCTTCAATAAATTTCGTAAAGGTGAGCCGGGGATCAACGCTCGAGGAGATGATGTCGGCATAAATCTCGTCGCCGTCCGCCAGGACTACTCCCGTGGCCTTGCTGTTCTTCACAATGATCTTCGCAATCGGGGCCTGGGTGCGGATTTCGGCGCCGGCTTCCCGCGCCGCATCGGCAATCGCATTCGAGATCGCCCCCGTGCCGCCGCGGGCAAATCCCCAGGACCGGAATGCGCCGTCAATCTCTCCCATGTAGTGATGCAGTAGCACGTAGGCTGTTCCCGGCGAACGCACGCCCAGAAACGTTCCAATGATGCCTGAGGCTGACATGGTGGCTTTGAGCACATCGGTCTCAAACCACTGATCCAGGAAGTCGATGGCGCTCATGGTCATCAACTGCACCTGGTTGTATTTATCCTCGCTGGTCATGCCCTGAAAACGGCGGCCGATGAACAGCAGCTTCATTAACTCTTTGGGGCGGAGAGTCGCCGGATCAGGCGGCACCATGCTCAGGATGGGCTTTACGAAGCGGCACATGGCTTGCATCGCCTTGCCAAATTCGTCGTAGGCCTCGGCATCAAGCTTCGAATGTCGCGCAATTTCGCGATGCGTCTTGCCGTGATCATTAACCCGCCACAAATAGTCACCGCTGGGCATGGGAGTGAACGTACCGTCGAGTGGCAGGATTTCCAGGCCATGGCGGGGCAGGTCGAGATCGCGAATGATCTCCGGCCGCAAGAGCGAGACTACGTAGGAGCACACCGAAAACTTGAAGCCAGGAAACACTTCTTCGGTGACGGCGGCGCCACCCAGCACGTGACGCCGCTCAAGCACCAGCACCTTTTTGCCTGCGCGCGCCAGATAGGCAGCGGTGGTAAGGCCGTTGTGCCCCCCGCCAATGACGATTGCGTCGTATTTTGAACTCGAAGGCATGCCAGCTTTCAACTTTCGGCCCGTGCGGACCGCGTTCGTGATGCACAGACAGCCAGAATTCTAACAGTTACATCTCGAATGCCGGGAAGAGAACTCAGGGACTCGGACTAGAGCCCGCTGGGAAGGAGTGTCCAGGTAACAATGACGTTCCAGGGTGATGTCATGGTTTGAACGATGCTGAACGAAACGATATTCTACCGGGAAGTTTGAGTCTTGTCTGCAAAGATCGGCCAAAGCGCGGTCACAAGGATCAGTCGTGACCAGGAGTCAGCGCAAGATTGACCGCACTGCGTTGCCCCTGCATGACCGACGCTGCTTTATAATCCAGGCGCGACGTTTTCCTTCGTGTACCTTCGTCTCCTTGTGGTTTAAGTTCTTTCTTCCACGAAACACGAACGCGCACGAAGAGCATCGAGGAAACCACCTTGCCAGTCGGAACCGCATTTCACGAAAGAACGTTTCCCCTCTGCCACAGCCTGAATTACCGCGAGTGGTCAGGCTACTACGCCGTCAGCGTGTATGAAGTGCACCACGAGCACGAATACAACGCCATCCGCAACGCAGCCGCGCTCATCGACATCTCGCCACTCTACAAGTATCTGATCACCGGTAAAGACGCCACCAAACTGGTGAACCGCATCATCACCCGCGACATCACCAAGGTGAGGGTAGGCCAGGTGATCTACTGCTGCTGGTGTGACGAGCAGGGCAAAGTGATCGACGACGGCACCATCACTCGCCTGGAAGAGAACAAGTACCGCTGGACCGCTGCCGATCCCAGCCTGCGCTGGTTCCGCCAGAACGGTTTGAACATGGACGTTCAGGTCGAGGACATTTCCGAGCAAGTAGCCGCCCTAGCGCTGCAAGGACCAACCTCAGGCAAACTGCTTAAAGCCGTCGCGGAAGCCGATATCGCCAATCTCAAATACTTCCGCATGACTCGGGGCAAGATCGGGAATGTTTTTGTCGATATCTCCCGTACTGGATACACCGGCGACCTGGGTTACGAAATCTGGGTCCCCTGGAAGGATGCTGTGAAAGTCTGGGACTCGATCATGGAAAAGGGCAAGCATTTCGATATCCACGCCGCCGGAATGCTGGCGCTCGATGTGGCCCGGGTCGAAGCCGGCCTGCTGCTCATCGAGGTGGATTACACCAGCAGCAAGAAGGCGCTGATTGCGTCGCAAAAATATTCGCCCTACGAGCTGGGCTTCGGCAAGATGATCCACTTCGAGAAAGAAAATTTCATCGGCAAATCCGCCTTGGCTGAGCAGCAGAAACGCGGAGTGGCGCGCCAGCTGGTAGGACTCGAGATCGATTGGCCCGAAGTGGAGGAGCGTTACGAAAAATTTGGTCTCACACCCGCCGCGCCCAGCCAGGCTTCGCGCGTGTCAGTCCCGGTGTACCTGGGCGACAAGCAGGTAGGCAAGGCGACGACCACCACATGGTCGCCGGTGCTGAAAAAGATGATTGCATTAGCCAGCGTAGAAACTCAGCATTCACAACTAAATACCAAGCTGCAAATGGAAATTACCATCGAAGCCATCCGCCAGACAGCCACAGCCAAGGTTGTGAAGATGCCGTTCTTCAGTCCGGAAAGAAAGGTAGCGGTGCCGGTCTAGTGCAGACCGCGTTGGGAGGCATGCCCTCGTCTGCTCGGCCTGACCGGGTTCCATGGACTTTGGCCAGGGCAAGCGCCGACCCGGTCCCAGGTGGCTTATCCTAAGGCCTCCTCTTTCCCGCCCAATAAATCCATCCCCCCGCAGCCATCAACACTGCCGTGCCTCCGACAATCTTCAGCACCGCTAGCGCCTTGTTAGGATCATCCGCCGGCGGCACGGCTGACAGCAGTATGGTGGCTGTCGTCGTGAGCAGCCCGATCAGGGAAATCAATACGGCAACAGGTTTCCCTCCCGGAACGCGGATCACCTCCGACCCCGCCGGCTCACGCTGCAATTTGATCATGGCGGCAAACACGTACAGGTAGGGAATGAAGTAGGTGATCACCGTCATGCTGGCCAGCACGTCGTATGCGCCTTTGACGTTGGTCCCGGCCTGACCCAGAAAAATAAACAATACTCCGAGGACGTACTGCGTGAGCAGCGCCACCCAGGGTGTTTTCCAACGCGGATGCAGCGCCCCAAACGCCGGAGGCAGGAAACGGTCGATGCCAGCTACAAATGGGAGTCGCGCCACCGCTGCCAGGTAGGCACCCGCTGCGCCCACGTTACTCAACGTAATCAGGAACGCCGCCACAGGCAGGGTCCAGAAGTAGCCCACTCGATCCACCGTCTTGGCGATGGCCTGCACCAAGCCTTGCAGGTTGCTGACCTCCGCCGAGGGCAGCGCCACCAGCACGCCCACGGTTCCAACGATGTAGCAGAAGGCCACGGTGACGCCTGCGGCCAATACCGCCCAGGGAATCGTGCGCCGCGGATGCTTGATCTCCCCGCCCAGGAATGAGCCGGCCTCGCATCCCCCGAACGCGAACACCAGCAACGACCAGAAAACAATATCCTTGAAATGAACGCTGGGTGTCATGGTGTGCAAGGTAATAACGTTCGCTGAGCCAAAGCGATGCAAGGCAATCCCGCCCATCACGATCACAATCACAGCCGGAATCCACATGGCGACCGCGCCTAGGTTGTGCAGCCACTTGCCCACATTCAGCCCGACGATGTTGACCAGGGTTGCGAGGGTCAACGTGAGCAGCGAAAAAATGATGTAGAAAGTGGCGTCGTTCGAAAGATGTCCCCAGGCCGCCTGCCGCATGTAGATGACATTGCTGGCGGCGAAATAAAGGACGGCCGGGAAATAAGGCAGATTGCTGGTCCAGTAAGCCCAGGCTGACATGAATCCGGAAAAATCCCCGAACGCCTTTTTGCTCCAGACGTAAAGGCCGCCCTCGTCGGGATAACGCGACGACATTTCTACCACCGAAAGCGCCAGGGGAATGTAGAACACCAGCCACGCCCCAATCCAGATCACGATCGAACTGGGCCCGGCGGCAGCCGCCGTTGCAATCCAGCGAAGGCTAACTCCCGTGACCACGTAAAACAGCACCAGGTCACGAAAGCCCATCACCCGCTTGGGCACATTCGC
>Ga0193732_1000201_pt1 | contig 11634 bp, 12 predicted proteins | sample U1s1metaG_FD_145077 | JGI IMG/M metagenome (GOLD analysis project Ga0193732, IMG submission 145077) | Soil microbial communities from a riparian zone of the East river system, Colorado, United States - U1s1 | ecosystem: Environmental > Terrestrial > Soil > Riparian zone | place: USA: East River...
AATCCTTTCCGTCCTCGGCATCGACGTGAACTTTTAAAGAAACTTCTCCTTCGCCCGTGAACTTGATGGCATTGCCAACCAAGTTGAGCATCACCTGGCGCAGCCGGTTCGAATCTCCACGTACCAGCTCCGGAGCTTCGGGGACGATATCGCACATGAGTTCCAGGCCTTTGTCATCTGCTCGAAGGGCGAGTGTCTTTAGGGTGGTTTCGACACAATCGCGCAGGTTGAAATCTAGGATCTCCAATTCAATTTTTCCTGCTTCCATCTTGGAGAAGTCGAGAATTTCGTTGATCAGACTGAGCAGGGAATCGGCGGATAGTTTTACCGTTTCCATGTATTCTCGCTGTTCGGATGTCAGTTCAGTCTCCAGGGCCAGGTCCGTCATCCCCATCACGCCGTTCAACGGGGTACGAATCTCATGGCTCATGTTGGCGAGGAATTCACTCTTGGCCTGGCTAGCCTCTTCGGCTGTTTCCTTTGCGCGCTGCATTTCAAGGACTGCGTCTCGCAGCTCCTCGGTCCGACTTTCGACCCGGATTTCCAGGCCATCCTTCGCACCTTTAAGGGCGATATCGCGTTCCTGAATCCTCTGCAACATTTGGTTAAAGGAACCGATGAGGGTTCCTACCTCATCCGCCGATCGCGGCGTAGCGCGGAGGGTGTAGTTTTCTTCGGTGGAGACGCGGCTGGCCAGTTCTGAGAGTTGCAGGATGGGTTGCGTGATTACCGGCAGGATCCGGGAAGCCACCAGCAGGGCCACGAGAATCGCAATGACAAATACTAATACCGCGATGCGCGCGTACTGACGGAGCTTGGCATGGAGGGTGCTGAGATCCGAGATGATAACAATAGCTCCCACACTCTCGCCATCGAGTGGAATGCTTCGAAACAACGTGATGGAGTCGGGGGAGACCTGGGCTCCGTCTAGACGCCAAGCTGGCAAGTTAACCGGTTGCTTGTCGCCTGATCGAAAATAGCTGGCGAACGCTTTGCCGCCACCGTCATATAACCCTGCCACAACGATATTGTGTTCGGCCTTCAGAGCTCCGAGCATGTCCGTGGCAGATTTTTGATCATGAAAGGCCAAGGCCGCCGCGGTATTCGCTCCTAAGGTGTCGGCGAGCGCCGAAAGCTCACTGGTCATCTCCGTTCGAAAGGCAGACCTTTCATACACTCCCAGCCCAATACAGGCTAGCGCCACCGCCAGCAGGCATGTCCCGAGGATTACCAGGGTAAACTTGCGCGTGATGGACAAATTCTGAAGGAACCGCACTTCAATCTCCTTTTGTGACGCCGGTAACGTTCTTTGCCAAAGAAAGAAGTGGCGAGCTGATTTTCAGCTTGGCCGGTCCGGCCGCACCCAGGTTGATATCGAAACGGACGTCTCTGCCCACCCAAATAAATCCGATCAGCCCTCCGCGAGCTACGAAACGATCTGCATCTCCCACCGTAGCGACGGGCAGATCCTTCACGTTGGCCAAAAGCGAAGCCGTTCGTTTCTCATCGGCTTCACCGATAAACAGGATCTGACAGCCCGGCAGATCTGTCGCTTTATCAGAGTGACGGACTTGAAGCGGCCTGCCGCGAATCATTTTCCCTGCCACAGCCTCATCGAGTGCGCCACCGAAAGGATCTGACGCGGTGGTACAGAAGGTCACCGGGCTACCCGCATCCTTGAAGGTCTCGGGAGGCCAGTCGATGAATTGAGCAAACCGATAAAGGAACCCCGCCTTGAGACGATAGTCGGCAAGCTCCGCCGGGTAATCCGCCTCTCCCGGCAGGTGCCCATCAACTTTGACGACCTTCATTCCCGTTTTTGCGTCAACTGCGACCATAAGCGCGATTGCTCCAGGAAAGGTATTTACCGCTTGCTTCTCGATATTATTGGAAACCACCACGAGAGGCTCAGATTGCGCATCCCCGCGAAATACCTGGGTGGTCCAGTACTGCTTGTAGTCTTGTTCCGACATGCCGAGCAACCGAAGTAGTGTGCGGCGTTCGCGGGCCCCGTTCGAGCGAACAATAGGTTTCACGGGAATATTGCCTGGCCAGGACTGCTTCTGGCCGGCAAGTAGTTTCTTCAGCTCCGCGACACTGAGGTTAGCGATTGGGTTGCTGGGGTTGACGACCACGGCGACGTCGGCATTCTGGGCCACCGTAAATACTGCGGTACACCCACACAGGGAAAGCGCGCCGCACAGATAAACCACCAGCTTAAACATGGAGCCCAGTTCCTTCGCCTAAAACGTAAATGCCAATTGTGTCTGCAGACCGTTCAGTGGCTTTTGGCCTTTGCGATTCGTATGATCAAATTGCAGCTTCAGCGCAAGGCCGGCGTTGAAGTCATAACGAATACCCGCCGAAGGCCCGTGCCGAAGTAAAACGTCGTCGAAAACACCCTGGCTACTTGCATTGATGTACTGATAGCGGAAATAGGGCCGAATAGAGTGACGGAACTGACGAGAGAGCTGAGTATAGAAGCTAGAGGTATCGTGAACCTCGCCTGTGTCCTGTTGCACGTGCCGGATCAGGAAGCCCTCGTTCAGGAATTCAAACTTCCTGTCCGTGTAGACGACGTGGGCATTCACGATCGTCTGACCTACACGCACTTGCGGGCTGAGTTCGGGATCGCTGATCTTATCGTGATAAAAGGCAGCGCCTACCTGCAATCCGGGGATTGCGTCAGGGCGTGCAAAGAGGCCTAGGTTAACGTGGTTGCCATTGTTGAAATCTTTCTCCTCACCCGAGTTATTGATATCTGGTCGAATGGTGTCGCTCGAGCCGTACTCGAACAGATAATTCAGACCCAGTCCTCTCGACGGAATCAGACCCGTGACCGAAACACCCACTGCTTGTGTGGGAAGAAGGCCACCATCATTGGCGAATTCCATGATCAGGGGGCGGTCCGCCGTTGTTTGTAGCCACTTGCCGCTATGAAATGCTGTGTTGTAGTAGCCGATTCCGGTGTGATATCGGCCGAAAGACATCTTTAAATGGTCGTTATAATCGTACTTCAGCAAAACGCGTTCCAGATCTACGTTGAAGCTCTGGGCATCGCCTTCGCCGAACACAATTTCTGACAATACGCTGGCGCGATCACTAATGCGGGCGGTGAGGAAAAGATCAAAATCACCAGTAAAAAAATTGCCGGCGGAGCCAGGTACAAATCCAAATGTTCCCAGTTCAGGCCGGCGCTGATTTAAGACCTTGTAATTGACTTCTCCGAAACCCCGCCATTGTATGTTGGGTGTGACAGACTGCGGCAGCTGTTGCCCTTCTCCGAAACTTGGAGACTGTTCTGCCGGCGCCGGCAGCGTGGGGGCTTCGGCTTCAGTTGGAGCTGGCAACGCCTTTTCCTGCGATGATGACCTTAGCTCTTTCACTTGGGCTTGTAACTCCTGCACCTGCTGCATCAAGTAGTCGATCTTTTGCTTGTCGCTCATTTGGGAGGTTTGTCCAAAAGCAGACGTCACAACGGCAAGCGAACCTAGTACAAGCCACGGCGTCAAGCGCTGAACCTTCATAGAGGTAGAGCCGCCTCTTCTTTCCAAGAGCAGGAGCTGACTTTTTGATTACGGGCGAGACGGCACACAGTGTCGATCCACCATCACTTAGATCGGCGGCATGGTCATATAGTTAAAATTACTATGGTAACCACAGCGGCCAGTAAGGGGCTGACACAAGCGCCTCGACGGTAATCGAGCTGCTGACGTGTGCCGGCTAGGAAGTGATTGGTGAAGCGACACCCACAAACGCGTGCTGGTCGGGCGTGGGAAAATGGCAAATAATCTTAAGTACGGGCTCGCGATTCTCTCGCCGAACGCGAGTACAAGTTAGAAATTCCCGGCGCGCAATCCGTATTGACAATCCCGCTGTGTCCGGACACCACGCCAAGATTTACTGGGAAGTCCCTCGGGCTCTGGTGATGGCAATGGGAATGCGTCACGCACCGTGGCGAGGGGAGATGGCGTGAAAGAAATACCCAAAAAAGCGTGGAAGAGCAACCACACCTCGACAGGTTTGTCTAAAGCACCAATCGCGCGTCCGCAGGTAAACGGGTTCCGGGTTCTGCTCCGCTCGCCGCAAGACATTGTCGTAGTCAAGAGTCCCTCGTGGTGGACTGCCGCTCATGCTGTCGCTGTACTGGGCGTAGCGGTTGCAATTACGGTACTGGTCCTCGCGTGGTCGGTCGTGCTGCGACGCCGGGTCTACCAGCAGACACAGACCATCCGGGAACAACTTGAAGAGGCGGCTAGGTTGAAAAAAGCTGCCCAGGACGCAAATAGGGCGAAAAGCGACTTCTTGGCCAACATGAGCCACGAGATCCGCACGCCGATGAACGGTGTCATCGGGATGACGGAGCTGGCGCTGGATACGGAATTGACAGGTGAACAGCGCGAGTACCTCCAAATGGCCAGAATGTCAGCGGGAGCGCTGCTTACGCTGATTAACGAGATCCTCGACTTCTCGAAGATCGAGGCGGGAAAACTGGAACTCGACCCCGTCCCGTTCCAACTGCGAGAAAGCTTGGCCGAAAGCCTAAACCCGCTTGCGCTCAACGCCCACCAAAAAGGACTGGAACTCATTTGCGATGTCGACCCAGCGGTGCCTAACGAGATCATTGCTGATCCCACCCGGCTACGCCAGATCGTCATCAACCTGATCGGCAATGCGATCAAGTTCACAGAACGGGGAGAGATTGGGCTCGGGGTAACGGTTGAAGCAAACCGCGGCGACAAAGTCCGTTTACATTTCACGGTCCGTGACACAGGAGTTGGCATTCCGCCCGAAAAGCAGGGCCTCATCTTCAACGCCTTTTCTCAGGCCGACAGCTCCACTGCTAGGAAGTTTGGCGGGACCGGACTGGGGCTGACCATTTCGTCGCGGCTGGTGGAGATGATGGGCGGAAAGATTTGGCTTGAGAGCGAGCCTGAGAAGGGGAGTTGCTTCCACTTCACACTAGCGGCCAGGGTGGGCCGGCCTGCGACATTGCCTGAAAAAGCGGAGTCACGGGCGCTCGAAGGTCTAGGAGCCCTGGTGGTGGACGACAATGCGACGAACCGAACGGTTCTTGCCGGAATGTTAAAGCGCTGGAAAATTCGACCGGTCCTGGCTGCGAGCGGCGCCGAGGCGATGCAGCGAGTGGGTGAAGCAAACCAAAGCGGCGCACGCTTCGCTTTGGCCCTGATCGACGCGCACATGCCCGACATGGACGGTTTCACCCTGGTAGAGCAGCTCGGCAAACACCCAGACTGGGGTGGTCTTCCGGTCGTGCTGTTGACATCCGCTGGACAGAAGGGAGACGCGGCACGGTGCCGTCAGCTGGGTATCGCTGCTTACCTCACAAAACCGGTCGCCCAGGCGCAGTTGCTGGATACCATCTTGATGGCCCTGAAGGGGAAGGAAAAAGCAGCTGGGGAGCCGCCTATAGTAGTCACACACCCAACGGCCCCGCAGGCGACACGATCGCTCTGCATTCTCCTCGCCGAAGACAATGCAGTGAACCAGGTCGTGGCCGTGCGCTTGCTAGAGAAACGCGGGCACACCGTCCTCGTTGCCCACGACGGCAAACAAACGCTTTCTGTCCTGGAGCGCGAGAGTTTCGACGTCATCCTGATGGACGTACAGATGCCTGAAATGGATGGTTTTGAGGCAACCGCGGCAATCCGCCGCCAAGAGAAGGCAACCGGCCGGGGCCAACACCAGATCGTGATTGCTATGACCGCTCATGCGATGGAAGGGGACCGGGAGCGCTGCCTCAACGCCGGCATCGATGGATACATCTCCAAGCCAATCCAGGCCCAGGAAATGTATCAGGAAATCGAGGCCCTCAGTCTTGCCCCAGTCCCTGAGGAAGCGACAACAATGAACAGTGGGCCGTCGAACTCGAACCGGGAATCTGGATCGTCTGAATTCCGCGGGGCGATCCAGCCTAAGGAGCTCATCATCAATCCGGACAAATCTGCTCATACTCTGCGAGTCCCCGGATAGCGGCGCAGTAGATTTTGCAGTGGAAGCCGAGTAAATCCCGGGTACAGGATATTCCGTGTTCTGGGGCAAGCGGTTTCGACAATATCGACAGCATCTGGGTCGTGGGACAGCGACTTTAGTAACGGAAACTACTCCTTTGCGCGCTTGTGATTGCTGTCAAGTCCGCGCAACATTCTCGAGTGCCCGGTGTTCGAAGAAGTGGCCCGAGGAACGGGCGAGCAGTCAACTAGGGAGCAAAGGGAGACCATTATATGAATATGCAAGCAAAAGGCTTTATTTTGACCCTTTAGTGGCGGGCCTTATGCTGCCTGTCGCGGCCCAGACCAGCGACAGCACCGCTTCGGCAGCCAAGCCGGCCACCATCAACCAGCGCAAGGAGAATCAACAGGATCGCATCGGCAACGGCATCCAGAGCGGCGAACTGACCGCGGGCGAAGCCAGCCGACTGGAAAAGAAGGAAGCTGCGGTCAATCAGGAAGAGCGCGACATGCGCAAACTGGACAACGGCCACCTAACCGCTGCCGACCGTGCCACCCTGAACCAGCAGCAGAACCAGCTTTCCAAGAACATCTACAACCAGAAGCATGATGCCCAGGTTCAGAATACCAATCCCAAGAGCGAAGTCGGAAAGCGTGCGGAAAATCAGCAGGATCGCATCGCGCAGGGCGTCAAGAGCGGACAGTTGACTGCGGGTGAAACGGCCAGACTGGAAGGCCGCGAAGCCAAGATCAACAAAGAAGTTCACAATGATCGCGTCGCCAACGGTGGCAAGCTAACTTCCGCCGAACGCCGGCAGGTCAACCGCCAGGACAACCGTACCTCGCGCGCGATTTACCGCAAGAAGCACAATGGCCGGGTACAGTAGTCAATCAGCGAGCGTCGTAGACAGCGCCTCTGGAAACGGGGGCGCTTTTTCTGGTGAGCCGAACGTGGGAACGCAGAGAGGCTAAAAGAGCCGCTTACCATCCCGGGCCGCGCGACGACGTACAGTCCTGCGAGGATACGGGGATAATTCTCTATCGAATTCGTAGACATCACCGTCCGACTTGGGCGTTTGGCGGAGTACAAAAATAAGCGCCCCTATCGCCACGACAACAAAGACGACGGCTGTTTGGTAAACGTCCATAACCTACCTCCCGTCCGCGAACCTTAGATGCACATTGCTGATGACCGGTTGCCCCCGTTGTGTCAGCGGTTAGGTTCCGGCGTATACGGCAAGATACGACGTGTTCTAAGGGGCGCAAGCAACTGCGGGGGCATCAAAGCGCACATGAAGGACACAGAACATTGGACTGAGCTGTGCAGGCAAGCTGCGGTCGAGCAGGACCCCAGGAAACTACTGCAGTTGGTGACGGAGATTAACCGCTTGTTGGCCGAGAAACAGGACCGGCTCGGGCGGGTCCCGCAGCCGGAAGACAGACGAGAAGTCCCTGGCAAGGGCGACCCCCGTGCTTAAACGGGCAGATTCTATCCATCAATCAATGCTCAGATGGTGCAGTCTCAGATGCGATCTCGCCCTTGCATTTGTGTTCGGTGAATTGGAGCCTTAGACTCTCTTGTGCGTCCGCAACCCTCTTCATGGCGGTCAGTGGAACCTTAAATTGGCGATTGCAAAAAGTGCAGACTCCAATGGCGGGAACGGTGCCCAACCATTTGACAACCCTAAGATTGCGTTTTGGCACGTTCAGCCTTTCAGGAGGCACGCCGGAGGTTTCCTTTTATTGGCGGCTCGGAACTTTTACGACCGCTGCCTTCGCCGGGGGCGAGTGCGGTTGTTTGTAGACCCTTCGCCGTGCTGGGCAGAGAAAATATCAGAGCTGGTAGGGAGTGTTCGATACATTACATACTGTAGAAGGACCGCGAGATGGAGAATTGCAGGCCGGATTCGCCGAAGTGTCCTGATTCTGACCAGCTTTGTTCCTCGGGAAGGGGGCAATATGAATGAATTCGGCTCCCATGCCTCACGTGCGTGAGTAGCCGCGCAACCGCTTCCTTCGATCCACCAGCCATGTTCGTGCCCATGTATAACAACACTTCCCCTGGCGTCGCAGTGTTTAGGGTACAAATTGGGCATTCCATCCATGGGTTGAGTTGGTACTGCCGCTCAACCATACCCGCCGACAAATTAGCGCTCTTCCAGCCAGTCACCCAAGAGACGAGGCAGAGCTGCATGAAATTCGATATGCCCGCACTCTCCGCATATGAGAACGGAGACGGGCGCTGTATACAGAGCTTTGGGCTCCGAAGGACGCGAGAACTCCAAGTCCATTTTGGCGGCAATCCGGTTCGTATGGCGACATTTGTTCGTAGACATACCCCTCCAGACATTCTCAAGGAGCTGAAGCTAACCAATTTCCTATGCGGCCGACTCAATGAAATTTGCTTCAGCCCTTTTGATTTCTGCGTCAAGCGGCTGCGGTCGTAGAGTGGCTAGCGGCTGTCTAGAAGCTCAGATTCCGCCTCTAGCCAGTCATGGACTGCCTTGCCTTCAGCCTTTCCGCGCTGAGCGTAGAGGTCGTAAGCACGCAGCCGAATTGCGTGTTCTAGCCTTGGTTCTGCAGGCGTGGTCTTTGACAGAGGCGGTACAGTGATGGCTTTGATCGGGGACGGAGTCCGTACAGTGATGGTTTTAATCGGGCACCTCGGTTCGAGTGTTGTGACGGTAATCTGAAAACTTCAGATACCTGAGTTGGGTCAGGGGATCAGAGAGAGAAGAGACCGAGAAGGCGGAGTAAGACCGCCCTCTCGAGCGAACAGCTCCAAACCCTTACGCGGCTACTCCGGCGGCAATCTTATGGAAGGTCGAGTTGACAACTTCACCAGTCTGTACCTTGGGCGTTCCATCCATCACCCTTGCCAAGGTCTTCAACACTTCTGGGTAGGCACTGGTGTGGTAAGCCTCCGCATTGGCTTTGTTGTCCCACAGGCTGATTGCAGTGACTTCTGTACCGCCGGGACTCGAGAAGGTGATCTCGTCCTTAAAACCGTTCTGTTTGCGAAGTAAAGGAAGGACGTCCTTCTCAAATGTTCGCGTGTAGTCAGAAAGCATATTGGATTTCAAATGAATGGAGACATGGCGTGCAAACATGGCAACCTCCTTAAAGGTTGGGGGCCACTAAGTTAAGGAGAACTTCAGATGGGCTGACTTAGTTCAGGGAACCTGAAAGAGGAGCAAGGATGCTCCCTCCCTCCCATTGCTGCACTTAGGTGGCCCTCATTGCAATAACGCGCAACTTGTTGTTTCGATAGGTCACTGAGCAGGTCTGGCACCGCCGAGTCCGGGTTCCGTCGTGTACCTTTGGCGGAAAGCAAGCACAAACGGCAACCCATCATTTGCGCACAGCACTTGGGGGAAGGCCTGTTCCCGGATCCCACGAGTCAACTTGGACACGAAATTTGTAGAATGCCATGACTCTCGCTGGTCAATCCCCACGACAATATTGTCTCTCGGCAGAAAGCATCGTGTCCAGACCACGCTCAGGTTTTACCTTGGGGCTGCTGCGTTATCAACGATTGAGTTTTTGCCGTTCGCAGGCCTCCACGGTTTTCGTTGGATCCACGGCCGCATCATCGACTTGCTCGTTGATGATTTTTCCTGATTTGTCGATGAGGAAGGTGGCGCGCCTCGCAGTTTCCATTGCAACGCCTTGGATGTCAAACCGCTGAGTCAATCCATATTGGCTGGTCACCGGGCCTCCCCAGTCGCCGAGGATGGGAAAGCTGATTCCGTTTTGTTGGGCAAAGGCAAAGTTTGAGAAGGGGCTGTCCATGCTCACACCCAGAACTTGGGTGTCGGCGCCCTCCAGCTTGGTGAGATTCTGCTGGAGAGCTTTCATTTCGCGGGTTCAACCACCTGTGAAGGCAAAGACGAAAAACGCCAGGGCGACGTTTTTCTTTCCCCTGTAGTCCTGCAACGACACTTTCTTTAGCTCCTTACCATCGAAGGCAAGCAGGGTGAAATCCGGAGCGGTGTCGCCCACTTTCAACTTCATGGGTGGAGCTTCCTTCTCAGTCTTGTTCTGGGATTTACTTTGCGCCCGTAAAAGAGATGACGACGCTGGCACCAAAACAAGATTGAGAAGCGCCAGGCAGACAAGATACTTCCATCCTGTTCTCATTGACCAACTCCTTAGAATCGGATCAGCTTACTGGGATGCAGTATAAAGCAGCGGGCCAGGGCGCGCCCGAGAAAACCACCCACAGTGTATGGCAAACGCGCCTTTTAAGAGCCTAACCGCGGCCTCCCATTGATGCTGGCCGCAACTCGACGATGGTTTCCCGCATCCAAGCCCGCGAAACCACGGACAGTCAGGACTACTAAGGCGCGGGCGGGAAGGCGAGCAGAAGTTAAAAAGCCCGAGTCTACGAGGTTTCGGCGGATTCAGTCCATGAAATGCCTTCTCTCCTTCTTGGTGCTTTGCCTGGTCCCGACGCTTCCCGGTTGTGGGAACGTCTTCATCCGTGGCGCTCTGCCTGCCGTTTCCTCAAGCGTCAGTGGTTCGGTCAGCGTTGTACAACTCACTGCCGTCATTGGCGAAAATGGGACGACGGTGCAGGTCACCTTCGTCACATTCTTGCAGGCGGGTGCCTCGTCCACGGTAGGGTTTTGTGGTGATCAGCGCAGCCAGTTTCCCCTGCAGCAGACCGTCCGCGCCAACTTCAATCCGGGACAAACCTGCGCTAGCATTGTCACGATTGTGATTGTTTAAGACTTGCACACGCATGGTTAGAAAGCGCTTCCAGTCCGGAGGCCGTCTGAGCTTGCCCTCCCCAAGGACAAACTAGACTACAGTCGTTCCGCACTCACCGAGACCGGCACTCCGTTGGTCAGCGTATCGAACACCGGCGAGTGTCCCGACCCCAGTTGGCTAATCTCCTGCAACTTCTCGTCTGGCACGTCGGCTTTGATCTTGAAATTGACCCGGATTCCCTGGTATCCGTTGCGAACATTCTTGTCGAGTTCAAGAAATCCGTGCAGATCAATATCGCCTTCCAAAGAAGACTCTACTTCCTCGATGTGGATGCCACGGGCCGCTGCGTGATAGACCATGGACGTAGTCATACAAGATGCCAGGGCGTGGAGCAGGTGTTCGACGGGGTTGGCGGCGGTATCCTTGCCGAGCAGAACCGGAGGCTCGTCGGCCTCCAGCACAAATGCCTTCGGTCGCGATCGCTCCTGGCCGGCACCGTAAAAGGTGTCCGCGGTCGACCTATTTTGGCCAGCGTCTACCCATTGGTTGCGAATGCGAAATTTGAATTTCGCTATGGCCGGAGTGGACTTGATGGCAGCAACGGTCTCAGAGAAGCCGTCAACCGCGACTCCATTGACAGTCTTTGGAAGCACATGCGCAATTGCCTTTTTAGTGTCCTTCATTCATTTCTCCTTGTATCTATGTAGGATCCTGGGCAGCCGGAGAAGGCTTTTTCAGTGCCGCCTCGGTCGTGGCCCTCTACCTGAGATTCGGAGACGGAGGGAAGAAGATGATTTCGGAGCCCGGTCGCCCTCCGCGCTGAACCATTCCAACAGCCGCGCGATTTATAAGATCGCCCGGTGCCCCCACCCTCTTCGCAAAGTACGCACAAAAGGGCAGGGCAGCGGGCACGTGAGTGAAGCGTTTTGCCAACTCTCGCGAGGCTCGG
>Ga0193732_1000202_pt1 | contig 11597 bp, 7 predicted proteins | sample U1s1metaG_FD_145077 | JGI IMG/M metagenome (GOLD analysis project Ga0193732, IMG submission 145077) | Soil microbial communities from a riparian zone of the East river system, Colorado, United States - U1s1 | ecosystem: Environmental > Terrestrial > Soil > Riparian zone | place: USA: East River...
CAGGGCCGACTCTCCGCCGTCGGCCTCCATGCAGATAAACCCGAGGGCCTCGCCCACGGTCATGCAGAGCTGGCGGATGCTCTGCTCGTCATCGACGATCAGGAGGCGGATTCGTAGGTCTTCGCTCACAGTGCCTTCCCCATAGTTTGTTCGACTACTGAGATGAACTGCTGCACCCGGAAGGGCTTCTCCACGCAAGGAGCGCCGGTCTCGCGCAGCGTAGCCACGGTTTCTTCATTGGCGATATCGCCGGTGATGAAGACGATGCGATCGGTCAGTGCGGGACGGTGCTCGACCACCCAGGCGTGGACGTCGGCTCCGTTCACCCCTCCCGGGGTGCGCATGTCGGAGACCACGCCCAGAAAATCCCCTGACTCGAGCAGCCGCACTCCTTCGGCGCCGGACTCGGCACACACTACGGAGTAACCGTTGCGTTCGAGCGTGGCGCGGACGTAGGCCATGACGCCTGCTTCGTCCTCGATAAGCAATACCGGTAAAACTGCAGGTCTTGTGGCAGGCTGTGTGGTCATCTTTTTATAACTCCGGCAGCGACCCCTACCGAGGCCGTTTCTGGCGTGGCAGGAAGGCTCACTACGAACGTGGCACCCCGCCCGACGGTGTTGTTGAAGCAAAGAATCTCGCCGCCATGCTCGTGCACGATGCCGTAGCAGATGCTCAATCCCAGACCGGTCCCCTTCCCCACCTCTTTGGTGGTGAAAAACGGATCGAAGATGCGATCAGGATGCGAGATGCCAGGCCCATTGTCGCGAAACGAAATCTCAACCGAGTTGCCCTTGCGCGTAGTCGCAATCTCGATCCGTGCCGAGCGGCCGGCTTCGCTGACCGCGTCGTAGGCATTGTTCAGAATATTCAGAAATACTTGCTGCAATTGGTGCGAATCCCCGATCACACTGGGCAGTTCCTGATCCAGATGTTCGATAACTTCCACGCCGTGGCTTTGGAAGTCGTAAGAGCGCAGCTGAACCGTGCGCCGCAGAATCGGGTTCAGTTGCAGGGCCTTTCGCTGGGGCGGCATCTGGCGGGCAAAGCTGAGCAGGTTCTGCACGATCTGCTTGGTGCGCTGCGCCTCCTGCAGGATCACCCGCAAGTCTTTACGCGCACTCTCCGGAACCTCAGAATTTTCCATCAACAGATCGGCGAAACCGAGAATCGCGGTCAGCGGATTGTTCACCTCGTGGGCCACGCCCGAAACCAACTGGCCCACCGCCGCCATCTTCTCGGCATGCATCAGTTTCGATTGCAGGCTGGCGGCATCGGTGACGTCGGTCATCACCACCACCAGGCTGGTTACGTGGGACTGCTCATCGCGCATGGGGCTTAGGTTGACGGAAAAGTGCCCTATCCTCCCGTCCCCGCGCAGGATCTGGAGTTCGAGATTGTCCACCTGGCGCCCCGCCAGTGTGGCGCTTAGAGCTTCGCTGAGAGTTGTGCGCCGGCCGGGCGCCACCAAGTCTTCCAGGGGACGCCCCAGCAACTCTTTCTGCTCGTAGCCCATGTCGTGCCAGCGCCGGTTGGCATAGCTGATCAGTCCGGCGGTGTCGGCCACCAGGATCAGGCTTTGCGTGTTGTTCAGGATCTTTCCGGAGAAATCGCGCTCCCGCTGCAATTCCGACTGGAAGGTTTTCAGACCGCTGATATCGAGCATCAAGCCGCGGAACTGTAGGATCCGGCCCTGGCTGTCGCGCACGGCGAAGGCGTTAATCAGCACATAGACGATCGATCCGTCGCGGCGCCGCAACGCCTCTTCGTGATTCCGCACTACGCCATGTTCCTGCATCTGCAGGGCGAGTTCCTGGTGTCGTTCGGCCGAGAAATAAACCTGGGTACGCACGTCGGCCTGCAGCAACTCGTCCCGGCTGCCGTAGCCCAGCATGCGGACCAGGGCGTCGTTCACTTCGACGAAGCGGCCGTCCGGTGTCGAAAAGAACAGCCCTTCCTGGATATTGTCGAACAGCTCGCGGTAGCGCTGCTCCACTTCCCGGCGATCGCTGATGTCTTTGAGCACATGGATGACCTGCATGCCCTCGTTGCTGGCGCCCTGCACCCGCGAGGTGGACACCAAATAGGTGCGCTCGAGCACGGGATGAACATACTCGTCATCCCCGTCTCCTTTATTCCGGCAGAAAGGGCAGGAGCGCATGGAGGGAGCTTCGCCCAAGGCCAGCAGGGCAGACATGTTGACCCCGATGAGGGCCTGCGGGGAGACGCCGATGAAATCGGCCAGCGAGCGGTTCACCCGTAACACGTTGCCTGCTGGGTCATGGGCGACAATGAAATCACTGATGGCATCGAAGATTTCGATCCAGTGGCGGTTGGCCTGGTCCATGCGGGTGAACAGTCGAGCATTTTCGAGCGCCACGGCAGCATGGCCAGCCATGGCTTCGAGAACTTGATCGAAATCTTCGACTAAAGGCTGAACCCGGCCCTCGAGCCAGAGCACGCCCACCAGTTCCCCGGAGACACCGATCAGCCGCACCAGGGTGCAGTCACTTCCGCCCAACTCGATCGCAAGAGCCGGGCCCAATAATTCCGCCGCCGGGGCGGAGAGGATCGCTCCCTCGCGTCGGGCCAGAGCATCTTCGAGGGCATGGCTGAAGCGTCGCAGCAGGGAGGGGTCCTGGATTTCGTGACCTTCGCTATCGTGCAGTAGCAGGGTTTCCAGACCACCTTCCTGTTTGACCGAGAGGGTGGCCCGCCGCGCGCCCAGAATGGCCGCAAGGCGGCCGGCAAAACTCCGGACGAACTCGGGAAGCCTCAGGTGGGATTTCAGTTCCAGGGCCAGCCCGGTCAGCGATTCAGCCTGCCGGCGATGTTGTTCGGACTGATGAAGGTTGCGGGCCACTTGCAGAGCGACCACCACCTGCGCCGCCAAAGCGCGGGCGCGGCGAATATCCTCCTGCGAGATGCCTGCCCCGTCCTGACGGTCGAGCACACCGAACATGCCCAAGACTTCGCTGCTGGCATCGAGAAGCGGGACGGTCAACAATTGCCGCATTTCGAACTTGCTCAGAATGTCCAGATTTACGCCGGGTATCTGGCTGGGATCGTCGGACCAGAAAACCTCCTTGGCCAGCAAGGTGCGACTCACGGGTCCGCCGGGAAGCACAAAATCTGCCCGACGCGCTCGGCTATTTTCTGCCGTCCACCGCACGTGGAAGGCGCCGTTTTCCACCAGTCCGATGAAGCCGCGCGCGAAGCCGAGGAAGTCGGCGGCACGCAAGGCAAAGCGCTGCAGGAACTCATCCAGCGGACCGATCGAGCCAAGCTCGGCGGTGATATCCAGCAACTGGTGGAGTTCGTGGGCCTGGCCCCGGGCGGTGTTGTAGAGCTCCGCATTGGCGATGGCCACCGCCCCAAAACCGGCAACAACCGAAATCAGGGACTTCTCTTCCGGGGTGAAGACGCCTTCCGGGCGCGGGTAGACCAGGACTGCGCCTTGGGTGACGGACGTACGGAAAGGAGCGGAGATCAGCATCCCGGGAGGAACCAGCTCCCCCAGCGCATGGGTTGCGGGATCAATCGTAACGCTGATGGGTTCGCCCGCCGCTACCGCCCGGCTGGCCAGATCGGCAGCAAACTGTAAGCCGCGGCGATCATGCCGAGCCCGCACCGAAGCCGCCAGCTGGGGAGATTCCGCGGCCACCGCGCGCAGGGTGAAACCCGTCCCTTCCCGCAGAAGAATGCACACCAGGCGAGTCCGCAAAAGAATCCGAAGCCGGTCAGCCACGGCCTCGACCACCGCCGTAGACTCCGCTCCGGGACGTCGCGTCTTTGCCACCTCAGCCGGAATCTCGGCGCGCCGGCGCTCCTCGCGGGAAACCCGGGTGAGGCGACTGGCTTCGAGCAAACTGCCCATCTGTCCCGCCAGAATCGTAGCCTTGGCGGCCAGGTCCTCGTTGAAAAAATCCGGATCCGTGCAATGCACAAACGTAGCCGCCCCGATGGCCTCGTTGCCGACCACCAAGGGCGCTCCTAAGATCGATCGGGCGCCGTACTCGGCCGCCATCAGATAACGGGCAGGGTCCACCCGGTTCTTTAAGACCGCTTTGCGCTGTTGAAAAGCTTCGATGGCAACCGCGCTCTGGCTGGCCGTCAGCCTCGTCCCCCGGAAGCGGTCTGCCATGGGCCCGTCAGCCTCCGCCCCCATCAACTCGTCGGCGGACACGCGCTGCCAGAAGTATGCTCCATCGGCATGAAAGAATTCGCGCGTTGCCTGGCAAAACAGGCGAATCAGTGCGGGAGGCGAGCTCCCGTCAGCCGCGGCGGCAGAGAATTGAAGCAGCAATCGCTGAAAAGCTTCGTCCGAACGCGGGCTGCCACCTTGCCCCATGGTTGTGTCGCCGGCTGACATAATCAGACTGTCACCGCCCACCCGGTGCAAATTTACAAGTAGTTGATATACAAGCACATTAGCTCGCAATCTCAATTTGAGTCAAGGGAATAAGAAAGCCGGGTGCCGAGTTGTGAACTCGAATATTCACAGGGTCCAAATGGAAGACTGAGGATCCGGGATCTCAGAGGTTCGATGAGTTCAAACAAATTTCAGTGGGGAGCGCTTTCGTCTCGATGGCACGTCCCATCGGTGTTGCCTGACGGCAACGGCCGCGGCATCGACTTCTTCGGACAGGAGACATTGGATTAAAGAAGGAGACGAACGGACCAGGAAATCATCCGGGTTCGGGCAGAAAAAATTGAACCGCAGCGAATGACCTTATCGGGCCGAGGCCCCGCGGGCTGGAATCTTCGCGGATCGCAGATGTTGTCGTGGACCTCCCGCAGATTTAGGGCCCCTCACAAACATCCCAAAGGCACCCTTGAAAGGCACAAAAAGTTTCGCGATGGGCGACCCTCCGGTAATCCGCTATTTGGGTCAGTGAATCAGGTCGCTGGTGAGCCTAAGGGGTGGTCGTGTCTGGATTTGTCTCATCCTGAGATGGCGCAGACCTGATGAGACGATTCTTAACTTCAACCGGGCTGTCACGAACTCCGTACCTGGCACTTAACATGCTTATATTAAATCACTTGCCAGGATCCTATCAATTCCTGCTCTCCCCCCGCAGGCTGGCACGGTCCTTGCACTTCCGGTTCCGGGGAATTCCCCTCGTTCAGGAGAAACCAGTGCCTTTCGCCAAGACAAAACAATGGGTGGCCGGTATGGGGTTGGGACTTGTGGTGGCAATGGCGGGTGCCGCGATGATTTGTCCTGCCCTGGCGATGGCCCAGCAGGAAGCCAGGACCGAGGAGCTAACCCGCAAGCCCAAAACAAAGGTATCGCCGGTGTATCCCGACGTGGCGCGTCGCATGAGCATCACGGGCACGGTGCGGCTGGCGGTGGTGGTAGCTCCCAATGGGACGGTGAAGAGCTCGACCGTGATTGGCGGCCACCCCATTCTGGTCAACGCCGCGACCGAAGCCATGAAGAAATGGAAGTTCGAACCTGCCCCGACAGAAAGCAGCGGAGTGGTTGAATTCAAATTTCAGCCGCACGACTAAACCCAAATCGGAGTGGTTCGCGGCGCGCTCAAGAAGCGTGGCAGCAGAGGATGGAGGGATCGGATGACGATCGGCAAGAAACTTTATTTGGCTTTCGGAGCGGTGCTTGCGACGGTCGTGGTGCTGTTTGTCGTGAACCTGTGGTCGGTGCATCGCGAGCACAGCGCCAAGGCCGCGGCCTCGCAGGCGCTGGAACTGGCCGACGCCACCGACAAAATCAGATTTCAGATGATGCAGAACCGCCTCTACCTAACCAACTACCTGCTGAGCGGCGACAGCCGTGAATCCGAGCACGTCAGTGACGGAATCCGCAGTTTGGCCGAACGGATACAAGCTGCGAACGCCCTGTCTACATCCGAACAGCAGCGAGCCGCGCTGGGCAAAGTCCAGCAGACGGAGCAAAACTGGACCCGGGACTTCGCCGAGCCGTTGATGCAGAAGCGGAAAGACGTGGACCAGGGAAACTCCACCGTAGCGGAATTGCAGATCTTTTACCTGCAGAAAGATGCGGGCAGCTGGATAAAAGCCTCCACCGAAAATCTTGACGCGGCCGACCAGGAAAGCAAGAAAGTACTCGAAGAGCGGCGGCAAAGCGACGAGAGCGCCAGCAACTGGACGGTCGGAATCGCGCTGTTCAGCACGCTGGCAGCACTGGCGCTGGGCATTGTTATTGCCTACCGCACCGCCAAATCCATCACCGAGCCGCTGGCCGAACTCATGCAGGTGACCAAGCAGATCGGCACGGCCGGCGACCTGGATCACCACATTGATATCCAGCGCAAGGACGAAATCGGAGAACTGGCGAGAACCTTCAACGGCATGGTGGGTTATCTCAAGGAGATGGCTGCGATCTCGGAAGCCATTTCAGGGGGGGATCTTTCGGTTCACGTCACACCCCGCTCGAAAGACGACACTCTGGGCAACGCGAAAGTGCGCATGGTGGCGGGTCTCAGAAGCCTGGTGAGCAACGTGCGCGACGCCGCCTCCCAGGTGGCCAGCGCTTCCAGCCAAGTGGCTGGTGCTTCCGACGATTCAGCCAAAGTCAGTCTGCAAACCGCCTCTGCCATCGACGAAGTGACCAGCACCATGCACGAGATGAGCGTCAACGTGCAGAACATGGTGAAGAACACCCAGACCCAGGCCTCGAGTGTAAGCGAGACCTCCGCCTCCATCGATCAGATGGTGGCCTCCATTCAACGCGTGGCGGACACTGCCAAGGTTCTGCTCGATATCTCGAACCGCTCGCGCGAGGAAGTGCACAATGGCATCTCGACCATGGAGAAGGCCACTGACGGTCTGAACAAAATCAACGTTACCATCCGGTCCTCGGGTGAAATCATCGATGTGCTCGGGCAACGCGCCGACGACATCGGCAAAATCATCGAAGTCATTGACGATCTGGCGGAGCAAACCAATCTGCTGGCCCTCAACGCAGCCATCGAGGCGGCGCGCGCCGGGGAGCACGGCCTGGGTTTTGCCGTAGTGGCCGACGAGGTCCGCAAGTTGGCGGAAAAATCCGCTCAGTCGACCAAGGAAATTTCCGAGTTGATCCAGAGCATCCAGAAAGAAGCCCGCAAGGCAGTGGAGAACATGGACCGCAGCACCAGCATCGTGAACGATGGGCTCGGTCTGGGCCAGGAACTGAACACCGCCCTGCGCAAGATTTCCAACGTGGTCACTGAGGTCTATAAATTCGCGCAGGAGATTGGCGCCGCCACCAACGAGCAGTCGCATGGTTCATCGCAGATCGCGCGCGCCACCACCCGCTTGAACGAGATCACGCACGAGATCAATTCAGCCGTCGAGGAACAGGCTTCCGGGGCGCAGGCCGTGGTCAAGGCCATGGAGCGCATGCGTGAACTGGTGCAGCAGACCACCTCCGGTTCTACCGAACTGGCGGCATCGGCCGAGCAGATGTCGAAGATGTCCCGTGACCTGCTGGACGCCATGCACCGTTTCGCCTTGGAACAGCCGGACCGGACTGCCACGCGTTACGAGGAGCAGGCCGGGTCGAGCGCACGGCGCGCCGCCGCCGCCGGCGCCCGCGCCTGAAGTTCACAAAAACGGCATGAACCCTGAACTGCACATTGTCGGATTCAAGGTGGGGCGCGAGACCTACGGTGTGCCCATCACATCCCTGCACGAGATCGTGCGCGTGCCCGAGATCACGGCTGTGCCCGACGCGCCCGACTACATCGAAGGCGTGATCAACCTCCGCGGCAAGATCGTATCGGTCATCGACCTGCGCAAGCGCTTCGGCGAACCCGAGACCGAACCCCACCGGCGCAACCGAATTTTGGTGGTGGAGCACGGCGGTCGGCTCTCGGGCCTGATCGTAGATGCCGCCTCCGAGGTGATCAAGATTCCGGCCGCCGACATCGAGCCCTCACCGACCGCGTTACAGGACGGCGGGCTCAACTGCGTGACCGGGCTGGGCAAGTATCACGGGCGCCTGATTGTGCTGCTGGACATGGCCAAGCTGCTCGAAAACAACGCCGTCCGCAAGACCGAATCGGAATCAGCAAAGAGTGAGGCGCGCAGCGCCGTCGCGGCGAAGTAACCCTCCTCTGGCAAGGGAGCAAGGACGAACTCGAACCGATGGGCACACCCACAATGGCGGCGCAGTTCACAGAAGCTGAACTCAAGCTCTTGCAGGCCCTCGTCTATCAGGAGTGCGGCATGCACTTCGACGAACGCCGCACTCATTTCCTGCAAGACCGCCTGCAGCGGCGGCTCAAGGAATGCCACCTGGATTCTTTCTACAGCTACTACCGACTGCTGATCAGCAAGGAAGGCAAGAAGGAACTGGCCCAGTTGCTGGAAAACCTGACGGTCAACGAAACCAGCTTTTTCCGCAACAAGGCGCAACTGGAGCTGTTCCACAAGCACATCTTGGACGACCTTATTCGGCGCAAGCAGGCTCTGCGGGACCACTCGCTGCGCATCTGGAGTGCCGGCTGTTCCACCGGCCAGGAACCTTATACCCTGGCCATGCTGGTCGCAGACAGCCTGGCTTATTTCAGCCTGCGCAATCCGCTCCCGCCTGTGACGCTTTCTCCCAAACCGCTGATTCCTCCGCCTTGGAAGGTCGAGATTGTAGCCAGCGACATTAGTTACTCGGTATTGCGTACCGCCCAGCAAGGCCTGTACTCGGAAACGCAAATGGCCACCGTGGATTATAGCTACCGACTCCGTTACTTCGATAAAACCGGCGAGCGCTACGCCATCAAGAAGGCTCTGAAGGAATTGGTTCACTTCGACTTTCACAACTTGAAAACTGAATACCTGCCTCAGCGCAACGATGTGATCTTTTGCCGCAACGTCATGATGTATTTCGACGAGCCGGAACAGAAGCGCCTGCTGGAAAAGTTCGCGCGTTGTCTCAATCCCCAGGGCCATCTGTTCGCGGGACACGCCGAAAGCCTGCTTTCGCTGACCGACAAATTCGTCATGGTGCATCGCAACAGCGGAACCGCTTACCAGAAGGTTGAGGTGTCAGGATGACTCACTTTTCCGATGAGCGTGGCGCGGAATTGCGGGAACTCTTCTTTGAGACCTCCCAGGAACAGCTGCAGTCGCTGAACGAGGAGGCGCTGCAACTGGAAAAGCACCCCGACGATGTGGAACGGGTACGCAGCATTCGCCGTATCGTTCACACCCTGAAGGGCGACGCCGCGGCTTGCGGCTTTCGCGAACTGAGTAATGCGGCGCACGCGCTCGAAGATGCGCTGGGGGGGGAATCTCTATCCTCCGATGGCCGCCTGGCCGAAGTGGCATTCGCCGCCGCCGACACCTTCGGCGCCATGCTGGCCGCCTATCACCGCAAAGGAAAGCTGCCTTCGAACGCGCCTTTGGCGAAAATGATTCGCGAACTTTCGCAGCAGCCCAATATCACGAGCTCAAAAACGAAGCGCACAAAAAAGACAGAACTGGCCGATTCGGGACCCGCGGTTTGGACCGAATATGAAAAGCTGGCCATCCAGAACGCGCAGGTTCGAGGCCGGAACGTGTACCACATCACGGCCACCATCGACCCCCATTGCCTGATGCCCATCGCCGCCCGGCAGCTGGTGCTGAACGCCCTGAAGACTTCCGCCGAGGTTCTGGGAAGCGGACCCGAGGCGGGCGCGTCGGAAGCCGCCAAGCGTCTGGAACTGCTGGTTGCGAGCGACAAAACATCGGAACAGTTGACCCTCCAATGCCGTATCCCGTCTGTGACTTCCCGAGTCACCGTGCAACTGGTCGGAGCCGCTTCTCCCGCGCCGGCCGCTGCCGGTGAGCTTTCTGCTTCCGCCCCTGCTTGTTCGGTCCCTACTTCTTCCGTCCCTGCCTCTAACGCGGCGTCTTCGGAAGCCGAAGAAAAGCATGCGCTGCCGGACAAGCCCAATCACCCGCCGGCGGAAAACATTCTGCGCGTGGATGCCGAGCGCATCGATAGCGTGCTCGATCTGGTCGGGGAACTCATTATCGGCAAGTCGATGCTGCAGCAGGCGTTCACCGAATTCGCCCGCCATGTCCCCAAGGAAGCTTTGCGGGGCCGCTTCAGCGATGCCATGGCTTTTCAGTCCCGCGTGTTGAATGAGCTGCAACGTTCGGTCATGAAAATCCGCATGGTCCCAGTCGAGCAGCTGTTCCGGCGCTTCCCTCGCATGGTGCGCGATGTGGCCAAGCTGTGCGGCAAGGAAGTGGAGTTGGTGCTGCGGGGCCAGGACACCGATCTCGACAAGAGCCTGCTGGACGCGATCGCCGAGCCTCTTACCCACCTGGTTCGAAACGCCATCAGTCATGGCATCGAGAGTTCCGAAGAACGGGTCCGCAGCGGAAAGCCGCCCGGCGGCACCATTCATCTCACTTCGTATCACCATGGCAATCAAGTTATCGTGGAGATAAGCGACGACGGTCGGGGCATCGAGTCTCAAAAAATCAAGGCCAAGGCCGTGGCGACCGCACTGATTAGCGAGGAAGAAGCGGACCGGCTGGGCGAAGCTGGTCTTCTCGACCTGGTCTTCAAACCAGGATTCAGCACGGCCGACGAGGTCACCGAGGTCTCCGGACGCGGGGTGGGGCTGGACGTGGTGCAAAACGTATTACACCGCCTGAAGGGTTCGGTGGAAATCGAGACTCGCGCTGGCCAGGGTACGACCTTCCGCCTGAAATTGCCGCTCACCCTGGCTATCATTCGTGCCCTGTTGTTCAAGGTGGAGCAGCGGCTGTACGCCATCCCTCTCAATGCCGTGGCGGAAATCGCTCGTGCCAAAGAATCCGATGTGCACCAGATCCAGTCCTATGAAGTCTTGCAGTTACGCGACCGCGTCCTTCCCGTGGTCCGGTTGGGACGCGCCCCTGAGGCAGGAATTGGAGCCGAGGACGGCAAACTCTTCGTGCTGGTCATTTCGATGGGCGAGCGCAAGCTGGGGCTCATCGTGGACAGTCTGCGCGGAGAAGAAGAACTTGTCATCAAGGCGCTGGATGACCAGAGCCTGGCTACGGACTTGATCAGCGGAGCCTCCATCTTGGGCGATGGCCGGGTGGTGCTCATCGTCAATGTTCCCGCCATCGTAGATCGTCACGGCCGGGCCCACGCTGAGGAAGATGAGGGCGTGGTGTCAGGAATTCTGCTTTCCCACGCCGACCGCAAGCATGCCGCCCCCAGCCCGTGCGAGGTGCAGCCATGAGGCCAGTGCGGGTACTCGTGGTGGACGATTCCGCGCTCATGCGGAAGTTAATTCCGCAAATTCTGCAGACCGACAGTTCGATCGAGGTGGTGGGCACCGCCATGGACGGCAATTTCGGCCTCAGGAAAATCGAAGAACTGAAGCCGCAGGTTGTGACTCTGGACCTGGAAATGCCCGGCATGGGCGGGATCGACATGCTAAAGGAAATCATGCGCCGCCATCGCATGCCCGTCATCGTGGTGAGTTCCCATAGCACCCAGGGGGCTTCGGTGACGCTGCAAGCTTTGTCGCTCGGAGCATTCGATTTTGTCGCCAAGCCGGTGGACGTCTCTGCCCGCATGCCCGAGATCGCAGCGGAACTGATCGGCAAGATCAAAGCCGCCGCGCAGAGTCGGGGAGTACAGGATA
>Ga0193732_1000205_pt1 | contig 11470 bp, 6 predicted proteins | sample U1s1metaG_FD_145077 | JGI IMG/M metagenome (GOLD analysis project Ga0193732, IMG submission 145077) | Soil microbial communities from a riparian zone of the East river system, Colorado, United States - U1s1 | ecosystem: Environmental > Terrestrial > Soil > Riparian zone | place: USA: East River...
GGCGACATCTTCCAATTGGGCAATGCCTCGTGGCGAATTCTGCGAATTAACTCTGGAGTCGTCCGTGTCGAAGATGCGAAAGGTCAGCCGCCGGGAATTCCATTTTGGCTCGGTGAAGCTCCGGCGCGCACATCGGAGCTGTCGAATGCCGTATCCAATTTTCGGATGGAAATCGAAACGAGGCTCGCTGATGGGCAAAATCCCACTCAATGGCTCGCCGAGGAAATGCGCTTACCAGCTGGCGCCGCTGAACAGTTAGGTGATTATTTTTCCGACGCTTACCGCTCGCTTGGCGCAATTCCTTCACAGCAAACCCTGGTGATGGAACGTTTTTTCGACGAATCGGGCGGGATGCAGCTTGTCCTTCACTCGCCATTCGGCAATCGGATCAATCGTGCCTGGGGACTTGCCTTGCGAAAACGTTTTTGCCGCTCGTTCAATTTTGAGCTGCAGGCAGCGGCCACGGACGACGCGATCGTAATTTCGCTCGGCACCCAGCATTCGTTTCCGCTCGACGAAGTTTTTCGTTATCTGAATCCCAAAACGGTCCGCGACCTTCTCGTTCAGGCATTGCTCGACGCCCCGATGTTCACTATTCGCTGGCGCTGGAACGCGACGCGTTCACTTGCGGTGCCTCGTTTTCGTGGCGGCGCAAAACTCGCCGCGCCACTGCAGCGCATGGAATCGGAAAATCTTTTAGCGGCAGTTTTCCCGGATCAGCTCGCATGTCTGGAACATATCGTGGGGGACCGCGAAATTCCGGACCATCCGCTAGTGAAGCAGACCATCGACGATTGTTTGACCGAAGCGATGGACATTGATGGGCTGGAAGAAGTGTTGCGCAAAATCGAACAGGGCCAGATTCGTTGTATTGCGCGTGATTTGCCGGAACCATCGGCACTGGCCTCTGAGATTCTCAACGCGCGACCGTATGCGTTTCTGGACAATGCGCCTTTGGAAGAACGTCGCACCCAGGCGGTGTACACGCGTCGTGCGTCCGAGCGCAACGGCAGCGAAGGCCTGGGGGTTCTCGATGCGGCAGCGATTGAAAAAGTTCAAAAGGAAGCGTGGCCCAAAGCAACGAATGCGGATGAACTGCACGACGCATTAATGCTGCTCAGCATGATGACCGAAGAAGAAGTCGCAGTTTCCACGCATCATGACGGAAACGGCGCCTCTGCCGAACATTTGCTAAAAGAACTCATTGCCTTAAATCGAGCAACGAAAGTCCGATTTGCCGAAAAAACTTTTTGGGCCGCTGCCGAACGACTTCCAATGATTCAGGAGATTTACCCCACGGCGCGGGTTGAGCCTGAATTGATTATTCCCGACTCGATGCGTGGCCAAACCTGGGAACGCGCAAATGCCATTCGCGAACTGATTCGAGGACGAATGGAAGTTTGCGGACCCATCACTGTGGGTGAGCTGTCAGATATACTGATACTGCCGCGATCGGACAGCGACGCGGCTTTACTGGCGCTCGAAGCGGAAGGATTTGTGCTGCGCGGCAAGTTTCGCCCGTACGCTACCGACCAGGAGTGGAGCGATCGACGGTTGCTGGCGCGTGTTCATCGACTCACCATCGACCGGTTGCGCGCGGAAATTCAGGCGGTCTCACCGCAGGATTTTTATCGCTTTCTTTTCACCTGGCAGCGCGCCGATGCGGAACATCGCGTCGAAGGCCCTGAAGGTTTGCAATCTGTTCTCGAACAACTGGACGGTTGTGAGTTGCCGTTGGCCGCGTGGGAATCAGCGGTCCTCGCAGCCCGTGTTGACGACTACGATCCTGAATGGCTCGATCGCCTTTGTTTTTCTGGTCGGATTGGCTGGGGCCGTTTGAGCGCGCCGCAAAATCCAAACGCGCGCACGAGTGCTCCGTTGCGAACCAGCCCCATCGCGCTTTATCAACGCGAAAACCTCCGGCATTGGCTGATGCTGACCCAGTCAAATTCCTCGATGGATTTTTCTGTCGCCGCCCGGACCCTGTTCGACACACTCGCAGATGGGGGGGCGCTCTTCTTCAGCGAACTGGTACGCCGCAGCGGGCTACTGCCTTCTCAAGTTGAAGAAGCTTTATCGCAACTTGCCGCGCTCGGCCTGGTAACTTCGGACAGCTTCGACGGCCTGCGAGCTCTGCTGGTGCCGTCAAATAAACGTCCCACGTTTGGTAGGAACGCCGGGACACGGCGGCGTAAAGCAAATCTTGCCAGCATCGAATTTGCCGGACGTTGGTCGTTGCTGAGAACTGACGTCGCCTCGCAGCCATCGGGGAATGGAGCGGAAAGCTCCGCGCGTGACGCTGCTGTCGAAAAATTTGGACGAGTGTTGCTGCATCGATACGGCGTTGTGTTTCGACGCCTCCTTGAGCGCGAGAGTTTCCCAGTTACGTGGTACGAGCTCGGACGAATTTATCGCCGCTGGGAAGCGCGCGGCGAGATTCGCGGTGGCTATTTTGTGGGAGGAATCGGCGGCGAACAATTTGCCCTGCCTGAGGCCATCGGCCTGCTGCGTTCAATTCGTAAGTCGCAGTCAAATGGCGAACTAATCACATTGAGCGGTGCGGACCCGCTGAATTTGCAAGGCGTTCTGACGCCGGGAGCGCGAATCGCGGCGCTCACCGCAAATCGCATTTTGTTTTTTGCCGGATTACCGATAGCGGCGCTGGAGGCAGGCGAGATTCGAAAACTCGCGGAGGCACCGGTGTCTGATTTGCGAATCGAAACTGCTCTGAAAGTCGGAAAGCTACGGCCGTCATTGCGGCCGTATTATAAGTAAGAAAAGGACGCGGGTCCTGTAGCCGCTTCGCTCTGCGAAGCGCCGCGCCGAGCTGTTTGGCACGCGCGCGCCACGCGTCTCACAGAGACACGTGGCTACAGCTATTTCTTAACGATCTCGACGTTCTCGAGCATGGCAATGCCGCCACGCTCGGCGAGCTTGCCTTTCACGGTGATGTTTTTACCGCAGTATTCAGCGAGTTGATCGTTGATCGGCTTATGTTCGCCGACAACGAGATAAGCTTTGCCCTCGCTGACAATACCGACGGGTCCACCACCCTTGATGCACTTTGCCCCGCACGATTGGCCATGTTTTTCGCCGACGGCATTATGATCGACATAGCACATCATATCGACCACCTCGCCGGTCACTTCCTTTGAAGCAGCGGCGTCGCTGCCGTGCTCATGTTCCTGCGCCATTGCCAGCGGCGTGCATGCCAGAGCCGCCGTGAAAGTCGCGGCCACTGCGACCTTCCAGAGAGTGGGTTTATTGTTTGCTGAATTAAACATGATAGAAATGTGGGCTGATCGGCGCGTCGGTCAACGGCGCGGAGAAATCAACGGGACTTTCGTTTCGGCGCGCTCGGCGAGCGCGCCCTACCTTTGTTTCTCAATGAGATCGGCGAACTGATCGAAGAAATACGATGCATCATGGGGACCGGGCGCAGCTTCGGGATGATACTGCACGCTGAATATCGGCAGTTCCTTGTGCCGCATTCCCTCCACGGTGCCGTCGTTCAAATTTATATGTGTTACTTCCACATGTGACGGGAGAGATTTCGGATCGACGGCAAACCCGTGATTTTGCGACGTGATTGCCACTTTACCATTGCACAAATCTTTTACTGGCTGGTTCGCGCCATGATGGCCAAATTTTAATTTGTAGGTCGAACCTCCGAATGCGAACCCGAGAATCTGATGGCCAAGGCAAATTCCGAAGATCGGTTTCTTGCCCATCAAATTGCGCGTTGCCTCGTGCGTATACTCAAGGACTGCGGGATCGCCGGGGCCGTTGGAGAGAAAAATGCCATCCGGATTTAGCGCGAGCGCTTCTTCGGCGGTTGTGTTCGCTGGTACAACCGTGACGCCAAAACCTTTCTGACGCAGAAGCCGCAGAATATTTTGCTTGATCCCGTAATCGTAAGCCACGATTCGAAACCGGATGGGCGGAAGGTTCGGTTTGATTCCACCGTTATTGGATCTGATTGACCATGGCTCACTCAGTTTGTCCTCTGGGTCCCATTGATAAATCGCGCTCGCTGAAACTTCGCGGACGTAATCCATACCGATAACGCCCTCGCCTTTGATGGCCTGCTGCGTCGCTTCTTCCGGCGAAATCTCTTCCGTAGTCAAACAGGCTTTCATTGCGCCGCGGGTGCGCAGGTGCCGGGTCAACGCACGAGTATCAATTCCTTGCACGCCGGGGATGTTCCATTTCTTCAAATATTCGTCGAGCGACATTTCCGAGCGCCAGTTACTGGGAATTTCGCTTAGCTCTTCGATGACAAAGCCGCGTACGTGAGGGAACCGGCTTTCCTGATCAAGTGAGTTCGTGCCGTAGTTGCCGATCAACGGATAAGTCATCGCCACGATCTGCCCGCGATAGGAAGGATCGGTTAACACTTCCTGATAACCGGTCATTGCGGTGTTGAAACAAACTTCGCCAATGCACCTGCCGGTTGCGCCAAAGGATTCGCCCTCGAAAATTCGGCCGTCTTCGAGAGCTAACAGTGCGCGCATGTCACCGCGCACTGTGGCTTGTGGGGCAGAATTTTCAAATTCGTTGAAGCGTAGAGCGCTGAAGCGTTGGAAAAGGGTGCAGCCACCCGTAGCACCAGCTGTTAACTCTTCAATCTCATTAACGAAAAACCCGGATCGAAAATCGATCCGGGTTTTTCAAAATGTTACCCCGCTGATGCCGTTTAGGCGGATCTCCCGTTCCCTTTTCGTAACGGGCGGATGACCGTCGCCGCAGCGTCTGACTTCCAATTAAGGCCTGCCATCTTCTCCGAGCGACTCAGCCTCCTTAGGTTAACCAAATATCGGTTCGGGAATCCCACCTGTAATCTCGAACATCGCAGGGTAAAGCGCGAAAACCACCCGCGACTGATGAGAGCCGCTGGTTGAGAGTTGAGAGAAAAGCACTGGTTTTCTTCCCAACCCTCAACAAACGACTCTCAAATATCAAAGAACTATTCCCGCAATTCTGCGCCGAGGTCGCTTCGCAATCGCTCGCGAATTTTCGCATGCGCTGTGTTCACTTCCTCGCTTGTCAGTGTGCGACTCCGGTCGCGATATGTCAATCGATATGCGAGCGACTTTTTGCCTTCACCGATTTCAGTGCCGGCAAAGAGATCAAAAAATTCAGCTCCTTCCAACAACGGTTCCATTGGATGGAAAATCACTTCCCATATTTTTTCGTGGGTCAAATCTTCGGCAACAATCATCGCAATGTCGCGTGTGACTGAAGGAAATTTCCCAAGTTCGCGGAAAGTCGCGCGGGACCCTAAACCGCTCGTCGGGAACTCAAGCGATACCTCGGCAACAAAGACGCCGCCAGATGCGTCGATTGTTGCCGTGAGCGAATTTGTTAGCTGCCCGGCGAGGCCGACCAGTTGATTACCCGCAATAATTTCCACCGCCAGCGCAAAGTTGGCATGCCGACCGCGACGAAAAGACAAACCACTTTTTGCCAGCTCGATCGCGCCTTTTAGATCGAAGAAATCAACGCGTCGTTTTTCGTTCCGCCAATGAAGTTTACTGGCAATGTTACCCCAAAGGAGAATGGCTACTCGCTTCTGCTCTGCGCCGCCTGGTGGTTCGAAAACCCTGCCTGTTTCAAAGATCGCGACGCGTTCTGCTCCCGCACGAATGTTGTGGTCGAGTACTCCCAGCAACCCCGGCAACAAGCTGGGGCGTAGTGCCACGTGATCTTCACTCAGCGGATTACGCAATTCGATCGCAGTTTCCCCAAACGCGAATCTTTCCCTGGGAAGCAACTTTGAGGTCCGCACTTCAGTGAGGCCGGCTGCAACCAGTCGTTGGCGCATTTGTAATTCCAAATCGTGCGCGCGGTCAGCCTCGCTTGAGGACGTGAACCGGCTGCGATCTGTTCCTGGAATTTTTTCGGTGCCGTAAGCTCGCACCACTTCTTCGATGAGATCGACATCGCGTTGCAAATCGCGCCGGTAACTCGGAATTTTCCATTTCGTTATCTTGGCCGCGCTGATTTTCTTCAAACCGAATCCGGTCAGAACTTCGTCGACCGTCTTCGGTTTGATCGCGATCCCGATAACGCGGTCGCATTTCTCGTAGCGCAACGAAACATCGGTAGGGTTTGCCGGCAGCGTGCCTGCGACATTGATTTCCTTTGCTGGAGTCCCGCCTGCGATCTCTTGAATCAATTCGGTGACCCGCTGCGATGCACGGAGCACCATTTCAGGATCGACGCCGCGCTCGAATCGGTAACTGGCGTCGCTCGGTAGATTTAACTCGCGCGCGGTCCGACGAACACTCGCTGGCAAAAAGTAAGCGGCTTCCAACAAGACATTCTTGGTTGACTCGGTCACGCCGGTTTCTTCGCCGCCCATTACGCCGCCGATTCCAACCGCGCGTACTTGATCAGCGACGACACAATTGTCCGGTTTAAGCGAATAAGTCTTTCCATCGAGCGCGAGAAATTTTTCGCCGTCATGCGCGAGGCGCACGTTGATGCTGCCCTTCAACTTGTTTGCATCGAACGCGTGCGTCGGTTGTCCAAGCTCGAGCATTACAAAGTTTGAGATATCGACGATATTATTGATCGAGCGAACTCCAACGCTCTCGATTTTCGCGCGCAACCATTGCGGACTTGGTCCGACACTGACATTGTCGATCTTGCGCGCGGAGAAAAACGGACATTCGCGCGTTGAAGTGATGGTCACGCCGGTTTTCTTGAGGGAAATTTTCGCTTCGCGCGGCGTTGACTTGAGTTTTTTTTCGGTGAGCGCGGCAATTTCGCGGGCCAGACCAAAATGGCTCAGCAGATCACCACGGTTCGGTGTGACCTCGACGTCGAGAATTGTGTCAGCTGGGAAAATATCGGCGATAGGCGTACCAACCTTTGCATCAGGCGACAGGATCAAGAGGCCGGAGGCGTCTTCTCCGAGGCTGAGCTCGATTGGGCTGCAAAGCATTCCTCCGGATTCGACGCCGCGCAGTTTGCTTTCACGAATCTCCAGACCGTTTGGCAGCTTGGCCCCCGGCAACGCGAGCGGAACTTTATCGCCGACTTTGTAATTGGTTGCGCCGCAAACGATCTGGCGTTTTGCGCCGCTACCATCATCAACTTCACAGACGGTAAGGCGATCCGCATTGGGATGGCGAGATGATCCAGTAATCTGCGCCACGATCACTCTGTCGACGTTCGCCCCGCGGGTTTCGATGTTTTCCGTTTCAACGCCGGCGCGCGTGAGCAAATCCGCGATCTCTCCCGGATTTTCCGGAAGATCGACAAATTCGCGTAGCCAATTGACGGAAAATTTCATGCGAACTGGCGGAGAAACCGCAAATCGTTTTGCGCGAACAGGCGGATGTCGGGGATGTCGAACAGAACCATCGCTAGCCGGTCCATTCCGAGACCGAATGCGTAGCCGCTCCACTTTTCGGGATCGTATGCTTTGTCACCACGCGCTTTGTTGACCTGCTCGAAAACCGCGGGATGCACCACGCCTGAACCTGCGACTTCGATCCAGCGCTCGCCACCCTTGAGCGCTTTCGATTTCACATAAACCTCGAGACTCGGCTCGGTGAACGGGAAGAAGTGCGGACGAAACTGCACGTCGGTTCCGGAACCGAAAAGTTCGCGCATGAAAAACTCGAGGGCGCCTTTCAAATCGGCGACGCTTACGTTTTCATCAACATAAAGCCCTTCGATCTGGTGAAACTGCGGGCTGTGCGTGGCGTCGAGTTCATCGCGACGATAAGCAGCACCGGGAGCAATCACGCGAATCGGCGGGGGCGCGGCTTGCATCGTTCGAATTTGCACGGTCGAAGTGTGCGTTCGCAGCAAACGGCCGTCCGGTAAATAAAATGTGTCCTGCTCGTTTCGCGCCGGATGTTCGGGCGGTGTGTTGAGCGCGTCGAAACAATGCCATTCGTCCTCAATGTCCGGACCGTCCGCGAGGGAGAACCCCATTCGCCGAAAAATTTCGATAGAACGTTCCCACATCCGCGTGAGCGGGTGCAGCGCGCCAATTTCGCGGAGGGCGCCCGGTAGTGAGACGTCAATCCTTGCGAGTGCCTCGGATTCTTTTTGCGCTCGAAAACTTGCTGTGCGCGCTTCGACTGCAGCAGCCACGATATTGCGCACTTCGTTGAGCAATTTCCCAACGACCGGCTTTTGGTCTTTGCTCAGCGTTTTCATCTGCTCGCCCCACGCAGATACGCTGCCGCTTTTACCGAGGTATTTTATGCGCGCCGTCTCGAGCGCCTGTTCGTCAGGCGCCGCGTCGATTTCACGCAGGGCATCTTCACGAAGCTGTTCGAGTGGATGGCTCATGGATCCGTGAATCGTTAAAATGTTGTCTCGTTATACCGTCAAATCGATTCACGATTCAACGAATCACGAACTGCGACTCAACGAATCACGCCGCCTTCTTGTTCTTCTTTTCCAGCGCGCTTTTTGCCTGATCGACGATTGATTTGAATGCGATCTCATCGCTGACGGCAAGATCGGCGAGAATTTTTCGGTCGAGGCCAATGCCTGCGATTTTTAATCCCTCTGCAAGGCGGCTGTAAGTCAGTCCATTTGCGCGAGCGGCAGCGTTTAGCCGTTGAATCCAGAGGTAACGAAATGTGCGTTTACGCGTTTTACGGTCGCGATAGGCCCAATATTTGCCTTTCATGATGGCGTCCTTCGCGTAGCGGAAAAGTTTTGAACGGCGTCCGCGGTAGCCTTTGGCTTTTTTTATGACTCGTTTGCGTCGCGCCCGGCTTGCCGGGGCGTTAGTAGCTCTTGGCATGGTTGTTTCCCCAAATCGCTTCGGGGTTCCTCGTTCAGCGAGCTGTTCGTTTCATTATCGATCTTCGCGACCTCACTCGCTGATGCAGTCCCGTTGCGCGGAACCAGGTGCCCAGATCGTCACGACGCGGCAGCGCCGAGTGACGAACAATAAGTAGCGAGTGGAGAATGACAACTGCTTTCTGCAGGGGCCAACGTTAAAGCGTTGAACCGTTGAAGTGTTAAAGCGGGCCGGTTACGTCATGCTTTAACGCTTCAACGGTTTAGTGCTAGATTCCGCAGGCATGCACTGGCTCGGGCGTCATCGTCTCCTAGTCCTCGCTTTCATCTGCATTTTTTGGACGGCCTTGATTTTTTCCGGTCATTTTTTTCCGGGCGTCCCATTTATTTCCGCGCCGTGGCGTGGTGAACAGAGCTTTGAAGATTTGCTTCGACGCGAGGGGCGGAAGACGCCGGCGCCGTCCGATTTTGTTTTCCTCGGGATCGATCAAAGCACGCTGCAATTGCCGCCATTGACCGCTGAAGAAATCGCGAGCAACCGCGCGTTTCAGCTGATGACCGAAAAGCCGTTCCCATGGTCGCGCGAAGTATGGGCGCTTTTGCTCGACCGATTGCTCGCAGCGGGTGCGCGCCTAGTCATCTTCGACATGCTCTTCAATCCCCCTAACGATGGCGATCCGGCGTTTCACGCCGCACTCGATCGCTACCGCGACAAGGTCGTGGTTGGCGCCAACTTCGACATGCAGAATCCCAACACACTCCAGAAGATAACGCCAAACAACACACTGATTCCACCGCCGCAACTGCTGGATGACCGTGTCGGGTTCGTAAATTTCTGGGCGGACCCAATCGACGGAAAAATCCGCGCTGTAACGTATCGCGTGACTGATCGGCAGCTCGTCGATCAGCCAAGCGAAGAAATTTACGAATCTCTTTCAGCCCGCGCCTTGGCTAAAATTGGTCACGCGAATGATGTGCCGCAGGATTTTCGCGGTCACATGATTCGTTTCACGTCGCCGGACGCGTTTGCACCCCGACCGCTCTACGAAGTTTTCGATCCGAAGTTCTGGCATGCCAATTACGCGGACGGCGCGTTTTTTAAGGACAAGATCGTGATGGTCGGATCATCGGCGCAGGTGGAGCACGACACCGTGGTTACGCCGATGAGTCCAACCACATTGGGCGCCGCGCTGCATTTGCAGGCGATGGCTGCGGCGTTGAATCATGAATTTTTGAGGCCCACACCGGCCAGAACCGGTCTCGCGCTGGTAGGCATGGCAGGGCTCACGGCATGGTTGCTGGTTGCCTTTTTGCGCCGGCCGTTGCTTTGTCTTGGTGCACTGGTTCTGATTACAGGCGCGTATCTTGGCGCGTCACGATTCTTCTACGATAAAACGGGGCTCCTGCTTCTGACGGTTCCAGTCCTCTCGGCTCTGGTGTTAAGCGGATTATTTTCGCTCGGGTTGGAGTACGCACTCGAATGGCGTGAGAGGGTACGCACCAGGCGCACACTTGAACGTTATGTCTCGAAAAATTTGGTGAAGGAAGTTCTGGAAAATCCGGACAGCTACTACAGCTCGCTGCGCGGAGTTCGTGTTCCTGCGACAATTTTGTTCTCGGATTTAATTGGTTTCACCACGTTGTCGGAAAAAGCCGATCCCGAGGCGTTGGTCGCGCAACTTAATGAGTACTTAAGCCGCATGACGTCGGCGGTCTTTAGGAATGGCGGCACGCTCGATAAATTCATCGGCGACGCGATCATGGCCGTATGGGGCAATGTGCGCAGTTGTGGCATGGCGCAGGACACGAAAGATTGCGTGCGCGCGGCACTGGCGATGCGGCGAGAATTACGGCAGCTCAATCAAAGATGGCGGGAGGAAGGCCGCATGGGGCTCGGCATGGGCATCGGCATCAATCAAGGCGAGGTGATCGTCGGCAACATTGGCTCACACGAGCGGATGGATCCCACAGTCATTGGCGACTCCGTTAATCTCGCGTCGCGACTCGAAGGTCTCACCCGAATTTACGGCGTGGATATTCTCGTTGGCGCCTCGGCAGCTGAACTGGCAAGAGACGAGGTTCATATTCGCTCGGTTGCTCGAGTGCAGGTGAAAGGCAAAAGCAAACCGGTGGATATTTTTACTTTCGTCGGGGCGCGAGACGAGGAAGTGGATCCAGAATTCCTAAAGTGGCTCGATACGTACGAGGAGGGATTGGAGAAATTTCGGGCACGCGATTTTACCGAGGCGAAAATTCTGTTTTCACGGTTCCTGGAATTTTATCCGGACGACTTGCTGGCCAAGATGTATCTGGATCGCGCGCTCGAATACGAACAGACTCCTCCGGATGAAGCTTGGGCGGCAGTAGAGGTGTTTGAGAAGAAGTGATGCGAGGATATGCCATCGTGTCATGTCGAGCGGAGTCGAGACATCTCCGATTTGTGTTTTTTGGAAAACTAGGGATTCCTCTACTCCGGTCGGAATGACAGAGGTCGGCGCTCGATTCTTATCCGTGAAATCCGCGTAATCCGCGGTTTCTTTTTTTTCAGGGCATCGTAAAGAATCCGCGTGAAGGAAGCGCCAAAGAGTTTTCATTTCCTTGGGATTTGCGGCACGGCCATGGCATCAGTGGCGGCAGCGCTGAAGGAGCGCGGATTCAAAGTGACCGGGTCTGATGAGAATGTTTATCCGCCGAT
>Ga0193732_1000206_pt1 | contig 11451 bp, 7 predicted proteins | sample U1s1metaG_FD_145077 | JGI IMG/M metagenome (GOLD analysis project Ga0193732, IMG submission 145077) | Soil microbial communities from a riparian zone of the East river system, Colorado, United States - U1s1 | ecosystem: Environmental > Terrestrial > Soil > Riparian zone | place: USA: East River...
GAAGGCTGAGGTCAGGCCGATTACGCCGCCCACGTTGATGTTCATCTCCGCCGTTAGGCCAGCCAGGTCGGCCGCCGGGGCCTTAAGGTTCTTGTAGAGCATGATGCCCGCATTGTTCATGAGTACATCGAGCTTGGGGAATTCCGTTTTTACACGTGTCGCGAGCGTAACGATTTGCGCGGGATCTGCGACGTCGCTCTGGATAGTGTGGAGCTTCGGGTGCCTCCTCTTTACCTCCTCCAGTACTGACTCCCGCCGACCAGTCACGATTACCTCGTTACCGAGTTCGACGAATTTGAGCGCGAAAGCAAGGCCGATACCGGCGGAGCCTCCGGTGATGAGGATGGTGCGACCCCTGAGAATCATAAAACTCCTTTCGTGCGTTTCGTTTGAGGTAAGTCCAAACCCTTTTAGTACCTAACGAGTTCATCTTCCGGTGCATTGCGTATAGGATTACGCGTGTAATCCAAAAGTCGCAAAAAAATGTCAAAAGCTATGCAACAGATAATCTTGCACAGTAGTCAATAATTTCTGCCGTTCAGCAGGCTCGGTAAACATGCGAGCTACGGACACGGCACCCGCCATCGCACTAAAAATGACTAAGAAGTTCTGTTCCCGTTCTCCTGCCGTCCGTCCCGGCATGAACTCCACCCACCGGTTCGTACGATCTTTCATCAGCCCGAAAACTCGTTTTCTGACGCTGAACTTGGCGCGAGCAATTTCAGGCGCCAGCGCCGCAACCGGGCAACCAGTGTCGGGATGGTCACAGTGCTCAGGTGAGAGGTACCGCCGGACGACCTCCTTCCACCTGTCCTCACGCGGCACGTTTTGCAGAGAGGAATAAACCTTCTCGCTCTCTGAGAATGCCCGAGCGATGGCTTCGGCGAAAAGCTCGTCCTTGCTGTGGAAATGCTTATAAAAACCGCCCACGGTCAGGCCCGATGCCTTCATCACGCTGGCGACACCAGGACCGTTCAGCCCTTCGGCGCGGAGCTTGCGTGCTGTGTTCCGCACGATGCGATCTCGCGTTTGCGTTTTGTGTTCCGGTTCATAACGCATGTCAGTCCATTGGATTATATACATAATCCATGGACTCAAATTCTTTCAGTCCGCGGCGAGCGGCAGTGGCCACGCGTTTTCGAGCGGTTCCGAGTGAATCGTCGGCTAACCTTACCTTATCGCGATTAGGGAAGTTAAGACGACTCCGGTTGGCCACCGGGAAAATGGCTTAGAGCGAGCGGACCTGCAATTCCGCGGGGAGTTCTTTAATCTGTTTAATATCGTCAACATGGGGCTACCTGCCAATGCCATCGAGGTACAGGATTTGGCATGATCAGCAAGGGGGGAGGACAGAGACAGCAGGCTCCCTGAGAGAAGCGCGGCGGAGAACCCGCCTCTGCAGGATGTTATTGTACGAAATTAAAATACGCCTGTAAATTATTGATAATAAATGAGATATTGGTGGAGGCGACGGGAGTCGAACTATTCAGGGTATTGATAACATGTAACTTGTTGATTCTCGGAACTGCTACAACGGCTAAAAAGGCCCCATTGCCTGATCCATTGTACGTTTATTGTACGAAAATATTCTCGCACTGCGATCGAGTCAGAGGTCGTCACAGGCCGAGTATCCCACACTTTGCCGTTATTGATAAAAAGAATTGCGGATTCCATATACCGACCCGAGGCGCCTGAAACACTGCTGCTGTCAAAGAATTGGCGGTTTGGATTCCTTCCGCCATGCCGATTTCCTGCTACTGACCTGGCGCGCTTCCCAAGGGCCACTGTGGGTCCATGTTCATTTGGGAGCGCACCTCTCCCTCAATATCCTAGCCGCTTATTCACAATATTCTTCAGCGGCTCGCCCTTCTCAAACCTGCCATACTGCTTCAGAAAGAAGCGCATCGCCTGATCCTGCCAGTCGGCCGTGTGGTCCGCGCAGTGCGGCGACAACAGAACATTCTCCAACTTGAACAGCAGATGTCCCGCCGGTAGCGGTTCGTGCTCAAACACATCTAACCCCGCTCCTTTGATCCTTTTGGCCGTTAGCGCACGCAGCAGTGCCGCCTCCTCAATGACCGGGCCGCGTCCCACATTGATCACCACTGCCGTCGGTTTCATCGCAGCGAACTCCGCTTCGCTGATCATGTGCCGCGTCTCCTCGGTCAATGGGGCCGTCGCCACTATGGAGTCGCAGAGCGCGATCATCTCGCGCCGCTCCTCCGGCCGGTAAAAGCGCTCCACTAGCGGATCGGTCGATCCGGGAACATGCCGCTTAGTCGCGAGCACACGCATGTTCATCGGACGCACGCGGTTCGCTACGGCTCGGCCAATGTCGCCATAGCCCAAAATCCCAACCGTCTGTCCGCTTATCTCTTGCACATCGAACGGTTCCCAGACAGCTGCCGTCTGGTTGCGAACCATCCGCCTGAAATCCTTTGCGAAATACAAGATCGCTGCCAGCACAAACTCCCCGAGCGACGCGCTGAACACGCCGCGGCCGTTGGTCAGCAGGATTTGGCTCTCAACGAGTTCCGGAAACAACAGGTTGTCCAGGCCCGCGGCCCGGGAGTGTACCCAGCGCACCTTCCTGCAAATCGCAAACAATTCGCGCAGCAACTCCCGCGTACCCGACCACAGCAGAATCACCGTCGCGTCTTTCCCTGTCTGGGCCCACGCGGCAACGTCCCCACATACTGTGTGCGGTAGGTCGTTCAACATGGCGAATTGCGGATCGTATCCCGATGCCAGCACCAGCACTGGATTCTCTTTTCTCATACCCAATATCCTGCCATGCTCTTGTTCTAACCGGTGGCCAGAAGTGCGAGGACGACGCCGCAAGTACCAACCGGAATGCATTCCGGGCCAAGTCCCGGAAGTTGACCGGAGCTAAGCTGACTTCCTTGTACTACTCCGAACGTTTTCAATCTTGTCCGCGCAGGAACGGTTCAGCAGGCGGCTCCAACATGTCAGACATGAAGTAGCTGTTTGTTGACAACTTCGCAATTACGGAATAATGTCCCTCCTGTCGATTGGAAAGTGTGGGCACAGCGATTGTTCTCAAGGTAGGGTGAGCGCGCGCGATTACCGGTGGTCTCTGTGCGGCGTGGTTTGCGGATGAAAGGTACAAAATGACGGCAGGGGGAGGTGCAATTCCGAAAGCTCGTTGGGTTCGAATCCTCCCTGGCACCGTCCTGATTTATGTCATCGCCTACATGGACCGCATGAATATCAGCTTGGCGATGGCTGGGGGAATCAATAGAGATTTACATCTATCGATGACGCTATCTGGCCTTGCCGCGGGAGTCTTCTTCATCGGGTACATGCTGCTGCAGGTTCCGGCGGGTCATATCGCGGAACACCTAAGCGCCAAGAAATACGTTTTGTGGTCCATACTGGCCATGGGCATGGTTTCGTTTCTTACCGGGTTTGTGCAAAATGGCGTGCAGCTCATGGGGATGCGATTTCTCTTGGGAGTCGCTGAAGGCGGGATCTATCCTGCGCTGCTGATCGTGGTCAGCAACTGGTTCCCAAGTAAAGAGATTGGACGCGCGAACGCTGTTTTTCTAGCCAGCCTACCTCTGTCCACAGTTCTTACCAATCCGATCTCTGGTTGGCTCGTCTCCAAATATGACTGGCGTTGGATGTTCTTTGTGGAAGGTGGCCTGTCTCTTTTGCTGGTCCTCTTGTGGCTGCCGATGATCAGTGATCGGCCTGGGCAAGCGAAATGGATATCTCTGGAAGAGAAGAATTACTTGGAACAAACGTTGGAAGCTGAGCGTTTGGCCAGCGAACGCCGTTTTCAGTCCCAAGCCGGCGCCGATTGGTCTTACAAGCGTCTGCTGCAGGACAAGAATCTTTGGCTGATGACACTCATTGTCATTTGCTACACCACCGGGCAGTATGGCTACTCTATTTGGCTCCCGACCCTGCTCTCGGGACTAACGCGAATGAGCTTAGGAAAGGTAGGCTGGCTGTCCTCTCTACCGTTTCTGGTTGCGCTGGGCGGATTGTACGTTTTCGGCGCCTTGTCCGACAAACGGCGCAACCGTCGTCTCTGGACATCAGTTTCGTTGGCCGGTTTTGCATTCAGCCTTTTGCTAGCGACCTGGTTCACACGCCGGGCATGGTTTGCCTTTGCTTTGCTTGTATTTACAGGGTTTTTCCTAAAAGCCATGCAGAGCCCTTTCTGGGCCATGCCTGCGTTGCTTTTCCCACCAGGATTCTCGGGCGGAGCGCGCGGTTTTATCAATGCCGTCGGAAACCTAGGAGGCTTTGTTGGTCCGCTTCTGGTCGGCTGGTCCGTGACTCTCACTGGCAAAATGCAGTATGGCAGCTACTGTCTTGTTCTTGCCTTACTGGCGGGTGCGGGGATTACTCTGCTGTTGCCCACACTGACGACGGGGCGAGAGAACTGACCCCTATTCCACTCATCTAGGTGAGCAAACGCTGGGCGTGTTCGCTCCGTTTTCACATTTCTGCTGAACTTGTCAGTCTACTTTTATTATTTGCTTGACAGCTTTTCGGGATCCGGCGTACTACTTCTGTCTGCCGATCAAGTTTCGGGTCAAAAACAAATTGTCGCCAGACGGGGTGAAATCCATGTCGATTCAAACCGCGCCACGCTGTGCTTGGTTAGTTCTGGTGTTAGCGCTTCTCCTTCTTTCCGGAGCTTCAACCTTTGCTCAAGTGACTGGAGCGACGTTGTCGGGGAAAGTCACCGACTCATCGGGCGCCGTCGTGGTGGGCGCGCACATTGTCGTAGAGAAGATGGACACTGGTGTTACCCGCGAGGCAACGACAAACGCGGAGGGACTATACAGTGCGCCCAACCTTGCTCCCGGGACCTATGAGGTGTCGATCTCGGCGAAGGGGTTCGCGACCCAGGACCGTCATGGCATCACGCTCACGGTCGGAGGAGATCAAGTCATCGACGCCCAGCTACGAGTTGGTCAGTCGAACGAAAAGATAGAGGTAGATGATGTAGCGCCTGTACTACAGTTGCAATCGGCGGAGGTGAGTGCCGTCGTCGACTCGAGGACAGTGAAGGAACTGCCCCTCAACGGCCGCAGTTGGACCGATCTCGCGACCTTGCAGCCGGGAGTGGCGCGGATCGAGGCACAGTCGACTGCGGGGGCTGGAGCGGATCGTGGAGAGCATGGCTTCGGCACACAACTTACGATCAGCGGCGGTAAACCGGTACAAAACAACTATCGCCTCGATGGAATCAGCGTCAACGACTACGCGAACGGTGGTCCCGGGAGCGTATTAGGACCCGCACTTGGTGTCGATGCCGTGCAGGAATTCTCCGTGATCACCGCCAACTATTCTGCGGAATACGGACGAACTTCCGGCGGAGTAGTCAATGCCATCACTCGTTCGGGAACGAATGATTTTCACGGAGGTGTTTTCGAGTTTATTCGGAATAGCGCGATGGATGCGCGAAATTTTTTCAACACTCCTTCCGCTGGACCGAAACCGCCCTTCAGGCGCAATCAGTTTGGCGGCTCGATCGGCGGGCCAATCTTCAAGGAGCACACCTTCTTTTTCGCAAACTATGAAGGAGTGCGGCAGAGCAAAGGAATTTCCACTCAAGCCAGCGTGCCGACTGCGTTGGCTCGGACGGGGCAACTTGTGGATGGAACGGTGACGGTAGATCCCGCAGCTGCGGCCTACTTACCGTTCTGGCATTTGCCCACGCCGGGCTTACCCACCAGCGGTGATTTCGGAACCTACTCTTTTGCTGCACAACAGATTGTCAATGAGAATTTTGTCACGACTCGACTGGATCATTGGATTTCAACCAAAGACGCCCTGGCCGGCACTTACATTTTCGATGACGCGCCCTTCACTGTTCCCGATGGGCTGAATATTACCCTGCAGGGGTATCACGTCCGGCGTCAAACTTTGGCGCTGTCAGAGACCCACGTTTTCAGCCCAAACCTGCTGAACGCTTTACACGTTGGATTCAATCGCGTGAGTGCATTTAACAACAAGGGAGTGAGCGCGATTAATCCGCTCGGCAGCGACAGTTCTCTCGCCTCTACGCCGGGACAAAATGCAGCGCGGGTGCAGGTACCGGGACTCGCTTCGCTTCCGGGCGGCGTCGGGGCGGTGGACCACTTTACCCACGGCTGGAATTCGTACCAGGCATACGATGATGCGTTTCTCACCCGAGGTGTTCACAGCCTCAAGTTTGGAGCGGCCGTGGAATACATCCGATCCAATTCGACGGGATTTGCCGATGTTGCCGGAAACTGGTCGTTCAATACTTTTTCAGACTTCCTCACGAATAATCCTGCCCATTTTGATTCCGCTGTAATACCTGCGTCACCGCGCAATGCTCGCCAAACCATCTTCGGCACTTACGTGCAAGACACTTGGAAAATACGACCAAATCTGAATCTGGACTTTGGTTTGCGCTACGAGATGGCAACCGTTCCTTCCGAGGTGCATGGGAAGTTCGTTTCCTTGCGCAACCTGACCGACGCACAACCGAGAGTCGGGAAGCAGGTCTTCGGCAACCCAACGTTGCGCAACTTTGAACCTCGGTTCGGTTTTGCGTGGTCTCCCTTCAGCGACTCGAAAACCGTGGTCCACGGCGGGGTTGGTCTTTTTGACGTACTCCCGCTTCCCTATGTGGTTCAACTGTTACAAGTACGGCCCGCACCCTTCAACGCCATCGGAGGTCTGAATTCGGGACTCGCGGGGACGTTTTATACAGGCGCATATTCTCTGCTTACGCCCAACACCGTGGCCTCGACTTTTATCCAACAGAACCCGAAGCGTAACTACGTAGCAACCTGGCACCTCAATGTGCAAAGGGAAGTCACTCCGAACCTCGCTTTCATTGTTGGGTATGTTGGCTCGCGCGGTGTGCATCAGCAGTTTAAGGTTGACGATGCGGACATGACTCTGCCGACATTGACCCCGGCGGGCTATGTGTTCCCTTACTCTACGACTGGAAATCCGCCGCCCACCTTGAATCCCAACTTTAGTGCCATTCGCTCGCTGTGGTGGAACGGTCACTCGTCGTATGACGGACTCCAAGTTGGGGCGACCAAGAGGTTAAGCCGGGGCTTCCAATTTCAGGCATCCTACACCTGGTCGAAAACCATCGACGACAATTCGACTGGCGCCGGTGCCGATTCCTTCAACAATTCCTTCAGCAGTCTGCACTGGTATGACTTGCGATTAAACAAATCGCTCGCCGACTTCAACACGCCCCGCGTGCTCGTGGCAAGCGTTACCTGGGACTTGCCGAAACCCAAAATGTCTTCGGTCGTCGGTGAGAGGGTATTGGGCGGGTGGGAGATAGGAGCCATTTTCACTGCGCATGACGGCCAACCTTTCAGCGAACTACTTTCCGGCGACGTGGTGGGACAAAATAGCAGCGATCCTTTTTCATTCCCCGAACGTCTGACAGGCCCCGGGTGCAATACGCTGGTAAATCCGGGCAACAGAGACAACTACGTAAAGACGCAATGCTTTTCGGTGCCGACCGCCCCCACGCCAGCCTTTTACAACACGTATTGCAATCCTGCCACGCCATTTCCAACCTGCACCAATCTTCTGGGAAATGCGAGGCGCAATATCCTCGCCAGTCCGGGCTACAAGAATTTCGACTTCTCGCTCTACAAGAACACACGAATTACCGAGCGAGTGGACACGCAATTCCGCGCCGAGTTTTTCAACGTGCTGAATCACCCAAACTTTCAAGGGGCCTTTGATACCAACACGATCGATCAACCTGGCGCGCTGCTGCACACGATTGGGGATGCCCGCGACATTCAATTTGCGCTCAAAGTCATCTTCTAGAGCGAGGATACGAGGTCTAGTTGTCCTACAAGTCTTGACAACTAAGGGTTGCAGAGCCGAACATGAACGTCAGGACATCGGGGCATTGGTATCGTTTTAGGAGAACCGTCGGATGAGTCACGAGCTACAAGCCGCCCAACGGCCGCGATTGCCTAGGCACCGCGCCGGAATCTCTCGTAGAGTCTTTGAGATGACTGACACACTCATTAAGGAACCCGTGGCCGTTGAAGATGTTTCCGGGCGTTATGCCGACCGAGTGTATGAACAGATACTCGGGCAGATCGTTGCTGGGGATTTCAAGATCGGCGACCGCCTGCCATCGGAGAATCAACTCAGTACGGAATACGATGTCTCCCGTGCGGTAGTGCGCGAAGCGCTGGCCCGTCTCTATGCGGACGGTGTTACGGTAACTCGTCGCGGGGCTGGTACTTACGTACAACATCAACCTGGGCGCGAATTCCTACGATTGGCTCCTATCGGTGGCGTTGCTGATCTAATGCGCTGCTTTGAGTTCCGCATCGGGCTTGAGGGGGAAGCAGCATCACTGGCGGCGCAAAGAAGAACAGAAGAGCAGCTGACGGCCATAGAAGAAGCTTTCGAGGAATTGAACCGCGTGAATGCCACCGGCCAGGTCGGTGTTCAAGAAGACATCCGCTTCCATGCGGCGATTGCCGCGGCGAGCCGCAATCAGCTATTTATTCAGACCTTGGAGGCCCTCGCAATTCACGTCGTGAATGGAATGAAGATTACCCGAACTCTTTCCCTCACGCACAGTAAGAAGCGGCTCGCATTGGTGCAAGATGAGCACCGCCGAGTAGTGGAGGCCATTCGAGAATCCGACGTAGAACATGCACGCGAAGCCATGCGAGCGCATATTTCCAACGCCAAGACTCGCGTGCTTGATTACAGCACGGAACCTTCCTGAAGACTATCCTTGACCAATAATCCGGACACTCGTCGGGATCGTTACCTCTCCCATCAAAACGATGACCAAAGCGCCCAAGACGCCTGAACAGCTGAGAAGCCATCGCTGGTATGGCGTGGACGATCTGCGTTCTTTCGGCCATCGCTCCCGCACGGCGCAGATGGGCTACACGGCGTCCGATTATATGGGCAAGCCGGTGATTGCAATCGTCAACACCTGGAGCGAGATTAATCCTTGTCACTCGCACTTTAAAGAACGGGCTGAGGAAGTAAAGCGAGGCATCTGGCAGGCTGGCGGGTTTCCGGTGGAGATGCCCGTGATGACGCTCTCCGAGCCCTTCCAAAAACCGACGACGATGTTGTACCGAAACTTCCTTGCCATGGAAGTGGAGGAAGTTTTGCGTTCCTATCCTTTCGACGGCGCTGTGCTGATGGGCGGTTGCGACAAGACGACGCCGGGGCTGCTCATGGGCGCGTTCAGCATGGACCTGCCTATGATCTATTTACCGGCCGGGCCAATGCTGCGCGGCAACTGGAACGGCCGCGTCCTCGGCAGTGGCACGGATACGTGGGAATACGCCGCGGAATTGAAGGCGGGGAAGATCACGAACATGGAATGGAAAGGCATCGAGACGGGAATCGCGCGATCCGCCGGCCATTGCATGACGATGGGTACGGCCTCGACGATGACTAGCGCGGCGGAAGCGCTGGGCTTAACGTTGCCGGGATTTTCGTCCATTCCGGCGGTGGACTCCCGCCATGCGCAGTATGCCTCGCTGACCGGGAAAAGGATCGTAGAAATGGTTTGGGAGGACTTGAAACCTTCCGACTTACTCACCGACAAGTCTTTTGACAACGCGATCACGACAGTCCTGGCTCTGGGCGGCTCGACCAATTCGATCGTCCATCTGATTGCCTTGGCGCGACGCGCGGGGTTGACCTTGACGCTTGATCGCTTTGATGAACTGGCGGGCCGGACGCCCGTGCTGGCAAACATCCGCCCCGCCGGAGAATTCTTGATGGAGGATTTTTACTATGCGGGCGGGTTGTCTGCGTTGATGGCGGAACTAGGGGACTTGATTGACGCCACGCAAAGAACAGTAAACGGAATGACCGTCGGAGAAAATATCCGCGACGCGCAGATTTATAACGATGCAGTGATTCGCCGACGTTCAAATCCGTTGGTCGAACACGACGGGCTCGCAGTGTTGCGCGGAAATCTGGCACCGGATGGAGCGGTCATTAAACCCCCGGCAATGGAATCGCACCTTAAATTGCACACCGGTCCCGCCATCGTGTTCCGCGATTACAACGACATGTCGGCGCGGATTGATGACCCAGGACTTCCGGTTACTGCCGAGTCAGTCATCGTGCTGCAAAATGCAGGGCCGATTGGCGCGCCCGGTATGCCGGAATGGGGCCAATTGCCAATTCCAGAGAAGCTCCTCAAAGCCGGAGTGCGCGACATGGTCCGTATCTCCGATGCGCGCATGAGTGGCACCAGCTATGGAGCGTGCGTGCTGCATGTCTCGCCGGAATCTTTTGTGGGGGGACCTCTCGCACTGGTGCGCGATGGCGACTTAATCGAGCTCGACGTGGCCGCCCGCAGGCTGAGTCTTCTCGTTTCGGAAGAGGAATTAGCGCGGAGGAAGGCCGCGTGGACAGCACCGAAGCCGAGATTTGCGCGTGGTTATGGGGTACTGAATCAGCTCCACGTGCTGCAAGCCGATAAGGGGTGTGATTTTGATTTTCTGGAAGAGTCGCCGCGGGAGAAAGCCCCGAGCACAGCTGACCCTGAAATCCACTAAAGCGAAAAAGAAAACAGATGCCCGAGGAGTGTGATGGCGAAACCATTAAGCGATGGAGCAACGAACCTTCTCAAGCGTGTAAGCACCGCGACGCTAACGACGCAGTTGTTCCGGCGCGGCTTTCGCAATGTTTTTATGCAGGGGGTTGCCCCACTCGGAAAGGTTGGAATGGACAACCTAGTCGGTCCCGCGTTTACGCTACGAAACATTCCTGCCAGAGAAGACATCGACGTACTGGACATATTTCTCGACCCGGAAAATCCGCAGCGCAAAGGCGTCGAGACCTGTCCGCCGGGGCACGTTTTGGTGCAAGACTGTCGCGGCGACAGAACGGCGGCGTCCTGCGGTTCCATTCTGGCAACTCGGCTGAAAGTGCGAGGAGCGGCTGGAATGGTTTCCGACGGACCGGTGCGCGACAGCGGTGTAATCGCTGAACTTGGATTTCCTGTTTTCTGTGCCGGTGCTAGCGCGCCCACCAATATCATCAAGCATCACTCGATCGATTTAAATGTGCCGATCGGGTGCGGTGGGGTTGCCGTGTATCCGAACGACATCGTTGTGGGAGACGTCGATGGAGTTGTGGTCGTCCCGCTACATCTGGCGGAAGAGATCGCAGTCGATGCGGCCGAGCAAGAGGGCATGGAAGACTTCATCATGCGTCGCGTTGAAGAAGGAGCGCCGCTGCGCGGAACCTATCCGCCGAATGACGAGACCCGGAAGGCATATTTGGCCTGGAAGGCGCAAAACGTCCGTCAAGAATAAGACCTATAGGACTTTTCCCGCAGGCTCGTCGCAAAGGTAGCGAATTGTGAACATCACCGGATCAATGCTAGTTGGCTGCAGCGAGGTACGTGGCACGGAGGGAGTCCTTCGCGCGTGGAACCCTACCACAGGCACAGAA
>Ga0193732_1000208_pt1 | contig 11420 bp, 10 predicted proteins | sample U1s1metaG_FD_145077 | JGI IMG/M metagenome (GOLD analysis project Ga0193732, IMG submission 145077) | Soil microbial communities from a riparian zone of the East river system, Colorado, United States - U1s1 | ecosystem: Environmental > Terrestrial > Soil > Riparian zone | place: USA: East River...
CACCGGAAGGTTGCCCGCGTTGCCCCCGAAGATCGAAGGACAGGACGATTCCGGACTGGAAGGCAGCTTCAATCTGCTGGAAGTCAGTCCTGACGCTGCGAAGGCCCTCGAGGCGCTCCCGGAGAACACCATGCTCAATTTCGATGGGTCCTCGACCAGCGAAAAGAAATATACGTGGAATGCAGTGGGCATCCTGCCGGGCAGTGATCCGAGGTTGCGCAGCTCCGCGGTGTTGCTTTCGGCGCATCTGGATCACTTGGGAATCGGCGAGCCGGTAAACGGAGATGATATTTATAACGGCGCCGACGACGACGCTTCGGGCACGACCGCGGTCCTGGAACTTGCGCGCATGCTGGGCGCAGGGTCACGACCGAAACGCACCGTGATCTTCGCGCTGTTCGGCAGCGAAGAGACGGGCGGCCAGGGGTCGCAATATTTTCGCGAGCATCCGCCGTTGCCCCTGAAACAAATCGCGCTCAACCTCGAGTTCGAAATGCTGGGACGGGCTGATCCCGCGGTCAAGGCCGACACCGTGTGGCTCACCGGATGGGAACGCTCCAACCTTGGACCCACGCTGGCGGCTCGCGGAGCCAAGCTGGCCGGCGATCCTCATCCCGACCAGAACTTCTTTGCCCGCTCCGACAATTACGTCCTGGCCAAGAAAGGCTTAGTGGCTCAAACCGTTTCAAGCTACGGACTGCATGCCGACTACCACCAGCCTACGGACGATCTGGTCCACATCGATTTCAAGCACATGGACGCGGCCATCGCATCGCTGTTGTGGCCGGTCCGCTGGCTGGTGAACTCGTCGTTTACGCCGAAGTGGAACAAGGGAGGAAAACCGTAGGCCAGTCGTCGGTGGTCAGGCCTCAGAGAAAACCACTCCCTCCTCAGTGCGGCGAATCGCCAGGCGAGCGACCGGCCGGAATGTTGCTTCTCCGCGTCGCGCGTGGGGGGCCATCGTCTTGCCGAAGACGAACAACTAGTTCGTTCTTTTCGCCTTTGTAATCTTCTCGTCAATCAGCTTGCGGCCAGCGAAACCTTCGCTGGTGCCGTGCCAGTGCGTGATTCCTTTTTCGCCCAGTTTCCAGCAGAGCAGCACAGTTCCGCCTTCCACCTGGCAAGGAAAATCGAGTAATCCGATGTCGATGTCTTTCACCTGGACTCCGGTGGCGTCAATTTCGGCAAGGCCGTCCTTCACCCGCTGGATGGCCTTTTCACGCTCCGCTTTTCGCCGCGCCATGTGCACGATGTTCACCCGCAGACCTCCACTCAGAAAGACCCGGTGGGCCAGGTCCTGGAGTTCGTTGTCAACGCTTTCAATCAGCTTTTTGCCGTCGATCGCGGTGCGCAGAAGAGACTCCAAAACCGGCAGCAGGCTTTCAGCTTCTTCGAGGGTGAAACTTCGGTCCGCCATAGAAGTATGCAGTCATTCTAATGCATGGGGGTGGTGGAAGTCAGTGATCCCGGTTCCCTGCAGTCGGACTCGGAGCGGCAGCTCGGTGGGAACGACTGTCAGGGGGGTCCTGGCCACCCTGTGTCCTCTCTGAAGCCGGGGCGGCAGACATTTGATTCGTGGCTGGCGCAAAACAAGGCCAGGATGCCTCTGCGTTAGAGTGCGGCGTAGTCGATGGAAAACCGAAGTGGCAGCGCTCGCGGAAGGCGACGTCGCCGGGCGCTTTTGCCGCCCGGCTGCAGTGATTCCCTTCTCACCGCGCTCTCCATCGGCGTTTCTCCGTAGCCCGTGAAGTCGTGACCCTCCGAGGACTGCGACTCCCCGACGAATGCAGGCCGCTATCCCCCGATGTGCACCATCGTTCTCGAAGCCGGAATGAAATCCGGCTCTCCAATGTGATGGCGCTCTTCTTTGTTCTGAACTATTTCACGAATGAATTCCGCCAACTCCCCATCCGAAGCCCCGCGACGCATCCGGCCGTGCAGATCGTGATCCCACACCGAAAACAGGCAGGTGCGAATTTTGCCGTCGGAGGTAATGCGAATGCGGCTGCAGTGTCCGCAGAAGGGATGCGAGACGGGCGCGATGATGCCAATTTCACCGATGCCGTCTTCGAAGCGGTAGCGGCGCGCAGTTTCGCTTCGGGCATGCGGGATTTCCACCAGCGGTCGGTATTCGGCCATGCGGCGGATAATCTCATCCAGTGTGACCACGGTGTTCGGGGACCAGACCCGGTCTTCTTCGAGCGGCATGAATTCGATAAAGCGGACGGCCACGCCTTCTTCGCGCGCGAACCTGCCGAAGGGAATGATCTGATCTTCGTTAAATCCGCGCATCAGTACGCAGTTGACTTTCACCGGCCACAATCCAACCCGCCGCGCAGCGCGGATGCCGGCCAGCACGTTGTCGTATCCGTCCCGCACGCGGGTGATGCGGGCAAAGCGGGCGGGATCGACCGCGTCCATGCTGACCGTAACCCGCCGCAAGCCGGCGTCTTTGAGCCGCTGCGCCATGTCGGCCAGGAGATGGCCGTTGGTGGTTAGCGCGATGTCGAGTTCTTCGCCGCTCGCAGGGTGCAATGCGGCCAGCTCGCGGACGAAATCCACTACGCCTTTGCGCAGCAGTGGCTCGCCGCCGGTAATGCGAACCTTTTGGATTCCGAGGCCTACGAGCACGCGGGCCATGCGCAGGTAGTCGGCAAAAGGCAGGTCGCCGTAGAGCGCGCCCTCGTTCCCGGTGCGACAGTAAACACACTTGTAGTTGCAGCGATCAGTGACGGAGATCCGCAGATCCGTAATGGCACGGCCGAATTTGTCGGAAAGCAGCATTCAGCACTCAACACTCAGCCAACCAAAGTCTTGGTCAGACCCCAAGCGGCGCCCTGGCGTGGCTCAAATGTTGACTGCTGAGTGCTTTTCAGGAAGGAAACCGACAGGCACAGAGATGCCGCGGCCGCTTCCTTTCCAATGGCTCCTTACGAAGCCGGGAGGCGCAGGCGTTTCCACCTGTACCCTCGGAGTCGGTTTTTCTGTGCGACCTTGCCTGCGCAAGGGACGCGAAGAAAACCACTCCTCGCCGCCACGGCCATGGCTATCCCACAGGCTGAGGCGGTCGGAAACTCAACCTCATTATAGATGCCGGCAAGCCGCTCCGAGATAAATTTAGGGATTGATGGCCAGCACCTTAGCGATCGCCGTTTCCGCCAGCGGAGCCATGATCTTGTATCCGGCCGGGTTGGGATGCAATCCGTCTTCTGCCAGAGCCCGTTTCAGAAGGCCCCGCTCGTCGACCATCGGGCTGAAGTAGTCGAGATAGGTCAGAGCGTTGGCGGCGCAGTACCCCTTCAACCAGCCGTTCAGAGCCAGGATTTTCTCCGGCGATCGCTGGGCAAACAGTTCCTGCGACTTCGGCGTGTAGTTGTGCACGGGAAGGATGGAGGAGAAGATGACGCGGATGCCGTGGGTCCCGGCCAGCTCCGCCAGCGAAGAATAGTTGGCTTCCACGTCCTGCAACAACACGGGCCCGGTGTTGCCGGCGATGTCATTGGTTCCCGCCAGAATGACGACCGCTTTGGGACGCAGGTCAATCACATCTTGCCGAAAGCGGACCAGCATCTGGGCCGTCGTCTGCCCGCCAATGCCCCGGTTGAGGTAGGGCTTGCCGGGGAAATAGTCCTCCAGCTTCCAGCCGTCGGTGATCGAATCGCCAAAGAACACGACGCGGTTCTCCCCGCCGCCAGCCGCTTCCTGACCGGAATTGGCTTCGCGATAGCGCGCCAATTGGCCGAAGTCGTCGGTATAGACCGCGATGCGCGAGGCCCGGTATTGATCCAGCCCGGAATGTCCGGTGGTGGGGATCGGGGGCTGCTGGGCAAAAGCGCAGAGCGAGAGCGCGGCCAGCCCCAGGCACCAGCCTGCGCCACAACGAATTTGTAACAACATAGCCAATACCTCGGTCCCCAAATTGAGAAACATGCACAATCCTTTTCTATCCATCCCGCGCGACCTCACGGTCACATCCCATCGTAGTTCGGCCCGCCGCCGCCTTCCGGCGGAACCCAGGTGATGATCTGATACGGGTCGGCGATGTCGCAGGTCTTGCAGTGCACGCAGTTCGACGGGTTCAAGCTGATTCGTTTTCCGCTCGGTTGGCTGGCGTCGTCGACCATCTCGTAAACGTTGGCCGGACAGAAATTCTGGCAAGGGTTGCCGAATTCCTTCACGCAGCGCGAATTGCAGATGTCAGTATCATGAATGACCAGGTGCGCGGGCTGGTCTTCTTCGTGCTTGGTGCCGGAGTGGTAGAGAGCAGTAAGTTTGTCAAAGGTGAGCTTGCCATCGCCTTTGGCCGCGCCGATCAGGTGAGCTTCGTGGCCGCCGGCGGCGGCGAGTTCGGCGAGCTTCTTCAGATGCTGAGGTCCAGCGGTCGACGGATAACGATCCTGGACCCCGCGTCCGCCTGTGAACTGCTGCAGTCCCGCGTGCAGCATTCCGCGCCAGAATCCGTGCTCGAAGCCCTGGTGAAAGTTGCGCACTTTCCAGAGTTCGTCCCTGATCCAGCTCGATTCCACTCGCTTCTGAAAATCGCCCAGCGCGGCGGCCGAAGAATCATTTTTCCTTAGCGCTTCGAAGCCCGTTTCCGCGGCCAGCATGCCGCTTTTGATCGCCAGGTGAATGCCTTTCAGCCGTTGCGAATTCAGAAAACCGGCGGAGTCGCCCAGAATCATCCAGCCAGCGCCGGCCACTGGCGGGATCGACCACCAGCCACCGTAGGGCAACGACTTGGCGCCGTAGCGGATCAGCTTGCCGCCCTCGAGCAGACTGACCACAAAGGGGTGCCGCTTGAATTGCTGCAACACGTGCTGCGGATCGAGACGCGGGTCAGGGTAGTCGAGCCCGGTGACGAAGCCGAGCGAGACGACATTATCTTTGCCTCCGTAAATCCAGGCGCCGCCATATTCTTTGGTGGTGAGCGGCCAGCCCATGGTGTAAATCACCTCGCCGGCTGCCATGCGTCCTGCGGGAACTTCCCAGAGTTCCTTTATGCCTTGGCCGTAGGTCTGCGGGTTACGATCCCGATCCAGAGCAAAGCGGGCGATGAGCTGCTTGGTCAGCGACCCGCGAGTTCCTTCGGCAAGGATTACCACCTTGGCTTGCAGGTCGTAGCCCGGCTCGAAATTCGACTTGGGCTGGTTTTGTTTGTCTACGCCCTTGTCGTCGGTGCGAACGCCGGTGACGCGGTCGCCCTCGAAAAGCAGTTCGGCTCCGGCGAACCCGGTGAAAATCGTGATGCCAGTTTCTTCCACCTTGCGGCCCAGCCACTTCACAAAGCGGTTCAGAGAGATCACGTAGTTGCCGTGGTCGCGCAGCGGCGGGGGCGTAATGGGAAACTTGAATTTGCCTTTCTGGGTGAGGAAGTAGACTGCTTCGGTTGTGACCTCGGCGTCAATCGGCGCCTCTTTCTCAAACCCAGGGAGGAGCTCACGCATGGAGCGCGGATCGAGCAGGGCGCCGGAAAGGCAGTGCTGGCCGACCTCGCGGGCCTTCTCCAGCACGTAAATGTTTTCCTTGCTGAGCGGCGAATCAAGATTTTTGGCGTTGTGCTGATCGATCAGCTGCGAGAGGCGCAGGGCACAAGCCATGCCTGCGGGGCCGCCGCCGACGATGACGACATCGGCGGGCATCTGGGGACGTTCAATGCCGGTTAGGGGTTTGCGAAAACTTAGCATAGGAAAACCGGACTCCGGATTTACACGATTACACGGACCGGGCCGTGGGATGGAATGGTCTCGGTGTGAACCGGTGTTGATTCGAGGCTGATTTCAAGCTCCTGCTTTTGCTTTCTTCACTTCCTCAATGAGCGGCGGCACAATATCGAACAAATTCCCCACCACCGCGTAATCAGCGATTTCGAAAATTGGCGCTTCGGAGTCCTTGTTAATGGCGATGATCGTACGCGCCCCTTTCATGCCGACGATGTGCTGAATCGCTCCGCTGATACCGAGCGCCAAGTACAGCTTGGGCGCAACCGTCTGTCCGGACGATCCGATCTGGCGATCCATGGGGAGCCAGCCTGAATCGCAGATCGGTCGCGAGGCCGCCAGTTCGCCGCCCAGAGCCTCGGCAAGCTGCTTGGCCAGTTCGATATTCTTCTGCTCCTTGATGCCACGGCCCACGGACACAATGATTTCGGCTTGGGTCAGATCCACTGCCTGCTTGGCTTCTTTGAAAACTTCCTGCGGCCGATTCCTGGTGACGTCGTCGGCGATCTCAACGCTTAGGATTTCGAGCGGGGCGGCGCTGGCGCCAGGCTCGACCTTGTCCCCGCGAAAGGCGCCGTTCTGGAAGGTCACAAACCAGGGTGGGCCACAGGTGAAGCTGACGTCCGCCGCCAGCTTGCCCTGGAACATCTGGCGGGTGAATGAGAGTTTGTCTCCTTCTTTCTTGTAGCCAACGCAGTCACTGATGGCAGAGCGTTGCATCGCAGTCGCCAGCTTGGGCACAAAATCGCGCACCTGGTAAGTGTGCGGCATCAGCACCAGGCTGGGCTGCTTGGACTGAAGGAAGGGTTTCAGGCCGGCGGTGAATGCGTCGGGAGTGTAGGGTTCGAGTTTGGGCGACTCGATGGCGTAAACTTTCGCGACTTTTTTGCCCGCAATTTCGTTGGCTAAGTTTGCCACGCCGCTGCCGACAACCGCAGCCTCCAGCGTCCAGCCCGTTTCGGCCGCCAGAGCCTGTCCGGCGCTGAGCGTCTCCCAGGAAACGCGGTTGAGTTTACCTTCGCGTTGCTCGACGATGACCAGGATGGAATCAGGCATAAACCAGTTTCTAGCTCCTAAAGCTCTTAGCTTCCGAGCTAGGCTCGGCCGGACGGGTCGGAAACCTGTCCGCTAAGGGCAGGGGCTACAGCACCCGCACTTCGTTGCGCAGTTTCTCCACTAACCTCTTGGCTACCTCTCCGGGAGCGCCCTCCAGAAATTCCGTGTTTTTGGTTTTCTGGGGAATGTACAGCCGCTCGATCGTCTGCATGTTGGCCGCAAGCGCCGATTGCACGTCCGCGAGCGCCACCTTGCGTAGAGGCTTGTTCTTCGCCTGCTTGATACCGATCAGCGTGGCATAGCGCAGCTTGTTGATGCCGGACTGGATGGTGAGCACAGCCGGCAGGGGCATCTCCACGAACTGAAAATAGCCCGCCTCGAGCTCGCGCTTGACTTTGATTCCGCTGTCCGTCTTTTCGATCTGCATAATGATGGTGGCATGCGGCCAGCCCAGCAGTTCCGCCAGCACCACGCCGGTTTGCGCGTAGCCGTAGTCGTCAGACTGCAGGCCGGTGAAAATGAGATCGAATGTTTCTTCTTTGATCGCCGCGGCAAAGGCTCGGGCGGTGTTGGACGCATCCAGCCGGACGAAAGCATTGTCTTCCAGATGGACGGCGCGGTCCGCACCTTTTGCCAGCGCCTCGCGCAAAACCTGCTGCGCCCGCGCCGGGCCGGCGGTGATTACGACTACTTCTCCGCCATGTTTCTCCTTTTGGCGGAGCGCTTCTTCGAGGGCAAACGCATCGGGTTCATTGACTTCATAGGAGACGTCTTCGCGGATCCAGGTAGCCGCCTCGTTCAGTTTCAGGGGCGCATCTTTCTGCGGTACCTGTTTCATGCAGACCAGAATCTTCATGCAGTCACCTGAAAGGTAAGCAGTTGAGTATAAACGAGGGCCCGGCGTTCCACACTTGGCATCGGGCGCTCCGCCTTCGGCCCGGACAGCGCCGTGGCGTTTCCTGATTCCGTGGCGGCCGGAATGCTGACGGCTGGGTGCTGAAGCTAGTCGGTGAACACCACGGACTGCACTCCGGAAATTTCGAAGCGTTTGCGGCAGCGCATATTCTTGCAGGCCATCAGGTCGTCTTTGCGCAGCATGTAAGAGCGGGCCTTGGCGAAGCGAGCGCGATCCCGTTCATCGGTGCGTCCGGATAATTGCATTTTCTTGGTGCGAACGATCCAGGTAACTTCATACTCCCCGGCCTGATGGCAGTGTGGGCAGTTCAGGGTGGACATCTTCTTTTCCGGCCGCTCATCGAAAAATTCGCGTTCTTCCATGGTCATTCCTTGTCCTGCCAATTATTACAGCTTTACCGCACACAAGCTATGGCAAGATGTGTGCGATGGCGAACAAGAAGCGCAAGCCGAAGAAGTTCAGCGCGGTGAAAGCGGTAAAGGCCATGGCGCGAGCCCACATCGGCCTGACGCCCGGATCGCGCATGGTGCCCGATGCGAGAAAGAAGAAAGCCAACAAGCACAAGCCCACTCTAGGCAAGTGGCTCGAAGAAACCTGAAGAGGACGCTAGCCGACTACTTCGCTGCCGAGGATGGCGGCGGTAACGGAATCTTATCCTCGATCCCCTTGCCTTCGACCATGGTATAGATAAAATCGGCCGGGACGTCACGCAGCAGTTCCACCTTGCCACTGGGCCACTGGATCTCGATCTCGGTGATCCGGCTTTCCGCGCCCAGGCCAAAATGCAGCCGGGGATCGTTCTGTGAAAGGTAGCTGCCTCCCGCACGGACCTCATTGAACTGGGCGAGCTTGCCCGCTTTTACCGACACCCGGGCGCCAATCGCCGCCCGGTTGCTCTTTGTCCCTACCAGCTTGAACAGCACGCGATGGTTGCTATTTCCGCCCTGGTTCAGCAGCAGCGTAGGCGTCGCTCCCACATTTACCAGCACGACGTCGATATTTCCGTCGTTGTTCAGGTCCCCGAAGGCCGCCCCTCGCCGGCTTTCCGCGGGTATTCCAGCCAGGACACCCGAAACGTCCTGGAAGGTACCATCGCGATGGTTGCGAAACAATTGAATGGGCTGGCGGTAGGTGATGCCGCCCGGGATGGAATCCACCTGCGGGTACACATGACCATTGGCGACGAAAAGGTCCAGCCAGCCGTCATTGTCCATGTCGAAAAAAGCGGTGCCCCAACCCACCGTGAGGAACGTGGGGTGGGCGAGCTTGGCTGGCCAACTGACGTCGGAAAAACCGTCCTTTCCCATGTTGCGGTACAGCGTATCGGGCTGTTCGTGGAAGTTGGTCACGAACAGGGACAGCCGGCCTTCATGCAGATAGTCGCCCCAATCCACCCCCATGGAGCCTTGCGCCTGGCCGTCACCGCCAAGCGCGATACCGGAGAGCATTCCGACTTCTTCAAAGGTTCCATCGTGCTTATTGTGGTACAGGTAATTGGGGCCGGCATCATTTGCGACGTAAAGGTCGGGCCAGCCGTCATGGTCGTAGTCGCCCCAGATCACGCCCAGCCCGTAGTAGCGGTTGGAGTCTTCCATCCCGGCTTTTTTGGAAACCTCTTCAAAGGTCCCATCGCCGCGATTGTGAAAGAGCAGGTCCGATTCTCCGATCATGCCCCAGGGACCGCACTGCACCAGAATTCCCTTGAAACGGCAATTCTTCTCATCACTGCCGAAGCTGGGCAGATGGTCCATGTCGAACTGGACGTAACGGGAGACGTACAGGTCGACCCTTCCATCGCGATCATAGTCGGCCCAGGCGGCTCCGGTGCTGAAGCCGGCCCCAGCCACGCCGGCCTGGTCGGTAACATCCGCAAATTTGCAATTGCCCAGATTGCGGTACAGCGCATTGCCGCCAAAGCCGGTAAGGTAAATGTCGGGCAGGCCGTCGTTGTCGTAGTCGGCGACGGCCACGCCCATGCCCCAACCTTTGCGCGTAAGCCCCGCGGTCTGGGTAATGTCCGTGAACTTGAAATTCGCGTCCTGATGGTAAAGCGTGATCATGGGATCACCGCCCTGGCGGTAGCGGTCAATGGCGGAGCCGTTCACGGTGATGATGTCGAGCTTGCCATCGTTATCGCAGTCGATCAGGCCCGCGCCGCCGCTCATGGACTCCACAATGTATTTCTTCTCAGGAGTAGAAACGTGAGCAACGGTCAAACCCGCTTCTTTCGCCACATCCTTGAAGTTGGGTAAGGGAGAGGAAGACGGGGCGCTTTTCGGGGCAGCCATCTGGGCAGACGCAAGCAACGGAACAAACAGGCCCAGAGAGAGCAGTGAATGCATGGTGGCGAGAATTTCGTGATTATAGCCCAGGCGTGCGGACACACGCTGCATCACCCTACGGAGCCCCGCCAGGTCGAGAAAATTGCTTGCTCTTAGCGATGCGCCATCCCGCGTAGCTGTCTGGCCGCGAAGGAGCGGGCAAGATCCCGCGCCGGGTAAAACGCCCCGCGGATTCAACACGGTTGACGGTTTCGCCGGCCCGCCTGGATCCTCTCCGAGGCGGAAGCGTACGGGCTGTAAACTTTTTGGCCTGGGGCGCACATCCACTCAGGCAGCGTGCGATAATTCTGGCGACGGTCGATGGGGGGGAAATGGCGAAACTCTCAGCCCTGGTATCTGTTTCGCTGTTCGCGGCCTGGACGCTTCTGTCTGCTTCCGACCCACCACACCCCAGTATCCCGCGCCCGGTTCTGGTTGAGCTTTTCACCTCCGAGGGTTGTTCCAGCTGCCCGCCCGCCGACGCCTTGCTGCAGCAACTGGATCGCGCACAACCCGTCGCCGGGGCACAGTTGATCGTGCTCAGCGAGCACGTGGACTACTGGAACCACATCGGCTGGACTGACCCTTTCTCCTCGCGCTCTTTCAGCGACCGCCAGACCGTCTATTCGGACCATTTCGGATTGAGCAGTGTTTACACTCCGCAGATGGTAGTCGATGGAGCGACCGAGTTTGTAGGCACGGATTCGCGTCGGGCGACCCAGGCCATTCAGCAATCCCTGTCTCGGCAGAAGGTTCCCGTCCGCATCTCGGGCATCTGGTTGCAGGCTCCGCGTACCCTGCAGGCCCATGTCGAAGCCGACGCTTCGTCTGAAACTTCCAAGGCTCGCAAGCTAGATGTTTATCTGGTGGTCGCGCTCAATCACGCTGAGTCGCAGGTGTTGCGCGGCGAAAATGGCGGCCACCGCCTGACTCACGTAGCTGTAGTGCAGAATCTTACGAAAATCGGGAGTCTGGAGGCGGGACAGAGCTTCGCGCAGGACGTCCGGGTGAAGCTCGATGCCAGAACCGATCTGACCAATCTTCGGGTCATTGCCTTCGTGCAGCAGGCAGGTCAGCGCCAGGTGCTGGGAGCGGCATTCGAGCGAGTTGAGAAGTAGCTTCTCAAGTGCCGCCGTCCGGTCGCGGCAAAGCTGGCTGTGAGACGCTGTTTTGTCTCTCCGGGCCTGCCGTCGTGCCAGTTCGGTGGGTCGCCCTCACTGATTTACACTACCCGTTGGTCTCTGCTAGATTTGGCGCCTCGAACCCGCCGCCCCCTGGAGGAAGCTTGCGCATCGATCTGTTCCGGATGGAAAGAACCCAGTGCTTGTATGAAAATGAAGTCGATTTCAACCTGTCAGAGAGTGGCGTCCTGCCTTTGCGAGTCGAGGAAATCCTGCAGGGTGCCCAGGA
>Ga0193732_1000209_pt1 | contig 11410 bp, 9 predicted proteins | sample U1s1metaG_FD_145077 | JGI IMG/M metagenome (GOLD analysis project Ga0193732, IMG submission 145077) | Soil microbial communities from a riparian zone of the East river system, Colorado, United States - U1s1 | ecosystem: Environmental > Terrestrial > Soil > Riparian zone | place: USA: East River...
GATCGCGGTCTCGCACCTGGACTATCACTACTCCGATGGGCAGAACGATCTGTATGTAGGGCTGGCGAACGGCAAGGTCGAGAGCATCCACCTTCAGGAGGGGAACAACCTGGGCCAGGCTTTGATCATGTTCGCCGGGGTCTTTCAATTCTTTTTTCTGCGCCTCGCGGTGTTCTTCGGCTGCCTCGGAATCTTCATGAACCTGTTCCGCGGCGAAATTCTCGACCGCAGCCTTCACTTCTATTTTCTGGCGCCGATACGCCGCGAAGTCGTGATGACAGGAAAATTCCTTGCCGGTTTGCTGGCCACATGCACGATCTTCGTCACCAGCGAACTGCTACAGACCATCGCCTTCTTGTGGCCCCTCCCCTCGAACGTGCGCGACGTTTACCTGCATCACAATCATGGGCTGGAACATGCGGCGATCTACCTGGGAGTGACGGTGCTGGCCTGTATAGGGTATGGAGCATTCTTTCTGGTTGCGGGGATGCTGTTCCGGAATCCGATCCTGCCCACGGCGGCGATCTTGATCTGGGAAGCGATCAATCCGTTCTTGCCCGGAATACTCAAGCAGTTCAGCGTGATCTATTACCTCAAATCATTGTGCCCGGTGGACATCCCGAGTGCACCGGGCACTCCGCCGGTGCTTGCATTGCTGATCTCCAACTCCGATCCTGTCTCACCCCCAGTGGCGGTGCTGGGTATCTTGGTGGTCGCGCTGACCGCGCTCTATGCATCGAGCATTCAGGTCCGGCGCATGGAAATTAACTACACAACCGAATGAAACTCCTTTTCGGTATCCAGGTCCGAGATAGGATCGAGTCAACACTCAAGTGGCCTCGAGAACGAGCTGGTGCCGAACTCGTCTGAAGGCATGGGAATCCCACACCGCTTTCATCGGACGGAATACGAGTACAATTTTACTTCTCCATTTCCGAGAATCGATCAAATTTCCCCTCGGGTCGATGAGGTCGAAGTGAAACGTTGTGCTGCGCAAAAACTCAATCGGGACAAAACGGCAGTCGAGATCATTTGCTACTACAAATCATTGTCGGCCAAATACCGGCCATAACCATTCGAGTCGAGCCAGTGGTAGAGATGGACCTGGTACAAGTAAGAGGCGATGATCTCCTCGCCCAGTTCATGCGTCTCCGTGCACACAAACGGTAGGCTCCAGCCAGCGAGTGCGGCGATCAGCGACTGCATGATGCGATTGGGGTTCACATCCGAGAACGCGTACGAGGACTTCACGGTGCTCAGGGCAGCCGTGATGACCAGCAGCCGCTGAGGATATGCGCTCATCAGGCGCAGGCGATTAATGAACAGCGGGCGCTCGGCGGTGAAAGAGTGCACGAGGTCAGACAGATCTTTGCGCTCCACCACACAAGAGTCCTCCAGGGTCGCGATCGAGTAGTCCCCTAGCTTCAAGGGTTTTTTCTCGACGCCGGCAAACCAGCCGTCAAATCGCGAGAAGTCGAACGGGTTCTGCTCTCGCGTGTCCACCAGCACCGTCGGACGCGGTGTTCTGAGCTGCGTGCCGCCACGCTCGGGAAGCACTGGAATGGCAGGATGTGGAACCGGAGCCGCCGCCATATGCCAATCCAGCGGCGACTTGATCAAGCTTGTCGCCCGTCTCTTCATGCGGCAATCCTGTCCCAATGGCCTCCGGCGGCAAGCAGGTCGTCGACGAGTCCCAAGCGGCGCGCGGCCGCCACTCCCCACGGCACCATGTTCTCGCCGCGGACCCGATCCTTGAACCGCGTCTCAGGCTCCAAGACCAGCACTTTGTGGCCAGTGCGAGCTAACGCTGTAGCCAGCGCTGATCCGGCAAGTCCGCCGCCTACGGTGATCCCATCGAAGGTCATCGGAGGTCCTTATCGAAAATCATGATGAGAAGATAACAAAATGCTGGAAAAATTTTACACCCAGGCCGTTTCGCAGCCGAAACGGGGAGGAAACCGTAAGGTTGTGCGGATGGTTCTATCTCCTGCGGATAGGAAAGCCAAAACGGACGCGAAAGCGGCCGTCAATGAAAGCCTAACGGCAGACAGCAACGTAGCGGATCGGATGCGCGGGCCGGGGCACTCTGCGAGAAGTGAAAATGCCCCTACCCCTCAGGTCTCAGTAATCGTGAAAGAGCGGGCTTCGCGCCCGGGAATCAGCTGGCCGATGGCTTATGGCCAGTACTTTTTGACTCGCGAAGTGTCATTTGCCGCAGGCTGTAATGTCGGGTGGCCGTCATCTTCGGCTTCCCCGTCTTCCCACAGAAGAGGGGCTGCTAGCCGCAACGCCTCAACTTCCTTTTCCAGCCTGGACAGCTCAAGCTCTTTCTGTCTCAGAACTTCGTAAACGTTCTTCATGCTAGCGAGCACCTCAGACTTCGGAAATTTGGAGCGATCAGGTCCCATTTTGGATTCCTGGGTGCGAGAAGTCAAAGGGGCAAGGGCACGCCAGCGCCTGGTCTCCACTCGAGGAGGGTCGAGGAGGGCCATCGGCGCGGCAGGTTTCCCTTACCCTCGATTGCAAATCATGCACCGACAGGCACGAAGGGTGAAGAAAATAGCCTTTTCGGTCGCTTTTCCGACGCATGCACTGGACTAAGCCGTGAGCAACCGCCCCGGCTCATAAAGCCCCGCAAGACTCTTGCCTTTTGTTGACCATTAACTAGGCATTAACCAATCGTCCAACGGCCGCCTGTAGGCTCCGTCTGTATTGCATTGCAGAGTTGCAAGGGGCGGCCGCAGCGTCGGCTCCTCTACCCTCGATGAATTCAGACAGCACAAGGGAGATCCCTGCGCAGGGTCGTGCTCCCGAAGCGGGTGCTACCAATTACCACCTTGTCCGGCGATCCGCGGGTCATGCAGTTCGCCCTGCGGTTAGCGTTCTGATTCTCCCTGGCAGGCTTACGGTGAGCCGGGCAATGTTGCCCGGCTCCTTTTTATTGGGATACGATGGACCGTCTCAAAATGTCTTTCGTAGTTTCGCATTTCGTCCGGTGCTTGCTCGTGTCCGCGGGAATTGCCGTGGGAACGCTCTGCCTCGCTGCCGCGAGGCCAGACCTCGTGTTGCGGGGAACCGTCAACGGGAGTCAGAACCATCAATACATCGAACTTCCCTTCGATGTGCCGGACGGAATCGAGCGTCTCACCGTCGTTTTCCACTACACCGGAAAAGAAGAACGGACGACGCTCGATCTCGGCTTGGAGAGTCCCCAGGGCTTTCGCGGCTGGAGTGGCGGGAACAAGGACACGTTCACAATCAGCAATACGGATGCAACGCCTTCCTACCTTCCCGGCGTAATCGGTCCGGGAAAGTGGAAGGTTCTCATCGGCGTTCCCAATATTCGTCCGAAAAGTATCTCTTCCTTCGAAGCGCAAGTCTATTTCGATCGCGGCGGTACGTTGTCGAGTCTCAACGACCCGCCTTTGCGCCAGGAAGCGCGCTGGTACCGCGGGGATTTCCACATGCACACGGGCCATAGCGACGGCCGCTGCGCCAGCCAGACAGGCAAAGACATCCCGTGCCCGGTTTTTGTAACGCTGGAGGCCGCGGTTCGCAGAGGACTGGATTTCATCGCGGTCACCGACCACAACACGATTTCTCACTACGACGCTCTTCGTGAGCTGCAGCCCTATTTCGATAAGTTGTTGCTCATTCCCGGGCGCGAGATCACAACTTTCCAGGGGCATGCCAATCTGTTTGGCATCACGCAGTTTGTGGACTTCCGTGTGGGCGGGAACACGGTGCCGGACATGAATGCTCTGCTGCGGACTGCGAAGAGAATAGAGGCTTTCGTGTCTATCAATCATCCAAACGCGCCCAGCGCGGAGCTTTGTATGGGATGTGGCTGGCAGCCGAGTCCGGGCGCGGATATGAGCCTGGTCTCCGCCATCGAAGCAGTGAACGGTGGTGCTGAGGAGGGGCCCTATTCCGGGACAAGTTTTTGGGAGAAACAGCTACAAACCGGCCGGCGCATCACTGCGATCGGGGGCAGCGACAATCACCACCCAGACTGGCCGCTCGATCAGACCGGCTCGGTTGGCAGCCCGACCACGGTCGTCTACGCCCCGGAGTTGTCTGCGCCTGCCATTCTTGAGGGGGTTAGAATGGGGCACGTGTTCGTCGATCTCACCGGTTCGTCCGGCCGCTTGCTGGAAGTCACTGCATCCGTCGGACAAGCGAAAGGGATGATGGGAGATGTACTGCACGCTCCACGGGGAATACAGGCCACCGTCAACCTGCACGTTGCCGGCTGTCGTGGAGCGCTTCTTAGAGTCTCTCTCGACAATCAGATGACGCCCCCGTGGAGGCTGGATAAGATCGGTGGGGATGATCAGACCTTCAATTTCACCTGGCCGAGCGACGGACGCTATCACTGGTTCCGAGCCGACGTGATCGCTCTTGACGGAAAGCTGCAGTTGCTCGGCAATCCCATTTATCTGAACGATCAAGCAATACCCGCGGCTGGCCAATAATCAGCTCATGCAGGAGATGCCATGCGCTTTTTGTCTCGCAGACTCGTCCCACTTCTGCTGTTGATGCTCCTGTTAGCGCCGACGCTCGCACAGGACGCGGCCAAGCACAGATCGCACGGTGTGATGGACGCACACAACTGCTATCCATATTTTGAGTGGTGGTCAGACCGCATCGATCGCGCGCTCTCTGCCGGCACGCCCCTGGCCATTGAACAGGACCTCCACTGGTACACCGATCCGCGCACGGAGCGGTCGTGGTCGGTGGTGGCGCACGGCGCCCCCATGACTGGTCAAGAGCCCACGATGGAACAGTACTTCTTCGAGCGGATCCGGCCGATCGTCGAGAAGGCCCTCCACGACGGGAACCGCGGAGATTGGCCGCTGATCACGCTGAACCTGGATTTCAAGTCGGAACAGCCCGAACACCTGATGGCAGTATGGTCGCTGTTGGGGAAGTACCGGGCCTGGCTTACGACTGCTCCACGAACACCGGATGAACGGGCACTAGAGCCATTGGATGTCCGGCCGGTCCTGGTTTTGACGGGTGAATCTGACGCCCAAGAGAGAGTGTTCTATCGGGACGTTCCGTCAGGGGGTCGGCTGTTGGTGTTCGGGGCAGTGCACTCTCACAGCGAGCAACCCATGTCTCCCCCGGAAGTGCTCGAGCCGGAAGCAGCGACCAACTACCGGCGCTGGTGGAACAACCCGTGGAACGTGATCGAAGAAGGCGGGCAAACCCAGGCGGGTGACTGGACCGCGCAAGATGATGAACGTCTACGCACCCTGGTCAGATACGCCCATTCGCATGGACTCTGGATTCGTTTCTATACGCTCGATGGAGCGACCAAGCCGGAACTCAGCTGTCATGGCTGGTTTCGCAGCTACAACTTCACTTCGCTCGAGGCGGTGAAGAAACGCTGGCGCGCCGCATACACTGCGGGTGTGGATTACATCGCGACCGATCAATACGAACAATTGGCAGAATTTCTGAGGACTGCCGGCCGTTCTGGAATTTGACCCGCAAGATCAAGCATGCGGTCGTCGAATTGAATTGCCACAAGATTGGGAGACGTGCCTTCCCCGACCGTCGCCTGAGGACTCCGTCGAGCCGGACAGCAGGGCCCCAACTTTTTAGTGCTTTAGCATGCTCAGGTTGTGGGTGGGGAAGCGGGGAGCCGTGTCTCCGCGGCTTTTGCTTGGAGCGCCTGCTTTTGGTCGATGCGCTCTACCAGCTTCTGAACCTTGCGGTCTTCCAGGGCTTGAGGGCGTTTCTGCTGGTTTGTCATGCCGACAGTGTCCCACAAACCGCTCAGACTGACCACTCTGAGGACTGTCCGTACGGTGTCGAACAATCGGTCGGGGTCTCTTCGACAGCGGCAAAATATCGACTTGGTTTGCGATCGGGTTGGCAGCCGAACCAAGATTCGCTGACTATCGTGTAACGCTTGATGCCAACGACGGCTATGTGCCGACAACGCCCGCCTCGGGGACAATTTGCTGTGAACGTGCTGCCTGGGGTGCAATTTGAGCACGGGTTCACCCCGGGCCCCAGTCTCTGCGCTCGATACGGAAGGGGGATCGGACCGGGATCATTGCCGTTATCTCTATAATCTCTATCTCTTAATCTCTTATCTCTGGCTTGAAGCGCGGATGACGAGTTTTGTCGGCATGAGCAAGGTCTTCATGGTCTTGGATTTGGACGTGATAATACTGAGCGCCAGCTTGGCTGCGCCTGTGCCTAGACCATAGCTGTCCTGGTCGATACTGGTGAGCGGTATCCGCAGAAGATCGTCGTAATGCACATTGCCACAACCGACGACTGCGATATCCTTAGGGATCTGCAAGCCGGCTTCGAGTATCGCCCTCATCGCTCCCATGGCAATCGGGTCGTTACAGCAAAACACCCCGTCAGGTCGGGGACTGAGGTGAAGCAAGTGTTTCATGCCTTTGTAGCCCGTGGCGTCGCCTGCATCATCACCATTTCCCCATTTCACGATGTACTCCGAGGGTAAGCCCAAGCCTTGTTTGGTGAGCGCAATCGAATATCCTGCCTGGCGGTCCTGGGCTGTGCTCACGTCAGAACCGCCGATATGCCCGATGGTCTTGCATCCGATTTCGATGAGGTGGGTTGTGGCCAAGCTCCCCGCTGCAACGTCATCGATGCCCACAAAATTTGCCGCCACTCCGGGCATCCTCCGATCGAGCAAAACATACGGGAGCCCCTGCTCCTGAATCCGTTGGAGGCTGCCTTTATTGGATTGCGTGGAAGCTAGTATGAGGGCGTCGACCCGGCGCGCGAGCATCTGATCGATCTCCCGTTTTTCCATGCTGGAGTCATCTTCGGAAGAAGCAATGATCAGACTGTATTCCTGAGATCTGAGCTTCGCGGAAATTCCCTTCGCGACCTGTGCAAAGAAAGGATGTACCAAGTCGGGAACAATCAAGCCGATGAGGTTGGTACGGCCGGTGATCAGTGCCCGCGCCGCCGGGTTGGGCTGAAAATGCAGTTCCTTCATCCGCTGCAACACTCGTTTCCGGGTCTGCGCACTGATGTCAGAATGGTTGCGCAAGACCTTGGAAACCGTGACCACCGACACGCCCAAGTCCCGGGCGATATCTTTCATTGTCGTTGCCATGGAGTAATTATCCCACGTCATCACTCTGGCAGAAGAAGACCCAGACGTAAGGGGAGACTGCAGAGGCCAAAAGGCCGATGAGCGCTCAAAATGGTGTTATCCTGGCAGTGATGGCGTATTTATTCGTTGACAAGCGCTTGAATTTTTGATGGACTAGTCCGCGAAAGCGGTGGATCCCTCCCCCGGCCCGCCTCCTATTATAAGGAGGTGGGCCACTATCGCGACCTGCTAGGCCGAAGAATGCAGCCCACAGGAGCCTGAGATGAAAACTCGAGTGGTTCCGGTTTTGTCTGTGTCCTGGCAATTCAGCCGAATTGCCCTGGTTGTGATGCTTTGTTTTCTTGCGATTTCCGGCGCCCAGACGCAACCGCCGTCACACTACGAAGCGACGCTGGAGTCGCTTAATCAGCATCCCCTTCCGCAATGGTATGCCGACGCAAAATTGGGAATCTTTGTTCACTGGGGGCTTTATTCGGTGCCGGGCTGGGCTCCGCTGGTTCATCCCGAGCATGACTTCACCGCACCCGACTACATCAAGAACAATCCATACGCCGAGTGGTACCTGAACGTAATGCGGATCGATGGGTCGCCGACCCAGGCCTATCATCGTGAACACTACGGCGCTGACTACGACTACTACAACTTCGCTCCCATCTTCGACCGGGAGATTCAGAAATGGAATCCCGACGCCTGGGCCAAAATATTTCGCGAAGCCGGAGCCAAATACGTCGTTCTCACCACCAAACATCACGATGGATTTACTCTATGGCCGAGCTCCACACCGAACCCCAAGCTGCCTGCTGCCCGGCAACATGCCACCCGCGATATCGTTGGCGACTTGACGGCAGCCGTCAACAAGCAGGGTTTGCGCATGGGCCTGTATTATTCCGGCGGCTATGACTGGACCTTCGTGCCCGGGCCGATTCGTGCCGCTGCTGACTATCAGACGGTGAAGCCCCAAAGCGAGGCTTACGGCAAGTATGCCGACGCGCACGTGCGGGAACTCATCGAACGCTACCATCCGGCTGTGCTTTGGAACGACATTGACTATCCCAAGTCCGGCCATCCACTCGAGCTCATGGCGGAGTACTACAACGCTGTCCCGGATGGCGTGATAGATGACCGTTTTGGGGTAAAGCATTCTGATTTTAAGTCTCCGGAATACCAGGTTTTGGACAAGATCAGCCCGACCAAGTGGGAAGAGTGCCGCGGTCTGGGACGATCGTTTGGCTACAACCGAGCTGAAGGAGAGGCTGAAACCATTGCTCCGGATGAACTTATCTATTTGCTGGTGGATATCGTTAGCAAGAATGGCAATCTCCTGCTTGATGTCGGCCCGGAAGCGGATGGCACAATCCCTCCTGTCCAGATGAAGCGTTTGCAGGCCCTCGGAGCGTGGCTCGAGCAGAATGGCGAGGCCATCTACGGCACGCGTCCCTGGCAAACCGCAGAGGGCGAGACTTCTGAAGGTATTCACCTTCGGTTTACCCAAAGTGATTCTGCGGTTTACGCGACTCTGCTGGGCAAGCCGAAGACCGACACCTTTACCCTCAAGTCGGTTGCGCCCAAGGCGGGTACGCAGATTTACCTGCTGGGCGCGGCCCAACCATTGGTTTGGTCCCAACAGGGCGACTCGACCAAGATCACGCTACCCCAGACCCTTCGAGGACAGTATGCGTACGTGCTGAAAATTGCGGGCCCGGTCTCGATGGCCGCAGCCGGTCCAGAGAAGCAAGAACCGACGTCAAAGTAGTGTTCATCGGTCAACTATGAAGGTGCGCCTGTAATGCAAGCCCAGGTGTTGAAACTCGATTCCGGGGACAACGTCTTGATCGCCCTAGCCAACCTGGATCAAGGTGAGCAGATACAGTTCGAGGGCAACAGCTACGCTCTGGTTTCGAACATACCCGCGAAACATAAGTTCGCGACTGAGAATCTTGCCACCGGCGATGATGTGATCATGTATGGCGTGCTTGTCGGGGCGGCGTTGAAGCCCATTCGGCGTGGCGAGCGGTTGACCACGAGCAACGTGCACCACCAGGCGACGGCCTTCCATGAACAGTCCGGCGAATATCGTTGGGTGCCGCCGGACATCTCGCGCTGGCAGCAGCGCACCTTCCTCGGCTATCACCGGTCCGACCGGCATGTGGGCACGCGGAACTACTGGATTGTAGTTCCATTGGTGTTTTGTGAAAACCGGAATATTGGGGTGCTGAAACAGGCGTTCGAAGAGGAGTTGGGCTTCGCGGCGCCGCAAGTCTATCGTCAACAGGTCGCCGAGTTCGCCCGGTTGTACCTGGCGGGCCGGACCCCGGAAATCCAAACCGGAGTCGTAAAGACGAACGGCGCCAATCCGGCACGTGCCCGGGTATTTGAGAACATCGACGGCATAAAATTTCTGCTGCATGAAGGTGGATGTGGCGGAACGCGGGAGGATGCCAACAATCTCTGCGGGCTTATCGCAGGCTACATCAATCACCCGAACGTGGCCGGAGCCACGGTCCTCAGCCTGGGTTGCCAGTCCGCACAAATCGCCATCCTGCGTCAGGAGATCCGTAAACGCAATCCAGCCTTCAACAAGCCCCTCATCATTCTGGAACAGCAGCAAAGCGGTTCCGAATTCGCCATGCTTTCCGAAGCCATCCGGAAAACTTTTCTGGGTTTGGTCGAAGCCAACCAGGCCAGGCGCGCGCCCGCGGCACTCTCGCACTTGTGCGTGGGCCTGAAGTGCGGCGGGTCAGACGGGTTTTCCGGGATCTCGGCCAATCCCGCGATCGGACATACTGCCGATCTCCTGGCCGCCATTGGCGGAAGAACCATTCTGTCTGAGTTTCCGGAATTGTGCGGAGTAGAACAAGACCTTATCAATCGCAGCACGGGAAAGCAGACTTCGGACCGATTTGCACAGCTCATGCGAGACTACCAGGCTCGTGCCCAATCGGTCGGATCCGGTTTCGAGATGAACCCTTCTCCAGGAAACATCCGAGATGGACTCATTACCGACGCCATGAAGTCTGCGGGAGCAGCCAAAAAAGGAGGGCGATCCCCTGTGACTGCCGTGCTGGACTATCCCGAACCCTCCACTGTGCCGGGACTGAACCTGCAATGCACCCCTGGGAACGACGTGGAGTGCGTCACCGCCCAAGTGGGCGCAGGCGCAAACCTGGTCCTGTTCACCACTGGCTTGGGTACTCCAACCGGGAATCCCATCACACCTGTCGTGAAGCTTTCCACCAATTCAGTGCTGGCACAGCGTATGGGGGACATTATTGACATCGACACGGGCAGCATCGTCTCGGGCGAAACCACGATAGAGCAGATGGGCGAAACCATCCTGGAGTACGTAATCAGGGTTGCGAGCGGCGAAGTCCGAACTAAAGCCGAGCTGAAAGGCCAGGCAGATTTCATTCCCTGGAAAAGAGGCGTCTCGCTCTGAGCCGTCCAGGCACATTTCCCAGTTTGACGGAGCCCGCCAGAAAGAACGGGAATCTCTCTTCGCTGAACTTTTCCGCTCCGGGCACCTGCAAGATTCTGCAACTGTGAAGATAACGTTGCACCGCTCTCAGGCTTCGCCTTTGTCTGAAGAATCGGAAATGAACCGCTCTCCGGGTTTGCTACACTGCCAGCTTGGCTCGAGGTAACGGCTCGATGAATCAGAAATGTCAAGCCTGGTGCCAAGCCTGGTTGCGTACCGGCCTAGGGCTCGTTATCACATTTTCGTTGGCTGGGGATCCACTGGGGGGGCAGACTGGCCCGGCAAATCCAGAGACATCCAAAGCAAAGACGACGGAAGAGGCTTACAAAAACGTCCAGATCTTGAAGGGCATTCCGTCTGATCAACTGATACCCGCGATGCAGTTCATCACCTACTCCCTCGGCGTGGAATGCAGCTTCTGCCACATGGAAGGAGCGCCCGAGAAAGACGATAAGAAGCCAAAGCAGACAGCGCGGAAGATGATGCAGATGATGTTCGCCATCAACCGGGAAACCTTTGAGGGGAGGCGCGAAATAACCTGCTACTCATGCCATCGCGGCTCCTCTCATCCCCTGGCCACGCCCATCATCGCGGAAGCAGGAGCGCAGGCTGTATCTGACAAAGTGCAGGACGAAGACGAGCCCGGACCTGGTCCTCCCGACGTGCCTTCCGCAGAGCAGATTTTCGCCAAGTATGCGGATGCCCTGGGGGGCGCCTCAGCCATTGGAAAGTTGTCTACCCGGGTTGAGAAGGGAGCCATCAATCTCAGCGGGCGACAGATCCCCATCGAAATTTTCAGCAAAGCCCGGGGCAAGCGCGTCACG
>Ga0193732_1000211_pt1 | contig 11309 bp, 8 predicted proteins | sample U1s1metaG_FD_145077 | JGI IMG/M metagenome (GOLD analysis project Ga0193732, IMG submission 145077) | Soil microbial communities from a riparian zone of the East river system, Colorado, United States - U1s1 | ecosystem: Environmental > Terrestrial > Soil > Riparian zone | place: USA: East River...
TTTTTCTGCTGGAGCAACGTTTATTATTATTGGGATAGCATCAGCTGTCTACACTAACATTCCTGTAGACGTAAGGCTAAGTGGTAGTATTAAACCTGGCACAACCGATAATTTGACACCTAATATGAATATAGGCAATAGTGCAAATATTGTTATAACTGGCTCAAAGTTTAACGTCACTATTACAGATCCGGACCGACATATTATAAAGGCGGAAAGGGGAATTTCGATCTTTAATTATAATCTCGTGGCTGAAAAAGAAGGACAATACACTATCACAACAAAAAATACTGGCAATTCTGACTTGACATTGAATGGACACGCCCAAACTAAAGGTAGTGTAACCGCATTAACCGGGCAGATGATGTTAATAGTAACAGGTATCATCGTAACAGGACTAGGGCTTAGACTAAGAAACAAATAATAATTACAGTAATGCCAAAAACTGTTTTTTCCTGTCATAATTCATTTGTTCTTTTTGATTTTGCCAATCTTCCTATCTTTATACAATCTCTAATATCTGGAGATACTGCAATAGCTATTGCTCTAGCTTTAGATATCTCTTCTCTAACGTTCTACCTTGTAAGCAGCCGTACCGCATTATAGAACTGTTTGTATGTGTATGCACTATCATTAGATTATGTGGAAAAGAAAATTGAAATAATTAAAGAAGTAGTTTTATCTCCAAATGGCCTATTTATTATTAATCCTATTATGCATCCGCTAAATTCATGCATTTGGACCATCATTTCTTAAGCTAATGGAGGATCTGTTGGTTGTTGGTGTAGGTTATAATATGTCCAAAAGGTTCTGTGACTGAATTACATGTCTCTACAAGTAACTCTGTATATCGTGTTATATCATAAGTGGTTTTTTCGTTAATCAGTTCAATAGGGACAGCTCTCCTCCTAACCTTACCACTCCCGTGTTTCTGTGAGTAGTCGGTTATAATATATTGTAACATCTCTCCAGCTTTCGGGGATTTACCTTCAGATTCCAAAAGACGCAGTGCATTGTTTTCTATAGTATTCCTATTTTGATAATACTCATTTGAATTCTTTGAAAGTCGTTTTGTGAAAATTAGTTCTTGAAGAGGAACTCTTTTTTCCCTCAAGATTGCAATATAGCTTTGAAAGATATCCTTTACCTTTGTTAGTATAAGTGCTTTAACTTCATTAACAGTATTTCCAGCAGACATGATTTCCAAGATTTCATTTTGACATTTAGAAAAGAATGTAGGTGTATCATGTCTTCTTGCTTCCAATCCTCTTATCTTCAGGCTACCATCTTCAAATACTCCAAAATATCGGTTTGGCACTGGTAAAACATTGTTTCTCTTGGAATGAATAAAAGCAATCCACTTGTATATACCTTCAAATGATATTTTAAAACCTGTTTCCATCTCTATGAATTCTTTTAATTGTAAATAATCCGTTTTCTCTGTCTTAATACTACCGTTTTTATTCTTTAACCATAGGGAATCTACGATGCCATGCAATACACTAAATCCGCGAGCCTCAACAATCTTTGCTGCTCGTAAGAGGACCTGTCTATCAAAAGCGCATACTCCAATATGAGCATCAATCCTTCCAAACTTTGCATTGTTAAATCCTAAATATCCAAATGAAGTTACCAAAACCCACTTTAGTGAAGATTGCCTAGCATCATAGATTGATTTCAGCTCTTGATTGCCAGTGTTCGATTTCAATAATTGCTTATATTTAGCACGTTTTTCCAACAATATTTTTAATGAAGTTGGCACAATTCCAATTCTTTTTTGACATATGTGATAATCTAATTCAGGCACTCTTCTTAGTTTAGAATTATGAGAAAAATAGCAGCGGCAATCACATCCTATAGTTTCAGCTGAAAGATTCTGCTCTAACATGATATTAGGGTACAAGGATTCAAAGTCAAACTCTGCTACTTGCTCATTAACCCCAATTTCAGGTTCCAAAATACATCCACCTCTATCTGCGATAAGCAATTCTTCAAGTGTCTTAAAGTGTTCTGCAACTACAGGTTTCCATGGTATAAGAATTTGTTTTTTTGAAACAGCATAATAAAATTGTAAACTACTCAAGCACTTGCCTATCGAAGCTCTAGATGCTGTATGAAGGGGCATTCTGCAAACTCTAGCTATTTCATAAAGACCTTGCAGACCTGATTCATTCCATACAAATGAATTGGACTTGTCGAGATGTACTCTTCCATATAATCTAATAGTAGTTGGTCTGAAGTAGACACGACCATAAGAAAAATAAGAAATACCTTCTCTAGCAGGTTTCTTTAGTTTTATTGATTCTCTGCTTAGGATTAAGTCTATATCATTTTGTTCAGCTCTATAAATGAGATAAGGAAAAGTGAATGAATCACCATCTTCAGTAAATATGTAATCTGGATCAATGTTTGATATTTCAGTTTGAAGTTCTTTGACTGTGTCAGCTTCTGAAGCATCATTACATCTAATTTCAATATTTTCATTGTCTTGTTGTTTAATTGTTATTGACTGAATTTTATCAGAGTATCTAGGTATACGCCCTTCTTTTTTTATGTTGACTGTCATATGGATGGTCTTGAGGTCAGGTATTTTGTAATCTGTAGACCATACGTCCTCATTCTCCTTAACTATCCATTTCAGTTTTTGAGAATAGCCATCTTCATTGATAACTACTTTTACTTTAGAGAAAGCAAGTGGAAATATGTCATGTTCATAAAAATATGATTGTGCTGGTAGTAAATCTACATTGTATAATCTATACTTTCCAAACTTATTGTCACCTAGTGCTTCTATCCTTTTTGCTAAAGTTAATGCTTTTGTAGAATCTGATAATGTTAATTTTAAAACCTCAGATTCTTTCGTGTCTACAATTCTCTCATAACATGAGGTAAACTCATATTCTTTGATTAGAGAAATAATGTCATTTGCTTCCAATATCGATTTGAAGTCTGCTTTGTAATTCGACGCAACATAGATTGAATGGCTCCAATTATCTTGTAGTCTGATTGTATATCCCTTCTCTTGCTTTATCCAAATAATCATTCTGTCAGCTAATGGATAAATATCAAATAACCATCCGGATACTGTCACTGCTATTTCACTTCTTGTTTACAATGTGCATAGACATTAAAAAAACTCCTCAAGTGTGTTATGCTGTTGTTCAGATAACAGCAGCATAAGTAGGGATTCAAGATCCTGGTGTGACTCACTTACTTCCTTTAGTAGCATACTATACTCTGAGCTGAGGTATTGCAAAATCCTACCAAATTGCATGGGGACGGTATTGTTACCGTATATTACCTAATAAGAGTAAGATGAGTTACCGTGAGGGGGACATTGCAATGGTAGTAAAGCGTTAGATGTTTTACTCCGAGTGAGCGGTAAGATATATATAGATATAATATAACCACAACTTTTTCTACATCGTCTAATTTGTTAATCTTCTAGCATCAATAGTGATAATCCCAAGGTTTTAATTAGGATGTCACAACTGAAGCATATGCAAGGAATTCAAAAAATGAAATGTACCTCTTGCGGTGTAACGTTTATGTCTGAAAACGGAGCTAGTACTTGTCCCTCATGTGCATCAAATAGTAGTATTGGCCATGGGCATGATGATAGTAGCGGATGTGGTTGTGGACACAGCCACTAATAATTTTTCAGTTATTAATTATGTGACACTTAATAGAATCCTCTAGTAGGATTGAGAATGCTCCTTTTCTCATTGAGTGTTCATATCATGACAATACATGAAGATGAAACGAGAAAACTTTCGAGATACATAGAATATGTGCAAAAACTGTCTAAATGACTAAATATCTAAATAGAGCATTTATCTATACTAATGGTAGCAATTAATCTATATGAATAACTTAATTCTTGACGTTATTTTCCGATCTTGCATCCACCCAAATGGAGCCCTCTAAAGCAATGACAGTATGTGAAAAATGCACCAAAAATGAAGAATATCATACATGTTCAACATGTAACCAACATCTGTGCATGACCTGCTTTAATACGGTTCATTTTGGTATAAATGCTCCTAGAGCTGGTAAGTCAATGGTGTACAATAAGTGTATTTTTTGTGATGAAATATATGCAACTAATGCAAAAGGTAGCGTTTGCGATAAATGCACAATTATACTTAATTGGATATCAGGAATGAACTACCTTGCTGCGGTAAACAGGGTTTCAGAATTAATAAGGACAAATAAACTGGACTCCAAATTGAAAAATGAAAACTATTGTAAGACAAATTTTGGCAGCCATGCCACACAAGTAATAATGGATGCAATAGACAGCTCAAAGAGAAATTAATAAAAATATTTCACATTTGAACAAAAAGAGGCCCATTAGCTGTTGCAATAGATTCTTATTGTTACTATTACACATATACCGAACGCTACTTCTAGCTAATATAGGTGGGGCTACATGACGTATTTTCAACTAATTGTGAGCTGATACCATACTATATATCTCCTCACGCAGAATATATATAATAATTTTAAGTTCGTTACAACAAATAATTCAGATGGGATTTGAAAATGAACATACTGTCAGAAAATATTTGATGTCAAAGGGAGAGGAAGCGTTTCATCATAACTATGAGGAAGCGATAAATAATATCAAATTGGTATTTGGTAAAAAATATCCCATGATTATTGATGGCAAAATAGTTGAATCACCAGAGACTTTTGTTCATACTTCGCCTATAGATACTAGATTAAGATTAGGTTATTTTTCAAGGGCGACTACAGAACATGTACAAAGAGCTATTAAAGCAGCCAAAAGGGCATTCGAAGAGTGGAGAAGAACAGATTATAAATATCGTATAGGAATTTGCGTCTCTGCAGCAAATCTAATAGCCAAGCGGAAGTTTGAATTAGCAGCATGGATTTCTTATGAAAATGGCAAGAACAGATATGAGGCTATAGCTGATGTTGATGAAGCCATAGACTTTATCAAATACTATTCTGAAGAGATGGACAGGAATAAAGGTTTCCAAATTCAAACTAAAAAAGCAGATACAAATGAAAGAAGCAGGAGTGTAATGAAACCATTTGGTGTTTGTGGAGTGATTGGTCCTTTCAACTTTCCTTGTGCGATTTTGGTCGGTATGAGCATGGGGGCTTTGGTTACCGGGAATACTGTAGTTCTGAAGCCTGCAAGCGATACTCCCATTATTGGTTATTTATTTGCTGAAATTATGAAAGAAGCAGGATTGCCTGATGGGGTACTGAACTTTATAACTGGCTCAGGGGAGACAATTGGAGAAACCATTGTTGGAAGCAAAGATGTCGCTGGAATTGTATTTACCGGTTCTAAGAAAGTAGGATACAAAATGTTCAAAGAGTCCAGTAGAGTAAGGCCACGTCAAATTATTGTAGAGATGGGAGGTAAGAATCCAGTAATAGTTACAGAAAATGCGGATATTAATAAAGCTGCAGAGGGGATTCTAAAAGCAGCATTTGGTTATTCGGGACAAAAATGCAGTGCATGCTCACGTGTTTATGTGCAGAAAAATGTAAAAGATTCATTAATAAAAGGATTGGTGCAGAGAACCAAAAATCTATCGATTGGAAATCCACTTGAGCGTAACAGCTTTATGGGCCCGTTAATTAATTCTAGTGCTTACAATGAATATAAGAAATTCGCAAAAATTGCATTCAGAGATGGTAAGGTAATGGTTGGCGGCATGGTCAAGAGAAACGGTGATTCTAAGTATGGATACTACGTGGAACCGACAATTGTTGATGGCTTGCCTAAAAACCACAGATTGCTTAAAGAAGAGTTATTTGTACCTATCTTATGCGTAGCACAATATGATGATTTTAATGAAGCACTAAAGTTATGTAATGAATCAGTTTACGGATTAACAGCTGGAATATACAGTACTAGAAACGAGGAGATTGAAAGTTTTCTTGAAAATATTGAAGCTGGAGTACTATATGTTAATAGAGTTACTAGTGCCACAACGGGAGCTATGGTAGGTTGTCAGCCATTTGGTGGCTGGAAAGATTCTGGTACGACAGGTAAAGGGACAGGAGGACCTTATTATCTAACACAACTTATGAGGGAGCAGAGCCAGACTATTGTTGAATAGAGCACAGAATTGAGAATATATGAACTCTTCAATTCAATTCAGAGGCTGCTTCTTCAAGATCATTTTGTTTATTTATATTATATATTCGATTAACAACGACAGGGCAGCCAAGTCCTGCATTTGACTGTGCTTTAAATTAGTAATAACATATTATTAGAGAGAGGTTTCCTATTAGGGCTGGATAATAGATCTTGCTAGCAGTAAGATATTTCTCTTTCTTTCTCTAATTCTGCGTATAGAATATGGAAGCCATTGACTTCCATAAGGAATATATTCAGATATCTTAAATCTTCTTTCCACAAGCATTTTCTTCATTTCATCATGAATGCCCATTAATAACTGAAATTCGAACCTCTTATCAGTACCAAATTTTTCTGACAGCTCGATCGCTTCGTTGATAAGTCTAGAATCATGAGTTGCAATTGCAAAGATATCAGTATTGCCATTATTTTCGAATAACATCTTCATTAATTTGGAGAAGTTTGAATTGATTTTGTCTATTGATTGGAATGCATTCGCTTCATTTTGTCGATATGCTCCTTTAACTAATCTAACTTTTGCTCCTTCTTCCAACAAATGCAATAGGTCACTGGAACTTCTTTTAAGATAAGATTGTAATGCTACTCCCGTTGCGTCGTAATTCTTCAAAAGTTCAAGGTAAATTGATATTGTATTTTCTACGAACTGAAATGATTCAATATCTATCCACATAAATCTATCTAAACTTTTTGCTTTTTCAGCAATCTGTCTGAAATTGTGCAAACACGTATCATAACTGATTCTTAAACCGACCTGTGTTGGTTTTACTGATATACAGCCGTCGATTCCATTAGTTTTAAGGAGCTCCAATAATAAACAATATTCTGTTGTTGTCTGATCAATTGTAGTACTATCGATGCTGTCTTCACCAAGGAAATTCAAAATAGCAGATATTCCTCTCTTGTTAGAGTTTTTACCAGCTGATAATGCATCTTTATTTGTGCTACCTGAGACCCACCTCTTGGCTAGCTTGAATATCAGCCTTTCCAGTAAAGTGCTAGTATACGAAGAGAAGTTTTGCGGCCCGGAGATTTCTGCATACCAATTTTTGGCCACAAAGATACCATACATTAGTTCTTCTATTAAAACTTCATCAGAAAACACGTATGGTGTTGATCTCTCTTTATTAATTGAAGACAATCCTTAAAGACATAATTAAATAATACTGCTAATTCTTTTATACAAATTCGATGGCCCTCTCCTAAGAACATGTTTCTCCCTAATGGATATCAAAATATTGATTAGGTGTTAGTCCGGTAATCCAACTTCATAGAAGCGATTGCTTCTAACAGAATTCTTGCTGCCAAATACGCTGTGATATTATTCATGTCAAAATCAGGAGAAAGCTCCACAATATCAATTCCAATAGTGCCACTGTTCACTGCAAGTTTGACAAAATAGATAAGTTCTAGACTGGATAAGCCACAGGGAGAAGGCAAAGAAACTCCAGGAGCAAAAGCGGGATCAAGACAATCAAGATCAATAGAAATGTATTTTTTAATATTATTGATCTTGGGCCTCATCCTCTCAGCGATCTTGGAAACACCCAATTCTTCTATATCCATAGGTGTAATGACTTCTAATCCAACTTTGTCTGCATTTTCCAATTCTTCAGGCTCTGCAGCCCTTGTTCCTATCAGTGTACTCTTTCTAAAATTTATTGAGCTAGAAGAATCACTTAATACTGATCCATAATAGTCTCTGGTTGAAGACACAAAATCTGGATGAGCATCAAAATAAAACAATCCAATTTTACCATACACATCTCCAATTGCTTTTAAAGCTATGGTCGTAACAGAATGGTCACCGCCTATGACAATAGGTATTTTTTTAATTGAAACTAAATCAAAGATCAATTGGTAGAGATCTTCCCTCTTTGCATTCCCGTAATCTAATATCTGTTTACTAGCAATGCTACCTTGTAATGGGCTGATAGGAATAATTTTACCATCCCTTTCAAAAAATTCTGATTCATTTGAGGCATGGCGGATAATATCAGGAGCTTTACTTGTACCTTTTCGTTTCGCGTGGGACTTTGATTCATCTGGCAGCCCTATTATTACTATGTCAGCTTCAGAGACTTTATCAACGTTAGAGCGATAAAAATGAGCCATATATTGTCCAAGTAAATCAATGAACGTCTTAATTACTTTACACCAATTGACTCCGTAATGAAGGTCAAGATGAATTTACATATTATTATCATCACAAGTATTATTATTTAGATTCGGTAATTACCGTCGTACTCTTAGCTGAGAATGATCTTATATCAAAGAGTGTGACTCTAGCAAAATATGGAAACAGAGCTTTGCCAGTAGTACCATAAGGGAAATCGATACGTATCAAACGCAACGTAGGGTTGTAGAGGCACATGCACTTTCGCTAATTTTATTAGTGATCCTAATTAAATATTGGAGCATGAAAGTTAAAGAGCTGGTTCCCTTGATATTGATCGTATCTGTAATCTTAACAATCGGCTCCATCTTAATTTTTATGAAGATTTTGCCCGAAGAACAGGCAAAGAATTTCCATTCTCTGTCTGACATCTCATTAAAGACAGATCTTAGAGTTATAAGGACCCCTAGCCTAGGAGATGACACTTTCATTTATGCAATAAATCCTGTTGCAGAACGAGCTTTGAATATTGCTCAAAAGGATGCAAGGGTACAGCAGATACTCAAAGAACAAAATGGTAGAGCCCTGACAATAGCTGCAATCCAACCTACAGTGCTGGAAGGTAAGGACGGAAAAATTACTTATAGTCCAGTCGGTCAGATCATAATTACATCTAATTGGCAATACGTCGATGGTAAATTGTACTCGATTCCGGTCAGTTTCAACGCGCTCGAGAACAAAACAGGAGAATCACATCAGCATATCTGGAATGTATTTGTCGATCTGGATAAACTCACAGTTACAGGCATATCAGAAGAGTCCGAGAGAGTTATGAGAAAGACCTTTGAGCCAAATCTCATATATGCTGGGATGAACATGTTTATGCCGGAGACAGTTAAGGTAAATACTGGCTCGATCATAAAATGGTTCAACAGTTCTGATCTCCCTCACAACGTAGTTGGAATCTATAAGAAAACTTCATCCGGCTCACAAGTCGAAGTAGATAGTGGTTTTATCTACCCTAATGGATCTTGGAAGTATAATTTTAATGAACTCGGAGTTTTTGAATATCATTGTACAATCCATTCAGAAGATGGAATGAAAGGCAGGATCATAGTATCGTCAAGTCAACAATGAGTTATTATGAGTTTTATACGTTGTATATATAGCATTATGGATGAAAATCTAACTTCCTAAGGCATGAGAATAATATTGCATCCTCAACAACAACTTTTATGATAGATTGATCAAATTGCTCCTTTACTAATCTCTATTAAGCTATTAGGTCACAGCATGGATATGCCGAAGTTATGAGATTATTTAATCCAAGTTGCTGCAGAGCGCTGAAACGTTATCATACTTGAGGATTACGCTTGGAGAATTCTAAGTTCGTACCTAGAATATATAAAGCGTGTGTTATTTTTATATCCTAGTTCTTATATAAATGCAACAATGTTCAACAGAGTAGGCGCAGTTATACTTCTTGTTTCCGATATGAAGAAATCAAAGGAATTTTATAATAATGTGATGGGTATGGAAATAAAGCTGCAGACTGATGATTGGGTTGAATTTTCAAAACAGGGAACTGTTATCGCTCTGCACCCGGCAAAGAAAAAGAAGCAAAACAAATCGATAAAGAATAAGAGCATGTTGATAGGATTCAACGTTAGCGATCTGGAGGCAGTTTGTAGTGACCTTGAAAGTAAAAAAGTAAAGTTCTACAAGAAACTGACTCAAGAACAATTTGGAAAACATGCTATTATAGAAGATCCAGATGAACACCTAATTTCGTTAGTAGAAATGGCTCCAAAAGAAGAATTTGTGCAGAGTCCTTATTATCATGGGTTTGCACCTATATAACGACAATCGGAAGTAAAAGGGTAGGACAGCCAATCCTTAACCATCTTTTCAACAATATTTGTTAAAACCTGGCAGATTCAACACAAATCCAAAGTAGATCTTCCGCTACGGATAAAGCTCTTAGATAAGTCCTTAAAATGCTTTGTTTATAAGATTACGATATAGTCTTAACATACTCAATTACAACAATTTAAATTGCCTTTCAATATTGTATATCATTGAAAAGTAGGCTTTATGAGAAATCCTTTCAAACGACAGGGTAGCCCATATGGTAGAAGAAGGACTCCCGAAGGAGAACCACTTGAATACGATACAGGACAGCCAAGACCATTTGTAAGATCCAATAAATTAAAGATCCTTGCAGGCATAGTGACGTTTATAGTTATAGTCATAGTAATGGCTGAATCAGTAGTTATAGTCCAAGCAGGACATAGGGGTGTAGTTCTTTATTTAGGTGCAGTCGAAAATCGCGTCCTTGGAGAAGGAGTACACTTCATTGTTCCATTTGCCGAACAAGTAATACAATTAGAAGTACGTACACTCAAGTTTCAAGCCGAAGCAACAGCTGCATCTAATGACCTACAGGAAGTACAAACAGTTATAGCTTTAAACTATCATATTGATCCAAATGATGCAAACGTAATATATCAGCAACTTGGAGAAAATTATGCAGATAGAATAATAGCTCCTACTATACAAGAATCAGTTAAAGCAAGTGTTGCAAAATTTAATGCAGAGGAGCTCATAACTAAGAGAGAAACAGCTAAAGGTGTTATAGCCAATACTATTCGTAATACTTTATCAGCCAGAAATATAATCGTTGAAACGGTATTTATAACTGACTTTAAATTCTCACAGTCATTTGCTGATCAGATCGAAGCAAAAGTAGTAGCATTCCAAAAGTTTCTGACAGAGCAGAATAATCTAAAGGCCATCCAAGTAGTCGCAAACCAAACAGTTGTACAAGCTCAAGCACAAGCAAGAGCAAATGTAGCTAAAGCTGGTGGTGAATCACAAGCAATCAAAATTATTACTGAGCAACTAAGACAAAGCCCACAATACCTGCAATGGCAGGCTATCAATAGATGGAACGGTCAAATGCCCTATGCTCTTGGTAGTAGTGGATTTCCTTTTTTCCAGCTGCCAACAATACCCCAGTCATCACAACCACAACAGCAACAACAACAGCAA
>Ga0193732_1000214_pt1 | contig 11212 bp, 11 predicted proteins | sample U1s1metaG_FD_145077 | JGI IMG/M metagenome (GOLD analysis project Ga0193732, IMG submission 145077) | Soil microbial communities from a riparian zone of the East river system, Colorado, United States - U1s1 | ecosystem: Environmental > Terrestrial > Soil > Riparian zone | place: USA: East River...
CGGACCCTTCCTATTCTTCGGCAGGCGCATGTAGCCGATGATCTCCTTGCCTTCGAACGGAATGTGAACGATTTCGAGGGGCGGATCCCAGAAGCGGGCGTGGGCCAGAAAAGCCTCGATCGCTTTCTCGTAAGAGCGCTGCTTGCCCGGCGATGCGGGGATCGGCCAGCGTCCGAAGGAGTAAAGCCGCCAAGCGCGCACGTAGTCGGCATTGGCTTTTGACGGATCGTTTTTCTCCAGCAACTTTGCCGCGCTCATGTAGCGACCTGCGACCCCCATGAAGGCAGAGGCCCACTCATCCTTGTCGCTGGTGTGGACGGAGGCGAAGGCTTCGCGCACGTCCGATGGGTCCAACCCGATGAGGGGATACATTCCGTTCTCCGCGCGATGGATCGCTTCGCTCTTGATTTCATCGAGCGTCCGATCCTGCCTCTCCTGCCCGAAAGCCGATAGGCTCATGGCGAGGATGAGCGCGAACAGCGCGGAAAGCTGGACTCGATCGTGAAGTTTCCAAGGTGTTAGCACGGATTTTCCCTTCGTGGCTGGCGTGAGTTTTGTCTTGGATTCAGTCTTCGGTGTCGGTGGCGACTTCGAGCGGAACGTTCAGGCGTTCGACCGCATTGAAGCCGTTCGCCTCGTCACGCACGACAGGGACACTCGGAGTAAGGATTGGGATCACATAGCCTCCCGATTCGCCGGCGGTGACGGTTCGCCTGGTGGCCTCGGGACGGTCCCGAGAATGCGGCCGGTGGTGGTTTGGGCGACGACCGGTGCGGTGGTGGCAATTAGCAGGCAGGCCAAGGCCAAGAGCGGAACGCCTTTCGTCCCGGAACCCATTTGCGAACGCTCCTAAATCAAGATATAACTATTGGTCCGACAGCTGTACCACCGTATTGCTAGCGATGTCAAGACCTAAGCTTTGTAGGCCTAAGCTCAGTAGATTTGACCTAGGCCATTCGCGCAGTGGTATTGTGGTCTGACCAGTCCGGCACCAGTTTCCTTGTCTTGATTCGGATTGGGCTTGAAGTAATCTTTAGAAGCAATGGGGATTAGAAGCTAAAGGCGGGACGAAACCTGGCCACAATGGCGATCGCGACTACGAATCCGGCGACCGGGGAATTGGTGAAGAGCTTCGAAGCGCTCTCCCCGGGGCAGATTGAACAAAAACTGCAGCTGGCAACGTCAGCTTTCCAGACCCATCGCCGAACGCGGTTTGCCGACCGTGCACGCATGATGCTCTGCGCCGCCGAAATTCTTGAAAAAGAAAAAGCCGAATGCGCGCGTCTGATGACGCTGGAGATGGGAAAAACCCTTCGGTCTGCCGTCGCGGAGGCCGCGAAATGCGCCAGCGGCTGCCGCTACTATGCCGAGAATGCGGAGCGCTTTCTGGCCGACGAAATGGTCGAAACCGGAGCCAAGCGGAGCTTCATACGTTATCTGCCTCTGGGGCCCGTCCTCGCTGTGATGCCCTGGAACTTTCCGTTCTGGCAGGTCTTTCGCTTTGCAGCACCGGCCTTGATGTCCGGCAACGTCGGCCTTCTTAAACACGCCTCGAATGTTCCTCAGTGCGCGCTGAAGATTGAAGAGATTCTTCGTCGCGCAGGATTTGCAGAGGGAGTGTTTCAGACCCTCCTGATTGGATCGGCGCAAGTTGATGCGATCCTGAATGACTCGCGCATTGCAGCGGCTACGCTTACCGGTAGCGAGCAGGCTGGTATCGAGGTTGGGGTCTCGGCGGCCAAGCGAATCAAGAAGGTGGTGCTGGAACTGGGAGGGAGTGATCCGTTTATCGTGATGCCCAGCGCCGATCTGGAGGCGGCGGTTGTAACCGCGGTGGAAGCCAGAATTCAGAATAACGGGCAGTCTTGCATTGCCGCGAAACGCTTCATCGTGGCCGAGTCTATCGCCGATGATTTCGAACGCAAGTTTGTAAAGCGTATGCAGGAACTGCGGGTCGGCGATCCGGCCGACGAAAACACTCAACTGGGTCCGCTGGCCAACGCAGATGCGGTGAGTTCGCTTGATGCAGACGTAAAAAAGACGGTGGCGGCCGGGGCACGGGTGCTGACAGGCGGTCATCCCTTGAAGCGCCCGGGCAACTTCTATGCTCCCACCGTGCTGGCCAATATCCCCAAGGACTCACCCGCCTATCGCGAGGAATTGTTTGGACCGGTCGCATCGATTTTCCGCATAGCGGGAGTGGACCAGGCAATACAGATTGCGAATGACAGCCGTTTCGGATTGGGAGCCAGCGCCTGGACCCACGATCCAGCAGAAACCGAACGCTTCATCAACGAACTCGAGGCAGGGATGGTTTTCCTGAACAAGATGGTGGCCTCAGATCCCCGAATGCCGTTCGGTGGTGTGAAGCATTCGGGCCACGGGAGAGAACTCGCAGCGAATGGAATCCGCGAATTCGTGAACATAAAGACCGTGTGGCTGGAGTAGAACCGAAAGCCTCTTCGGAGTCACTCCTCTCCCGGGCGCCTTTTTGGTTCGCTCCCGAACAAAGCAGCATTCAAGATAGACTTGACGAGTTGATTATTGTAATGGTATTTGGTGTAGTGGTCAGACCACAGACCAACTATTACCGAAGCTAGGTTGGTGGGAAGCCTTATGACTGACGGAACCGCGGATTCCTCTGGTGCCAAGCCCGTATACCGTGCAGTGAGGGTTTCGCGCCTATACGAACAGATTGTGCAGCAGGTGGAAGAGTCCATCCTAAAAGGTCAACTGAAACCTGGAGACCAACTGCCAGCAGAACGTGACCTGGCTCAGAGTTTCGGCGTGAGCCGGACCGCGGTACGGGAAGCGGTCAAGACCCTGCGCGAGAAGGGTTTGGTCGAGGCCTACTCGGGGCGCGGGACCTTCGTGACTAGTGGAACCGCGCACGCCATCCGGCAATCACTTGACCTGATGATCCGCGTCAGCCTGCAGGAAGGATCCACTCATCTCGCAGGATTGCGCCAGGTCCTAGAGCCCGAGATCGCCGCCTTCGCCGCCATGCGTATGGAAGAACAACTGCTCACCACCATGCGGGAAGCAGTCGCCGTGATGGACCGCAGCCTTCACGACCCGGAGGCCTATATTGAGGCTGATCTTGACTTCCACCTCGCGCTGGCCGAAGCCGTCGAGAACCCCCTGATTCTCTCCTTGCTCGACTCGATCGTCGGTCTGCTGCGCGAGCAGCGCAGCCGGATTTTCGCCGTCGATGGCGGCCCGGAACGAGGCCAGTTCCATCACAAGCAAATCTTGCAGGCGATTGAGCGGCGCGATCGGGATGCCGCCCGCGAAGCCATGCGGGCTCATCTCGAACAGGTCCGCGAGGACTCGTCTTGCTCGGCAACAACGGCCCCGCAGTCCAAGCTCATTTCTAAGTTCGAACGGCGCAATTGATGGCAAACCTCGGATTTATAGGCCTCGGTGTGATGGGCAGCAACATGGTCCGCCGCCTGCTCGAAAAAGGCCATACCGTCACCGGATACAACCGGACGCGCTCCAAAGCTCAGGGGTTGATCGAGCGCGGCATGCGGTTGGCGGAATGTCCCAGGGCGGTAGCAGAAGCGTCCGATGTTAGCTTCACGATGGTGACCAACGCGGCTGCGCTTTCGGCGGTTACCGACGGGCCCGATGGTCTGCTCGCAGGAATTTCCGCCGGCAAGTTCCACATCGACATGAGCACCGTGAGTCCAGAAGTGAGCTGCGCGCTGGCCGCCAAGGTTCGCGAAAAAGGCGCCGACATGATTGACGCGCCGGTTTCTGGCAGCGTCATCACTCTGCAGCAAGGCAAGCTCTCGGTAATGGTGGGCGGACGCAAAGAGACTTTCGAGCGGTTGAAACCATTGCTTCTTGAGATCGGACCCAAGGTGACACACGTCGGAGACAACGGGCTGGCGCTGGCCATGAAGATCGCCGTAAACCTGAGCTTGGCGGTGCAGATGCTGGCTTTTTCCGAAGGCGTGTTGCTCGCAGAAAAGAGCGGCATTGCTCGCGAAGTCGCAGTGGACGTTTTGGTCCACAGCGCCGTCGCTTCGCCCATGATTCAGTACCGAGGTCCCTTCGTTCTGCAGCAGCCGGAAGAGGCCTGGTTCGACGTCAACATGATGCAGAAAGACATGCTGCTCGCCATGGACCTAAGCCGCAAGCTGAATGTGCCCGTTCCTACCACCGCGGTTACCAATGAATTCTTAACCGCCGCGCGGGGCATGGGCTGGGAGAAGCTGGATTTTGCCGTGGTTTTCAACGTTCTGGCGCGCATGGCAGGAGTCCAGAAATGACAACCGCAGCGCAGCCCGAGGAGATTTCTGAAAAGGTTGACCTGTGGCTCCGGATGTACCGTCAGATGCTGGCTATCCGCCTATTTGAAAACCAAGTCAATGAACTCTACACCCGGGCGCTGATGCCTGGCCTGGCGCACCTTTACCTTGGGGAAGAGGCCGTCGCCGTCGGTGTTTGCGAGGCGCTGCATCGGACCGACTACATCACCAGCACGCATCGCGGCCATGGGCACTGTTTGGCGAAAGGCGCCTCCCCCGACCGAATGTTCGCCGAACTGCTGGGAAAAGAAGCTGGGTACTGCAAGGGCAAGGGAGGCTCCATGCACATTGCAGACCCGGCGACCGGTAACCTGGGAGCAAACGCGATTGTATGCGGCAGCGCTGGCATCGCGACCGGAGCAGCATTTTCCTCCAAGCGTCTGGGAACGGGCCAAGTAGCGGTCTGCTTCTTCGGAGAAGGCGCTCTCGGACAGGGCGTCTTGTACGAGGTCATGAACTTAGCTGAACTTTTCAAACTTCCAGTGGTCTATGTTTGCGAGAACAACCTCTACACGGAATACACGCATTACACTGAAACGACGGCGGGTGACATCCTGACGCGGGCGGCGGCCTTCGGCTTGGAAAATGCCTCCGTGGACGGACAAGACGTGCGCGCTGTCTATGGCATCGCCCAGCGGTTGGTTGAGCGCGCCCGGCGCGGTGACGGGCCCGCGTTCCTGCTCTGCAACACCTACCGATACCACGGCCATCACGTCGGTGATATCAACCGCGAATACTACCGCTCGAAGCAGGAAGAGCAGAGCTGGAAAACTCAGCGGGAGCCGATCCTCAATATGCGGAATTGGTTGATCGAGCACAAACTCGCAGATGCCGGCACCCTCGATCGCTGGCACAGTGAGCTGGAGTCCGAAATGAAGAAATCCATGGAATTCGCGATCGCCACGCCCTACCCGAGTATCGATCAAGTGGAGCAGGACGTCTATGCCTGAAACCACAGAGCGCGAGCTGACGTTCGCGCAAGCGATCCGTGAAGCCCTGGCTGAGGAGATGCGCCGCGATCCCACCGTCTGCATCCTGGGGGAAGACGTCGCCGAGGCCGGTACTCCATTCAAAGTGCTCTCCGGGCTGGTGGAGGAATTCGGTAAAGACCGGGTTCTGGATACCCCGATCTCCGAGGCGGGATTCACGGGACTCGCCGTGGGAGCAGCGATGACGGGGCTGCGTCCGGTCGTTGACATCATGTTCGGCGACTTCATTACCCTCACCATGGACCAGATGGTGAATCAGGCAGCCAAGGTCCACTACATGTCCGGCGGAAAGTGGAAAGTACCCATGGTTATGCGCACGACCCTGGGAGCGACGCGCCGGTCCGCAGCCCAGCACTCACAATCGCTGCACGCCTGGTTCTGCCATGTCCCGGGACTGAAAGTGGTGCTGCCTTCAACCCCCTACGATGCCAAGGGCCTGCTCAAAGCGGCCATTCGCGACGAGAATCCCGTCGTTTTCTTCGAAGACAAAATGATGTACAAGCTGAAAGGTGCAGTGCCGGTGGAAGACTATACGCTCCCGCTGGGCGTGGCTGATGTGAAAAGGGTGGGTGAGGACATCACTCTGGTCGCCACGAGCAGTATGGTGCAGGTGGCCCTGGGCGCGGCGACCATGCTGGAAGCGATCGGCCTCAGCGCGGAAGTCGTGGATCCGCGAACCATGTCGCCGCTGGATGAGAAGACTCTAGTCGAATCGGCGAAGAAAACATCGCGAGCCATCGTGCTCGATGAAGGCTATGAAAGGTACGGCGTCACCGCGGAACTTGCCTCGGTGATTGCCGCGGGCGCATTCTACAATTTGGACGCGCCGGTGAGGCGCATGGGGGCGATGCATGTTCCAATTCCTTTCTCGCCCCCGCTGGAAGATGTGACCGTGCCGACAGAGCAGACCGTGTTTGAGGCTGCTCGGGCACTCTGCGGCCGATCCTAGTTCCGGCTGACGGGTGTCCGGCCGATCTGAGATCTGGTCTAAGGAGAAAAGTATGGCTCTGCCCACCTACGGAACGATGGCGGTGGATTGGGAAAATCGCGTGGACTTTGACCGTCTGCGGCGCGAACGCCTGGCCCGCGCCAAAGATCTTCTCGCCAAGTCGGAGATGGGGGCTCTCCTCTGCTTCGACATGAACAATGTGCGGTACCTGACGGCAACGCACATCGGGACCTGGGCGCAGGACAAGGCTAACCGCTTTACGCTCCTTCCTCAAAACGACGAACCGACGCTGTGGGACTTCGGATCGGCGGCCCGGCATCATCAACTACACTGCCCGTGGCTGGAAGGACGCTCACGTCCCGGGATCTCCATGCTGCGCGGCGCCATGACGCCGGAGATGGGACGTGCCGAAGATGTCGCAAAGAAGATTCGCCTCGAGCTCGAGATGCGCGGACTGCACAACGAGCCGGTCGGCATTGACATTATTGAACTGCCCGTCCTGTTTGCTCTACAGAAAGCAGGCATCAAGGTGGTGGATGGACAAGCGCTCATGTCCGAGGCGCGGCTCATCAAGACACGGGACGAGATCACCCTGCTGAATACCTCGGCCATGATGGTGGACGCTGCTTACGACGAACTCTATCGTGCCATGAAGCCCGGCATGAGCGAGAACCAAGCCGTCGGGCTGGTGAGCAAGGTGCTCTACGATCTGGGTTCAGAGTACGTGGAAGCAGTAAACGCGATTTCCGGAGAGCGATGCAGTCCACATCCGCATGTCTTTTCTGATCGCGTGTTGCGTCCGGGCGATCCGGTGTACTACGACATTCTCCATTCCTACATGGGATACCGCACTTGCTACTACCGCTGCTTCACGATCGGCTACGCCTCGCACGCAATGAACGACGCATACAAGCGGTGCCGTGAGTATCTCGATGCGGCCATCGAACTCGTGCGTCCGGGGCGAACCACGGCGGAGATCGCAGCCGTATGGCCCAAGGCGCAGGAATTCGGCTTCCCTGACGAGGAAGCGGCCTTCGCTCTGCAGTATGGACATGGCATCGGCCTGGCAATCTGGGAGAAACCGGTGATCAGTCGTTTGGTATCGTTCGAGCACTCGACCGAAATCAAGCCGGGCATGGTATTCGCGCTTGAGACCTTCTGGCCGTCGACCGACGGCTGGAGCGCGGCCCGCATCGAAGAAGAGATCGTTGTCACCGAAACCGGCCACGAGGTCATCACCCGATTTCCGGCCGAGGAATTGCTGGTTGCGGGAAGGCACTACTTCACGGTAAACGGGCCGTTGCCTGCTGTCCGGGAGAGTGAATCCGCACCGGGCGGGCGCGTGCGCGAGATGATTGAAGCTAGTTCCAAGCAAGAACGAGTTGGAGTGGGTGACTAAACCGCAGATCGGCTTCCCCGAATCAGACTATGGCGATCAGTGTTGTCATGCCCGCTCTCGAAATGGCCCAGGAGACGGGCAAGCTGATTTCCTGGCTGAAACAAGAAGGTGAGACCGTCGCCAAGGGCGAACCCCTCCTCGAGATCGAAACCGACAAAGCGGTGATGGAAATAGAATCGCCCGGTGAGGGTATCCTTGCTGCCGTCAAAGTGCAGGCTGGTGCCGAAGTGCCGGTGGGTCAGACCATCGCCTGGATAGTGCGGCCGGGAGAAACTCCACCTGCCGACGAAGCCCCGGCGCAGTCGGGAAGAAAAGTTTCTGCGGCGGTTCCCTCCTCGGCAGCAGCGGGTACGCCAGCATCAACTCAGCCAGCGCCAGCCGACATCCGGACCTCTCCCAAAGCGCGCCGTCTCGCAACCGAACGCGGCGTGGATCTTTTCCAGGTGCGCGGATCGGGGCCCGGAGGGGAGATTCTCGCGTCCGACATTCTTGCCGCCGCGGAATCCAAAACCTGCGCGCCGACGGTGGTTGACCGCAGCACTCCGATTTCCCGGTTGATGGCGGAAAGGACCACGCAGAGTTGGACGACGGTTCCGCATTTCTTCGTGGTTCGCGAGGTGGACGCCGGAGCTCTGAATGAAGCGCGCCAGAAGCTCGCACCCGCGATCGAAAAGTCGCGGGCCGTGAAACTCACGCACACTGATCTGCTGCTGGCGCTTGTCGCGCGGGTACTGTTGAAGCACCCGCGAATGAATGCAAGCTGGACGGCCGAAGGGGTACGGAGGCACGCGGATGTAAACCTGAGTGTAGCTGTGGCCGTGAACGACGGGGTGGTAGCGCCGGTGATTCATAGCGCCCACCAAGCCGATCTCGGAGAAGTTGCGATGCAGCGCAGCGATCTCATGGGGCGGGCGCGAACTGGCAGACTTCGCCCGCAAGATGTCGCGGGCGGAACGTTCACCATCAGCAACCTCGGCATGTTCGGTGTGGACGCATGCAGTGCGATTATTACGCCGCCCCAGGCCGCGATCCTTGCAGTCGGACGGATCGCGGACAGGGTCGTGCCCGTCGACGGCCGCCCCGGAATTCGTCCAATGGTGACCTTGACACTTTCGAGCGACCATCGCGTGGTGGACGGAGCACGGGCCGCCGAATTTCTTCGGGATCTAGCAGAGGCGATTGGCAACCCGCGGCTATGGCTCGGCTGAAGGGTTCAAACACGACGCTGCAGCTCATTCGCCAGCCAATTCCCTATCGTTGAACCTCACGCTGCAGAAGGGGCGGAGGTTTGGGCAGTATAGGGAGGCTTGGAATCTGTTGCTGGGGTGAGGTCCTTACTTATTGCCTTGCTGGTAATATGTGTCGCCGCTGATGATTGATCCCACTCCACTTATAATTCCGCTTCTTCCATGCCGCTAGCTCATCTATTCAGCCGTAGTAGAAAGAGGCAGGCAAATGAAAAGCAGATCGAAGCTGGCGCTGACGGTGCTGGTTTTGGTGCTGGCTCTTGCCGCGTTCAGCCAATTCCTTGGCTGGATGAACCTGCCCAGCGACTTGTGGTTCTGGAGCGGCCTTTCTGGCGTGCTCCTGCTGCTGGTCGTGGTTCCTTCCCTCATCGCGGCCCTCTGGCGGCCCCAGCGGTTTAGACGCATCAGCCGTAATTAACGTCCGGATCCTCAGCGACAACTGAAACGACAACCGGCATAGCGGGCGCACGTGTGCGGTTTTGGTGCGCAAGATATGGGGGAGTGTATGTCCACTTCAATTTTCAACAATCGTGATATTCACAATGGAGCGGGATTCGGTGGTGGTAGCAGGATGTTGGTGCGGCTCGGGTTGTTCGGCGGATCGTTGTTCATCGCCGTGCTGTTGCTGTTGAGCGTGTTGCGCATGACGCGCATTGGGGCGGGATACGTTGGAGTGGAAGTGAACCTCGCAGGCAGCCAGCGCGGTACGCAAGACATTCCGGTTCGCACGGGGTGGGTGTTTTATTCACCGTTGAAGACGCAGATCATCGAGTTTCCAACTTTTGTGCAGACGGTGAAGTGGACGGCGGACACGAATGAAGGCCATCCCATCAACGAGGAACTGGTGTTTAACAGCAAGGAAGGACAGGAGGTTCGGGCTGACGTTTCTCTGTCGTATGCGATTGATCCAGTCAAAGTGCCGGTGTTCTATGTGAAGTATCGCACCGACGACCTGGAGCGTTTTACGCACGGCATTTTGAAGGACATCGTGCGCAACGCGCTCAACGAAGTGGCTTCGGTCTATACATTGGAGGACATCTATGGCGAGAACAAGGCGCGGTTTCTGCGTGAATCGCGTGAGCGTATTCAGACACAGCTAGCGCTGGTAGGCGTGGAGATACAGCAGTTCGGGTTCATCGGGAAGCCACGCTTTACGGCGGCCATCGAGCAGGCGATCACGCAGAAGACCCAGGCCATCACCGAGGCCGAGCGAGCGCGCAATCAGTTGGCGGTCACGCAAGCGGAGATGGCGAAGACGGTTGCAGAGGCGGAAGGAGAGGCGCGCAGCCAGATCGCTCGTGCGCAAGGTGAGGCAACCAGTTTGATCGCACGTGCGCGTGGTGAGGCCGAAGCGAACCGGCTACGTCAGGCGTCAATCACGCAGCAACTGCTGGAGTGGAAACGCCTGGAGAACCAACGGGCGTTGGCGGATCGCTGGAATGGACAGTTGCCGCAGACTGTCCTGAGCGATAAGGCCAATCTGCTGATGCCATTGCCGACGCTGCAGAAGTAAGTGGCCAGCGGAGCGGGCAGGCCATGCGCCGGCCCGCTTTTTTCATCGGGCGAATGGCGCGTTAATTCAGTGAGAAAAAGTTGGCAACGGCAATCATCCCTTGGTCGTTGACTCCATTGGCCGGCCTGAATAGGATTACGGTCCTTCCTTCGTGCCGGGCCTCTCGTTTGTTTCAATGGCTGAGTCGAATACCAAAGCGTGACACAGCAGGCCGCAAAACATGCCTTTGCCTACTGATCCTAAGCGAAGGACAGGGCTTTTTTGCGCGCTTTGATCCACTGTGTAATTGAGCGGCCAATATTTGATCGCGATGGGCTCAAAGAGCTAATTGACGCAGAACATCAACTCGAGGAAATGAGAACGAGATCCGGCAGGAGCGTAAGTGCCATTCCGAGCCACAGTCAACTGCTTCTCGGGCACTTCATGGAGAACAAAACAAGATTGGAGCATCTCATCGAAAGCTTCCGAAAAGCCAAAGCTTGCGCATCACCATATGACTTACGACTTCTATCTGCCCATCAGTGCGACAATGGTTCGGCGAGTGAATACTGAAAGCCTGACGAAATACAAACAGACGCGAGGGATTTGGGTCCTGGGAGGTCGTTATGCGATTGTGCGCTTTGGTTGTGATCTGTTGTCTGGCAATCGTCCTCGGTCAACCGTGGCCTGCCCTATCGGCAAACCCGACCCCAGCACAGCAGCTGGCTGGCTCGGTGGCAGATGGATTAGTCGGCACTTGGCGTTTGGTCAGTGTGGAGACCAAACGGCCAAACGGCGAAGTCATCTATCCGTTTTATGG
>Ga0193732_1000217_pt1 | contig 11201 bp, 10 predicted proteins | sample U1s1metaG_FD_145077 | JGI IMG/M metagenome (GOLD analysis project Ga0193732, IMG submission 145077) | Soil microbial communities from a riparian zone of the East river system, Colorado, United States - U1s1 | ecosystem: Environmental > Terrestrial > Soil > Riparian zone | place: USA: East River...
TTTGATTTCGAGATAGGCACTTGGAAAACTTACCTCTGGCGCCTGGTAGATCCCTTAACCGGCTCCACGAAGTGGGTCCAATACGCGGGCACTAGCGTGGCCCGAAAAATTTGGAATGGCCGCGCAAATCTGGTTGAGCTTGAGGTCGACGGACCACCCGGTCACATCGAGGGTTTAAACCTGCGTCTTTACAATCCCCAATCCCGCCAGTGGAGTTTGAATTTCGCCAACAGCAGAGGCGGCACGCTGAGTCCACCCACGATCGGCGAGTTCAAGAATGGTCGCGGCGAGTTTTTCTCACAGGAAACTCCTAACGAGCGGCCCATCCTTGTTCGATTCGTCATATCGGACATCGCTCCGCATTCGTGCCGTTTTGAACAGGCATTCTCGGACGATGAGGGCAAGACTTGGGAAGTGAATTGGATCGCGATAGACACGCGCTTGGAAAATGAAACGGACTAAGCGCACTGAATTTCGTCGCTTGCCACGCAGAGGCTCGCACGACGCGGACACGATTAACGCGATTTTGGATGCGGGCTTTCTTGCTCACGTCGGATTCTGCGCCGATGGCCAGCCGTATGTTATTCCGACCTTGTATGGCAGGGATGGAGAAAAACTTTACCTGCATGGTTCGGCCGCGAGTCGCATGCTCGGGAAACTCGAAACCGGTATCCTCGGCTGCATAACCGTGACTCTTGTGGATGGCCTGGTTCTGGCGCGGTCTGCCTTCCATCATTCCATGAACTACCGGTCGGTTGTAGCGTTCGGCACTGCACATGAAATCCATGACCCGGCTCAAAAAACGCGCGCTTTGCGCGTAATTTCTGAACATTTAATCGCGGGCCGTTGGGATGACGTGCGCAACCCGAGCGAAAAAGAGCTGAAGGCAACCTCGGTGCTAGAGTTCTCCATTGAGGAAGCCTCTGCAAAGATTCGGACCGGCCCGCCTCTCGACGATGAAGAGGACTATAGTCTGTCAGTTTGGGCCGGTATCGTGCCTTTGAGTCTGGAGGCGAAATCGCCTATACACGATTCTCGACTTACAGATGGCATCGAGTTGCCAGAGTACGTCTTGCGATCCCGGCATCACGAGTCCGAATCAACACCACTGGCATGAAAAAATTCTGCGTCGCGTTCATTGCCGCGGCATTAGACCTAATGTGTTCAGCGAACTGGACCATGGAATTTCAACGCGCCTTGTGAGCACAGACCTCCGGGCCCAGAAGCGCGTTTTCACTCGTTCGAAGCATCAACTAAAGCAATCAGCAGAAAAAAGACGAACCAAATCAACAACTGAAAGAACAACAATTTATGTCAACCACCACAAACACGATCCAGCTTCACCGCGTGCTCCGCGCCGCGCCTGAGAAAATCTATCGCGCGTTTCTTGATGCGGACGCAATGGCCAAATGGCTTCCGCCGAATGGATTCACCGGAAAAGTTCACCAGATGGACGCAAAGGTCGGCGGCACCTACAAAATGTCTTTCACCAATTTCACTACCGGCAAGAGCCATTCCTTCGGCGGAACGTATGTCGAGCTAAAGCTACATGAGCGCATTCGCTACACAGACAAATTCGATGACCCGAACCTGCCCGGAGAAATGCAGACGACTATAACGCTCAAGAAAGTATCCTGCGGGACGGAGTTAAACGTTGTACAGGAAGGCGTACCCGGCGTCATTCCGGCCGAGGCTTGCTATCTTGGCTGGCAGGAATCGCTGACCCTGCTGGCCAAACTCGTTGAGGCTGAAATTCCGGATGAACTTTGAGACTATCCCGTCAAGCTTGCGCGCCGGAGTCGAATGGGAACTATCCAAATTGCGTTCTTCGCTCGTTGTAGAGAAAACTGAAACACAAAAAACAATAGCAAAACCATGAGTACCAAAGACAATCGAATCGTACAACCCTACCTGTTCTTCAACGGCAGTTGCGAACAGGCCATCGAGTTTTACCGCAAAGCTCTTGGCGCCGAAGTCGAGATGATGATGCGCTTTAAGGAGAGTCCTGAGCCACCGCCGCCTGGAGCAGTTCCACCGGGGTCCGAAAACAAAATCATGCATGCCAGCTTCCGCATCGGCCAAACCACTGTGCTGGCATCTGACGGCGACTCTTCTGACAAGGCCAGCTTTCAAGGTTTTTCACTGTCACTCGCAGTCCCCAGCGAACCTGAAGCTGACCGTGTTTTCAACGCATTGGCCGAGGGCGGTCAGGTAAAACTACCACTCACAAAGACGTTCTTTTCTCCACGCTTCGGCATGGTGGAAGACAGGTTTGGTGTGGGTTGGATGATCATGGTCGCGTCGCCCGCACAGAAATGAGCCCAGGTACCCGAGACAGGATCAGAAGACACGGTGAGCAAACTGAGATTCAACATCACGATATCGCTCGACGGCTACGTCGCCGGGCCGAACCAAAGCGTTGAAAATCCCCTCGGCGAAGGGGCGTTCCATATTCACGACTGGGCCCTTCCCACCAAAACCTTCCGCTCGCTGCACGGCGACATAAGCGGCGGCGAGACGGGAATCAACGACGATGTGCTGCGGGAGGGATTTGAAAACATCGGCGCGACGATCATGGGTCGCAACATGTTCGGCCCGGTGCGTGGGCCGTGGGGCAAGGACCCATGGAAGGGATGGTGGGGCGATGACCCTCCATTCCACCACCCGGTTTTCGTGCACACACATCACGCGCGCGAGCCACTGTCCATGAAGGGAGGTACGACATTCTTTTTCGTCACCGACGGCATCGAGTCGGCTGTCAAGCAGGCACGCCAGGCAGCCAATGGCAAGGACGTGGGGCTTGGTGGCGGAGCCAAGGTTTTCCAGCAATACCTCGCGGCCGGCCTCATCGACGAGATGGAGATTCACATCGTCCCGCTTTTGCTGGGTAGTGGCGCCCGCCTCTTCGATAATTTCGATGGACGCAAAGTGAAACTCGAGTCGGTCCGCACGATTGCCGGGCCCGGTGTCGCGCACCTCAAATATCGCGTTCTTAAATGAGTGTGATCAACGCTATGGCAAAAACAGGGCTCAGTTTCCTGCGCGACTGCACACTACTGCTCACCACGCTCATGAGCGCATCGCTGGCTGCGCAGCCGGCGCCGTACGATTCGGCGAAACCTCTGTCGCAGGCGACCTTGTTTGCGCCGGGCATCATCTCCACCGGCGACTACGAATCGCACGCGACTCTCACGCCCGATGGCCGCGAGATATATTTTCTCAAGATGGCGCCAGATTTCTCGCGCTGGTCCATCTTCGTCTCGCGCTACACGGACGGCAATTGGTCCCCGCCAGAGGTGGCACCCTTCTCCGGTCAATATCAGGATGCCGATCCTTACATCACGGCTGATGGAAAACATTTTTACTTCATTTCCGATCGCCCCGTAGAGGCAAGCGGAGAACGCCAGTCGCATCACGACATCTGGGTCATGGACAAGACGGACTCGGGCTGGGGCGTGCCGCGTCACCTGCCTGCACCTATTAGCAGCGATGCTGACGAGTTTTATCCGATCGCGTTAAAGAATGGAACTCTCTATTTTGGGTCGCAACGCAAGGAAGCCAATGGCGTGGGCGACATCTATCGCGCTGTGCCACAGAAGGACGGTGGTTATGCGGTCGAAAACCTTGGTCTACCTGTTAATACCGGAGCGGGCGAGTACGAAGCCTTTGTTACCGAAGACGAGCGGCTGATGTTGCTCGCGATCACGAGGCGACCCGACTCTCTCGGCGACATCGATCTTTATGTCTCGCATAAGCAAGCCGATGGAAAATGGAGTGAGCCAGTCAATCTTGGACCCGAGATCAATTCGTCGGCGCGTGAGTTGTCACCCAAACTTACGCCGAATGACAAATACCTGATCTGGATGAGTTGCCGCGTGCCAGCGCTGCCCGCCAAACCACAGGGGCGAACCACGGCCGAGATATTGAAAGATTTGCACGCACCTGGCAACGGACTCGGGGACATTTACCAGATCGATGTCTCTGCCGTGCCAGCCTTAAAACCGCGAACGAAATAAGTACGACGTCGATCATGACAAACAAGTTATTCCTGATCTTGACTCTGTTGTCCGCGCTCGGCTGCGGGCTCGTTGGCGGTGTCTTCTTTGCATTTTCGACGTTTGTAATGAAATCACTGGCTGCTCTTTCGCGGTCCCAAGGCATCGCAGCGATGAAGTCCATAAATATCGCAGTGCTAAATCCAATGTTCCTTGGAGTCTTTCTCGGCACCGGATTGCTCTGTATCATTTTGGTTATCTTCTCAGCGCCCACCTGGCACAAGCCGGGCGCCGCATTAGCTCTTGTTGGCGGGTTCCTTTATCTGGTTGGAACGCTTCTGGTGACGATTACCTGCAACGTTCCGCGCAATGACGCACTGGCGAGCCTTGACCCTGTAGGCGCGGAGTCGGCACAATTTTGGACCGGTTACGTACGTGTTTGGACGGCGTGGAACCACGTACGAACCATCTCAGCCGTTGCTGCATCAGTTCTAATGATGATTGCACTGTGGTTCTCTGCTCTGCGTCAATCGGCTTAGTGCATGGCCACGCAAAAAAAGCTGGACGCAGCGGCCCGCCACGACGGTGTCCCGCGCAATGTTCATCGATAGTTGATTTTCACAGACCGAAACACGTGCGAACAACTGGCCATGCAAGACTTTGCTAACTGGGTCTTGTGTCTCGATGGATCACTGCCACTTCTAAGCGAACACGGTAAGAATAAGAATACGAATACGAGTAAAAAAAGGACTTCAACGTGGTAAAAGATCTCAAACCCATTCTATACGCGGGCGCGCTTGTTGGCGTGCTCGACATCACGGCAGCCTGCATCCAGGTATACATTGCGTACGGCTATGCACCGACGCGATTGCTGAAAGGCGTCGCTGGCGGGTTGCTGGGCCGGAGTGCGATTGAAGGCGGATTTTCAACCGCAGCGCTCGGCCTGTTGATGCATTTTACGATGGCGCTGACTGTGGCAGCGATTTTCTACGCGCTAAGCCGACGGCTTCCGTTACCGCAAAAGCTTTTGGGAGTCGTGGCTGTGGGACTACTTTATGGAGCGGCGGTTTTTGCAGTCAATAATTTCGCGACATCACCATTGCTATCGTGGGTTCGCAGTCTCTATCTGCATACGCCGCTCTCATTCAAAGCTCCAATGGGGTGGTCGCAATTAGTCATTCACCTGTTCTGCGTAGGTCTGCCCATTGCGCTGGTGATGCATAGATATGCGCCAGCGGCGGTGCGGCGCGCTCACTGAAGAGTGAGCAACGTTACCGAGAATGTCTGGCTAACCGTCGTTGTCGCTAAAGTGGCCTTATCAAAACGTGCGGAGTGGATATTGTAAGGGAACCCGCGATGGACAACTTGGCTGAAGCGTCCACTGCAGCCATGAATCCAAAGACCGTTGGTTTGATTGTAGCCGAAGAGATGGCGGCGGCCGATTTAATGGGTCCAGCCGAAGTCCTTTCGCGGGCAACAATTGGAAAAAATGACCAGCCGGAAGCGCGGGAATCGCGTTGTTACCGGGTGATGACGATTGGTATCAGCGCAGAACCATGCGTCACAGAATGCGGTATTATCGTCAGACCAGATATTGATCTCGAAGAGGCACCGCCTCTTGATACTGTTTTTATTTGCGGCAGCAGTGGGCTTCACGGGGAAAAGCTTAACAGGAGGCTCCTGAAATGGCTAAAGCAGCGGGCACCGAATACAAGACGTATCGCAGCGCTTGGGAGAGGTATCTACGCGCTCGCAGGAACCGGGCTTCTTGATGAACGACACGGGGCGATCCATTGGCGGTTTGCGAAAGATGTCGCTTCGCGATTTCCCAAACTCCGTGTTAATCCCAACAATCTCTTCATCAAAGACGGCCCTTTCTACACTTGTGCAGGTGGGGCCTCAGCCGTCGATTTCGCGCTTGCTTTAGTTGAGGAAGATTACGGTCGTCATGTCGCGCTGGCCCTGGCACGCGAATTGGTTGTTCACGTCAAGAGATCCGGGGAACAAGAACAGTACTCTGACGCCCTGAAGTTTCAGATTCAATCGTCTGACCGTTTTGCTGACCTTCCCGCCTGGATCTTCTCTCATCTCAGCGACGACCTTTCCATAGATGCTCTCGCCCAAAGAGCGGCCATGTCCCGCCGTAACTTTACTCGTCTATTCCATGAAGTCTTTGGTAAAACCCCTGCTCAATTCGTCGCGGAAGCACGTATCGCCGAAGCGCAACAACGATTGTTAGTTCCTCGCAATAGTATTGAGAGCATTGCTTCTTCGCTCGGATTCCGAAGCGCAGATGTGTTCAGTGTGGCTTTCGAGCGGTTCACGGGCATCCGACCACGCATCTACCGCGCCCTGAGACGAGCTCCTAAAAGCAATAACAGTTCGGCGAATGTCCCTCCTCAAAAATCTGCGGGGCGCGCAAGATCGACAGTATTGCGCGCTGCATAAATCTTATCGTCGATTCGCGGCACGGTAGCCACCTGTATCGCCGCACTGCTTGGAATAACAATGCCGGCAGAGCCCTTCCATACAGCGACGCGGCTACAATCCCTTCCAGTTTCATTCGCGTTGAGAGATTCCTGGCCGTCATGGGGCACCGAATGACAAAGAGGCAGCCCGAACGGGCTGCCTCTTAGATGACCTAACTAACGGAGAAAGATTAGAACCTCTTCTTGAGTCCAACGTACCAGAACCGGCCTTTGATGGTGGTTAAAGACTCGTCGTAGCCGTTCTCAAAGCTACCAGCCACAAATGGCGGGTCTTCATCTGCCACGTTCTGTATACCTAGGGTGATGGTTGTGTTATTAAGCCACCACTTCCAGTTGCTGCAGCCATACTCAGCCGTGGAAACCGGGAGGACGTTCTTATCCTTGCCGTCCTTTGTCCGCACATTCTTACCGCCATCCTTGGCAAAGCCAGGTACCTCGACCGGGGCGGGCGGCGGTAGATTGAACGTATAGTTTAGGAGCAGGTCGAACGTGACCCACTCACGAACTTTGCGCGCGAAGGGAGATTCTTGTCCGGTGACTGGGTCAGTCCTCGGAGTCTGCGGTCTCGAGCCCACGATGGATTGGTTGTCGTCTTCGTATTGTCCAATCCAGTGAACTATTACGCCGGTGTCAAGACCCTGCATCCATGTGTCCGCCGGGCCGTCATAGAAAAGACTGAAATTCGCGCGATGCCACGGGAGCGAGCTCGTCAGGTTGAAGCTTGTCGGTAAAAATTCGCCAGCGATACCGAACCGTTTCGCGTCAGGACCAGTTTGGAGTTCGGCCCGGGAGAGCCAGGTGCCATTCACGGAGGCTGTCAGCTTCCCGAAATCTCCCTTTCCAAAGATATTTGAATCCAGAATATAGATGGCTTCGTAATCCAGACCTTCGAAAATTGCACCGGCGAGATTCGCCGTCGGATCAGTAATGAGAACAACCGCACCGGTATTTGGATCACGCTGCACCAAATCCGGAAAAATGGCCTCATTGTTGAGAATGAACTGCGCACCCAGGTTCACCACGAGGTCGCGCATATCGATATGCCACCAATCCGCGCTGAGTGTGAGTCCCTTTAACCACTTCGGGCTGTAAACCGCTCCGTAGGTCCATTCATAGGCAACCTCCGGATGCAAAAATGGGTTCCCGGCAATGCGTTCCTCAACCTGCGGATCTGGCGTAAGCCCCTTTGGATCCACGACCAGCGGGAAGGCCTGCTGACCCGCTGGCGAAAGTTCGATCACTGTCGGGGCGTGAAATGCTTCAGAGTAACTCCCACGCAGGGTCAGAGCACCTATGTACTTGGGATCAAGCGGCTGCCAGCGTATGGATACTTTCGGCTTCTGCGCGTCATAGGTAGAGTGCCCTTGCGGAAAGTTGGTACTCAAGACTGCAGAAGTATTCTGGCTGTACCACTCCTCACGTTCGGCGAAGTCAACTTCGAAGCTGTAGAAGCCAGGAAAATTCCACGTAGGGCCGGTGACGGGTATCCGCAGTTCCTCGTAAATTGACCAAACGTCGCGGTTCACGCGTGAGCCCTCGCTATCGACGGAACCGATCGTTTGGAACGATGTATTCAGTGAATCCGGCTTGCGATCCCACCGCTCTCCGTGATACTCGCCGCCGATCGCAAACGACACCGGCCCCCCAGGAATCTTAAACAGGTCACCATTAATCGTTGCGTAAGCCAAGGGCAGTTCAAAAGTGCCGGTGTTATGCAGATCCACGTACACCCGGCTCCTCGCTGCGTTCGAGTTGATGCCGTTTATGCCACCAAAGGGATTAAACGCCGTAGCCGGACTGGTATCCAGCAACGCGTCGCGCAACCCCGGCTGGCTGACGTCGCCCAGGGACAACTGCTGTCCTTCGTTGCGGGCGTAACGGAAACCGGTTTCCCAGTTCCAAGTCTTAAAATAGTCGCCAAACTCGCCCATCTCACCCTTGAGTCCGATGTCGAACAAGGAATCCCAGTAAGTAAACTTCGCGCTCCTGACACCAGTGTCGTTAATAGCGCGAAAGCGGACGCCGGTGGTCATGGGGACCGGGACTCCATTAATCACCAACGTGGTGTCTCCAACTGTGAACGGATTAAACGCATTCTGGATGGGCACACTAATTCCACTGGGAGCGAATGCCACGCTGGTACCGGGCCGTTTGAAGGGATCCGGCAGAAACGGCACAGCGGCCAGAGATGCATCGAAGAACGATCGCGCAATCTTGAAGTCGGCAAAAATGGTTAGGTATTTGTCGCACAGGTCACGAGTGAACGAACCATAAAACACCTGGCGATCTGCTGGCGGAAGGTTTGGTGTGACAGACGCGAAGTTGTACGCAATGTAGTTGCCGTCTCCAGGCTTGCCGTTGATGATACCGGGCACCGTGAATGGGTTGACGTAGAATGGAGACGTCGCAGCGTTTGGCGCGGAGTGCGGCGTCGGAGAGTTTGCGCTGAAAAACAAACTCGGAATCAAACGAAAACCCTGTACGCGTCCAGGTACATTGCTGCTGCGAACATCGAATCCTCCAAAGCGAACGAAATTTCCGTTGGAAGAAATGTCTCGGTCGCGGCTAAACAGCCCACCGGTTCGCTGAAAGAAATCGGCAATGACAACGATGTCGGTCTTGTCGTCGCCTGTGCCGGCTTTCAACCATGACTCCCATTCACCCATTTCGTTGGAAGCGCCGAGATTTGTGTTTCCGTAGGTGCCACCGATCTCCAACCCACGAAATTTGTGGATCAGGAAAAAGTTAACCACACCGGCAACAGCGTCCGCGCCATACACCGCTGAAGCGCCATCCTTCAGGATGTCGATATGATCGATCATTGAGAAGGGAATGAGGTTAATGTCAATACCGCCAAAAATAGACGCCGACGCGACACGTTTGCCATCGACCAGGATCAAAGTCTCTTTTGGCAACAAACCGCGTAAATTGAACTGAACGGTGCCGTCACCACCGTTACCCATGTTCAGGTTCACACTGCCTCCAGCTTCCTGCGGGATAAAGGTGGTCAGATCTGTTGCGTTGCGGATGCCCAGTTTCTCGATGTCCTGAGGCCGGTAGGTATCCACCGGATTGGGACCCGTTTCTTCCGCGGTTGGAATGTTCGAACCAGTCACGACTACTCGTTCGACTTCTGCTGTACCTCCAGCAGGAGCAGCGCCTGCAGCTGGCGCAGGCGGTTCTTGTCCAAATGTAGCGGATACAAAAAACATTCCTGTCAAAAAACTGACGGAAGCGAACTTTGTTTGCACATTCTTAATCATTAGTCTCTCCTTTGGGTTTTTGGTTAGGTGTGATGTGTGAACCGGGTATAACGCGGAAAGAAGTTTTTCCCCTAGGCCAAAGAAACGAGGCTTTGGGCAACTGCTTATTTGAGGCCTTCGACGAGTAGCGTACAGGCTCGCGTGTCCGCGATTGCTATTGCCAGGCAGGGCGTTAAGCGTCAGACGTGCGCTGCGTCAATCAGCCCACATCATATTCTGATTTGAATCCGAAGATGCAGTCGAAAAATTTTCTATCGGGTTCGCCATTGCCGCCTGCGCTGCAGGTCGGAGCGCGAGATCCTCACATGCTCTTATGTCTGTAATCGAATTAGCTGACTCTGCTCTGCAGAAAGAACGACTAGTCAGGCATGCTGGATGTTGGTCCGGTCAGCTCCACCAGCTCAGTCACCGAGCCGTTGGGAAATTTCTCTTTCACTAGAAAACGGGGAGCCTGTTTTGTGACGAACACTTCATACGTTTCCGCGCCGCTACGTTTATCAATTCGGTATGAGATATGCACGGTTTCAAAGGAGCCTGCCGGCACCGCCGTCTTCTCACTTTTGCCGATTCGTACCGTGACAAGCGAGTTTCCCGTACTGGGATCATAGACTCTAAATTTGAATTCTTGCCGCTCGACATATTCCTTGAGAGCCATGACAGCGGCCCAGTCAACACGCTGATCTACGGTGTCGTCACTTATCATCTCGTTCACTTCGCGTCTCTTGAACGGTTTTTTCCGGGCAGTTATGAACCCGGTAACTCGACTGCCCTGGTAGGCAAGCTCGAACACAGTGCGTGCTGCGCTGCCTTGCCCGAACGTGAGCTTTGCCAACTCTGGAATAAACGTCGGTGAGACAATCGCCTCCCAGGATTGGCTGAAACTTCCGATGACAACGTTTGAGAAAACATAATTTCCAGAGTCGGCGGACTTGCTAATCTGAATCCGGCTCCGTCCAGCGTCTTTACCGTCTACTAACGTTCGGAACGAATAGGATCCGGTTCGAAGCCTTGTCGCATCAAAATCGCATCGCGCGACTTGTCCACTTGCCATCGCCAAGATGAGGCAGACGATCCCAATGAAGCTCATTACATTCAATTATGTTCGCCGGGCCGATCTCCGACAACCAAGCTGGCTGATTGAGGGATCAGAATATCCCTGAGCAGTTCAGCGCCTTTTCTATTCGTTAGGTTACATCAATAACGCGCATAGAAGCGCGACTCACGTGTGTTAAACAACCCTGGTCCGCCCTCTAACAAGCAGACCGTCTACCCTTGCGCGGACTCACCACGGGCATGGTCTCCGCTGAGGCTTTGCAAGAGCGATGGCAGCAGAGCCGTCAATCCTTCCTGGTGGTCCGCGGTGGGGTCCACTTTCCCGGCCGGAGTCAGTTTATCCACGATCTTTGGCAGGTATTCAGCAAGGAAGTTCGACGCCAGAGTCGGATCCACTCCCA
>Ga0193732_1000218_pt1 | contig 11200 bp, 7 predicted proteins | sample U1s1metaG_FD_145077 | JGI IMG/M metagenome (GOLD analysis project Ga0193732, IMG submission 145077) | Soil microbial communities from a riparian zone of the East river system, Colorado, United States - U1s1 | ecosystem: Environmental > Terrestrial > Soil > Riparian zone | place: USA: East River...
ATCCGAGCCAGGCGATTGACCCGGGCGTGACCAGCGTGGATTCGCGGCTGCACACTCCCTACTATCAGAGCTGGAATCTCGCTGTACAGCGTTCGTTGCCGGGAGCCATCAGCCTGGAAGTTGCCTACGCAGGCTCGAAAGGCACTCACCTGCAAGGTGTAACCGACCCCAATCAAGATCCTGTGCCGGGCCCTGGGGACGTGCAGGCTCGCCGGCCGTTCCCGCAATTCGGTTCATTCACTGCCATTCGCAACCTGGCGAGCTCCAACTATCACTCGTTGCAGGTCAAAGCAGAGAAACATGCGAGTCACGGTCTCTATTTCTTGAGTTCCTTTACTTACAGCAAAGCAATCAACGACCTCCCGGAAATTTGCTGCGCTGCGCCGTTCGCGCAGGACAGCTATAACCTTGCGGCGGAGCGGGGCCGTGCCGACTTCGATCAGAAACTCCGCTGGGTATTCAGCTTTGACTATGAACTGCCATTTGGAGGAAGTCGTTCTCACTTAAGCAATCGCGCGATGGATTTGGCGTTCGGAGGATGGCACTTCGGAGGCATCTACACCTTGGCAAGTGGGTTCCCGTTCTCCCCATATCTCGGCTTTGATCCGTCGAACACGGGCACACAAGCGATTGTGCGTCCTAACCAGCTCAGCGACGGCAACCTGCCCTCCGGTCAACGCACTCCCGATCACTGGTTCGATATCAATGCTTTCGCTGCGCCGACAGGCTTTGCTTTCGGCAACGCGGGACGAAACGTTTTGACCGGTCCGGGACAGAATGTGTTCGATGGCTCCCTAAGGAAGCAGTTTGACCTGACTGAAATGCAGCGCCTGGAATTCCGCGGGGAATTCTTCAACGCCTTCAATCACCCGAACTTTGCGCAGCCGGACAACTTCATTGATGATGGCCCGGGTGTTGCTGGCGTTATAACCTCAATCGCGATACCCATGCGTCAGATCCAGCTTGGGTTGAAATACAGCTTTTAGAAGACGCTTCCATTGGGTGTCGTAAGGGATTGGTAAAATTTAGGCATGTTCCCGTTCAAGCTCCCCTTGAGGCACCGGCCCCAGCAGCTTAGGGTCGATTCTCGCCAGCCGAGCCAGGGTTCGGGCATCGAACCGATCGTCCTTTCGACGGGCTCTCTCCGATCAAACGCACGTTCCGTGCTCGGGCTACGATCACTTCGTACTCCAACTCTCGCAGCCGGCTCACCCAAGGCGAAGGCATCCCTGTTTCCAGCGCGATCCAGCTGCGCGGCATTCCGCCGAAGACCTCATATTTTTTAAGCACGGGAACCTACTATTGCACGCCCTCGACAAGCCTTTAGCTACGAACTTGAAAGCATACTCTCTACTGGCGACGCACACGGGCTGTCCAATTTCACCACATGTTGATCGCTATCCTGCCGGTGGCCCGATCGGTAACAACGACTGGTACGCAAATGCCGACCGAACGATTTGGGCCCCATTTTGGGTAAGGATTTTGTACGTCGTGGGCCCGATGAGCTCGATCCAAAAACTGGCTACGAACCGGGTGAGAAGGTGCTGTGGTACAAGCCTTCTGACGCTCTGCTCATTGTCACTGGCCGAAGAATAGACGGAGCGGCCCCACCGCCTCGGGTACGACATTTCACGTGATCCTCGGCCTCGCGGACCGATTCAGCCATCTGGCATCTATTTTCCCAGCGTCGGGTGCTGGGAGGTGGATGCAAAGGCTGGCCGTTCAGAATTGCGTTTCGTGGTTCTGGTAAAGTCCGGCCCCCTTTAAATTATTTAGTCCGCGGCACATTGGTGGGGAGCCAGCCCGGTTTCCAGGGCAAATCTGAAATGCCCCCAAAGCTTCATTTGAAGCGTTTGCCATAATTGGCGTAAGATCGCCTCTCTAACAACGCCTTTCCAGCACGCTAACCCATGCACTCCGAGAAGAGCGTCCATCCTGCGCGGGCGGCGGTTCTCGCCTCCAAAAATAGCATCACGAATCTCGTCATCGACGTCGATACCGATTTCAGCTGCGTATTTAGTAGCCGCTCGGCGTCCGCAAGGACCTCATCGAAAATAGGCGGGACGGCCAGGCCACTGCGGAAGCTTTGGTGAATGTGTCGTGTGCCGCTTTGTCCAGTTGGTCGGCCTTGCTGTCCGAGATCTGGAAAGGTGTTTTGTTAGGACCGAAGCGGTAGTTGTCGCCCCGTAGCGTCAAGCATTTCGTTGGGCTCATGTTCTGCCATTGGCCGTAACCTCCGGGCCGCCAGGCGAATGCCGAAATCTGCTTTCCACTCCCTTCGCCCGTGCGTTTTACTATGCGCAGACACCCAGAAATTCAGACTCCCAGAACATTGAGGTCGTGAAACATGGAAAACCCACAGTTCTTGCAGACTATTCCAAGTAGAGGAATGAATCCGCCCGCCTGTTCGTAAGCGGGCGACCTGGGAAAAAGCTGACCGCTAGGAATAGCAACCGCTGATCTGGCGGATATTTCAATCAGGTCCACATTCCAGTCCGACTTATCGCAGCGGGGACAACAGTCGCTTTTAATGCCGCGACGATCGAGTTCCTCGATTCCTCTCTGGATTCTCTCTTGTGGCGATGACATTTTTAACCTGTCCGAAAGAAATGAACCGCAAGAATAGCACGATTCACGAAAAGCACCGATGTATGGACATTTAAGATAATTTCTTGACCGGCTCTTCCTTGCTGAAACGCTTGCTGATCTCGAAAACACTGACTCCATGGCGATCGTTGCCCCGGAGCACGGGTCTGGTTCCTTGTCCTGGAGAGCCTTACCATCTCGAGGCTGGCGGTGAAGCCTTACGACCGGGGTGCGGTATCTGTTTCCATTCTCAAGGCGAGGCGAACCTCGCCGATATCTCCCGAACCTTGTTCCCGCGATAACAGTTTTTCATTTTTGGTCCGGCAACTTGCATTCTCGACGTGATGGAGAAGATCTCTCGGGCGTAGCTAAACCGTCGCGCCGCCCCCGGACTTCCCTAACTATTTGAGTCCTGTGGGGCTAGGCTAGGCTCCGAGTTTTGTAGAATACAACGCTACGGGAGGCCCTTATGTGGCTGCGCCTTCTAGCTTTGCCCTATCTGCTTTTTCTGTCGCAAGGACTCCTCGCTCAGCCAGGAGGAACGATTGGTATCCCTGGAACGTGTTCGGTCACAAAGCCATTTCAAACCAGTCTTTTTGTTCCGCCCCCGCCATATGAGGCGAAAACAGTGAAGACGCAGTTCTGGTTCGGCACGGACAGGTTGTGGACGAATCTGCCCATCGACGGAATCTGGAAGGGATTGCCACTCGATACAACTGCCCGCCATCCGACATTTGGCCAAAAGCTATTTTGGTGGCGGCAAGGCTACAATGCCCGCGCTGAACCACAGCCCAATCTGATCGTCACCGGCAAACGCCTAGACGATCCAACTACACCGCTGGAGGTTTCCCCTGTAACACCGTTGGAGGTTTCCCGTGCAACTAACGCCTTCGCGGCCCCTCGTTCCGCCATGTTGGTCGGCCTTGGCCTTCCGACGGTCGGCTGTTGGCAGATTACGGGACGTTACGAAGACGACGAGCTGACCTTCGTGATATGGGTGGCAAGGTAGGCATTCCCCCAAACACCGGTTGCTCGATCCGGTTGCCGCCTGTCATCCGCCCAAAATCGGGAGCAAGCATCTATGGAGCTTCCAACCTCCCGCAAGGGAGGCCAATTAAGTCACTCAAAACCGGTTCTGGCTTGTGTGACCCAGCGAGCACTGACAAACAATGAGAACCCGCGCGTGAACATTCTACTTTCTTGCATTCCCTTTCCAGGGCTCGTACTCTACTTACGTTCGTAATTGCTCGGTAACGCAGATGTGGGGATTGTTAAGGCACTCTGGGTTGAAACAGTCTTTAACAGCCGCTTTGCTCGTGTTGGTTGTGGGTGGGGCGCTCGCAGCTTGGAAAATGACATCCAAGACTGTGCCCGCCTTACGAATTAAAGAAGTGCCCTTGCTTGAACTCGCTCACCGGCACACTCCATTCCAGGAGTTTCCAGAATCCTTTCCCCTTCAAGTGGCAGTGCTTTGGACCAGTCCCGCGACGAGTCCAGAGAATCCTCTTGCACTAGTGCACTCCCTGAAAGAGATGGGCATTCCCTTCTTTTTCACTCGCGACCTCGAGCAAGCCCTGAGGCATCGTCTGGTCATTCTCTATCCGAACGTGGATTCGGACACACTTAACCAGGCTCAGGCGGAGCAGTTGATGACGTTCGTACGGCAGGGCGGCTCCATCTTTGCTCAGAATGTTTTTTGGGGTGGTCTTCAGCCTCTTTTCGGTTTCCGGAGCTTCGCAGCTTCGCGCAAGCGTTATCACTTGGCGTTTTCCGCGACGAATGATCCCGTGATGAAGTATCTGAATCGCCCCGAGGAGCGCGAAACTCGTTTGGGAAGCGAGCACTATCCCGAGATTATCTGGAGCAATGGATATGTCCCTAACAGCGGAACTGACGTGCTGGCGTACTTTGACGATGGCACTGCGGCTCTACTCGCGAATCCGGTCGGCAGGGGAAGAGTCTATCTCCTCGGACTGAGTTTGGTTGACGTTGTATTACGCAGTCAGAACAATCATGATTACGAGGCGGAGCGCCACTACGTAAACGCTTTTGAGCCGGGAGCCGACGTATGGCTGTTGATCCTTAGGGCATGGTATGAAGCCTATGCGAAGGACTGGGTGCGCCTCTCCGCCATCTCCGGAGGACAGCGGTCGGCTCTGTTGCTCTCCCATGATGTGGATTGGGAGAACTCATTTGCGCCCGGGCTTGACTTTGCACGAATCGAGAGGACGAATCAAGCGAACAGTACCTTTTTCGTCCAGACTAAGTACGTCGACGACGCCAACAGCAAGGCATTCTTTTTTGAGTCCAACCTCAAGATTCTTCGTGAAATGAAATCAGGAGGATCGAGTATTGGCAGTCATTCCATCATCCATTCGCGCGGCTTCAATAAGTTCGAATTGGGGTCGGGTCATGAAACATATGGCAGCTATCGTCCTCGCGGACTGGGATTCGACACCGCCTCGGGAGCCACCGTCTTCGGCGAAGTTCGAGTCAGTAAGGAATTGCTGGACGGTGAAATTCCGGGTCAGGACACAATATTCTTCCGGGCAGGACATTTGCGGGTTCCCAATTCTTTGCCCGAAGCTCTTGAACGTTCTGGCTATCAATTCGATTCATCGTTCACAGCCGACGATGTTCTCAGCAACTTTCCTTTTTTGCTTCCTCGGGATCTCGGATTTGAAGAGGATAGCGAGATTTATGAGTTTCCAGTGACGATTGAGGACGAAGCCCCCCCCGGGTTCGCCAAACGAGTGCCGCAGGCGTTGGCGGTGATCCTAGCCAATGCGGAGAATGGGGCAGTGAGTGTTGTTTTGGTCCACTCCAATGAGTCCCACCTAAAAGCCGGTGCCGAACAGGATTTGCTTCGCCAGTTGCCGGCCGATATCGTCAAGACAGATATGCTGAGTTTTGCGAAATTCTGGCGCGCGCGCGATCGCCTCCAGTGGAGCGTGAGTGCCACCTCGATACCCACGGAAATCGTGTTGCAAATGACATCAGTGGGTTCCGTTACTGGTCTCACTTTTGAATTCCAGCGCCCGATATCGACTATCATTGGCGACGCGGCCTTGTCTCCCGACAACCATCATGTGGTGCTCCCGGAACTAAAACCGGGACAGAGTGTTTCGCTCCGCGTGCGCTACCTACGCTAAACAGCCGCTCGGCAATTTCAGCGATTCGATCACCGCTTTGCGACACACCTAAGTCTCTTGGGCTTGAGTAACTTACCCTGAGGGACCCCTGGGAGCCACAATCGCAAGGGAGCGATGATGGGTTGCTGCGTAACGGTGACATTCTTCCGGCCGGTCGCTCCCCAAAGTGAATTCGCCTGCATGCTTTTCTCAGGAAACCAGAGCGCGAAGTCGCCGGTTTCAGACCAACAGGATAGAAATCCGCTGGAGTCTTGCAGTGAGAGCGATTGAGACAAAGTCAAGTGATCGGCAGCGTGCGGTAATTCAGCGGATCACTATTGGAGTACTGCTGGTGCTGGTCGCCGGACCGCTGCTCGGACAGACAGCGGGCGATTGGCAGCAACGAGTCCGCAATGAAGTCAAAGACCATCATCTCGATGCGGCTACCACACTCGTCGACCAACGACTGGCCGACGCGCCGGAAGACCTTGAAGCTCACGGTTGGCGTGGACGATTGCTGGCATGGAAAGGCCGCTGGTCCGACGGAGAAGCGGAATACGAACTTGTCCTCGAAAAAGTACCGGACGACATCGATATGTTAACCGGCCTCGCCGACGTCCTCCTTTGGCAGCAGAAGTACTCTGAAGCTCTCAGGGTTCTGGACCGGGCAAGAACAATCTCCCCTTCGGACCCTGAAATATTGGCACAGCGGGCTAGGGTATTGTCTTTGCTAGGCCGCACCCGCGAAGCGCGGTCGGAATATCTGAAAACTCTCCAATTTGATCCGAAGAATCAGGACGCCAGAGCAAATCTTGCAGGTCTCCGCGAAGAAACCAACCACGAGCTCCGCGTGGGGGAGGACGTCGACTTCTTCAATTACACCGACGCCGGTCAGACCCAAAGCGTCAGCCTGCGTTCCCACTGGAACCCGCGATGGTCGACGGTCTTTGGCGTCAGCACCTACCAGAGGTTTGGTCAGGATGCAGTCAAGTTTCTAGGCAGCACCGCGTTTCATATCACCCCTCAGGACTGGATCAGCGTGGGCAGCGCTTTGGCTAGTGGTCAGGATATTGTGCCCACGAACGAGGCATTCTTCGAATATGGCCACGGCTTCCGCCTTGGAAACCGTTGGGTGCGAGGGCTGGAAAGTTCTTACCAGCAACATTGGTTTTGGTATCAAGGCGCGCATGTGCTGACCCTGGCCACAAATCAGATTGTCTACCTGCCCCGGGACTGGACTTGGTCACTGAACGTGACCGGCGCTCGCACCGGCTTTGTGGGTACTCCCATTGACTGGGCGCCCTCTGGGTGGACCAAGCTGGGATTCCCCCTCCGGCATCGCGTCACTGGCAACCTTTTTTTCGCTGTGGGGAGCGAGAACTTTGCCCAAATCGATCAGATCGGACGCTTCTCTGCGCACACTTATGGTGGTGGACTGCGTTACCAGTTTGCCGCCCAGCAGGACATCAACGGCTATGTGGCCCGCCAAACTCGGACGCAAGGACAAATCGATACCAGCTTCGGACTGAGTTATGGGATTCATTTTTAGCGAGATCGAAAAGTTAGGGCCGGCCGGTCTGGTTCTACAAGCGATTCTAGGATCACTTTTGGGAATCGTTCTGCTCGTTGGATTCATTGTGCTACGACGCTGGTACCGAACACGCTACTTTCGCAGAAGGAATAAGAGGACGGTTGTCTTGCGCTCCCAGTGGGATGACATCATCTCGGGCAAGATCTCAGCTGAGGATTGGCGCTTCGACCCAATCGACTGCGAAATCGTGGAATCTATTTTGCTCGACACGATTGAGATGGCGACTCCCGACCAGCTCCCGAAACCTCTGGACTGTCTCCGTGCCAGTGGATTGCTCGAAATGCGAATTTCCGAAGCGCGGATGTCACGCGGCTGGAAACGCCGGACCGCATTGCTTGCCTTGGGCCGGACTCGGGCCATGGAATCCATTCCCGCCCTGGCGGAAGCGTTGGATTCGCCTTCCCAAGAGACCCGAATCGCCGCCGTACGGGGGTTAGGGCGAATTGCACGCATGGAAGCTGCCATTCCAATCCTGGATCGCGTGGTGAGCGGCCAGCTCGACGTGCCGGAACGGACCTTGAAGAATACCTTGGTCAACTGTTGTCGCACTCACCCCAGCATCCTGATCAATTATGTCGAGCAAACTCAAGGCTCGCTGCGAGAGTTACTGGCTCGTGTCTTGGGCGAACTCGCCTCACCGGATCTGGGCGAGGAGTTGCTGACACTGGCGGCTGATGCCCTGCCGGAGGTGCGCGCTTCCGCGGCCAGGGCTCTCGGCAACACAAAAACTCCATTCACCTTGCCCGCGCTTCATACGTTGGCGACGGACTCAGAGTGGTTCGTGCGCTTGCGGGCTGTTGTAGCGTTGGGACAAATCGAAAACATCGGCAAAATCCGCATCTTGTTGCGCGCCCTGTGCGACACCAACCGCCACGTACGTCAGCGTGCCGCATGGGCGCTCGCGCGCATGGAGCCACAGCTGGAGCAAATTCTCGAAGATGTAGTAGGCACCCAAGACGACTATGCGTTGCAATCGTTTATCTCCGAACTCGAGCGCTCTGGCGCCATCGAGAAACTTGTCGCCACGTCGGGGTTTGGCTCCGACCATCAGTCTGCTCAGGCTGCATTGATGGAAATTGTCACCGCGGTGAAAAGGCGGGTGGAGAGTTCGGGGAAAACTGCGGCCGTCGCGGCGGGGCGATCCTGAAAATGCGTTTCCTCGCTATTTCGAACGACACGCTCTTTATCTACTACTTGCTTTCCAATCTCATCTACCTGGCTCTTCTGATCGTCGCCATCGTTAAAAACACGACTCACCGATATCGCCTCAGCAGTTTGAGACTGGAACTCATTAAAGCTTCACCTTTCACACCACCCATCACACTCATCGTCCCGGCACACAACGAGGAACGGTCCATCGTGGGCAGTGTGGGGGCTCTGCTCGGGCTCGAATATCCCAGCCTCGAAGTCATTGTGGTCAATGATGGATCGAGCGATGGCACCATGGAAAAACTGCGGCGGGCTTACCAGCTTCAGCCTGCCCGCATCCTCTACATTGCGGACATCGCGACCGCGCCGCTTCGCGCCATCTATCGCAGTGCGCTGGAACCACGCCTGTTCGTTCTCGACAAAGAGGCGGCAGGCTCCAAGGCCGATGCTATCAATACTGGGATCAACGCCGCCACCAGTCCTTACGTTTGCGTGGTGGACGCCGACTCAATTCTGGAAAAAGAATCCCTGGTCCGCATCATGGCGGGAGTGTTCTCCGATCCTGGCCGGGTAGTGGCTGTAGGCGGCATTGTTCGGGTTTTGAACGGCTCCCGCGTTGTGGACAATCAGATCGAGGAAGTTCGCCTCCCCAAGCGGGCGCTCGAGGTCATGCAGGTCATTGAATACTTACGCGCCTTCCTGGTCGGTCGTGAAGGCTGGGCAGGCTTCAACATGCTACCCATTATTTCCGGCGCCTTCGGAGTCTTTCAGCGAGACCTGGTGAAACAAGTGGGAGGATTTCGCACTCGCGCGGTTGGGGAAGACCTCGATCTGGTCATCCGCATGCACCGTCACCTGCACGAGGAACATCGCTCGTACCACATTAACTTTATCCCCGACCCCACCTGCTGGACCGAAGTACCCGCGGATTTGAAGTCTTTGGCACGGCAGCGGGCGCGCTGGCACAAGGGCTTGATCGACACACTCTGGCCCAACCGCGACATGCTGTTTCGCGCCCGCTACGGCCGCGTCGGCTGGGTGGTTCTTCCTTATATGTGGATCTTTGAGTTCTTCGCTCCCATCATCGAGCTGGTAGGATATTCCACTATTATCCTCGCTCTGATTCTAGGAGTGTTGAGCAGGTCTTTTTTTCTGCAATTCCTACTGTTCGGTTACACCTTTGCCACTCTGATTTCCATCGGTTCGGTCCTGCTGGAAGAAATGACTTTCCGTCGTTACAACAACTGGCAAGAAGTCGCTCGTTTACTCATCTATTGCCTGTTTGAACATTTCCCCTACCGGCAGCTGACCATGGTGTGGCGACTGCAAGGCATTTGGCAGTACCTGCGTGGCGACCTCCAATGGCGCAAGATAAAGCGTGTGGGCATTTCCTCCGACCCTATCGTTTAACGCCAGCGAAAATGTTCGAGCGCATTGCGAACCCGCGCACAGCGGCAAATTCAACATCTGTTAACCCTAACCCCTTTATCGTACGCGGTGGATTGGCCCACAATCGCGAATATTTGCCAACGGGGGTGTTGGGAACGCATCAGGAGGAGGGTGAATGGCGAACGCCCAGCCGAGATTGCAATTGTTTACGGTAGCGCCGGCTCAACCGGAGTCGGGCACCATTTTCGATCAGCACCTCGTATTCCCCGTCGTCATTGAGTTCCAAGCCTTGGATCCGATCGAGGTTCACAATCGTCGAACGGTGAATGCGACAAAAGATGCGCGGATCCAAATCCTGTTCGAGATCCGCCATGCTGCGGCGCAACAAGTGCGTTCTCACTCCAACGTGCAGGCACGCGTAGTAATCCGCAGCCTCAATCCAATCAATTTCTGAGATTTTCAGGAACGAAACCTGCCCGGAGTTCTTAATGGACAACCGCTCCGTCTTTCGCGGCAGGTCCTGGTTGTGCGCGAGTCTTTCCTTGACACGACCAAGTGCCACGTAAAACCGGGCATCGTCGAACGGCTTCAGGAGGTAGTCGAGCGCGCCTGCCTCGAAGGCCCGCAGCGCGTATTCATCGTAAGCCGTAACGAAGACAACAGCGGTGGGCAGGTCGCTACCCAGCATTTCGAGCACGTCAAACCCATCGCATTCCGGCATCTGGACGTCGAGGAAGACCAGGTTCGGCTTTGTGCTGCTGATCTTGGCTAGTGCGTCCATGCCGGATTCGCATTCGCCGACGATCTCAACGTCTGGATCAAGTCGCAACAGCACGCTGAGATTGCTGCGAGCCAAGGGTTCATCGTCCACGATGAGGGCGCGTATCTTTGGAGAGCATTCCAGCGGCAAGAATCATTCCTCCCTGAACGGCACAGACACCGACACTTCCACCCCACCTGGGGCCTGATTGCGCAGATTCAACTGGAACCCTTCGCCGTATAGGCTTTGCAAGCGACCTCGCACGTTGGAGATCCCGATTCCGGATTGAGTCTCCCAGTCCGCAGGCAGGCTGGGACCGTCGTTATAAACGCTCAGAGTGAGCATGCCGTTCGAGCGAAATGCTGCAATCCGGATCGCACCTCCGTGGACTCGTCTCGCGATGCCATGTTTGACCGCGTTTTCGACCATGGGTTGCAGAATCAGGCTGGGAACCTGAGCGGAAAAGAATTCCCTTGGGACTTCCACGCTTAACTGCAGGCGCTCGCCAAACCGCACCTTTTGAATATCCAGATATTTTTGCGCGAACTCCAATTCCTCTTCCAGTGGCATCTGTTGCCGATTGGAACCTTCCAA
>Ga0193732_1000219_pt1 | contig 11181 bp, 15 predicted proteins | sample U1s1metaG_FD_145077 | JGI IMG/M metagenome (GOLD analysis project Ga0193732, IMG submission 145077) | Soil microbial communities from a riparian zone of the East river system, Colorado, United States - U1s1 | ecosystem: Environmental > Terrestrial > Soil > Riparian zone | place: USA: East River...
CCATTCAGAGCAGCGCCTCAGAACTGTTCTTTGCCGAAGGCACTGATACAACTGAGATGTTCCGATCAACCCAATCTTCAGGCTGCTCACCCGCCGGGCGGAGCGCTCCTTTTTCGAGATATCGGATTGCCTTCGCGAAGCGAACCGCATGGGGATCGTGTGTAACCATAACGATGGTCTTGTCGTGATCACGGTTCAGCGCGGCCAGGAGTTCGAGAATCTCGTTTGCAGAAGCGGCGTCTAAGTTACCCGTTGGCTCATCTGCAAGGATGAAGTCCGGATCGGTGACGATTGCCCGGGCAATGGCAACTCGCTGTTCCTGACCTCCGGAAAGCTGTCGCGGAAAGTGATGCAGGCGGTCGCCAAGACCGACTAACGAAAGCACGGTCGTGGCGTGTTCCATTTGTTCTTTCGCGCTCAAACTCGTCAGCTTGAGTGGCAGGGCCACGTTTTCAAGCGCGGTCAAGACTGGAATCAGATTGAATGATTGAAAGACAAATCCGATGTGCACATTTCGCCAGCGGGCTAACGCACGGCCGGCAAGAGAGTGCGGATCCTTTCCTAACACCAGCACTTGCCCACTGGTTGGGCGGTCCATGGCGGCAATCAGGTGTAAGAGAGTCGATTTGCCGGACCCTGACGGTCCCATGAGGGCAAGAAACTCTCCACCGGAGATCTCCAAGTCCACGTCCTTGAGTGCGACGACGCGGTCCGCATCGCGTATGTATTCCTTCGACAACTTTCGGGCTTCAACCACAGTGCATTAGCCTTCGCGTAATGCCGCGATGATCTCCTTCTTGGCGGCTGCCCTTGCTGGCAGCGCGCCTCCTAGCACCCCGAGAACAACGGAAAAAATGACGCCGCTTACGATAGTTGTCGGACCTACCCGGAACCGGAACGCGATTTCGCTGAACGAGACGAAGCTGCCGACCCCGGACGTTACCCAATTCAGGGGGAGCACCAGCACACAGCCCAGCACACCAGCGAGGACGGCGATCAACATGGATTCCGTAAGGAAGCTCAACAGGATGCTCCCCTCCGAGAAGCCTAATGTCCGCAGTGTGCCAATTTCTTTCGAGCGCTTTGCTACCGCCGCATACATAGTGTTGGTCGTGGCAAACCCGCTGCCGATCGCCATGGCCACTGCCACAAAGATTCCGAGGAATTCGAGTGGTGCGCCGGAGGCAGTCTGGCCCGCGTAGTAGTCTCGCTCAGTGATAGCGGTGGCATTCAGTCGGCGATCGTCTTCAATTGAGTGCTTGAGCGCGTCGAGTGTGACTGGGTCGGTTGCGCGCACCAGGACAGAACTGGCAGAGTCCTGCCGGTTGTAGTCTGAGGCGATCTGATTGAAGTCGCCCCAGATCTCGCTGTTAAGCACCGATTCTCCGCCGTCCGTGATGCCAACGATCTCCCAGTCGCCTTTGCCGAAGCGGATCCGGCTTCCAAGTTTGGCAGTCGGATATCGCCTGGCGACTGACTTGCCGATGACGATTTCTCTCTGACCCGACCGAAACCAGCGACCATCGGTCAAGCGAACACTCCGCATTTCGATTCCTACCGGGTTGATTCCCCTTACCGTGATATTCATGCCCTTGGGATTGTCCACACTCGGCAAGTTCGCCACGTTCACCAGTTCCAGCGAGACCAATGCTTCACCTTTCCCATCGACGGCCATGCCTGCCTTGCTTCGCAAGATCTCAAACGACTCGGTGGGTAGGAGGCTGCCAAGTTCCGAAGTTCCGCCTTTTCGCAGAATGAGGAGCTGCAGCGGATGTCCCGTATTAGCGAAGACTGTCCGCAGGCCATTCACCAAGGCGAGCGATGCGACCAGCACGGCGACACTGAGCATGATCCCGGCACTTGTCATCATGGTCGTCGTCTTTCGAACCATCAAATTGCGCACGTTGTAGGAAAACGGAATTGCCATGGCTCACCCGTTGTAACGCAATGCGTCCAAAATCGAAGTTCGCGCCGCGTTGAGACCCGGAGCCAGCGCACTTACCGAGCCGATCAGCAACGCAATGCCGAGTGTGACTGTGAGAATCAATGGCGAGACACTCAGGCCCTTGACAACGGAGGTGAACCCCGGCGCGTTCCTCATGGCGCCGGCCATCGCCATACAGAGAGCCGCTGCAAGCCCACATCCGATCAATCCTCCGGCCAGTGCGATGAGGTTCGCCTCACCCACGACCATGCCCAGGACCTCGCCTGAAGAGAAACCGAGTGATTTCAAAACGCCAACCTCTCGCGTCCTTTCCCGGACCGACATCGAGAGCATGTTCCCGGAGATCAGAAGGATGGTCAGCGTCACTGCACCGAAGATAACGGCAAGAAATACTTTCAGGTTTCCCAGGAACGACACGAAGCTCAGCATGAATGCCTGCTCTGGTTCGCTTTTTGTCGGGTAGGACGATTCGTCGAACATCGCATCAATCTGCCGCGCCACGTCGGGAACAGCGTCTTTGTTGTCCGCTTCCACGTAATACTGCTGAACCATGTCGCGGCGAAAATCGCTTGCAGACAAGCTTTCCCGCAGGTAGTCCCGATTGAAGTACAGGACGGCGTTGCCCTCGGGATTGTCAAAAATACCGACTAGCGTCAGGTCCAGAGTGACCGGTAGGATGGCTGCGCCGACCAGCGGAATCCGCTCCCCAAGCTTCCAGCCGAGCCGGTCGGCCAGCGCGCGCGAAGCGATGCAGGCAGTCTTTTGGGAGACGAAGGCATCTTTCTCGTGTTCAGAGATTCTTAGTTCGGGATAGACGTCAACGAGGCTGGCGGGTTCAATCGCGAACTGTCCAAAGCGGTTCTTCGAGTTGCCGGGATCTTTGTATGCGCCTCCGAACCAGCGTAACGAGGTGATCGCATGGACTCCTGCAATTTGCCTGATCTTCTGCTCATAGCCGACCGGCAACTCCTGGGTGAGTGCGATCTTGTGGTGCACGACGATGCGCTTGGCCTGTCCCGGCGTGGTTTCCCCGCCGTAAAACAAGCCTCGATAGAGCGCCAGCAGTACTCCGAGCAAACAGAGTGACACAGCCATACTGGCCACCGTCAAAGAGCTGCGCCTGCGGTTGCGAAGCGTGTTGCGCAACACCAACGACAGACAGGATCTCATTTGCTCCGCCTCCAAATGGTCACGGGTTCCCTTACCGTTATTGGCGCCCGCCAGGCACTATGATTCGAGACACCTCATTTGCGTTCGGGAATCTCTCAGGCGGCAATTTCGGCGTGTTGTAAATAAAGGACGCACCAACAGCCGAGATATCGAACGTGTGAATGTAGTGCTTGCCATTCACGGTGACGATTCCCAGCGCGCTGTTGCGGAGAGGCGCTTCCGATACCGCGGCTGCTGACCCGATTAGTCTGACCTCGCGAGGGCCCTCCATGTTTCGGAGAGTGACAACCGGGTGCGGAATGGCTTGCTGGATCTCGAAGGTGTAGGGACCAGCGGGCAGGATTTGCCCGCCCCATTCGAGTTCGAAGGGCAACGTAAACGAACCGCGTGCATAGCTTTGCGCCTGAGCGGTTGCTGCAACTGTGAGCACAACGAGAACCAATAGCCCTGCCAATTTCATCGCATTCGGACGTTTTTCCATCGTTCACCTCGCAATGCTTACTATGGGTCCATTCGAGCACCGCGAGGGAACATGTGCGTTAAAGAATGATTTAGCAAGATTAAGTTTTGTAAAGCTCTGAGGGTGTGCTCGGCCGATGCGCTACTATCGGAATCGCGCTATGCGAAGTTTGTTTCTCAAGATCTTTCTGTGGTTCTGGGCGACTGCCATTTTGACCGGCATTGCACTGGTGCTGTCTTTCGTCCTGCAACACGACTCCGTTCCCGAACGATGGCACGCCATGCTGGAAGATAGCGCGCGATTCTCGGGCACGTTGGCGGTGGAGACGTTTGAGCGTGATGGGACGTCTTCCGCTGCCGGCTACCTGTCGAAACTCGAGACGAACAGCCATGTACGAACATGCTTGTTCGACCATGAAGGCCGCCCCATCGCTGGCGGGGGCTGTGGAACGTTCGAGGACACCGCTGGACGCGTCGTGGTTTCTCGAAAAGCAGACTTCAATTTCAAATATGGCATCGCTCGTGTCGGTACGATTCTGGGTGGCAGGAACGGCCAAGAATACATCTTTGCAACGGAGCTCCCCGCTGGGCCACGCGCGGCGGTTGGGATTTCGCGCTTCGGATTTGCGCTGCAGTGGGGGGTTGCGTTTCTTGTCTCCGGGTGCATCTGTTACCTGCTCGCCCGATATATCACCGGGCCCGTCTTGCGATTGCGTGAAGCATCCCAGCAGCTTGCGACAGGTGAACTAAGTACTCGTGCCGCTGCCGGCATTGAACACCGGCGGGACGAATTAGGCGATCTCGTGCGTGACTTCAACGCCATGGCTGATCGTATCGAACAGCTGATCGCCACCCAACGACAGCTTCTCTACGACGTCTCCCATGAAGTTCGTTCACCGCTAGCACGCTTGAATGTCGCACTCGACCTAGCCCGCGAGCGGAAGGGAGAAGACTCCACGTTTGACCACATGCAGCAAGACCTCGACCGTCTGGACCAGACCATGGAGCGCCTGTTGACAATTGCGCGTCTTGACACCTCGGCGGCGCCTGAGTCCACCTCTCTGCTGAATGTGACGGAGCTCGTATCGCACATCGTTGCCGATGGTCAGTTTGAACTCGAGGGTCAAGATCGATCGATAGAGTTCAACGCGAGCGACAACTGCACCGTACATGGCAATTCCCAATTGCTGCATAGTGCCATCGAGAATGTCATTCGCAATGCGATCCGATACACGTCGCCGCGCTCCGCGGTCCAGGTAAAGCTTCGACAAGCGCATGAGGAAGGCGCAGGTCGTGCACTGCTGACGGTTCGGGACCACGGACCAGGCGTGCCCGAGGTGGAGTTGGCGAAGCTGTTCCGCCCGTTTTACCGAATCGCGGATGCGCGAGATCGCGATTCAGGCGGGGCCGGTCTTGGATTGGCGATCGCTGAGCGCGTCATTCGCCTTCATGGTGGCCAAATCTCGGCCGCGAATGCTGATGGCGGAGGTCTTTGCGTCAATATCGTACTTCCGCTGGCGGGCCAATCGGGCACTATCTCTTCTCTGAGCGATTGACAAAGAGGTAGCCGGCGTTGCGCACTGCCTTGATCCGTTCGCTTGTATCCAACATTCCAAGTTTCTTGCGCAGATTGCTCACGTGCACGTCAATCCCACGATCGAAAGGACCGATTTTCCGGCCCAAGACTTTTTCGGTGAGCTCCTCCCTGCTGACCACTCGCCCTACATGGCGTACCAGCATTTCCAAAAGTGTGAACTCCACGCTTGTCAGGTCCAGCTGCCGTCGTTTTAGCCACGCTTCTCGGGACGCAGGATCGACGCGAACATCTCCCGAGATCACAGGCCCGGCCCTTCTCGTAGGCTGTGAAGTGCGCCTCAGGATTGCCCGGATGCGGGCTATGAGCTCCCGCGGACTAAAAGGCTTCGGCAAGTAATCGTCGGCCCCGATTTCGAGACCAAGGACCCTTTCTATCTCTTCGCCGCGCGCCGTAAGAATCAATACCGGAATATCAGACTGCGCCCGCAAACGCCGCAGAAGATCGATGCCTCCTAGGCCGGGCAGCATCAGATCGAGAATGACCAGAGCGTGATCTCCTGAGAGCGCGCGCTCCAACCCGCGAAGCCCATCGTGCGCAGTCTCGAGGGCGAAGGCTTCTGCCTTCAGGCGCTCGATCAACAGCGCGCACAACTGCTTGTCATCGTCAACGATGAGCACGCGATCCATAGTCTTCGAAGCCAGCCCCAGCTTCGATGTTAACTGAGCGCTTTGGGGGAAGGTAACTGTCTTAACAAAACTTAACGCAGCTTGACCCGTCTATATATCTCATTGCTAGCGAGCGGAAGGTTCAATACAGAATCACGGAGGAACCTATGAGCAGAATTTGGATTGTGCTGGGCGCTGTTCTGCTTACCCCAGACGCCTTGACGCTGGCGCGCGTAGCCCGCGCCAACCATTTCGGGTGGCATTGGGGCGGTCCACTGCGAGTGGTGGCAAGAGAACTCGATCTGACCGATACTCAAAGGCAACAGTTCAAGGGAATCTGACAGACGGAGAGGCCTGCGGTTGCCGGCCTGGTGCGCGAGTTGGCCGGCGAGCAAAAAGACATGAACCTTGCAGATGCAGCCCGCAAGTTTGACGAGAACAGCATTGCACCAATTGCCAACCGCCAGGCCGCGACACTGACGAAACTGATGATCGAAAAAGAAAAGGTGATCCCGACCATCTATATGACAGTCCTTAAGCCGGCTCGAGGAAATTGCTGACCGGATCGCCAACGAAGAGCACGGCACGCCAGTCTCCGGCTTCTGATCCAGGCCTACTGCTTCTTTTCCAGTGGCGGCGCGGCCTGCGAGGCGGCTGCTGAGCCTGCCGGCGCATTCGTGAGCGGATCGGCCAGGAACTTGCCGACAATCTGCGGCACCTCCGCCGAGGTTATGAAATTGTAGTGGCTGTAGCCAGGCACGACCGCCAGCCGCGACTTCGACAGCTGCGTATGTCGCCAGCCCAGCTCCTTCACGCCGCCGCGCAGCAGCACCAAGAACTCGGCAATGTGCTTCTGCGAGATCGAATCGTTGTCAGCGAACACCAGCAGCACCGGCATCGGCAGCTTGCCGATGTCGGCCGACCAGTCATAGTCCTCGCTCATCATCTTCCCCATCTTGTCCAGGAACTGCGGAAAGCGCTGCGGCTCCGGCCATTGCTGCGATCCATTTAGACCGACGAATCCACAATGTCAGATCTGCATCGGTTGAAAAGGGCGATCACTTCGTTTGTTTCCCGGTCTCCAACCCCATGATTTCTGAGAGCGTGTCGGGTATAGTCCAGGCTAATTTCCCATTCGGTCTCAGTAATGTGTAGGCCGGCGTGAGAAAGTCTTCATGTCGCGGCCAGTGTAGTAGCACGGCCCACCTGCCAAACGGCAAATCTGATCGACAAGCAACTGTCGGCCTCGTTGCTGAGAATCAATGCTACGCGCAGCGAAGCGACTGAATCTCGGATCGCTCCTGAGCATCCGGTATGTGTCATCCACAAACGCAGCGATGACGTCATAACCTCCGAGCCGTTGATAGAGCGAAGAATTGGTAGCTGTCGTTGTCATCAGCACCGGTTAGATTCATCGAACGTAAAGTCGGATGTACGAACAATGGAATGTAGGACAAAGCGAGTCTATGGAAGTTGCGTTCTGAGATTGAACGTTATTTCAAAATATTTCGGTTTTTGCGGGCGCGGGAGGACCTCCCTTTTATCGACGCGGTTCTGTGCCGAATCGGCGTGGAATCGTAGACTCTGAATTCGGGACAACGGTTTAACCGAATGGGCATCAGCTGAACACACACACCAAAACCCCGCCGCGGACGGGCTTCCTCCGATCCTTCTTACAAGTGACGATGCTGCATTCATCACTGGGCAGGCAATTGTCGTAGACGGTGGTCAATGTCGGATCGGCTAACTAGAAATGTCCAAGCCCCGTGCTGAGTCGAATTGCGTAGGCCCGATCGCGTTAACGAATCGTTGCGCCCGCAGGGTTCGTCATGAAGGACGACAGCGGCTGCAGCAGGCGACTGCCGTCAGCGTTGTCGGTCCTACTTCCTTTCCGTACGTCTGGGCGATCTGGCCGGCCACGTAGACCTCGCCGGCCTCCGGTCGCGCATTGTCTTTGAGGATTTCGATCATCAAGGTCGTATAGTCCGAGACGATGACGCCCGCCTCTAATTGATTGGCCGCGAACCGGTGATGAGGATATCCACCAGTCTCCTGGCGCTTTGCTGCCAGTCGGGACCGGATGCCACGTGGGAGACTCCGATCAGTGCCCGAAGTAGATCGAAGGGTTCCAGATCTCTACGAATGTCGCCGCTCTTGATTGCGCGTTTCACCAACGAATCGATCGCTCCCTGAATCTGAGCGCGTGAACCTTCAAATAGCTTCGAGGGGCCTCCAACCAGGGAATGTAGAGCGGGGCCGATGATCTGCTTTGTCGCGATGTAGTCGACGAACAGTAACATCCATGCTCGCAAGGCCTCGATGGGAGGAAGGCTTTCGGAGAACTTCTTCTCGGCTGCGGCCAGTTTTTCTACCTCAGTCCGATAGACCGCCTCGATCAGTGCGTCTCGCGTAGGAAAGTGGCGATACAGAGTTCCGGCTCCCACCCCTGCCTCTTTAGCGATGTCGTCGAGGCTGGCGTTCGCGCCGGAGCGGGTAAACGCCTCCTTCGCCACCTCCAGAATGCGCTCGCGGTTCCGTTGCGCGTCGGTGCGCGGTTTTCGCGAGGCGATTTTCTGAGTTTTGGTCGGCATAAAAAAGTTGCAACCGGAGACAGTCTCCGGTTATCTTATCTACTGATTCGGAGACACTCTCCGTTTTAGTCGGATCGCGGCGGCCCTGTCAATGGCGGTTTGCCGTTTCTTTCGGCTTCGAGAGGTGAGGAATATGAATCCACTCGCTCGTTACAAACCGTCAACAAATTTCAACCCTGGTTGCGCCGACCTCATGACGATGGCGGAGCGAGAGTTGTCAGCATTCGTCAACGCAGTCACGCAGTTATTCGGGGCGGAACAGGCGGAACTCTCAGCAGAAGACTGGCTGCAGGAACTAATTGAGATCGATGGTCTGCCCTTTTCAACCCGCGAATGGCGATTGATCACTGCGAAGGTTTCGACTCGGCTCGCAAATCGAGTGAACGCTTCGTCCCTATCGACTGAACCACAAATTGCTTAGGAGACAAAGATATGCGTGTTTTTGTTACGGGCGCTACAGGCTTCATTGGTACCGCAGTCGTCCGAGAACTAATCGACGCTGGTCATCAGGTGCTCGGCCTCGCTCGCTCAGATGCGGGCACCAAGTCCCTTGTCGCAGCTGGAGCCGACGTACATTGGGGTTCGCTCGAAGATCTCCAGAGCCTTCGCAGCGGCGCAGCGGCTGCCGACGGAGTCATTCACACCGCTTTTATCCACGATTTCTCAAACTATGGGCCTGCCGCCGATGCGGATAGGCTTGCCATCGAGACTCTCGGCGATGCGGTCGCGGGCTCTGATCGCCCGTTGATTGTCACTTCCGGGACCTTGCTCGCTCAACGCCAAGGCTCGTTCGCAACAGAAGAGGACGCGCCCAATCCCAGTTTCCCCCGCAAGTCGGAGGAGGCGGCGCTTGCGCTGGCGGCACGCGGAGTCCGCGCATGTGTGCTGCGGCTTCCGCCGTCGGTCCACGGAAACGGCGATCACGGCTTTGTGCCACGCCTGATCAGCGTCGCATGTGAAAAGGGAGTTTCCGCATTTATCGGAGACGGGCTCAATCGCTGGCCCGCAGTGCATCGGCTCGATGCTGTTCATCTCTATAGGCTCGTGCTTGAGAAAGGTAGTGCTGGAGCCACCTATCACGGCGTAGCCGACGAGGGCGTACCGACTCGAGAGATCGCTGAGGCAATCGGCCGGGGCCTGAACGTACCGGTCGTCAGCAAATCGCACGAGGCAGCAGCCGATCATTTTGGCTGGATCGCTCGCTTCTTTGGCATAGACGGCCCGGCTTCCAGCGCGCTGACTCAGGAACGACTGCGATGGCGACCGGTTCAGCCTGGGATCATTGCCGATCTAAACGCGAAGCACTATTTCGAACACGCTGCGGAGGCCGCTCCTTTGCACGGCTAGCGCTTCACCGGATTGATGAACCGTTACATAGAACGGTTCAGTAGAAGGAGATAGAAAATGATGAACATACTTGAGGCAACTTCATTTGGGGCGCTTTCAACCACAGATGACTGTTGTCCGGCGTGATCTGAAGGGAAAACGGGATTCTTGTAATAACGGGTGTTTCAGCAGGAATCGGCGTGGAGACCGCGCGGTCCCTGGCCGCGCACGGCGCCGAGGTTTTAGGCGCAGCCCGGGGGCTGCAACTGAGCAGGTGTGAAAGGAAGCCGCTGCCAATGGCGGAAGCGTCGAACTGGTTGAACTCGACCTTGCCAACCTGAAAAGCGTGCGTGCCTGCGCCGACCGGTTGCTGGCAAAGGGAGAAGGGTTCGACGTGGTCATCGCTAATGCCGGAGTGATGGCCACACCGTTCGGCCACACCGCCGATGGCTTCGAAATGCAGGACGGGACGAATCACCTGGGCCACTTTGTTCTGTTCAACCGGACTGCGGCGCTCATTCGGAAGGGAGGACGCCTGATCAATGTGTCTTCTGCGGCTCACCGCCGCTCGAACGTGGACCTTGAGGATCCCAACTTTGAGCGCACGCCCTATGAACCTTTCGTCGCCTATGGCCGCTCCAAGACGGCGAACATTCTCTTTGCGGTTGCCTTCGACAAACACATCGGGACCGCGGCGTGCGCACCGTGGCGGTGCATCCCGGGAGTTATCGAGACGGAACTGATTCGCCATATGAGTCCGAGCTGGTTACAGGCGAGGGTGGATGAGATCAATCAGCAACTGGCAGCCGCGGGCAAGCCGCCCATGCACTGGAAAGGCATTCCGCAAGGAGCCGCAACTTCAGTGTGGGTGGCTGTTGTAGCTCCCGCAGACGAGATTGGAGGCAGGTATTGCGAGGACTGCCACGTGGGATCGATTGTCCCGGCAGAAGTCCCTGCCAACGCCGTGACCGAAGGAGTGCGCGGGTATGCGGTACAAAAGCTGCCGAGGCGCTCTGGAAGAAAAGCGAAGAAATGGTTGGAGAGTCGTTTTGACTTTCCTCACTACTACCGAGGAACACCGCACCAGGAGAAATGAAAATGTTTGAACAAAAAGACCTCGCCGGCAGTTTCACTCTGCCCGGCAAATCAATGACCTTAAACCGCATGGGCTACGGTGCGATGCGACTGGCTGGCCCGGGCGTGTGGGGACCACCGCGGGACATGAATGCCGCCATTGCTGTGCTGCGAGAGGCGGTAGAGTCGGGAGTGAACCACATCGACACCAGCGACTTCTACGGACCGCATGTGACCAATCAGCTTATCAAGCAGACGCTCTATCCTTACGCCAAGGATCTCGTGATCGTCACCAAAGTAGGGGCTCGTCGAGGTCCAGACAAATCCTGGCTTCACGCTCTTTCCCGCCCAGAGGGACCTGGAAGCGCTGGAGCTGGCCGTGCGACAACAGGTCTTGCGACTGGCAGGCGCCGT
>Ga0193732_1000220_pt1 | contig 11179 bp, 6 predicted proteins | sample U1s1metaG_FD_145077 | JGI IMG/M metagenome (GOLD analysis project Ga0193732, IMG submission 145077) | Soil microbial communities from a riparian zone of the East river system, Colorado, United States - U1s1 | ecosystem: Environmental > Terrestrial > Soil > Riparian zone | place: USA: East River...
CGAACCATCTTGAATGTGCCGCACTACAACTGGCACTGGCAGCTTTGGTACAACCTGGCAGAGCCAATTACGCTGCCCCAGGGGACCAAGATCGAATGCACAGCGCACTTCGACAATTCTGCCAACAATCCGGAGAATCCGGACCCGACGAAGACGGTAATCTGGGGGCAGCAGAGTTTCGACGAGATGATGGTCTGCTTCTTCAACTTGGCATTCCCGGCCGAATTGTCGGCCAAAGAAGTGCTGCCACTCCCGAAGACTGACGCATCCCTGGCCCAGAAAGGTCAGAAATAAGAATGGTTAGAAATAGGCTTGATCCCATCTGTCCTGGCAGGTAGCGCAAACGCGATGTAAGCCCCCGGTAGCGGCGCTTGCAATGCCGGATGGCCGGGGAGATCGTGAGTATGCGTAGTCGCTTGCGCCGCTGCGCAGAATACAGCATATTCACGTCCGTCGATCTCGTACACCGCCGGCATTCCCTCGAGAGCGGCTCCCACCTCTGCCTCCCAGAGCACCTTGCCGGTCGCGGAGTCGAGAGCGCGGACCTTACGGTCGCGTGTGCCCGTGAAGATCAACCCGCCCGCAGTCACCACCGGGCCAACCTTAGGAAAGTGCGAGCCGGTATTGCTAAATCCTCGTGCGGCCAATTCAGGGACTTCGCCCAAAGGCACCTGCCACTCGATGGTTCCCTGGTTGAGATCGTAGGCAGTAAGCGTAGTCCAGGGCGGAGAGATGGCGGGGAGTCCGCTCGTGGTGAACATGAAACCGAAACTGCTTCGATAGAGTAGCTTCTCCGGAGGCAAGGACGCCGAGCTGGTTCCGGGGTTGGGGGCAGGACTGTTTTCTGTCGGAGTGAATCCCGGCTCGCGCTGTGAAGGGGAGCGCTCGGGATGAGGCTCTGGCTGAGAAAGATAGGCTAAAAGAGAATCCAGAGCTTCACCGGACAGCTTGGAAAACGCCGGCATAGAGCCACGTCCGTGGGTCACAGCCGAACGGATTTGCTCCGAGGTTAGTCCCGACCCGACATCCACGAGAGAAGGCACAGCAGGAGGTTGACCAGTGCGGCCCGCACCGTGACACAAAAGGCAATGGGATCGAAAGATAGCCCGCCCCTTTTCTTCTGGAGAACTCCTCTCCGATACCTTCTCGGTTGTCTTCAGTACCAACTTGAGCATGGAAGGAAGGTCCTTCGAGACAACAAACAACCTGCCGTGCTCGGGGTCGACGGCTGCACCCTGAAAATTGGCTCCTCCGTTATTTCCGGGCATCTCGACCGTGTCGGTCAGGCCGGGTGGAGTGAAAAGACCTTGGTTGCGAGCGGCTTCGATTTGTTTACGAAGCTGCTCGCGCTCGTCAGGTTCCGTGAATGGGTTCAGATCTTTGACGGTGAAGCTTTGACGCGCGAAGGGCGGCGGTGTTGAAGGGAATGGTTGCGTGGGCCAGGTTACCTCCCCCGGCATGTCCGACCGTGGCACAGCCCGCTCTTCAATGGGCCAGAGTGGCTCGCCGGTTTCGCGGTTGAACACCCAAACGAAACCTTCTTTTCCAGGCTGCGCTACGACGTCAACCATCTTGCCATTGTGGCGCACGGTCAAAAGCATCGGAGCAGTCGCATTGTCGTAGTCCCAAATGTCGTGGTGAACCATTTGGAAGTACCAGATCAGTTTTCCGTTGCGCGCATTGAGCGCAATCAGGCAGTCGCCGAACAGATTGGCTCCGGTTCGATCGGCGCCGTAGAAGTTATATTTAGGGCTGGCGGTCGGAATGAAGACCATGCCACGCTTCACATCCAGAGAGAGTCCGCTCCAGGCATTCGCACCCCCGACCGTCTTCCACGCGTCTTTCGGCCAGGTATCGTAGCCGAATTCACCCGGATGCGGCACGGTATGAAAGGTCCATATCAGACGTCCGTCCCGTACGTCGTAGGCGCGAATGTCGCCGGGGCCGGACTCGTATTCTTCATTGGTCGCCGAGCCCAGAATCAGGAGATCTTCAAACACGCGTCCGGGAGTGGTAGATTGAACCAGCGTAAGACTTTCCGGATCGCGATCCAGACCCTCCCGCAAATCGACGCGACCACTCTCGCCAAAGTCCAAAATCGATTTGCCCGTCCGGGCATCGATCTCCTGTAAGAAGTTGTTGGCTGCAAATATCAGGCGGCGATCGGACCTGTCGGCACTTTCCCAATAGTTGATTCCACGATTGGTGATCAGCGTTATCTTCGGGTCCGTCGGATGGATCCACAGTTCTTTGCCGGTCGTCGCATCGAGCGCTACGATTGAATTGTTGTGAGCCAAAACATACATTGTTCTGTCGACGACGATTGGGTTGAACGAGTATTTGTCCCCGTCGCCGGTGGGATAACTCCACGCGACTTGCAACTGGGTAACGTTAGCTCGATTTATTTGAGCAAGCGCGGAATACTGGGAGGCATCTGAAGCGCCCGCATAGTCGCTCCAGGTAGAGTGAGTCTGAGCAACCGTGCCGTGAGTTGTCTCGACGGGGTAACGGAACCGTGTTTTGTTACCGAGAATACGCTGAACATCGAGTGCTAGGTTGTCCAGTCCTGCCTGGGCAAGGGACCGACCACTGACGATTTCGGAAATCCGACGCTCCGTGGCTTCCGTCATCTCCGCGGATTGCGGTATTGTCGGTTTCGCTTTGCCGACGGGAATGCTGGCCGCGAACGAGGAAGTGTAGGGAAGAGCGACGACTGCGGGGTTATCGTAAGTCGATTTTCTAATGGATGCGCCTCCGTTCAGCTGCTGTTGATCCTGTACCTGCGCGGACATCGCCCATTCGAGAAACTTGTAGGCTTCTCTCGGATGTTTCGATTCTGTCGGGATCAGGTAGGTAAGACCTTCCAACTGGCTGAAGGGTGCATCGGTGTTCGAAGGGATGAGGCTGTAACCGATCTTGCCTGCTACTTTCGACAGGGAGGGGTCTTCCAGAAAAGGCGCCTGATCACTCCACAGAAGACCCATGAACACGTGCCCCTGTTGCAGTGCCGACTGCGCTTCACCCCATCCGTAGTTCAGAGTGTCGGGCGGACTGAAGGCAATCAGCTTGACGTATTGCTCAGTGGCAGCAACGTTTTGGGGAGAGTTGACGACGATGTCGCCATATTCCCAACCGTGCTGGGTGTCGAGGAGGTTTCCGCCAAAGGAATAAATCAGGTTCAGCCACTCATACCAGAGCGCCAGACCCTGTTTTCCCTGAATATAGGTGCCGTAGAAGTGCTCGTCCGGACGAGTGAAGAACTCCGCCAGCTGCGTGTACTCGGGCCAGGTCGTGGGAGGCTTAAGATCCCGGTGATAACGAGCTCTGAAATCGTGCTGGTTTGCCGGGTCGTCGAGGAGATCCTTGCGATAGCACAGGAAGGTCGTCAGGCCGGTAAAGGGAAATCCATAAGTTTTGTTTCCGTAGGAGCTGAGTTCTCTCCACCAGCCAGGAAACAGCTGCTGCTGGGGCATGAAGTTGGCGTCGTGCAGGGTGGGATCGTTCAGAAACGAATCAATCTGCTGAACTTGGCCTTTCTGAACCAGCGAGCCTACGAGGCGGTGCCGCACCACAAGCACATCCAGCCTCTCCTCTGCTGAACTCGGGCCGCGATCGAGGTCGCTCATGATAGTGCGATCGTTTTTATGCAGGACCTCGACGTGAAGGCCGCTCTGCTTTTCGAAGACCGCGATCATTCCGGTCTTCGTCAGGGAATCGAGAAACCATTCATCACCTGCCATTCGGATCGTGACCGGCTGGCTTTCGGCGCGACCAAACGGTAGAAAGAGGGGGACCAATAGCAGGACGAATACTGTCGCCTTGCTCAGCGATGTTTGAGGCATGGGCGGAGTCCTAAATTCGTAAACCACCCAGGCCAGAAAGTTACACGAAGCTAAAAGTCTTAGGGATTTTCTTCGGGTAACTTTCTGGCCGGGGTGGTTGAAATCGGAACACAGCGGGCGCGCCAGGGCGCCCCGATTATCTCTTTAATGAGTTTCCCGAGAACCAGAGGAATTTGACCGGAGCGTCGCCGGAATTGATGTTCGAGTGGGTCATGGACTGATCCGGCCGGATCATGTACGCCATTCCCGGATGCTGAACCCGCAGCTCCGAACCGATGAAGGCGAGACTGTTTCCGTCAACAGCGGCCCATATTTCCTCCTGACCCGGATTGTGCGGATGCGGTTCACCCATGGTCATGGGGTTGATCTCTACTGTGATCAGATCTCCGATAGTGGCCAAGCCGTCTGTCTTCGAGAAGAGATCTCTTACCACGTGCGCCCAATGGCCGGAAGCGCCGGGAAGCGTGTAGGGAGATGCCGCCATCGGGGTTCTCACCGGAACCTGTCTTTCATCGGTGGTCAGCATCGCTTTTGCCGGTACGAAACCTGCCGGAGTCGGCTCACTGACAACGTACATCTTAAGGTCGCCGTCGCCGCTGTTCTTCATGACGAATTCCAAATCGGCTGGAATAAAGACCGCAATGTCTCGATGAAGCGTGGCGGTCTTACCACCCGCTGCGATTTCTCCCGTACCGCCAACAACGTAGAAGACGTTCTGCTCGTGTTCCAGCCGCGAAGGCGTGGTGGAATTGCCTGGTGCGAGCCGGCCGTACGCGAGGAAGTTGGCGGCCTGCAGGACTGCTCCGGGCTGGGGCGGATTGAAGTTATCACCGCGAGTAAGAATATCTCGCAGGACCAGCGAGCCGTAAACGTGACGAGGCATCGAGTCGCGCCAGTCACCGATGAACATGTCGATTCTTCTGTCCAGTGAATCTCTCGAGGGCTGATACCTCACCGCCCCTGGGCCTTCGAAACTGTTTCCACCCGCACTGGGCGTGGTCACTGGCGGTTTGGCGACCACGGCCTGAGCGGCTGCCGGCTTGGTCAATGAGACCATCCCCAACAGCGTCAACGCCACGCAAGCGAGACTTTGGCCGGACAGCAGAACTTTTGTTCGATGTGCGAGTGTTCTGTTCATTGCTTTCCTCGATTCGATACGAGTCGTCAATGCCATCTGCGTGCTGAGCTCAGTATCGGTCACGCGAAATCCATAAATGATGTGTGTCTATTTACCGAACCACGGCATAGGCAAGGCCGTCCGCACCCGTGCCTGCGTCAATAATCTGCTTTACCTTCCAATCAGCGAGACTGATCACCGCAACTTTTCCACTTTGGTCGCAGGAGACGTACGCCACCCGGTTGTCGGGAGACAGGATAACTTCCTGGGGCCTGGTGGGGACGTCAATCGTGTGCGCGATTTTCATCGTGCTAAGATCCACCACGCCCACCTGATGAATCAACGGCAGAGCCACAATCAGCCAGCGGCCATCAGCCGTGGGTGCGGTTCCGTAGCCAAGTCCAGGCAGCTGAACCCAGGTCTTGATTTTGTTTGTGGCGGTATCAATCACGGCCAGCTGGGGCTTGGTTACATCGGAGGTGAAAATCAGACTGTCGTCAACCGAAAGAGAGATGCGCTGGATTTGCGGAGAGACCGGAATGATGGAGAGGGTTCGGCGCGCGTCGAGATCGAGAACAGACACGGTGCCTGGTCCTACGTTCGCCGTGTATCCGCGGTGGCCGTCGCGTGTGATGGCCAGCATGTGCGATTGTTCCTGACCAGTTGGAATCGAGCCAATGATTTTTAGCGCGGCCGGATCGATGATGCTGATCGTACGATCGATTTCGGTGGAGACATACAACAGGCCGTTCTTCGGGCCGAACACCGGGCAGTGGGGCCGCACACCTTTACCGAAATCAACATTGCCCGTAACTTTGCGAGTGGCCAGATCGATGACCACCATGTTGGTGCCGTCCGTGCCGGGCTGGCCGACCCCGGAGTTTCCATAGATCGGCACATAAGCGAATCGGCCATCGGGCGACGTCGCAATTTCGTGCCCGGTGACGCCACCCTCCGCAACCTCGGCTACTTGCCGTCCGGCGACAGGGTCAATGATCCCGACGCTGTTGTCGCCCTTATTCGCTATGAGAAGGACGCCATTCGGGGAAGCCTTGGGGGACGCTTGCGCCGGCATATATAAGGAGAGCAGTGGTACGACAGACAGCATTAGAGCTAGTTGCAATCGTCGCATTTCAACTCCGTTCGTGAGATCGCCAAATGAACGTGGATAAATGGGCAGGTAAGCACTTTAAGGCAATCATCATATCATATTGTCTGATTAGACAGTTGCAAGGCTGACGGATCGACGGCGATTTTGCTTGGCGTTCTTCGTCCCGCCTTAGAGAAATCTCCAAGCCTTCGCAAAGAGTGCGTCCCAGCAAATCATTGAGCGCGTTATTTTTTGTTATCACCGCTAATACTCCCCGGTTACAACGTTCAGCAGCGGTTCGCCCCGGGCAAAACGCTCCGCCTGCGCGCTGGCCAGCACGAACAAACGCTTCATGAACTTCGCGCTGTCTCCTGCGACGTGCGGGGTGATGAACAGATTGGGCGCCTTCCATAGGGGGTGTCCGAGCGGTAGCGGCTCGGGATCAGTCACGTCGATGGCGGCGCGAATTCTTCTTTCCTGGAGAGCTTCGAGCAATGCTTCGGTGTCCACGATGGCGCCTCGCGCCGCATTCACCAGGAGCGCGCCGGGCTTCATTTTCGCCAGCCGCTTTGCATCCATCAGATGCCGCGTTTCAGAGGTCAACGGAATAATTAGCACCACGATGTCGGCCTGGCCCAGGAGGTCGTCCAGCTTGCTCACCGGTTCGACGCCGGGCCGCGGACTACGCGCTATGCGCAAAAAAGTTGCCCCGAACGGCGCCAGCCGCGCTTCGATCGCCTGGCCGATAGATCCGTGGCCCACGATCAGAATCGTGGTGTCGGCGACTTCATCAAGCAACGCCACGGGGTTCGTGTCCTTTCCGTGCGATAGACGGTAGATCTCTCTGGCTTGCAAGCGCCGGGTCCAGTCGCCCTGCTTTTGCAGTTCGACATAGAACGGGAGGTATTTCTGCATGGCCAGAACTGCGGTGACAGCCCATTCGGCGGTTGGAATGTTATGCACTCCCCGCGCATCACACAGGATCACCTCGGGAGGGAACAGGTGCCGCAACGAATCCACTCCCGCCCAAGGCGACTGGACCACACGCACACCTTTCAGATGCGGCCACTGAGCCTGCACTGTTTTCGGAGACGACGCCGGGATCCAGAAGTCGATTTCCACCTCGCCCTGCGGCTCCTTGGCGATCTTCACCAGTTGAGCTTCCCGGGTAAAATCTTTCAGCAGTGCTTCGTCCAGCGAGGCGTCCACTCCGACTCGAACCATCCGTTCCTCCACCCTTCACAATACAATTGCGATGAGCCGGGTATTCAAGACAAAAGCAGGAGCAGCCCTTGGGGATTTTCGAAATTATTGACAGGGTATCTATTGGTGGTATCATATCACCATGAAAACGCGTTTGCTGATTTCCACTTTCGCCCTCGTCGCTCTCTCGCTGCCGGTTACAGCTGCGGACTTGCCCGCCGGCGGCTTTGCCGGCAGGTGGAAAGTTAACTTCGCAAAGTCGAAATTTCCTGGGCCGCCTCCTCAGGTTGACATGGCCACCATCGATCCCGACGGCACGGTCACCATCAACGAGACCAATTCGGAGGGAAACAGTACCTCTTGGCATTACAAGCCGGTGGAAGGGCAAGCGGTGCCGGTGATCGGTAGAGACAATACGAGCGTGCTGGTCAAGAAAGTGAATGATCACACCAACGAGCAAGTCTGGAATTCCAACGGCAAAACGAATCGGAGTAAGGCGGTTTTGTCGAAGGATGGCAAGACAACGACCTTCACTATGGACGGGACGGACAAAGACGGCAAGCCCTTCCACGAGTTGGTTGTGTACGACAAAGAGTGAGACCGCGGTTTAGTCTTTCCCCGTCGCCTGTCCCTCCCCGCGTTTCGTTAGAAGCAACGGAGCCGCGATGCGCGGGTCAAGCAGGGAAGGAACTGAATCTCAGGCGGGGTACGATGATAAAGTAGCGGGTCGCATACGGGGAGATTGCCCTTGGCGTCCTCCATACCGTTCGTGTTATCGAGATAACCGTAGCTGGCGGCAAGAGGACAGGCAGGGTGAGTGTAGCAACCGCTACGGCAAGGCGAAGGCGATCACAGAATCGCCCGCGGTGACGTCATAAAAACTTCCGCCGCTTGCGATCGTCACTACGTATTGCTTGCCGTTTTTACCCTGATAGGTCATGGGTGTGACGTAGGATCCCGTTTCGAGTTTGGTCACCCACAACTCTTTGCCCGTCGCCGCGTCGAAGGCGCGGAAACGCTGGTCGTTGGTCGCCCCAATGAACAGCAGACCGCCTCCGGTCGTGATCGAACCGCCAAAGTTCAGTGCTCCCGTTCCATGAACGCCTTTGGCTTCCAATTCCTCGACAATTCCAAACGGGATTTTCCAGGCAACCTCGCCCGTATTCACATTAATGGCCCACAGCTGTCCCCACGGCGGCTGTTGGCAGGGCCAGAACTTGTCATTGTTCCAAAATCGCGCATAGACACCCCACGGACTGGTTCGCTCATACGCGGGATCTGCGCCCGGCTCGCCCTTGGCGATCTTGCCGACGTCGGCAATGTCGACCGTGTTTACGAACAGATATCCCAATCCCGGGTGGAATGACATGCCGGGCCAGTTCGCGGTTCCAAGCGTCCCCGGGAAGACCACCGTCAGTTTAGGTCCATAGTGGGTATAGGGACCGCCGCTTTGCATCCCGCCCTCAGTGGCCAGAAGATCAGTGCAGAATTTCTTCTGTTCAGGAGTCACCGTTGCGATGTCATCCGGGCTGAAGCTGTTGCGTCCCAACGGGGGAGGCTTCAAGGGGAAGGGTTGCGTGGGCCAGCTGGTTTCGCCCGGAACCTCGCTGGCAGGCGCCGGCCGTTCCTCAACCCCGTAAATGGGATTGCCGTTGCGCCGGTCCAGGATAAACAACAGCCCGTTCTTTCCAATGATGGCCACCGCCGGAACCTTGGCTCCGCCTTGAACCACGTCCATCAGTACGGGGGATGATTCCAGATCGTAGTCCCAGGTGTCGTGATGGACCACCTGGAAATACCAGACGAGCTTTCCCGTATCGGCGTTGAGCGCAACCAGTGAGTTGCCGAAGAGATTTTTTCCTTGCCGGTCGGCGCCGTAGAAGTCGTAGGCGGGCGAGCCGAAGGGAAGAAATACCAATCCCCTGTCGGGGTCGACGCTCATGAAGCCCCAGACATTTGTTCCGGAGCGGTTTTTCCAGCTGTTGCCCTGCCAGCTGTCGTTGCCGACTTCCCCGGCGTGAGGTACAGAGTGGAATCGCCACACCAGCTTCCCGGTGTGCACGTCCCAGGCGCGCGGGTCGCCCGCGGCGCCCGTACCCGGTGACTCCTGAAGCTGGCCTCCGGCAATCGCCAGATCCTTATAGATGGTGACCGGCGAGGTAACGTCAAATTGAGCGTTGGGAAATCCGTTCAGCACGTCGGTTCTTATGTCTATCGCGCCGTTCACACCAAAGCCTGGGGTGGGCTTTCCGGTTTCGGCATTCAGAGACATCAAGCGGCCGTCGCTGGTGCCGAACAGAATCGAGGCAGCGGTTCTCGCATCGCCGTGCCAATATGCCACGCCCCGTCCGGCCGGCCTTCCATGATCCAGCTTGTAGGACCACAACTCCTGGCCCGTCTCCGGATCCAGGGCGATGACGGTACCATACGGCGTCGGAAGGTACAGCTTGCCATTTGCCATGATGGGCGTGGCCTGAGACGAACGCCGCCCGCCTCCCCTGCCGGCAGCTCCCGCCGCCACCGGTCGAGGCCCTTCTTTCTTCAGGTGGTAGGTCCAAGCCCGCCCCAGATTCTGCACGTTTTGGGTATTGACCTGGTTCAGCGGCGAATATCTCGTGCTCGATTCGTCATGGCCATACATGGGCCAATCGGACTGGCACCAAGCCGGGAGGACAGGCAAAGTGAGCCAACAGAGGACCGCAGCAACCATCCCGAATCTCACGTTCGAGGAGCCTCTCTCAGTAAAAATTTTGCCGTATCATACTATGATTAGATTGCTAAGTCTACCAAGGCTCTGAGCCATCCACCCGCTGCTCGCTATCGGCATGGGTTGACCTTGCGCCTTTTGCTCACATCTTTCGCAGCGGTTGCCAGCTTCATTTTCCGGTGTAAATGATCCGCCAAATCGAGCCCGAGGCATCGTCGCTCACCAGCAGGGAGCCGTCAGGCGCGACGGTAACGCCCACCGGCCGGCCCCAGACATTGTGGTCGTCGGCTACGAATCCGATGAGAAAGTCCTCGTACTCGCCGGTTGCATGCCCGGTCTGATGTAGAGGCACGCGAATCACTTCATATCCCGCCCGGGGTGCTCGGTTCCAGGAGCCGTGCTCGGCTGCGAAGACGTCTCCCTGGTATTCAGCGGGAAACTGTTTTCCATCATAGAAAGTCATTTGCAGCGACGCATTGTGCGGCTGCAAGATCACGTCTGGCGTGATGACTTTGTCCTTCAACTCGGGATGTTGCCCGGCAAGGCGTGGGTCCTGGTGTCCGCCCATGTACCACCACGGCCAGCCGTAGAAGCCGCCTTCTTGCACGTGCGTGATGTAGTCGGGCACCAGGTTATTCCCCAGTCCATCGCGTTCGTTTACCGAGCACCACAACTCGCCGGTTTTCGGATTGACCGCAAGACCGACAGCATTGCGGATGCCGGAGGCATAGATACGCAAACCCGAGCCGTCGGGATTGTATTCGAGAATGTCAGCCCGGTTCCTCTCTGCCGCCGTGTCGTCAACATTCTCCTGGGACCCGACGGAGACAAACATCTTCTTTCCATCCGGAGAGAACTGGATGTCTCTTGACCGGTGATGGCCGCCGCTGGGTAGCTCGGCCAGGGGCTGCAGCGCTCCGGTGCTGGTCAGATCGCCGCTGTGATAGGGAAAACGTACCACCGAGTCCATATTCGCGACATACAGCCACTGTGGATCGGGTCCGAGAGGATAGAACGCGATGCCAAAAGGCGTGTTCAGTCCGGTCGCGAAGACCTGCGTTTGCTGGGGTTTGCCATCCGCTGTGATTCCACGGAACACCTTGATGTCGCCGCCATTGGTTTCGGCCAGGAAGATATCGCCATTGGGAGCGGTGCGCATCAAGCGCGGATTGTTGAGACCCGTCGCATACAGCTCCACTTTGAAACCGCGGGGCGCCTTG
>Ga0193732_1000224_pt1 | contig 10953 bp, 24 predicted proteins | sample U1s1metaG_FD_145077 | JGI IMG/M metagenome (GOLD analysis project Ga0193732, IMG submission 145077) | Soil microbial communities from a riparian zone of the East river system, Colorado, United States - U1s1 | ecosystem: Environmental > Terrestrial > Soil > Riparian zone | place: USA: East River...
AGTAAAACATATAATCTGCCCCTTTGAACGGCGTTTGCCCGAATATATTACCAGATATCAGTACAAATGCGAATAATAGCCACTTCATGTTAATCATTTGTGTAAAGTTAATAAAAAGGCAGCGGAGAACCGCCGCCCTGTTTTATAGACTGTATGTGCCAACTGTAAAATATTATAGGCCGAAATATGTTAGCCAAATGTCTTTAGCGATGTCGATTGACTTTTGGGCTAATTCTCTTGTCGGGAATAAGAACTGGGTTGCTATCCCATGACTTACCGACACCACCCTTAATCCTTTCTTTTCTATATTATCATCGTAACAGACTTCGTAATGATTTTCATCATATGCGTAATTCCAATTCTCATCTACAAGAGCGGCATGTATTACGAATAGCTTGATCGCAGCTTGTATTTTCATCCCATTTTGTTCGGTTGGGAATAAATTCTCGTCATTGCTATCTTTTAATTCTAAAAGATGAACTCCGCAGGTCGAAATTTGATTTAGATTATTTAAATAGTATTCTGGGCGCACTTTATTCCAGCAATCTTCGAACGTATTAAGCTCTGGCTCCTTGGCTTTAGGTGTTTCTAAATTATAATAGCGTTCCGGGAATAATATATACCTTTCTTCCTCAGTCAGCTTGCGAACTTCATCTCCTATGTGAATAAATATGTCCTTATCAAAAGTATATCCTTTATTATTTTCTTTATCTCCTAAAATAGGATTATCTGCATGCAGAAGAGTGTCAAGTAATGGTGCGCTTTCCGGTACCAATCGATATTTCTTTCCGCCCACAGTTATTACATGAATATTTTCTACTGCTGCATAATCTAGCGGCAATGAAAATGAAGGCTGATCATTAATTATCACACAATCTGTCTTTAAAATGCTCCTTCGAAGTTCCCCGGCTCCAATATTTACTACATCAAAAAAGTTTTCTTTTTCAATAACGTTAAATGTATTGCCAATTTCATTTTTGTACCATCTGTATATGTCAGAAGATATTATTTTCACTTTCATGCGTTGTTATTTTGGTTTAGTATTTGATCGATGTTTTTTATAACATTTTTATAGTCTTTAGCGTTAAATCGAATGACTTTTATGCCCATCTTAGCCGCTTCGTTATATTTTTCACAATCTGCCGCATATCCCATCGTGGAAGTATGTCTGCTTTTTTCAGAAAAAATTCCTTCATATTCGATCGCCGTGGTTAGCCTTTTAATGAAAAAATCAAATCTCCATTTTCTTGATTCACAAAATTTATATTCACGCACGACCTCAATTCCAGTGGCCAGTGACCAATATGCCAAATTACTCCACATCCATTGAACTTGTAAACAAGGTCCTTTCGGGAATGATCCCCCTTTTTTATTTTCTGGCTTCTTTGCGTCCTCGAAAGCCTTTTGATTAATCGCGGCAACCTTCGACTTCTGTAGATCAGCTAAGGTGAAATGTCGTTTGCTATTTGCCATCGATTAATTTTTGAACGAAATCAGTTGCTAAGTTCGGCGCATTCCCATATCCATTAAACTCACTAATTCTATTCAATAAAAACATCTTTGCCAAATCCTCCAATCCTTCCGGAGTTGTATTGTCCAGATGTTGCATGTCATGCTCAGCTAGAATTTCTGTCGATTCATTCTTATATTGTAATAAGTCAATTATCAGCCTATTGCACATCGTTTGGTAGTATTCCCTATAGATTTTTAGATTGGTCTTCGTTATTTTCATTATTGGATTCATTTATTGTATAATTCTAATTCGTCCCTGTTCTTTCCAAACAGCAAATAAATCCATTAATGCTAATTCCTTCGCTATGTTATTAATAGCCGTTTGCCCTGTGTGATTAAAGACTGTACCTACGTTTAACAGTGCAGAGATTGATACACCCTGTTTTTCCGACTCCCATTGTCTGGATTCATAATCTTTTGTAGCTTGCGCCAGATAGTCGGCCTTTTGCTCTTTGGAAAGATGAATCAAGCCCCGTTTGTTAAGGATATCATATGTCATATAAGCATAACTGGCAGAACACTCACTGAACTCATTCTCTCTGTACTTTCGGTAATACTCGTTTGCAAATTGTTTGTCATCTATCATGTGAAAAGTGTTGGTGAATGTATTGGTTCCGGTGTTATTGGCAATTCAAACCCTATCCTTCTGCTGTATAAAACAGATTCCTTGACAAAATCGGCATTTTCTTCACAATATCTACCCGTTTCAACATCATATATCAATCCTATATACCCTACTCGACCAACAAAGAAGAATCTGACTTTCTGCACATATACCGTAATCACATTTGTTTCAAAATCCCTGTAAACGGTTATTCCGTTATCTGTCTTGTTAAAAAAGTGGGCAGATCCGGATATACTATAAAGATTTGGGATCTCATATTTACCAGTATTTTTATCTTTCCCTATTTTAGTTGGATGAGCCACAAGGAATACGTGAACGCTATATGTTTTAGCAAAATTAGTGATCTTGGTTAAGGATTTAGAAATAAATTGTGTTTCGCTCATCCCTCCCAGCGTATGGTCAAGTGTATTCCACGGATCAATAACCAAGCTATCAATCCCATATCGCATAACCAATTCTGCGCCTTTTGATAGTACCCCATCAATCGACATTTCAACCTCTGCTATATTGAAAAAGAAGAAATTTTCATTAATAAAGTATTTGGCGAAGTTCCACTCCGTTTCTGACATTCGGGCATTAGGATTAGCCCGATAGAATGGTTTACCGATAAAACAAGAAGCTAATTTGCTGACATGTAACGGTACAGGTTGATTTTCTGGACTACATACTCCATGCTTCCACCCATGCCTACTTGATAGCTTTACTAACCAATCATCTAATTTAGCTGATTTACCGCTGCCTGGAATTCCGGTTATCGTGGTAAGTTCTCCCCTTCTAAACGAAAAGAGGGCATCAAATCCCGGCTCGCCTATCTTATCACCCCCCTTAAATCCATTTTTGTAATAATAGTCCAGCTCTTCTTCCATGTTTTCCACACGGAAAATACCGTCTACGGGAAAAGGCTGTGCTTGGGAAATACACTCTTTAATCTGGTCCTTCCCATACTTCAGCAAAACATCATTAAAATCCTTACACCCCTCTGGATATATTACAAATAAACACCTATGTCTGCCTAATCGTCTAGCAAGTTCGTTTCGTAATGCCAGTCCGGCTTCATCACCATCGCTTGCTATGATGATTTTCTTTATCTTTTCGAAATATTCATAGCAATTATCAAGATATTCCATCTTCTGGCTGCCTCTACTTGCCCCATTAGGTACGGAAACGACCTCATGATAGCCTCCTTCAAATACAGATAGGCAGTCTATCTCTCCTTCTGTAATAAGGCATTCTTCGGCCCCTTCTAGTGCGTCAATATTGTAAAGGATCAGCTCCGCATCCTTTACTAATTTGAAATTTTTCTGTCCGTCACGATATTTTATGTTAATCAGCTTTTCTTTCTTGTAATACCTAAAATTTAGACAGGTGGCCTCGCCGGATATCTGTGGCATATATTCCCGGCTTTCAGATATTTTGAACCGTTGTATAGTATAATCTGTTATGCCTCGACCATTCAAATACACTTTTGCCTTTTCCGATATATTCAGTTGGGCTTCTAGTGGTCTGAAATACTCCTTCTGCTTTTTATCAACCAAACGTCCAGTCCAAGAGCAATGATGACAATTCCACATCTTCTCATCAATATTCACCGATAGGCTTTTATCATTTTTATTCTTCCGTTCATCACGGCATTTGGGGCAATGGGTTTTTATATTCCCATGCTGCCCAGTCTTTATGTCAATACCTACATCGCTCCAATCCATTAGTATACCATTTTACGATCTTCGGTGATAGGAATTATTTTAAATTCTGGCTTAAACCAGTTAGCTAACATCTTCTGCTTCCAATTTTTAACTTTTTTCCCTTGGCTGTCATACCAATTGCCTATTTCATAATATTCGAAAGCGGCTTTAGCTCCAATTTCGCTATATCCTTTACTTTTAAAGTAAAAAATCACATCCTCAATTTTTGGCGGAACAAACTTTTTTTCAAGTAAGACTTTCTTTTCATTTATAATTTCATTATCATCTACATTTTCATTTTCAGATAGGTTATCTGTAGGATAACCATTAGGTTTTATTGCCTTTGGCCTTCCTCCTTTCTTGCCATTTTCGCGCCTAGGTTCTGTGAATTTTGCCCTCTTTTCTATTTCTTTTTCTAAACGTGCATTATACATTAATCCATTCCCATCTATCATAAACTTAGACATTAAATTAACCGAAATAGAACCTACAAGGAACCTAATGGTTTCTTCTGATAAATGACCTTGTTGATGCATAAGAGATAATATAGTTATATATTTTCCTCTATCTTCAAAAGACATGACTAATGTTCCGGTTATCCAATCTTGACTATAAAATAGAAATGCTGGATCTTTAGCCATTTTCAATAGTTAATGTGGTTTCGATTAATTTCTTTAAATCCAAAACAAAGCCAGGGTATTTACTCATTAGTTGAGCCATCGCTTGTATTTCATAGGCAGAAAAATTGCAATTGGCTAATGAATATAGTAAGAATTGATCATTTATCTTTCTCCGTTTCGTTTCATCGGCATGGCAGTCTATACATAAAGTGAGAAGATCGGTATGGTGGTATTGCCATGGTTCTATATTGTAATAGCGTAGATGATGTACCTGTAGTTCCTTGTTATCTGCGCCACAATGCCTACAGGAAAATAAATCTCTGCCAAATATTTGCAACCGCATTTTCTGCCATCTCGGATCTCTTAACTTCTCTGCGTATGTCATAAAAACAAAAATCCTGAGATTTCTGCGGTGGTAGCGCGTACTATCTCAGGAAGAGGATGTGGTTAATTTCTATTTGTCCTACCACGGCATATAGAAATCGAATACGAGCAAATATACGAAGTAGCGACTATTTATATCTGAAAGTTCTTCTTCTAATCTTTTGACACGCCGCTTTAGTTCGATATGCTTCCTTGTTAAGTGGAAATGTATGTCTTTTAGCGACGAATAGGCCCGACTGAGCATTCCCATGGCTTCCTCGTCGGTTATGACCCGTGGTATGGCAAGCGTTAACATATGTGTAGTTTTAAACGTAATCAATCATCATCTCCCAAGTACTGAGGACCGGCTATGTGTTTACCTTTCGATCCTTTCTTTTTGATCTTGGTTACGGGCGGCATAAATAGCTCATCGTAGCGTTGTTTATTAGCTGGGAACTGCTCTCCTGTTTGAATATTCTGGCAGCGGTACATGTCCCGGTCTATACACAGCACTAATATACTTTGTACGCCATGTCTAATCGTTTTGCCTACTAAGTCCATGTTATTTATTTTATCAAACTTGAAACAATAGTTGTTAATGCTGTGATTTCAATTTTGTAATCGTTGTCAAAACGAGATGTAAGCTGTCCTTCAACTAATCTTTTGTGATATTGGATAGAACTTCTATCGCAATTTAGGAAAGAGGCAATCTGTGTTTGTGGAATATCTTTCATTTGTAACATGAAGTATGTGAAAATAGACCTATGATAAACAGCAATTTGTAGGTTAGTCTTTTTTCGCAGTTCTTCTTCTGAAATACCGAAATAAGAACATATTACATTCAGTATTTTTTCATGTCTAATAGACATACCATTTGCCTTGTATCCTTTAGTCCACTTAGTATTTGGAATGCCCGGCACAATGAAATAAGAAATCATATAAGGATAAATTTAGGTTGTCCGATACTTATAGGAAAGTCATGATAACTGGAAATACATTCGAAGATGTTCAGGTTGTGATCCCAACAGAAATCTTTAACTACTTTGGTCGTTGCGTCGGCTTTATCACAAAGAATAGCATTCGCATCACGCCCATTCAGTACTAAAAATTTATCGAATAGGTATTCTAGGAAATCATGCGTCATGAGAGTATGAATTGAGGATGGCTGGGAAGAACTATTGAGCAGGGATAGCACGACATATTATGTTCTTTGCAATAGTCAGCTACAATCGGATCAAACACGTCTATTTCAGCTACCAAAATAGCATTAGGCGCGATTCCTGTATTTACTTCAAGAAAACGGTTCCGTTGATTTGTTAGCATTTCGGTTGTCATAATTATCATTCTGCCTTATCGCTGGCATGCGTTTAAAACTTCATGTATTTGCTTAATTCCTTTTACTGTCCATGAGTGACCGCAACCACAGCGACCCTCTACCCTTACAGGGTTACCAGGTTCCAAACTACCGGCCATATCAACTATACAGTTTTCTACCTCGAAATATATAGCTGCATTGTTCCATATTTCGATCAAACGGAAAGAATGACTTTTACATTTAGGACATTTTCTCATAGTCGTACCCATAACTATTTCTCCGCTTCACGCTGCGGAGCGTTTATTGATCTGGTGATGCAGGTCGGTTCTTCTTTCCTTACGGTTTTCCCTATCACATATTCTATATAAATAGATTGTGTACCTGATCCTACATACTTGAACCTCTCACATTTACAATGCTTGCATTTACTTACTGATTGGGAAATAGTTACCCACTCATGTTGATGTATCTGTTCCATTAAAAGAATGATTTAAATAGATCTGCTAATAACTCTGATTCTTCTTTCCTTCTCTTTTTTTCGTCAATTTCTTGATATCGTTGCTTTAATTCATCGCGCTGCTCTTGTTCAATTGAAAACTTAGTCCTTTCAAATTTATCGCACTTAAACGCACCACAAGAGTTATAAATCTTATTAACTCTGCATCCCGGCTCTCGTATTCCTTGAAATATGCACCTCGTTTTGAGATTCGTAATACCTAAACCGTCCCGCCAAATCCAATACATCATCAGAATCAAGGCCAGTGTATATTTCTGCGTCATTAGGTACTTTGTATATCTCCAAATACTCTTTAAGTTCTTTTACTGTCATTTCAATTCATTTGATGGTGAGTTAATTACGTTCCCTGCCGCATCCAGTGCAAAAGGATACACAGTTAAATATTTTATACTTAGATCCGCAAACTCCACAGGTAGCGCCTTCGTTAATTAATTGAGCTATTGTCTTATCGTTTCTCGGTATTACCCTTTCAGCGGCCTTGTCAGCATAGGACTTGATAACAGGATCAACTTTTACTTCCGTAGTAGGAATAAGATTCCCTCTGAGTTCTTCAATCTTCTCCATGATGTAGTGGTTATGCTTATCAATATTCACGGGGATTACAGTTATCTCTCCATGGCTATCTAAGGACCATTTGCACACATCTGCCTTTGGGAAGACTCCGGCGCTATACATATACTCAGTATAGCCACTTCCTCCTGGTCGCTCATACATGCCTCTCTTTTTAGAATAGCAAAGTGTAATTGATTCGTCTGCGAGTAGCTTATCCACATACTTTTGTAGTTTGTATGTTTCGCCTCGTTTTTTCAGATCATTGTTCATATATAGTTTGTTTTATGGGATAAGTCCGCGCTCTTGCATCTCCGAAATGCAGTTCTGGTTCCACAGAGCATAATCTTCTGAATCCTCGCCTCCATCATAATTAGTGAAATATGCGAACTCATATTGTTTCGCCATCTCCGCAACCATCTTTCTTGCAGCAGGAAGCATATTATTTATATGCAGTTCCTTTGCCTTATGTTGTAAGGAATCAAAGGATATATGACTATCAAAAAACGGAGACGATCGTAAAATTAATTCTGCAATGCGCCTTACTTCTGATTCATATGCGTTTTGTTTACTCATTATTCTTCGTTTTCAAATCCGTCTAATGAAAATCTCCACCCAGCTATTTTGCCTTTCTCATCAATCTTCATGATGATGTAATCGCCATATCCGTTCTCTTCCGGACACATGCACTTTGGTACATATCCATCTACACATAGAATTTCGCTCCCGTTTATATCCTGTAGAACATATCTACCGTCATCACATATTTTATAATGCACATCTGCTGATTTAGCGCAATTCCAATTGAGTATAATTCCATTTTCTATATCAATTATAGGGCACCATCTATCATCACCATCCCGACAAGGAATTAAATCGCCTTCATCATCGGCCTGACCGCCTACCATGGCATCTTCCCAATATCGCACACCAGCAAATACATGAAGTGTTTTGATGTCATATTCTACTTCCTTTTTTAGTTTGAATTTCATATGTTATAGCTTTAAGGTTGAAAATATTTAATTTCATCAGGAATAGGACACCACCATTTTACACGCCATGAGCATCCTGTAGCATCATTAAACACACGACCTGATTCATAGAATCCTGCAATAGTACTATTGTCTGGGCCATCATCACATATACAAAGGCATAATTCATTGTATTCTGGCGCAGATTCGTTTATTGAAATCCATTCCATTTCTTTACCATTTTAACTGTTAATAACTAGATCATTACGCGATAAGAATTCATTAGGCTCCTTTTCGTACATATCGAGAAGCTCGTTAAGCATGTTCCACGTCTCTGGTCTTACAGTTGATATACGATGAATAAGCTCTTTCTGCTGGCACATAAGATGGTACATCGCATTATCATCCACGCCCCATACTTTAGCCAAATCATTTTCGATGATCTTTTCTAATTCTGGGATAAGCAGATTGACCTTTGATTTAAGCTCATGCCGATAAAGATGCGTGCCTTTGATGTCCTCTAGCGCTTCCATAAGTGTTTCGCTCATCATGATGATATTGAGGAAGGTAATGCAGTGATGTTGTTCCGTTTTAGTCATATATTTGGTATTAATCCTCGTTCAATCATTTCCTTCTCACAATCATATTCGCGTAGTTGTCTTTCTTGATACCCTTCCTCATTACAATACATATATCCGGTTTTGAACGCTTCTGCTTGAAAAGATATTGATAAAATAGCTAAAGGAATTTTCCGTTCAATGGCTTCATTTCTATATCTTGGACTGTCATATATCCAGTTTTTAGATTCGGCTTGTGCGAATTCTGTCGAGATATATTTGATGTTTTCGTCATAAGTCATAATTTCTCCGTTTGATGTTGAAGCTCTGAAATGTCGATCGTCATCGGTGGTTGTATTTCACGGAATCTTTTAATATAAAAGCAACATTCAGCATAACCCTCATTATAATGATGTTTTTTATTTACTATTTCTTCTAATCGAATACATTCCTTATCAAAAAATTCTCTTACTGTATAGATTACTCCTTTTGCAGGAAACATACAACCATAAATCACCATCGCCTTTGAGTTAGGATTCCAATTATCATTTATAAGTTCTACAAGAGATCCCACTTGCATATTATTTAGTTTAATTGTGAGATAATGTTGTTAAGCTCTTCTATTGCTGCAGGTAGTCTCATCTCGAATTCTGCCACCCATTCGGGATCAGGATCGATTTCAATTATCTTCATCCTGTACTTTTCTTCTATTACGCGTGGATTGTAGGAGACAAACAATGCTTTCTTCTTTTTCAGAATATGCATATTCATCTGTAGCTGGCAATAGTAATCGAATTTTTCAGACTTGAACTGTGCCGCATCTTTTATCAAGATGTATTGCAGGTGAATTGCTCCATTAAAAGGACATTTAAAATCCGCAACCATGTCATCCGTACAGTAATCCGGCGATCCGCCAGCGTGTTCTCCATACTCAAAGAACATTGGATTTCCGATTCCATAATAGGTACCCACGATTCCAGTTGTTTTTTCAAAATACTGATACGCTTCAAACTCCTTTTCCTTACCCCATATAGTAGCTTCAAAATTACTATCCTCTTTAATCTGCATACAAAGCAATTCATCTACCTTCTCCAAGATGTAAGTATATGCTCCTTTCCCGAATAGCGTGTCAACCGTTTTACGCTTCCCCTTATTATCTTTTTCGACAGCAAGTTCTTCATCAGTCATGTCGCGGTGGCCACCAGCAAATAATCGGAAAATCATACTAGCCGTAAAACGTCCAAGGCGCATGAAAGCCCACTCTGAATATTCTAAAACATGGCTCATGATTGTTTAGTTTTATCGGCTTTGGCCTTATCGAACTTACGGGTGTAGTAAACGAGTTCCTTCTGAAACTCAACGTTGGTCATCAGTTCAACATATGTGTCTTTGATGAACTTGAAATCTTCGTCAGATTTTGCTTTCTGAATTAATCCCTTAGCCTCACTTAACATTTCGTTACCGCTGAGATAATCTCCATAAAAATCCCCTGGCGTATCTTCATGTTTTCTGTTAAGATTTCGGCCAAATGAAATTCCTAATGTTGCTGCGGCATTCTTCGTAGCTAATGCCTTCGCTTTCGGGAAAGCGAGATAAAGCGCATTAGGCTTTTTATTCTGCATGTCAAGTGACCAAGCATTTCTTTCGCGCTTATCCATTTCTGTTTCCCCGTCACGCCATTGCAATCTTTGTGGAACGGCATCAACCATGATTTGAATAGCAGCGAATCCGGCGCGTGTTATTTCCCTTTGAGTAAGAGGATCAATAACCCAAAGCTCCAAATTCACTATGACTTCATTTGCAATCTGCTGTATCTGCACATTTCTTGTTCCCCATTGGCCAAGATAAAACTCGTCAAGCCTCGTTTCTATTAGACTAATTGGCAATATCTTAGCCTTTTTATCCGGAGTTGGTTGTAGTTCCGAATCTTTTGGCGGCTTATTTAATAATTGACGGAATTGTTCAATAGTTTGGAAGCCTCCCATTCGCTGGGCTAATCCCTGTTCCTGCGGCTCTATTTTTGAAATCTCGCTATTCATGTTAATAAGTTATTGTTACCTCATGTGTACCATAGCAATTTGAATCACATAATTCCAGATCAGCGCCGGTAGGAAAACTATCCGCACCATCCGATAACTTATGCTTCTTTACCTGTTTCCTAATCTGCATGTCCAAATGAGCTATATGTGAAAATAATTCACCGATAGTTTCACAGTCAATTTTTATTTCTAATATCATGTTG
>Ga0193732_1000225_pt1 | contig 10952 bp, 10 predicted proteins | sample U1s1metaG_FD_145077 | JGI IMG/M metagenome (GOLD analysis project Ga0193732, IMG submission 145077) | Soil microbial communities from a riparian zone of the East river system, Colorado, United States - U1s1 | ecosystem: Environmental > Terrestrial > Soil > Riparian zone | place: USA: East River...
AGGAAACGTTGAAAGACCAAACCTCGGACTCGCTCAACACCCGACCGCTACTCCCCCCAAATGATGAGCAGGAATGCGACCCTTTCTAAATTGTGATGTAATTGGCGATTTTTGGCCAACAATAGCGGCGGCCCGGCCACCAAGCGGGCCGATGTATAGTGTGATCGTGGCTCAAAAACCTGGGGTGCTTTGCAAGAGTTGCGGAAAGGGAATAGAGGTCGATGATGACTATATTCCAGGGATACGAGGTGCAGAAATGGCAGCAAGCTTTTATAAGCCGTTCTATAAGCACTTCCCCAAGCCAGTGGAGGGAAAGATTGTAGATTCTGTAATTAGGCCGTGGGAAACAACATTGACCTGCGCAAATCCCGATTGTGGGAAGACCCACATATACAGAACTGACGATCTGCGCCTGTACGACAGCTAGGCGTTTCAACATCTCTAACGACGTCAGCCTAGGTTCAAGTATCTTGCAGATTTTTTAGCGCCTTTTGTCATGATTTCGAACCCACTCCCGCGTGAGCGCAGAGTACATTCTCCGGCCGGGGTAGTTCTTATCGATCCGACGATAGCCTCTGGAAAGACGCCAACCCCGACATCCCCATCCTGAAGGAAGCCAGGGCGAAATACGCGAAGCTGCAATAAGCGGACCCAAGCGGCCGAGGTGGAGGTTTTGTCACAGCTTCTTAGATTAGTTCACGCTGACAAAAACCGCTCGTCCATGATCCGGATTAATGTGCCGAAGAATTTTTATGATGCTCAAGCGCTCCCATCGTCACAAAGAAAAGCCCGATCCGCATTTGAGACGCACGAAATTGGTGCAGCCAAGCTAACGTGGACTTGCGTTCCCCTGGCTCGGATTTGTGGTGGGAACCGCTCCCACCCCGATCATCATCGACATGTCCTTCGGATAAACCACGTCACGGCCTCGGGCGAGGAAGTGAGAATACACCGACATCGCCGCCCCATAGAAGCCAAATCCCGAAGTCACGACCCGGGAGTGCGCGAACGCTCCCACGATCGTTCCCAAGAAGCGAAACCCGGAGGTTCCGTTGGCCGCGCCTTTGCCAACATCTCCGCCGTCGGCTCCACGGATGCCTCCATCGCGGTCGCGATCTGCAATCGACGAACTAGCTAACGCCACGGAAATTGCTGTGGTCAGATATCGCGTTCTAGGGGTTGTGACTTGCGCCCCACCCTCGGAGTCGAGGCTCAAATGTTCTCCCTTTTCCACAGCGACACCTTCCAGGCTGGCCTCTACAGTTTGCTGAATCCCGCTGGGCGCCACAACCTGGTGAAACACGATGCGGAGCTGTCCGTTTCGACTGAACCTGCGCGCGGGACGCACTTGCAGGACCGAACCCTTCAGCCGGCTTCCCTCGGGAAGAAACAATTGATCGCCGACGACGAGCGGCTGGGTGATGACCGCTTCCACCGGATCCCCCTTCTTGCTTTGCGCGGAACCGAGTTGCCTGACAAGTACTGCATGCACCACGCTCCCCGAAGGTGGCGGTGTCCCGATGTGTTCCAGTACAGGGGGCGTAAGCGGCTCAGCTCCGAAATCGAGCGGGCGTCGCAGGTCCGCGTTAAAGCTGGTCCCCGGATCCATATACTGAGGATGGTACGGGAGTTGTGCGACCGCGAACCGCTCCACCCGATGCATCTTCCCCGGCTCGTGAAGCTGCTTTTTGGTGGCGTCCCACTGACTCTCCACTTCCTTCTTGGCTTGGCCGATCTTTCGAGAAACGGCGTTTCTGGCTTCCTCTTTCTTGCCCTCTTGTTTTCCCTTCTCGCTGGCAGGCACGAACTGCAAAACTCGGCCCGATCCTGGGCTAACGTCCGCCTGTAGCGGCACATGCCGACCGTCCGCCAGGACAAGTTTAGTGAAGTCGGCATGCACTTGCCGGGACGGCGAAAATTCGCCATTCATCGCGTCCACGATGCGCCGTTTGGTTGGCACTCGATCAATGGCTGAGATCTTGCCAACGACTTCAGTCCCTGCCGGAACGACTAGCTTGTCAAATGCATACACTGGCTCGACTATTTTTCCGTGAACTGGTTGTCCGACTTTCTGTACGCGCACCTCCTGATCGAGGGCCACCTTCAAGGGCGTGCCGGACGGGACCGTTAGGGGGATCAGACTCGGTGATGGTTGGGAGGGAATTGGGCTGCTACTGGCCGGTGCAGGTTGTTCTGGCCGGCGAGTCAGAGTCTGGCCCCAAGCCCAATTCCACAGGAAGGGGAGAAGGACAGGCCAAAGAAGAAAACGACGCATAGGCTTATCTCGACGAATCGGCTGTGACACCCGGCGTGTTCGGAGTGAGGATTGTGGAATGTTACAAGAGAATTTGCGGCACGGCGAACATTTCGCTGCCGTCATTACGGTCTGATGTGAGCCGCGTGGTAATCGTTGCACCGAGGAGTCCCGGGTGCGTCATTCAGTCAGAGATCACGCAGAGGATGACAACCCAGGCGGTTGCTCCTCGGTTGCTGCCTGTTCCGACCGTGCGCTGCCATCGCCTTTGCGGGACTCCTGTTGGCCTCTGGCGGGCATCGACAGGACCGGCGCGCTCATCTTTGCTCTGCCAATCTGTGGCACTCTTCTCGGCTACGCCTAGCGGCCATGCACTCGCTTCGCAATCGCCGGAACATAGTTCTGCGCTTTCACTTATCGACTTCCAGCGTCTGCATCATTGCACAGTTCTCATTGCCCGGTTCAAGGAGGGGATCGCGGTGTTCGGAACCGGACATTGCATTGCGCTTTCGGACGGCGCGCTGTGGGCTTGGGTTGACGATAAAGGACGAACCCCTTTCTTTTCAACGCACGGCCGGAAGTTTTAACTGGCACCGAAACTGCCTGTAAGAGGTCGAGATAGCACTCGGCATGGAGTTGCGATGAGGAGGCATGCTGCCGTCAGCAATCCGAGGTAGTGAGAGGTTGAGATTTGCCATTACGGCTGGAAGTCTCATCCGATTCCTTAAGAGTGCTCCTGCTGAGGGAGGCGGGACATATTGCGAAATCTGATCCAGAATCTCCGGTACAGCCTGCGAATATTGCGCAAGAGTTCTGGTTTGACGGCCGCCGTCATCGCCACCCTGGCGCTAGGCATTGGCGCCACGACGGCCATTTACACCGTGGTCTATGCCACGCTGCTTGCTCCGCTGCCTTTTCCGCAGCCCGATCAATTGGTTATGGTCTGGTCAAAGATCAACGAGCACAATAACGTAATGTCGGCTGGCGATTTTCTCGACTGGAGGCAGCAAAATAAGTCATTCCAGGATCTGGTTGCTTTTACTGGAGGCAACTTCAATCTGTCTACGCAGGATCAGCCGGAACACGTGAATGGCAGGCTGGCCACTCCGGGCCTCTTCAACATGATGGGATTTCCTTTCTTGCTGGGCCGCGATTTTCTACCTGAGGAAGCGGTACCTGGCCAGGATCAGGTCGTCATTTTGACTTACAAGTTGTGGAACCGGCTGGGCGCGAATCGCAACATTGTCGGCCAACCGATGCGAATTAATGGCACATCGTACACCGTGGTTGGCGTGCTGTCCCCGGGTATTGCGGATCGCTACGATGCTCAATTGACTGCTCCGTTAACCTTCACGCCGGCACAGATCAACCACGATTATCATTGGCTCCTGACGATGGGCCGACTGAAGCCTGGTGTCAGCCTGAGACAGGCGCAAGCAGACATGGACGCGGTCACGAGTCATATTGCTGCCGCCTATCCCGCCTCCAATCAGGGTTGGGGCGCCTCCGTAGAGCCCCTTAAGAATGACTTTCTCCCTCCCGATCGCGTCCAAACTTTGTGGCTCCTTTTGGGGGCAGTCGGCTTCGTCTTGCTCATCGCCTGCGTCAACATCGCAAATCTGCTCTTGGCCAAAGGGGCTGCACGTCAAAAAGAGATCGCTGTCCGAGGGTCGTTGGGAGCAACTCGCAGACAGGTTTTCGCTCAATTTCTCACCGAAAGTCTGGTTCTCGCCTTGATCGGCGGTGGGATCGGCATCGGAGTTGGCTTAGTGTTGTTGCGTGCACTCGTCACTGTGATGCCCCAAGGAACCTTGCCGGGCGAAGCGGATTTGCATCTGGATTTTCATGTCCTGGCAGTAGCTTTGCCAGCCACCACGGTTGCCGGACTTCTGTTTGGCTGTGCTCCTGCATGGTATGCCTCAAATGTAGATCCCGCAGAATCGCTGAAAGATGGTGGACGCTCAGGCACAAGCTCGGGTAGCCACAGATTGCGCCGCCTACTCATCGTGGGTGAATTTGCGCTTGCCTTGGCGTTGCTGGCAGGAGCAGGGCTGGCTATTCATAGCTTCTGGAACCTTACACGAATCGACCTTGGTATACGCACGGATCATGTGCTTACGTTTAGGCTGGAACAGCCGCGGGGGCGGTTCCAGGATCCAGCGCAAATGAATGTCTACCACCAGCAGATTCTGAGTGGCATTCGTTCTATCCCGGGAGTATCCTCTGCCACCGCAGTGACTGGTACGCCGCTGCGGGGAACGAGTGATGGAATGGCCTTCACCCTCGCCGGTGGTCGAACTTACAGCGATCCTTCGCAACGACCCAACACAAACTTTCAATCAGTCGCCTCAGACTATTTCAAAACCTTTGGTATCGAGGTCTTAAAGGGGCGTGCTTTTACCGAGCATGACACCCCGTCGAGTATGCGGGTCGCGATGGTTAACCAGGAATTCGCCAAGCGTTACCTGAGGGGCACGGACCCATTCTCGCAGCGCTTGTCGATCGAAGAGATTGTTCCTGGCCTGCCGAAACTGGGTCCCGCAGTTGAGTGGCAAATTGTTGGGATCTTTCACAACGTCAGGTACGGGGATTTCCGCGGCGATTATCCCGAGGTCGACGTACCCTTCGCTCAGTCGTTATCCCCGGATGTAACCATTGGCGTCCGCACTGCGGAGGATCCGGCAGCCATGACGAAGACCATCTCTGCGGCCGTGCATTCCGTCGATCCGCAGATTGCTCTGGCAAATATTCGCACCATGGACCAAGTGAAGGATGAGTCTCTCGCCGGTGACAGATTTACGATGTTTCTCTATGCAAGCTTTGCCATCGTCGCCTTGTTGCTTGCCGCGGTCGGCATCTACGGGCTGATGGCCTTCGCCGTCTCCCAGCGAACGCAAGAGATAGGCCTGCGAATGGCGCTAGGCGCGAGCCAGAATCATGTCCTACGCCTCATCGTGAAGGAAGCGTCTGAACTGACGGTAGTCGGACTAGGTCTTGGTTTTGCAGGCGCCGTGCTTGTAGGCCGCACCATGCACGCTACCTTGTACGGCGTGGGCACGTTGGACTTCTCCGTCATCGCATCCGTCGCCGTGATCCTCTTTGTCACAGCTTTGCTCGCTGCCTACCTGCCAGCGCGGCGGGCAGCATCCATCGATCCCATGCAGGCACTCCGAACGGACTAGCGGACGTCCTCATCTTTGCATTGGTCATAGGTAAGGCACAGAAAGAAACGAGTTTGCCTGCCATGGGATGCGGATTCACTCCTTGGTGTTTGGGCCGAGTGCTTCCGGAAAGGGTGATTCTGTGTCCCCAGCGCAGGGCGACGTTCCGCTTACCCCCTTTGCGCAGCGGCTCTCTTCGCATTCTCTTCTTCGAGCGCCCCACCCAATAGACTCCCGTGCAGTACCCGCAATGGCGTCAGCACCCGACCCCCATTGAAGCGGGTCTCGGGGTTCGTACGGGATATTCTAGTACTCACTTGCACGTCACATTTGGATTGGCGGCCGCGAGCTTGATACAGGCGTGATGCTGCTTCACTCGCCGCGCCGCGTCGGCCACACTGTCGCTCTGAACTGGAGGGGTAGGCCCAGCAGAGACAACTACCGTGTTGCGCCCAGCACGAGCCTGTTCCTCTTCCGGAGTTTCCTGGGTGGCTGGAGTCCGAACCACGGTGGTTGATGGCACATTCTTGTCAGCTGGCGCGGGCGGGTCGGCAGGTCGCTCTGCTTGGGGAGTGATTCTGCCGTTCTGTGTCCAATCAGAAAGTATTAAGGTGCAAGCATCCCGAGAGGCGTTGTTCACCGTCCTGGTCGTGCGGGAGCCTAGTACATCTCCTACACGATTGGCCACCTGCATCTGACTATTGCTGCGCAGCAAGCCACGCTTCTGCTTGGCTTCGCGATTTGGGGTCACGGTATAGTCTGCCGAGGATTGACTCAAGGTGATGGCTATGTCTGGACATTCCTTTTGCAAGTTCTTCGTCACTTCCATACTCTCGTCGTGAGAGTCAGTCGTGCTCTCGACGTGTCCTGTTCTAAACCAGCGGCTACCATTGCCCGTGGCATTGATGAACAGGTTCTCGGTCCCCCTGCCAGCAACAAAGATTGTTGGCTTATCTTGAGCCACAGCCAGCGTGGCCATCACGAACACAAACGCCAGTGGAATCCGTTTGTAATGATCCATACCGATTCTCCCCCATCCGCACGAAGGTTCCTTTCAACGCCTAAGACTAGCTGTCCGTTGGTCTTCCTGATCAATGAGGGAGGACGGGCTACGTTACGTGCGATATAGGCTTGCTTCCCGTTCTGGCATGTTCTGCTATTGAGCGACCTGCGCAGCCAAACGCTGTTCACGCGGTTGCGAGCGGTTGTATGTCCGGGGGAGTTCTTGAGGGAAACTACTGCGAGGCAGCCAGGCGAGGATTTCGGTCTCCCTGCGCATCGCTTCTCAGGCGTAAATTCCGCGCTGCCGCAACGTGTAGGCCACTCGATCGATGGCTAGCATATAGGCGGCAATGCGGTTGCTTACGTTGTGATCCGCAGCGTAGTGCAGGACTTCGGCGAAAGACGTTCGCAGGGTGTGTTCCAGTTGATCGTTAACCATCACTTCCGACCAGAAGTAGCCCTGGCGGTCTTGCACCCACTCGAAATAGGACACGGTAACCCCGCCCGAGTTGGCCAGGATGTCAGGGATAACAAACACGCGCTTATCGGTGAGAATGTCGTCTGCCTCGGCTGTGGTGGGGCCATTCGCACCCTCACACAGGATCTTGGCTTTCACCCGGTCAGCATTGCGGGAAGTGATCTGATTCTCAACTGCTGCCGGCATCAGAATGTCGCACTCCGCGACCAATAACTCGGCCGAAGTGGTTTCATCCGCACTAGGAAAGCCCGCCAGCGTGTGATGCTCCCGGTGGTACCGCGAGAGCATATCCACATCAATGCCATTCCTGTTGTACACACCACTGGTGCTCGTTGAGACGCCGACGATTTTATAGCCCCGCCGGTGCATGAGGCGGGCAGCATTCGAACCCACATTGCCGAAACCCTGGATCACGACTCTTGTCTGGTCCCGGTTCCTATCGAGCCGTTTGAGGGCCTCGTCGCAGACGGTCATCAAACCACGTCCGGTCGCCTCAATGCGTCCATGGGAACCGCCCAACTCGACTGGCTTGCCCGTGACCACCGCAGTTTCGGTGTGGCGCACGTGCATGGAGTAGGTATCCATGATCCAGGCCATAATCTGCTCGTCGGTGTTGATGTCGGGCCCGAGGACATCTTTTTCCGGACCCAGCAGCTCGAGCAGCTCGGCCGTGTAGCGCCGGGTGAGGCGTTCGAGTTCGCGCTTGGACATCTTGTCACGATCACAAATCACCCCCCCGGCGGCGCCGCCGAACGGGATGTTTACGACCGCGCATTTCCACGTCATCCAGCTGGCAAGTGCGCGACTCTCGTCCAGAGTCAGGTTGGGACTGTAGCGGACGCCACCTTTGGCGGGGCCGCGGTCTATCGAATGTTGCACCCTGAATCCGGTGAAGGTTTCCAAACGTCCATCGTCCAGTTGAACCGGGATGTGCACGATGATTTCGCGGCTGGGTTCACGCAAAATCTTCCACAGTCCGTCGTCAAGCTTGAGCTTCCTCGCGGCCAGGTCGGAGCGGGCAACCTGCGCCTCCCACGGATTCACTTCTTCTAAATATGCGGTTGGCATCAATCCTTTTTCAACGGAACCGGCTCGGGGACACGATCACCCGACCAGGACGGGGCCCATAAAAGTGTACCTCAGTTCCCCGCCCTGCGGACATTGGCAATCGCCTAAGGCAGGCGTTTGCACAAAAACCAGACATGACAGCTCATGTGCATTCGTCCGGGCTCGAAGCCGGCGAGCGCGGTCTTGTTGACCTTAAAGCCGTTACTGAGCAGAACTCGTTGCCATTCGGTCACCGTCTTGAATTCAAAAGGCATGTTCATTTCGGGAAGTCCTTGGGCAATCGCATTACTGAAAAAGTCAATCAACACCAGAACCTGATGCTGTACTTCGAGCGGCATGGCGACGAATGTTCTGAGCAATGGCTGCACCTTGAGAGTCTCGGTCAACCCTTCCAGATGATTGGGCAGGCCATAGGTGTCTTCCTTGATTAGGGCATACTTTGCAATTTTGCCGAGGCGCCTCAGGACGAGGGGCAGGTCATTGGGATTGATATGGTGGAGTACGGCCTGCACCAGGGCCACGTCTACGGGGCCGTCCAAGCAGGGAATATCGGTAGGCGATGCCATCTGCACAAACGGCAAAGGCCGGGCCTCCTCGTACCGGTAATCCAGGACGTCGGCAGTGAAGACTTTATATCCTCCCTTAGCCAGTCTGGCTGCGAGGTAGCCGCTGCCGCAGCCGTAGTCGAGCACTTTTTTTCCGGGGAGCAGTTTCTGCAGCTGCCGAAAATCAGTTTCAGGTTTGGTCTGCGTTTTGTATTGGTGATAAACGCGATTGAACCAGAATCCTCGGTCCGCCTTCCTGAAGGTGTGTTCCAGCAGTGCAATGGTCACTTTCAATAGTTGTGCGGGGTTCACCCCATTCTGCTGGCTGTGGGCAAGTTGCGCAAATGCATTGTCGACCATCGCCCAAATCTGGTCATTCGCCGCATCAAAGAATTCGCGGTATCCAGCTTTGACCGAAGTTCGCACGAATTCCACCACCGTGGGATTTTGCAGAGCGGCAGAAACGGTTTGGAGCGCTTGGCCTTGCATCATGAACTAGATACGTGCTCCTTGCGGTCTTCCGGGGACTGAAGCAGCTTCACTTCTTAATCAGATTGGTGTGACTGGCCACGCATTGCCATTTGCTGTTCAGGTATATCCAGGTATCGGTGAAGCGTCCATAGTGCTCGAAGGGTTGGCGCTTGTAAGTGCCCTTGGTGTGGTAGGTCCCGATCACGATTGCGGCGTTCGGATACGAAATCACTCTGGCATCCTCATTGGCAATCAGGTTGGCACGATAATCAGGGTCCTGCAGGTCGGCGAGAAACTGCGCCTTGTTCATGACGGTGCCGTCATAATCGGTGTACACAAAGGCATCAGAAATCAGGCCGTTTAGCGCCTTCGAGTCATGATGAAGTTGGGCCTGGTTCCAGGCATTTTCGAGCGCGATGAGTTTGCTGGCTTCGGCAGCGCTGTCATTCGTCGGATCCCGCGCCATCAACAAGCCGCTCAGCAACAACATGCCCAGCGTGACCTTGATCTTCATGGCATTCCCCTTTGCCCGTGGCCTGATCGGTGGAAAGATCTCCGGCCAACATTCCTGGGTTTGTCGGTGACCAAGCTGATTATTCAGTTAACGATGCTTTCAGGCAAATAATACTATTTCGTGCCCATGTGCCCTACTGAACAATCAGGGTGAGGCAGTCCACCGACGGTCACGGCTAAGGTACACGCCGGCGTGCTCCGGCCGGGCAGACCGCTAGCCAGGCCTCTCGGGCAGAGGTCATTGCCCTACAGGAAATGGCTCGATAGGGTAAGTTAAGGCTTCAGCGCGGCGGGAGCCCGTGACCGGGCGTCGATTTTGGCCCAAAACAACAGCCCAAATTAAGAAGCGTCCCAAACTCTCGCGAGTTATGGGACGCCCGAACAGCCCTCCCCCGAAGTCTGCTCACAGGCAGAGTACGATTTCGCCCTCGGAATGTACATTCCACCTTCGTGCCAACCGCGTGGCACTAATGGGCTATATATCCCATCGCCTGCACCACACGGGGGGCTTTCCCGTCTACAACAGTCAATCTGTGCTGAACCCGATGATGACGCAATGGTTACTCCGGTAATCGTCCCGGAGGGGATTGCCGTTGACCGTAGCAGCCTCTGTACTTACATTCCCGACAGGGGGTTGTAATGAAAGATATTCACGAGGTCCTACGTCGTAAGCAAGCTAAGTACGCCCAGCTCTCCAAGCAGATTGAGGCGTTGCAACAGGCAGCCGAAAAACTGCGCGAGGTCGCCCCTCTGCTGGCCGAGAACGAAGACGAAGAAAGCTCTGTGTTGACGGAAGTTGAGGAGCTTGGCAACAGCGTGGCGGCAGGAGCTGGAGCGGCATCTTCCGGCGTTGCGACGCCAGCTAAGCCTGCACCACGCGCTCCGCGCTGGCCTTAATCCGGCCAGGTTTGCACCGGTGTACTAGGCTCGCTTATGACATTTCAGTCCCTTCTGGTTTGCAAAGACGAACAGGCGACGGACGTTCTCACGTCCGTCCTAGCAGGCTTCGGCCTGGGGGTACAGTGCTGCGGCTATCCGGACGCGCTTTGCCGCCTGACGGATCAAAAGTTCGACGCCGTGATCGTCGATTATGACGATCCGCACAGCGCCGCCCTGGTTCTGCAGAACGCCTTCCAGGCGTCGGCCGGCAACAACACGGTGACTGTGGCGCTGCTGGATGACAAGACCAAAGTGCGTCACGTTTTCGGCGCAGGAGCAAATTTCGTCCTGTACAAACCAGTCTCCCAGCAACAGGCGGAAGCCAGCCTGCGAGCTGCCATCGCTCTGCTGAAGCGCGAACGGCGCCGCTCCTTCCGGGTTCCCGTGCAACTTCCGGTGAAACTGCGAGTCGAGAACGGCACGGAGATGGAAGGCATCCTGCTCGATCTAAGCGAGGACGGCCTGGACGTGCTGGCAGCCCAGCCGTTGTGCCCTTCTGCCTCGGTTAGCGCACGATTCAT